>Ga0101945_1001055_pt1 | contig 32408 bp, 32 predicted proteins | sample DewCreD2012metaG_2_FD_75246 | JGI IMG/M metagenome (GOLD analysis project Ga0101945, IMG submission 75246) | Hot spring sediment bacterial and archeal communities from British Columbia, Canada, to study Microbial Dark Matter (Phase II) - Dewar... ... | reverse complement strand
GGGGAAAGGGTGCCCGTGGAGATCCAGGTGACCATGAACAACTCCGCCGGCATCTTCCAGGTGGAGGAAACCCTCACCAAGAAAGTGCTCCGTAGCCCCTTAAGGCCCTACGTGACCGTGGTGGCCATGACCGAGGGAAACGGGGGCCAGGACCAGCGCATCGTTCACCGGGTACGGCTCCACGAAACCGAGGACCGCTTCGTGCTGGATTAGGCCCGGAAGTACCGGTAGGGGGGGCCTTCCCGCTTTACGTGCCCCTCGAGGCGCAGGTACTCCAGGTGGGCCAGGGTTTCCGCAAAGGCGAAACGCCTGCCGGCGGCATCCAGCTCCTGGGGGAAGAGCCTTAGGGAAAGCTCCCAGGCGGTCATGGGGGCTTGAAGGTAACCGAGCAGGGCCTCCAGGCGCACCTGGTGGTGGGCGATGAGCTCTTGGGCCCGCTTCTTCACCTCGAGGATGGGGCCGAAGTGCCCTGCATAGGCCACCTTGGCTGGGAGCTCCATAAGGCGCTCTAAGGAAGCCAGAAAGTCCTTTAGGGGGTTCTCCCGGGTGTAGGCCCAAAGGCCCACGTTGGGGGATACCCGTTCCAAGAGGGCGTCCCCTACCAGGAGGATTCCTTCCTCTTCCAGATAGAAGGCCACGTGCCCGTCCGCATGGCCGGGGGTCCAGATGACCCTGAGCTTCTTGCCGGCCACCTCCAGCGCTTCCCCGTCCTTCAGGGGCATGGGGTTTTGGGGAGGATGGACCCGCTCCCGGGTTTTGGCCATGGTTTCCCGGATGCCCATAAGGGCTTCATCCGGGGTGCCGTGGTCCAGGAAAAGCCGCCAGCTGGCCTCCTCAAAGGCTTCTGGTTGAAGCCAGAAGAGGTGGCCCCGCCCAACCTCCTCTTCGTGCAGCCATACCCGGGCTCCAAGCCCTTCAAAAAAGCCCGCCAGGCCGTAGTGGTCCGGATGGTGGTGGGTGAGAAGGACGGTCTTAACGTCGGTAAAGCAAAGACCAAGCTCCGCCAGGCTGAGCTCCAGGGTGCCCCGGGCCGTCTTGGTACCCAAGGCGGTGTCCAGAAGGGCCACCTCCCCGTTCCCCCGGAAAAGGTAGAGGTTTACCGTCTTCAGGGGATAGGGAATGGGCACGGGAATCTGGTAGAGGCCTGGGAGGACTTCTTTCATAGGAGCTTCCCCAAAAGGAGCAGGGCGGCCAGGAAGGGATCGGGTTCGGGAAGATGCCAGGGGAAAAGGTAGCTGCCCTGGCCATCTCCCTGGACCTCCTTTTCCTCCAAGGCCCCCTCGAGGACCTTTACGACCTGGTCTTGGGGCAGAACCTCCCCCCCGGGCAAGACCACGGCAAGGCGGTCCGCATCCCCATCCAGGGCGAAGCCCACCGCCGGGGGTTCCACCGCCCTCATGAGGGCGAGGAGGGTGGGGAGGTTTTCCGGCTTGGGGTCGGGGTCCACTCCATAGAAGAGGGGGTGGGGGAGGGGGTGGAGTTCCCTAAGTTCCGCCTCGAGGCCCAGGAGCTTGAAAACCCCGGGCAGCACCCCTCCCCCTGCTCCTCCCAGGGTGTCCAGGTAAACCACCCCCTTTTTTCCCTGGGCTCCTTGGCCAGTGCTTTGGGCCAGGTGCTCCAGGTAGGCCTTTTTCCGATCCAGGACCTGGAAGCTTCCCCGCTTCTGCGGGGCCTCCTGGGGAAGGGCCATCCCTTCCGGGGAAAGGGGTTTCCCCGGGCCCAGGCGGAGCTTCACGCCTTGGTAGCGGGCGGGCTTGCGGCTGGCGGTGAGGTAAAACCCGGCCGCTTCCAGTTCCTTTAGGGCAAAGCCGAAAAGGGGAAACGGGGAAGGGCCTTTCAGGAGGAAGGTTTCCAGGCCCATTCCCCCCAGGATCCCCGCCGCCTCCTCCGCCATCTCCTGGGCCAGGAAGCGGGTGTCGTGGGCCACCACCACCCGGCGGATCCCTTCCGCCTCGAGCCTGGCTCCAAACCCCGCCGCCACCCGGGCCAGGTGGGCGAAGGTGAACCCCTTGGCGATCTCCCCTAGGAAGCCGTCTTGGGTGGAGTAGAGCTCCATGCCTTAAAGTCTACCCCGTGGTACACTCTCCCCCGTGGAGCTCGAGGGTCAGCGCGGTTCCTCGGGGATGCAGGGGCCCCAAAGCAGCCATCCGGGAGACGAGCTCCTTCGCTCCCTGAACGAGGCCCAGCGCCAGGCGGTTTTGCACTTTGAGGGACCGGCCCTGGTGGTGGCGGGGGCGGGAAGCGGCAAGACCCGCACCGTGGTCCACCGGGTGGCCTACCTCATCGCCAAGAGGGGCGTCTTCCCCTCGGAGATCCTGGCGGTCACCTTCACCAACAAGGCCGCCGAGGAGATGAAGGAGCGCCTTAAGCGCATGGTGAAGGGTGCGGGGGAGCTTTGGGTTTCCACCTTCCACTCCGCTGCCTTGCGGATCCTGAGGGTCTATGGGGAAAGGGTGGGGTTGAAGCCGGGATTCGTGGTCTACGACGAGGACGACCAGACCGCCCTCATCAAAGAGGTGTTGAAGGAGCTCGGCCTTGCCGCCAGGCCCGGGCCCATCAAGGCCCTTTTGGACCGGGCCAAGAACCGGGGGGAGGCTCCCGAGTCCCTGCTTTTGGAGCTTCCCGACTACTACGCCGGGCTCAGCCGGGGGAGGCTTCTGGACGTGCTGAAGCGCTACGAGGAGGCCCTTAAGGCCCAAGGGGCCTTGGACTTCGGGGACATCCTCCTCTATGCCCTGCGCCTCCTGGAGGAGGACCCTGAGGTCTTGAAGCGGGTCAGGAGGCGGGCCCGCTTCATCCACGTGGACGAGTACCAGGACACCAACCCCGTGCAGTACCGGTTCACCAAGCTGTTGGCGGGGGAGGAGGCCAACCTCATGGCCGTGGGGGATCCGGACCAGGGCATCTACTCCTTCCGCGCCGCGGACATCAAGAACATCCTGGAGTTCACCCGGGACTTTCCCGGGGCCAAGGTGTACCGCCTCGAGGAGAACTACCGCTCCACCGAGGCCATCCTGCGCTTCGCCAACGCCCTCATCGTGAACAATGCCCTGCGCCTGGAGAAGACCTTGAGGCCCGTGAAGCCCGGGGGGGAGCCCGTGCGCCTCTACCGGGCCCGGGATGCCCGGGACGAGGCCCGCTTCGTGGCCGAAGAGATCCTGCGTTTGGGGCCTCCCTTCGACCGGGTGGCGGTCCTCTACCGCACCAACGCCCAAAGCCGCCTCCTGGAGCAGGCCCTGGCCTCCCGGGGGGTTCCAGCCCGGGTGGTGGGGGGGGTGGGGTTCTTTGAACGGGCGGAGGTGAAGGACCTTTTGGCCTACGCCCGCCTGAGCCTGAACCCCCTGGATGGGGTGAGCCTGAAGCGGGTGCTGAACACCCCTCCCCGGGGCATCGGCACGGCTACGGTGGAGAAGGTGGAGGCCCTCGCCAGGGAGAAGGGGCTTCCCCTCTTCGAGGCCCTCAGGGTGGCGGCAGAGGTTCTGCCCCGCCCTGCCCCCTTGCGCCACTTCCTGGCTCTGATGGAGGAGCTCCAGGAACTGGCCTTTGGACCGGCGGAGGGATTTTTCCGCCACCTCCTCGAGGCCACGGACTACCCCGCTTACCTGCGGGAGGCTTACCCTGAGGATTACGAGGACCGCCTGGAGAACGTGGAGGAACTTCTCCGGGCAGCCAAGGAGGCGGAGGGTCTTATGGAGTTTCTGGACAAGGTGGCCCTCACCGCCCGGGCGGAGGAGCCGGGGGAGCCCGCGGGCAAGGTGGCCCTGATGACCCTGCACAACGCCAAGGGGCTGGAGTTCCCCGTGGTCTTCGTGGTGGGGGTGGAGGAAGGGCTTTTGCCCCACCGCTCCTCCTTGAGCACCCTGGAGGGCCTCGAGGAGGAGCGCCGCCTCTTCTACGTGGGGGTGACCCGGGCCCAGGAGAGGCTTTACCTTTCCTACGCCGAGGAGCGGGAGGTTTACGGGCGCACGGAGGCTACCCGGCCAAGCCGTTTCCTGGAGGAGGTGGAGGGAGGGCTTTACGAGGAGTACGACCCCTACCGGGCCTCGGCCAGGGTTTCCCCCTCCCCTGCCCCCAGTGAAGCCCGGGCCTCCAAGCCCGGGGCCTATAGGGGTGGGGAGAAGGTGATCCACCCCCGTTTCGGCCAGGGCACGGTGGTGGCGGCCATGGGGGACGAGGTGACGGTGCACTTCGAAGGGGTGGGCCTGAAGCGGCTTTCCCTCAAGTACGCCGACCTGAGGCCCGTGGGGTGAGGCCGTGCGCCCGGAGTATCAGAAGGTCCGCCCCCTGGTCTTTCTCCACCGGGCGCCTTCTCCCCTGTTTGACCGCTTGGTGGCCGAGGTGGCCACGGCCAGGCTTCCCCTTTTCCCCTATCCCGTGGAGGCCCAGGATCCCTTTGCCCTCTTCCCCTGCCTGGCCCCTTTGGGCCTGGCCGGGGCGGTGCTGGCGGAGGCCCTGCCGCCTCCCAAGGACCTGGCCCCAAGCCTTTCCCTGGAGGCGGAGGCCCGGGAGGCAGGGCTTTTGGACCTGGTGGTCCCCCGGGTGGGGGGGTTGATGGGGCAGTACACGGAAGGGGTGGCCCTGGAGCGGTTTCTCTCCGCCCACTTTCCCGGGGCCAGGGGGCTATGGCTTGGGCCTTTGAGGCCCTCCCTGGCTCCTTTCCTCAGGCCCCTGGGCCAGGTTTCCGTGGTGGCCTCAAGCTTCGCCGAAGGGGATAGCTTTTTGGCCCGCCTGCCGGAGCGGGCCCGGGGGCACGTGGCCCTAAGGCCGGAGGAGGCCAGGGCCCTTTCCTTGAAGGTGGACCTCCTCCTCTATGCGGGGGGGCGGCTTAGCCTGGACGTACTCCAGCCCTTCCATGCCCTGGTGGCCCTGGCCCCGGTGGAGAAGGGGGTCTGGGAAAGGGTGCAGGTGGTCTACTCCCCGGAGGACCTCCTGATCTTCCGGGTGCGGGCGGTCCTCGAGGGCCTCGGCTACCCCCTTTGACGGGCCTCGCGGGCCAAAAACCCCATGCTGAGGGCGATGAGGAGGAAGGCGATCAGGGCCTGCAAGGGGATGGGGAACTGGGGGATGTACTCCACGGAGCAGGGCACCGGGGGCTTACAGGCCAGGGTGAAGAGGTCGGGGAAGCGCTGCTCCATAAGGTGCAGGGTGCTGATGCTTCCTCCGATGAGGGAAAGGGTGAGGGCGTAGGGCCAGACGGAAAGGTCCTGCCGCCAAAGGGCCAGGCCCAAGAGGACCGCCTGCGGGTACATGAAGATGCGCTGGTACCAGCAGAGTTCACAGGGAAGGAAAAGCCGCACCTCGGAGTAGTAGAGGCTTCCTAAGGTGGCCACCAAGGCTACCACCCAGGCAAAGGCGAGAACGAGGGGTGCAAGCGGAGCGCGGTTCATGGGGAGAGCATACCCCCTACGGCGGGGTTTGGGATTCGGCTAAGCCACTGTAGCCAGTTTTGAACTTTGGACTGTGTGACGAGAGGATGGCAATGTGCCTGGTTGGCATATGTCAACCTAGCTTGTTGACTTGAAGGAACTCTTCTGGTGTGCTAAAGGCGTTGAAGAATAAAGGTGTTCCCGCGAAGGACAAAGGAGAAACTGGGCCGATAGTCATGAAGGAATACTCCCTGCTCGCAATGTCAAAAGATGAGTGAGGATCGCGGAACAATTGGTAGAGGTCAAGCGCTTTACTGCGACCGCCTACCAGCTCGCTTAACGCCTTGAACTCAGCGCCCATTCCTAGACCAAAGCCAAAGAAGAAAATGCGCAACTGCTCCAATATCTCCCGATGCAGGCTGGATAAGGTTTGGCTAATGAACAGCCAACCAACCCCATATTTGCGCGTAGTTCGCGCCGCATCAATCAGAATGCTCCGAATCGCCTTCTTCTCCTCGCTCTCAGGCTCCTCGCGAGGCGCAAGACGGTGTGCTTCATCAATTAGCACGAGCGTGTTGAGGCTGCGGTTCTGTTTGTAGGAATATTCTGCTGCTGTGCGAATGCCTTCAAGCAATCGCTTGATCACCAGTGCTTGAATCGTATCATTCCAGAACAAGGGGATACTTTGGGGTTGGGATTGCTCTCCGCTAAACAGAGGGGGCCTATCCAAACGGTCCGGGATTTCAGCTGCTTGTTCTATCGACAAATCGATTACAACAAGAGGCCGTTGACCTTGTTCAGGGATGAACAGGCGGGTAAGCAGCTGCTCCACCTTTTGGGCTCCTGGTCGATCCTCGCGGAACAATTGCGTAACGGGGAGCCAGACTGTTCGATATAGGTCGTTTTCACTGGTAGCCTCTAGCTGCTGACGCACCCGCTCCCTGGCCTCTCTCGAGCCATAGAATTGCACCTGAATACGCTCTTCCTGCAAATACCTCCAGACCTTCTTGAAGTTTTCTTTTTTATGCAAATCAACGAGACGCACACCGTCTTTCTGCAGTTGTTCGCTTATAACCCCTGCAGCCTGACGCTGATTGTCAGTTGCTTTAACACCAACTCTCTGGAAGAATCCGGATTCCAACAGTACCTGTTCAAACAAGCCCCAGCGGTCTAATACCAAATCCTTTACACCATACGTTTGGATAGGTTTGCCTAACTTATTGACAACATGCTTTATCGGCAAGTGAAATTCGCCGGGTACCACTTCTCCCCTGGCCCCCTTGGCAAACTCCCCCTGAGGATCGATAACTAAGATAGCCATGTTAGGGTAACGGGCATAGGCCAGCAGGATCATCTTGGCCAGAACAGATTTCCCGGAACCCGTTTTGCCGAAGATGCCCAGGTGATAAGCCTCACCGGCGCCCTGAGGGCCAGTGTCGAAATGCTTGAACCAAAGGGGCAGAAGGGGCGTTGAGCCATAGACACGCCCCAAGTAGAACAACTGATCACGGTAGGGAGAGAGGAGCTCGGACAGGACGACGTCATCGACAAGATGAATGGGCGTACCTGTGGCTGGGACAGTGCCTAGGATGCTAGGGCGATAGCCATTAGAACTGGCGGAGAAGACGGCGCTGATGGTCATCTCTCCCAGATGGGTATCCTGGCGCTCGCTGACGGCATCCACCCGCCCGCGCTGACGGATCAGGCTCCGCATTGTGGGGTCTTCATGCCAGACGTTGCGTAATTGCACCTCGGTGATCTGTCCCAGTGCATAATGGGAAAGGCCATCCTGGTTATACCGGAACAGAGCAAGCTCGCCCACAAGTTTTTTGTTGACAGCACTGGCCAAAATATCCAGCGCTATTTCGCTGGTGGAGGATGGAGATCCGATTACACCTATCCGCTCGGTTTTGTCTATTAATTGATCGAGCTTCGTCGACATAGGCTTACGCTCCCGATTCTGTGCGATAGCCATGGAGGCCTAGAAAAATCTCGTCTATGTTTCCATGGTAGGTCTCGGCAATCTGCTGACTGGTTACCTGTCGAAAGGTAGGAATAGCCCTAGATAAGTGCTTAACCATTCGATCCGCCATATAGAGCGGATAGGGCTCCATTACTGCGGGCGCGCCGCACTGATGGCGAATGCCATGCAGGGCCGTGGCTAAGCGTGCTGGGTTTTCGGCTACTGCCCGGCTCATTTCTATCCGAAGGGCTGGAAGCCACGAAAAGGGCCGGTAATAAACAACCCGAATTTCGCCTAATAGCGAAATGATTTGCTTGACCATTCGATCAGCTTTTTCCTTCCCAGCAGCCTTCAATGGTTCCAGATTCAAGTGCCAGGGTTCAGCTGGCTGCTGCAAGGCCATGGGCCGGGTGTATTCACCCGGCTCCAACAGAAAGGTCAGGAGAGCACGGTCATCGTACATTTCAGGCCATCCCATCTGTTGGCCGATTTCACGCCTCGTTGTGTACTTAGGAATTGCCAGCCAACAGCGATCGTTTCGAGTAGCAGCCAGTATTGTTAGGTACGCTTGTAAATAATCGAGTATTTTCTCAAGAAAATAGGTCGTGGTTTTCAATTGCGGAACAGCGGAGCTCTTGTTCAGCGCCTGGTTAAAGTAAATCAGAGGGGTGGTAAGAGAACCGTCCAACAAGACAACCTCGTGGGGCGCTTGCGAGGCCAGAATTAACTCCATACCGATCATCAAAGCGCGTAAAATGGTGCCGGTTTCAGCTTCGTGGGGTTCGGTTTCGACCCAAACATCGTGCCGAGGTTCTGGCCAATGGCGCGTTTCTGTGGGGGGCGTTAAGCCCTCCACTGCGACAGCTGCTGCGGCGACCAAATCGTTGGCTAACAGTCGCTCCACAGCGTAAGAACCATCTACACCACAACTCGTCGGGATGGGCGGGTATGGAAGCGTGGCGTCCCGGCTGAGCAAACCGGCCTGTTCCAGGTTTTCCCGCCATGCCGGGCGGCGAGTGTGCGCTTCTTGAAAGTTGGCAAGCAGCTTCTGGCTTAGATCCTCTGTGCGTTTGAGGACGTCATTAACTAAGGCAACGGGCAACTCTCCAAAGGGGGAGTTGGGTGTTTCTCCCATAGCGCTCTTATAACATTATATCACAAATTTTGGGTTGTGAAAGCTTGCAAGAGAGTATCGGCTATTTTAGTGTTAGTCCAACATTTCCAAGAATCAGTGCGCTTTGCCCTTGGTATTAGCCAACGCTCCCGCCACCATTTGGCAAGTTCAGAAAATGGTAGGTCCCGGTACACCGGTTCCAAATCGCGGCCTTCCATATATGCGTCTAGGTTGTCAATAAGTCGGAACAAATACACTTCTCTTTTAACGCCATGACGGAGGAAATCCTTTGGCAAGCCTAATCTTTCAAGGGCACGGACCATTGTTTGCCATTTCCTCCGCGGTCCAGTCCCAAAGCCACCCCTTGTGGATATACCCTGTCCTTCCAAGATGCTGCGAAAAATGGGGTAAAAAAGCTCTAGGTGAAAGGTGCCGTAACCCTCGGTATAACCGATGGGCTCAGCAATCAGCAGTTTGCGGTAGCGCAAGCGATTATATAGGCTGCTGCGCCCAAATGCGCTTGTGGTGGTTAAGGCCACTAAATGGGGGGGCAAGAGTTTCCCATCCATCTGTGTTAAGCGACCAGTGTATTTGCGCGTATAGGCCATTCGAACCTCGTTTGAGGCGGCAGCCAGGGCAACTAGTTTTCCCCCCAATAGGAAGCTATAAGGAGGCACTGCGCCCAGAATATGGACATCCATCGTTTGATTTACCAGTTCAACCTTGCGTCCTGGGGGGTAGGAAAATAGACGGTCTCTTGCTGGGAAGGTGAGGGGAGGGGATTGGAACGAGAGGATGCCTATCAGTTTGCCGTTTGCGCGGTCCTTTACCAAAAATTGCATCCGGCGGCCAAATCCCTTGGAAACGGGAATTGACCAGAGTAGTTTAGCTATGCGGAAGAGGATTCGATCTTCTTCTGTTTTCACTTCAAGGAGCACGGGATCTACTCGTGCGGGATCGACTTCGTCGCCGCTTGCGAAGGAGGAAAGATACTTTGGCAGAACCCCCTCAAGCCATTTGCGTTGCTTACTAAGTTCCTTTTCTACTGCGAAACGGTGAACTGTTCGCAAAAAGTCCTTTTCCCTCGAAGCGTAATCCGGGTTGGCTCTTTCTTCCAAAACCAACTTCAGTAACTGCATGTGTTCGAGGACAGAACTTCTTAACTTTTCTACGTCTTGAATCTCGCTGTTATTGACGTCTTCAACAACGGTTCGTAGCATGGTTAGGTTAATGCTATCACCCTGGCAGAGAGGTTTACCCCTCCAATAACGCCTCCACAAAGGCCTCCGCGTCGAAGGGCTGGAGGTCGTCGGGGCCTTCCCCCACCCCGATGAACCGGATGGGCACCTTCAGGGTGCGCACGATGGGAATGAGGACCCCGCCCTTGGCGGTGCCGTCCAGCTTGGTGACGACGACCCCTGTAAGCCCCACCGCCTCGTGGAAGCGCTTGGCCTGCTCGAGGCCGTTTTGCCCGGTGACGGCATCCAGCACCAGCCAGACCTCCTTGGGCTCCTCGGGATCGGCCTTGGCGATGGCCCGCTTCACCTTCTTCAGCTCCTCCATCAGGTTGTGCTTGGTGTGGAGGCGGCCTGCGGTGTCCACCAGGAGGAGGTCGTAACCCCTGGCTTTCCGGGCGCTTGCCGCATCAAAGGCCAAAGCGGCGGGGTCGGCGCCTTCCGGCCCTTGGATCACGGGGATGTCCAGGCGTTTCCCCCACTCGGAAAGCTGGGCTCCCCCGGCGGCGCGGAAGGTGTCCCCGGCGCAGAACATCACCTTCTTGCCCAGGTTCCGGTAATAGCGGCCCAGCTTGGCGATGGTGGTGGTCTTGCCCACCCCGTTCACCCCCACCACCAGGACCACGTGGCCCTGGGGTTCTATGGGCTTAGGGTTTTGCGGGCGGAAGCCGAGCTTCCTCAAGGTGGCCCGGCGCTCGTCCGGCTCCAGCATCTGGACGAGCTTCTCCTTAACGGCCTCCTTCAGGTCCTTCCGCCCCGAGGCCCTTACCTCGGCCAGGAGTTCCTCGGTGGCCTCGAGGCCCACGTCGGCGGCAAGGAGGGCCATCTCCAGCTCCTCCAGGACCTCCTCAGGCCTTCCGGCCCAGGGGATGGCCTTGAGGAGGGTTTCCCGCGTCTTGGCAAGACCGGCTTTTAGTCGATCAAAGAAGCCCATCGTTTCCCTATTTTGCAGGGCCCACACCCCGCCTTGGGTGGCCTTTAGCAGAAGCTCACCCCCGCGGGAAGGCTTGGCCCCACCACGGCGCTGAGTCCCCCGCCGAAGTAAGGGAGGAGGCCCTTCAGGCTGGGGTCGTACTGGCCCAGGTCGGGTTTGAAGGGGAGGGCCCCCTCCAGGGCCACACCCGGGGCCACCGGGGCCAGCATGGCGGAAAGCCGGCCCGAAGGGTTCTGCTGCAGGTGGTTTTCCAGTCCCGCCCTGAAGGTGAAGCCCAGGATTTCCCCATTAGGCAGACCGCACCTGTACGGTACCCTGGGCCGTGGCCATTCCCAAAACGAGGAGGAGAGCAAGGGGAACCCGCTTCATGGCTCCCGTGTGCCCCGGTTTGTGGTATGTTTCACGAAACTCCTTTCTCCAGGGCCCGGGCCAGCCGGGCGAGGACCCGGTCCTTGCCAAGAAGGGCCATGATCTCGAAAAGCCCGGGGGTTTCCAAGCTCCCCGTGAGGGCGGCCCTTAAGGGCTGGGCCACCTGGCCGAGTTTCAGGCCCCGCTCCTGGGCGAAGCCCCGGAGGAGGGCGTCCAGGGCAGCTTCGCTCCAGTCCTCCTGGGCCCGTAGGAGGGGTTCCACCTCACGCAGCACGGGAAGGCCTTCCCTCAGTTTCTCCAGCGCTTTTTCCCCGAAGGGGTAGTCCTCGCTGAAAAGGTAGGGGGCCTTTTCCGGAAGCTCCTTGAGGGTTTCAAACCGAGGGCGCATGAGCTCCACCGCCCGCTTCAGGTAGGCCTCGCTGGGCCAGGAAAGCCCGGCCGCTTGCAAAAAGGGCTTTGCCCGCTCCGCCACCTCCTCCAGGGGGAGGACCTCGCGGATGTACTTGCCATTGAGCCAGCGGAGCTTCTCCAGGTCGAAGACCGGGCCTCCCAGGGAAACCCGCTCCCAGGTGAAGGCCTCGATGAGCTCCTCGAGGGTGAAGATCTCCCGCCCGTCGGGCATGGAAAAGCCCATGAGGGCCAGGTAGTTGCGCAGGGCCTCGGGCAAGAACCCCTCGGCCCGGTACCACTCCAAGGAGGTGTGGCTCTTCCGCTTGCTGATCTTGGTCTTGTCGGGGTTTCTAAGGAGGGGCATGTGGTAGAACTTGGGCACCTCCCAGCCGAAGGCCCGGTAGAGGAGAACGTGGATGGGGGTGGAGACCAGCCATTCCTCGGCCCGTATCACATCCGTTACCCCCATGAGGTGGTCGTCCACCACGTTGGCCAGGTGGTAGGTGGGGTACCCATCGGACTTGAGGAGGACCACGTCGGGGATCTCCTGGTTGTCGTAGACCACCACCCCCCTGAGCTCGTCCCTCACCTCGGTGGTGCCGGGCCTCGGCACCTTCAGGCGGATCACGTGGGGCTCGCCCCTTTTTGCCCTTTCCTCGGCTTCCTCGGGGGGGATGTTGCGGGCGCGGCCGTCGTAGCCACCCTTTTCCTTGCGGATTCTTTCCAGCTCCTCCGGGGTCTCGAAGGCCCGGTAGGCCCACCCCCGCCTGAGGAGTTCCTCGGCGTGCTTTTGGTAGAGGGGTAGCCGTTCCGACTGCCGGTAAGGGGCGTGGGGCCCGCCGATATCCGGCCCCTCGTCATAGGCGATGCCGAGCCACTTCAAGGCGGCCAGGATGCGCTCCTCCGCCCCCGGCACGTAGCGGGTGCGGTCGGTGTCCTCGATGCGCACCAGGAAGCGCCCCCCGTTCTTCCTGGCCCAGACGTAGTTGAAAAGGGCGATATACGCCGTCCCCACGTGGGGGTCCCCCGTGGGGCTTGGGGCGATGCGGGTCACCACCATACCTCGCCCATTATCTCACCCGGGACTAAAGGTTGGGGCTTAGGCTTGAGGGTAATGGACGGGGAGCTTCTGGCAGAAGGGTTGCGCAAGCGCTACGGCCCCAGGGAGGTGGTGCGGGGGGTGGACCTGAGCCTCAAGCGCGGGGAGATCGTGGCCCTCTTCGGCCCCAACGGGGCGGGGAAGACCACCACCTTCTACATGATGGTGGGCTTTATCCGTCCCACGGGAGGGCGGATCTTCCTTAAGGGACGGGAAATAAGCCAGCTTCCCATGTACCGCCGGGCCCGGCTGGGCCTGGGCTACCTGCCCCAAGAGCCTTCCGCCTTCCGCCGGATGACGGTGCTGGAAAACCTCCTGGCCGTCTTGGAGTTCCAGCCCCTTTCCCGGGCGGAGCGCCTGGAGAAGGCCAAGGCCCTTTTGGAGGAACTGGCCATCTACCACCTCAAGGACCAGATGGCCTACGCCCTTTCCGGTGGGGAAAGGAGGCGGCTTGAGATGGCGCGGGCCCTGTGCACCGACCCCGATTTCATCCTTCTGGACGAGCCTTTTACCGGGGTGGACCCCAAGAACGTGAAGGAGATCCAAAAGGTCATCGCCGAGCTCCGGGAGAGGCGGGGGGTGGGGGTTTTCATCACCGACCATGCGGTGCGGGAGACCCTGGCCATCACCGACCGGGTCTACGTGATGTATGATGGCCAGATCCTCTTCCACGGGGATCCCGATACCTTTGCCCGGGACCAGGGGGTAAGGCGGCACTACCTGGGAGAGGACTACGAGCTTTAAGCCATGACCTTCTGGGCCCTCCTCATCCTGATCCTTTTCCTGGCCGCCTTGGTGGCCTATCTGGGGGATAGGGTGGCCAAGTGGGCGGGGAAGCGGCACTACCGCCTTTTTGGCCTCAGGCCCCGGCAGACCGCCACCCTGGTGGCGGTGCTCACGGGGGTGGGGATCGCCCTCTTCAGCTACCTGGGGTTCCTCCTGGTGTTCCGGGAGGCCAGGGAGGTGATCCTCGAGGCCCAGGCCATCCGGGCTGAGCGGGACCAGCTTAGGAGGGAGCGGCAGGTCCTCCTGGAGGCCAAGGCGGCCATGGAGGCCGAGGCCAGCAGGACCCTGGCGGAGCTCCATGTCCTGCGGGAGGAGCGAAAGGATCTTTCCCGGGCCCTGGAGCAGGCCAACCAGGTGAGGAAACGCCTGGAGGAAGAGGCCAAGGCCCTGGCCTCCCAGGTGCAGGCCCTGGGAAGGGAGCGGGCTACCCTCGAGGCGGAGCGACAGGCTCTTTCCCAGCTTCTTGAGGAAAGGAACCGGGCGCTAGCCGAGAGGACGAGGGAGCTCAAGGCCCTGGAGAGTCGCCTCCGTGCCCTGCAGCAGGCGGCGGAGCGGGCGGAAGGGGAAAAGGCCAGGCTTCTGGCGGAGAGGAAGCGCCTTCAGGAGGAGGTGCTGGGGGCTCTTGCCCGCCTGGAGGAGGCCCGAAGGCAGCGCCAGGCCCTGGTAGAGGAGGTGGAGGCCCTTAAGGCCAGCTTGAGCAAGGCCCGGGAGGAGCTCCGCCAGACGGAGGAAAGGGTAAGAAGCCTCTTGGTGCAGGCGGAGGTGCTCCAAGGGGAGAGGGGCCAGCTTTCCCAGAGCCTGATTCGGCTCAGCCAGGGTCTCTACCTAGGGGAGGTGCGCCTGGGGGCGGAGGAGGGAAGGGAGGCCTTGGAGCGGGTGGCCGAGCGCCGGGCCCTTCTCCAGGGCTTCCGGGGGGTGGAGCTTTTGGACGCTCCCCAAGGCCCGGGGCTTGCGGTGCTGGAGGGAGCGGGGTACCGGGAGGGGAGGCTTTTGGTGCGGGTGCGCTTTTATCCTGAGCGCAGGGCCTTCGCCGCCGGGGAGGTTCTGGCCGCCCGCACCTTCCGCCTTTCCACCCAGGCCCGCAACCAGGAGGCCCTCGAGGGCCTGGGGGAGGCCGTGCGGCAACGGCTTTTGCAGGCGGGGTATGCCCCGGAATACGCCACCTTTCCCTCTCCCGAGGAGCTGGCCCGCGGCCTCGCCCTTCTTCAAGGGAAACGGGGAGTGGTGCGGGTGGGGGTGGTGGCCGCCAAGGAGCTATGGACCACGGAGAGGCCCCTTCTCTCCTTCCAGCTCCTGGGAGGGCCTCCGGGCCCGGAGGTACCGGTCCCTACCCGTCAAATCCCTTAGCACCTCTACTCCCTCCCAGCCCGCGGCCTTTAGTTCCTGGGCCAGAAGCCCCGCGTTTTCCGGGGCCAGCTCCAGGAGGAGGAACCCGCCGGGTTTGAGGGCCCTCCTGGCCTCCTGGGCCAGGGGCCGGGCCACATCCAACCCTTCCCTTCCCGCATAAAGGGCCTGGGGGCTTTCAAAGGCCAGCTCCCTGGGAGCCTGGGACCGGTAGGCCTCGGGGAGGTAGGGAGGGTTGGAGACGACCAGGTCCAGATCCTTCACCCCGCCGGTGAGGGGAGCCTGGAGAAAGGTTACCTCTAGTCCCAGCCTGTTAGCGTTCTCCCGGGCCAAGGCCAGGGCCTTGGGGTCGGTATCCGTGGCCCACACCTGGGCCTCCGGGAGGTGTTTTTTTAGGGCTAGGGCGATGGCTCCCGTGCCCGTGCCCACGTCCAGGATACGGGGAGCCTCGGGCAGGGGAAGCCCTAGGGCGAGCTCCACCAGGCCCTCCGTCTCGGGCCTGGGGATGAGGATGCCCTCTTGCACCTTTAGGGGGAGGCCGAAGAACTCCACCTCCCCCAGCAGGTACTGTAAGGGATAGCCCTCGAGGCGCTTTTCCAGGAGGGCCAGGGCCCTGGCTTCGGTTCCCGGGGGCGGGGTCCGGGATAGGCCGAGGAGGAGGTCCTTGCGGGAAAGGCCTGAGGCCAAGGCCAGGAGGTCCCAGGCCTCCTTTTCTGGAAGGCCATTAGCCTTAAGCCTCCTCTCCAGTTCCCGAAGGAGCCTGATCACGGGGATAGACCACCACGTGCCTTTCCTCCCCTTCCCCCTGGCTTTCCGTGGTCACCAGGGGGTGGTTTTTGAGGAGCATGTGGACGATGCGCCTCTCGGAGGGACGCATGGGGGGGAGGTGGAGGGGTTCTTTGGTCATGGCCACGGTGAGGGCGGCTTCCTCGGCGATCTTGCGGATCTTTTCCTCCTGGCGTTTGCGGTAGCCGGCAGCGTCCAAGACCACCCGGTAGGCTCCGCCGAAATGCTTGGCCAGCACCACCCCAGCCAGGTACTCCACTGCCCTTAGGGTGCGCCCTTCCTTGCCGATAAAGCGCCCCAGGTCCCCGCCCTTGACCTCCGCCTTGAGGAGGTTCCCCTCCTGGCGGATCTCCACGTAGTGGGCGGGGTCCAGGCGCAGCAAAAGGCCCACCAGGAAGCCCTCTAGCACCTCTTTGGGCCCTTTTTGCGTGGGGCCGGCTTTCCCCGCTTCTTTTAACTCCACTCCCACCGGGGCCTCTTCCAGCACACCCAGGTCGGAGAGGAGGTCGTCGATGCTCTTTTTCTTCTCGTCCATGCCCTCAGTTTACGCCGCTAGGGGCTTGAGGCTTTTGTTGATCAGCCACTGCTGCACCAGGCCGATGAGGTTGGAGAGCACCCAGTAGAGGGTCACCCCTGAGGGAAACTGCAGGACCAGGAAGATGAAGATCAGGTTCATGAAGAGGCTTTGCCGGATGAGGTCCTTGTTCCCGTGGGCGGAAAGCCAGGTGGAGAGGAAGGTGGAGGCCACGTAGAGGGCGGGGAGGATGTAGAAGGGGTCGGGGAGGGCCAGATCGGGAATCCAGAGGAGGCCCTGGCCGAACTCGTAGTTGGCGATCACCTTCCAGAGGATGAAGAGAATGGGCATCTGGATGAAAAGGGGCAGACAGCCGGCGGCGGGGTTTACCTTGTGCTCCTGGTAGAGCTTCATGGTGGCCTCCGCCCGCTTGTTGGGGTCGTCCTTGTACTTCTCGTTGATCTTCTGGATAAGGGGCTGGAGGCGTTGCATCTCCGCCATGCTCTTGAACTGCTGGTGCATGAGGGGCCAAAGGAGGAGGCGCACCACCAGGGTCAGGAAGAGGATGGCCAGGCCCCAGCTACCCGTGTAGCGGAAGGCCACCTCCATGAGCCAGAGAAGCCCCAAGGAAAGCTGCCCCCAGATGTTGGGGGAAAAGAGGCCGGGGAGGGAGAGAAGGCCCTCCACGTGGAAGCGCACCAGCTCGTTCTGGCCCCCGTAGACCTTCAGGGTTTCCCCGGGAGCCAGGGTAAGGGTGGCCTCCTTGCCCACCAGCTTCCCCGACAGGGGCCCTTGGGCGAGGGCCACCAGGGCATAGCCCGCCTTGGGCTTGGTCTGCCAGGCCAGGTAAACCAGCTGGCCCTCCCCGCTCGGGGTGGGTTCTGCTTGCCCTTGTAGGAGCACCTTGGGGCTTCCTTGGGCGGAAAGCCTCAGGGTGAGGGGGAAGTCGGCGCTGATCTGGACGGTGTACCGCCCCTTTTCGATGCGGTAGGTGAGGGTGCCCCCTTGGCCCTGGAAGCGGGCCAGGAGGCGGCCATCCTCCACCTGGTACTCCGCTTTCTCCGGGGTGAAGCCCACCGGGGCCACCACGGGGCCGTTGCCGCTCAGGTTGGGGGCGCGGGTGTAGTCGTTGAAGGCTGTGCCCTTGTAGGCCTTCACGTACCAACCCACCACCTGGCCCTTCTGGTCAAAGGCCAGGTCCATGAGGTTGGTGACGGCGATCTTTTCCGGCACCCCGTCCCCGTTTACGTCCTGGTCCTTGAAGCCCGCCTCGAGGGCTAGGGCGCTCAGGCCCAGCAGGAAAAGGAGGGGTAAAAGCCTTTTCATCGTGCCTCCTTGTGGGTCTTAACGGTTCTCCTGGGTGGGAAGACCAGGGGCACCGGGTCCAGTCCCCCGGGGTGCAGGGGATGGCATTTCAGGATGCGCCTGGCCGCCAGGTAGCTACCCCATAAGGCCCCGTGGCGCTCCAGGGCCTCGAGGGCGTAAGCGGAACAGGTGGGGTGGAAGCGGCAGGTCTTGGGTTTTAGGGGGGAGATGAACCTGCGGTACGCCTTGACCAGAAGGATCAGTAAGCCGCGCACGCCGCCTATTGTATCAGCCCGCTCTTCTTGAGGGCGCGGATGAGGTCTTGGAAGAGCTCGGCGTAGGCGGCCTCCCGGGCCTCGGGGCTGGCGATGACCAGGAGGTGGGCCTTGGGGAGGTAGAGGCGGCGGAGGATCTCCCTTAGGCGGCGCTTGATGCGGTTGCGCACCACCGCCTTGCCCACCTTCTTGGACACCACGATCCCCACCCTGAGCTCGGAGGCAGGGAGCCACCTGACGCTCAAAAAACGGCCCCGCCCCATGCGTCCTTGGCGGAGCCTTTGGAATGCTCGGTCGCCCTTTAGGGAAAGAAGTTTACCCCCCGCCGCAGGGGGGGGTTGGCTCAGTCGTTCACCCTGGGGGTGAGGCGCCAGCGGCCCTTCTGCCTTCTCCGCTTCAACACCTTCCTGCCGCCTGGGGTCCTCATGCGGGCCCGGAAGCCGTGGGTTTTGGCCCGCTTCCTCCGGTTGGGTTGCCAGGTCCTTTTCATCCATTTCCCTCCCTGGGGCCTTGGCCCCCAATACCTTAAAGAGTGTAGCATAAGAAGGGCTATACAGGGTCTAACGGTTTTTTACACCCTGGCAGGAGAGCGTTGACATCCGTCTTGCCTTCCCCTTATACTTCCCCCAAACAGCTGTTAGGGAGGAGGTCCGTGGCCCAGCTTTTGGTGGAGAACATCACCCTAACCTTTGGCGGCGTGGCTGCCCTTTCGTCGGTTTCCCTGGCGGTGGAGGAGGGGGAGCTGGTTTCCGTCATCGGTCCCAACGGGGCGGGGAAGACTAGCCTTTTGAACTGCATATCGGGCTTCTACCACCCCCAGCGAGGTCGCATCCTCTTTGAGGGGCACGAGATCACCCGCGCAAGCCCCCATGAGGTGACCCGTTTGGGCATCGCCCGCGCCTTCCAGAACATAGAGCTATTCTCTGGCCTCACGGTGCTGGAAAACCTCATGCTGGCCCGGCACACCCACCTGGGCTACAACCTTGCCCAGGCCGGGGTCTTTTACGGCAAGGCCCTGGCCAAAGAGGTGGAGAACCGCCGGGTGGTGGAGGAGATCATCGACTTCATGGAGCTGGAACCCTACCGCAAGGCCTTGGTGGGAAACCTCCCCTACGGGGTTAGGAAGCGGGTGGAGGTGGCCCGGGCCCTTTCCCTTTCCCCCAAGCTCCTTCTTCTGGATGAGCCCATGGCGGGAATGACCCTCGAGGAGAAGGAGGACATGGTCCGCTTCATCCTGGAGATCCGGGCCCAGGGCACCACGGTGATCCTCATCGAGCACGACTTGGGGGTGGTCATGGACATCTCCGACCGGGTGTATGTGCTGGACTTCGGCCAGGTGATCGCCGAGGGGGCGCCGGAGGAGGTGGCCAGGAATCCCCGGGTCCAGGAGGCCTACCTGGGGGTGGAGGCATGAAGGCCCTAAGGCCCTCCTACGAGATGAAGCGCTACACCCTGCCCCAGCTTCTGCGCCTTAGGGCGGAGCAGGAGGGGGACAGGGTGGCCTTGAGGGAAAAGGACTACGGGATCTGGAACGAGATCACCTACGCGGAATACTACGAGAGGGTCCTCCTTTTCGCTCACGGCCTCCTTTCCTTGGGATTCGAACCGGGGGAGAGGCTGGCCATCATCGCCGACAACATCCCGGAGTGGCTCTATGCGGAATTCGGCACCCAGGCGGTCCGGGGGATCAGCGTGGGGGTTTACCAAAGTAGCCTTCCCGCCGAGATCGCCTACATGCTTCAGTACACGGGGGCCAGCTTCGTGCTCGCCGAGGACCAGGAGCAGGTGGACAAGCTCTACGAGATCCGAAGCGAGATCCCCAAGGTCCGCCACGTGATCTACGAGGATCCCAAGGGCATGCGGAGCTACCGGGACCCCTGGCTCCTTTCCTTTGAGGAGGTCCTGGAGCGGGGCCGGGAGCACCGGAGGAAATATCCGGACGCCGTGGAAAAGCTCCTCCTCGAGGCAAGCCCCGAGGAGGTCTGCCACCTCTCTTCCACCTCCGGCACCACGGGAAGGCCCAAGGCGGCCATGCTCCGCCACCGCAACCTCATCCACATGGGGGTGGCCCTCCAGGAGGTGGACCCCCTTCTCCCCACCGACGACTACCTTTCCTTTTTGCCCCTCGCCTGGATCGGGGAGCAGATGATGTCGGTGGCCATGGCCCTCACGGGGGGCTTCGCCGTGAACTTCCCCGAGGCGGTGGAAACCGCCCTGCAGGACTTGAAGGAGATCGGCCCCCATGTGATGTTCAGCCCTCCCAGGGTTTGGGAGAGCATCCAAAGCAGCATCTGGGTGCGCATGTCGGAGTCCTATGCCTTCAACCGCTTCGTGTACGAGAGGCTTTTGCGGATAGGCTACCGGGCGGCGGACTACCGCATGCGGGGGAAGCCCATGCCTCTCGGGCTACGCCTGGTCTACTGGCTGGCGGACCAGGTGCTCTTCAGACCCTTGCGGGACCAGCTGGGCTTTTTGCGCCTGAGGCGGGCCTATACAGGGGGTGCTGCCCTGGGCCCCGATGTCTTCCGCTTCTTCCACGCCATTGGGGTGAACCTGAAGCAGATCTACGGCCAGACCGAGATCATCGGCATCGCCTTCGTCCACCGGGATGGGGACGTGCGCCACGATACCGTGGGCCTGCCCATCCCCGGCACCGAGGTCCGGATCAGCGAGGAGGGGGAGATCCTCTGCCGCTCCGATGCGGTCTGCGCCGGGTACTGGGAGCGCCCCGAGGCCACGGCGGAAACCTTCCGGGATGGCTGGCTCCACACGGGGGATGCCGGCTACCTCACGGAGGACGGGCACTTGGTGGTCATCGACCGGCTCTCCGACGTGATGCGCACGGAGAAGGGCACGGTCTTCAGTCCCCAGTTCGTGGAGAACAAGCTGAAGTTCTCCCCGTATATCAAGGAGGCGGTGGTCTTCGGGGACCGCAAGCCCTATTTGGCGGCCTTCATCAACATAGATCCCCAGACGGTGGGCAAGTGGGCGGAGGACCGGGGGTTGGCCTACACCACTTACCTGGACCTCTCCTTGAAGCCCGAGGTGGCCGAACTCATCCGCAAAGAGGTGGAGAAGGTGAACCAGGAGCTTCCCGAGGACCTCAAGATCCGGCGCTTTGTCCTGCTCTACAAACTTCTGGATGCCGACGACGAGGAGCTCACCCGCACCGGCAAGGTGCGCCGGGGCCTCATCGCCAAGAAGTATGCGCCTTTGGTGGAGGCCTTGTATTCCCGGGCCGAGGCGGTGGAGGTGGAGGCGGAATACCGCTACCAGGACGGGACCGTCCAGCGGGTGCGGGCCCGGGTACCGGTTTTGGACCTGCGGGAGGAGGTGGCGGTGTGAGCTTCTTCCTGCAGCTCCTGTTTTCCGGCATCGTCCTGGGCCTGGTCTACGCCCTGGCAGCTTTGGGCTTTGTGCTCATCTACAAGGCCAGCCGGGTGGTGAACTTCGCCCAGGGGCAGTTCATCGCCATAGGGGCCTTTTTGGCCTACTGGGCCATGGTGTCCCTGGGGGCACCCTTCCTCCTGGCGGCGGCCTTGGCCTTGGCCCTGACCGCCCTTTTGGGCTTTGGGGTGGAGCGGGTTTTCCTCAAGCGCCTGGTGGGCCAGCCCATCATCTCGGTCATCATGGCCACCATCGGCTTGGCCTCCCTGCTGGACGGCCTCATCCACCTCACCCCCTACGGGGCGGGGAACTTTAGCTACCCGAGCTTCCTTCCTGCTGGGGGCCTCACCCTTTTGGGCGTCCAGATCTCGTACGCCCAGCTTCTTGCGGTGGCCTTCACCTTGCTTTTCCTCCTGGCCTTCACCTGGTTTTTCCAGCGTTCCACCCTGGGCGTGGCCATGCGCAGCGTGGCCGATGACCAGATGGCGGCCATGAGCCTGGGGGTTTCCGTGGAACGGGTCTTCGCCTTGGCCTGGGCGGCGGCGGGGCTGACGGCGGCGGCCGCGGGGATGGTGGTGGGGACCATCTCCGGCCTCAACCTGGACGGCCTGGTGCACATCGGCCTGCGGGTTTTTCCCGTGGTGATCCTGGGAGGGCTGGATTCCATCCCGGGGGCGGTGGTGGCGGGGATCCTCATTGGGGTCTTGGAAAACCTGGCCGCGGGCTTCCTGGACCCCTTTATCCCCGGTGGGGGCACTCGGGATGTCTTCCCCTTCCTGGTTTTGCTTTTGGTCCTTTGGTTCAAGCCCCATGGCCTTTTTGGCACGGAGGAGATCGAGCGCGTATGAGAAACCCCTGGGCCCAGACTGGAAACTACCGCACCTCGTACCAACAGGACACCAGCATCTTTGCCACCCACCGGGAGCTGGTCTCCCTTCTTCTCTTCCTGGGCTTCCTCCTGGTTCTGCCCCAGTTCCTCTCCCGCACCCAGGTTTTCATCCTGGACCTGATCCTGGTCTACAGCATCGCGGTTTTGGGGCTGAACATCACCACCGGTTACGCCGGCCTCATCAACATCGGTCAGGCGGCCTTCATGGGGGTGGGGGCCTACACGGCGGCCCTTCTCGCCCCCCAGGGACTTCCCTTTTGGTTGGTGGTTCCCTTGGGCGGGTTGGTGGCGGCCTTTTTCGGCTTCCTGGTGGGCATCCCCAGCCTTCGGGTGAAGCACCTCTACCTGGCCCTGGCCACCTTGGCCTTCCAGGTGGTGTTTGAGTGGACCGTCGGGCACATGCCCCTTCTAAAGCAGGGTGGGGCCATGGACATGCCCCGGGCCAGCTTTTTGGGATACGAGGCGGGCTTTCGCAACCACTTCCACTTCTGGTACTACGTTTCCCTGGTGGTTTTGGTCCTTCTTGCGGTCTTCTTCCGCAACCTCCTGCGCACCCGCTACGGGAGGGCCCTGGTGGCGGTGAGGGACAACGACCGGGCGGCGGACGCCATGGGCATGGACCCGGGCCGCACCAAGCTCTTCGCCTTTGCCCTGGGGGCCTTTTACGCCGGGGTGGCGGGGGTGCTTTACGCCTACCTTTCCCGGGCCGTGGTCATAGAGGACTACACCTTTGCGGTTTCCATCAAGCTTTTGGCCATGGCCATCGTGGGAGGGTTGGGTACCCTGGTGGGGAGTTTCCTGGGGCCGGTTTTCCTGGAGCTCTTGGATGTGAACATGGAGGCGCTTTCCAACCTCATCAAGGCCCTGGGCTTCAGCGTGGCCGGGGTGGATGTGGCCAGCGCCTTAAGGCCCTTGGCCTTTGGTCTCATCATCGTGCTCTTCCTGATGTTTGAGCCCAGGGGGCTTTACAACTGGTGGCGGATCGTGCGAAGCTACTTCCGCACCTGGCCCTTTAAGTACTAGGCAACCCCCCTTATGGGGTTGGCAATGGGAGGTGAGGCAGATGCGAAAACTCTGGTTCGGTCTACTGGCGGCGGCAGGGCTGGCCTTGGGCCAGCAGCAGGTGACCATCCTGTGGTCGGGGGCCATCACCGGCCCCACCTCGGATGCGGGGGCTCCTTATGGGGCAGCGGTGGAGGACTACTGCAAGTACGCCAACGAGAGGAAGCTGATCCCGGGGGTGGTCCTGAACTGCCTGGTGCGGGACGACCAGTACAACAACGCCAACACCCAGCGCTTCTTCGAGGAGGCCCTGGACCGCTTCAAGATCCCCGTGTTCCTTTCCTACGCCACCGGGGCCAACCTGCAGCTCAAGTCCTTGATCCAGGAGGTGAAGGTACCCACGATCCCCGCCTCCATGCACGTGGAACTCATCGACCCTCCCAACAACGACTACTTCTTCATCCCCACCTCCACCTACTCCGAGCAGGTGGTGGCCCTTCTGGAGTACATCGCCAAGCAGAAGAAGGGGGCTAAGGTGGCCTTGGTGGTGCATCCTTCTCCCTTCGGCCGGGCCCCGGTGGCCGATGCCCGGAAGGCGGCAGCCCAGCTGGGGCTCCAGATTGTGGATGTTCAGGAGGTGGGTGCGGGCAACCTGGACAACACCGCCCTCCTGAAGCGCTTTGAAGCGGCAGGGGTGGAGTACATCGTCCACCAGAACGTGGCCGGCCCCGTGGCCAACATCCTGAAGGATGCCAAGCGCCTGGGCCTGGATAAGAAGATGAGGCAGCTTGGAGCCCACTACACCGGCGGCCCCGACCTGATCAAGCTGGCGGGGGATGCGGCGGAGGGGTTCCTCTGGGCCACCAGCTTCTACATGTTCCACGAGGATGCCCCGGGTATCCGCTTGCAGAAGGAGCTCGGGCAGAAGTACGGGCGGCCGCAGGCCATCGTGGAGAGCGTGAACTACACCAACGGCATGCTGGCCACCGCCATTGCGGTGGAGGCTATGCGCCGGGCCCAGGAGCGGTTCAAGCGCATCACGGGGGAAACCGTCTACCAGGCCATCGTGGGGATGAACGGGCCCAACGCCTTCAAGCCGGGCTTTGCCGTTTCCACCAAGCAGGGGATTGAGATCGACTTCACCAAGAGCGAGCGCACCGGGGCCGAGGGCTTGAGGATCCTCGAGGCCAAGGGGGGCCGCTTCGTCCCCGTGACCGAGCCCTTCACCTCGGCCCTCTTCCGCAAGGTGCACTACGGCAAGTAAGACGTTCGGCCCGGGGGAACTCCCCCGGGCATTCCTTGCGCCATGAGCCTGAACCCCACGCGCCCCGAAGACTTAGGCCCCATCCTCCTTTTGGTCAACAACATCGAGGTGGTTTACCACGACATCATCCAGGTCCTGCGCGGGGTTTCCCTGAAGGTCCCCGAGGGGCGCATCACCGCCCTCTTAGGCCCGAACGGGGCCGGGAAGACCACCACGCTCCGGGCCATCTCCGGCCTTTTGATCCCCGAGGACGGGGAGGTGGTGAGGGGAGAGATCCTCTACCAGGGAAAGCCCATCCATAATCGCCCTCCCGAGGAGATCGTGAGGATGGGCATCGTCCAGGTGCTGGAAGGCCGGCGGGTTTTCAAGCACCTCACGGTGGAGGAGAACCTGCGGGTGGGCACCTTGACCCGTAAGGACAGCCATCTTAAGGAGGATCTGGAGCGCATCTACCACTACTTCCCCCGTTTGGCCGAGCTCAGGAACCGCCTGGCTGGGTACTGCTCGGGGGGAGAGCAACAGATGATCGCCATCGGCCGCGCCCTCCTGGCCAAACCCCGCCTCCTCCTCCTGGATGAGCCCTCCTTAGGCCTGGCTCCCCTTTTGGTGCGGGAGATCTTTGACATCGTGGCCCGGGTGAACGCCGAGGAGGGGGTCACGGTCCTCTTGGTGGAGCAGAACGCCCGTATGGCCCTATCCATTGCCCACTATGGCTACATCATGGAGATGGGGCGGATCGTGCTCGAGGGGGACCGGGACTACCTCCTGGAAAACCCCGACGTGCAGGAGTTCTACCTGGGGGTGGCCAAAGGGGGCGGGCGCAAGAGCTTCAAGGAGGTAAAGGCCTACAAGAGGCGGAAGCGGTTCATGTAGCCTGCCGCAGGACCCCGGCGTGGCGAGGCCCACGCTGGGGTTCGTATCATGGAGAGCGTGGTGCGCTTTCGCATGGAAGGGGTGCGCCTGGACCAGGCGGTGGCCGAGGCTTGCGGGGTAAGCCGCAGCCGGGCCCAGGAGTGGATCGCCCAAGGCCGGGTTCGGGTGGGAGAAAGGGTGGTGGAAAGGCCCTCCTACCGCCTCAAGGGGGAAGAGGTGCTGGTGGTTCCCCCGGAGGAAAGGCCCTTCGTGGCCCCCCAGGACCTGGCCATCCCGGTGCTCTACGAGGACGAGGACCTCCTGGTCCTCAACAAGCCTGCGGGGCTTCTTACCCATCCGGCTCCTGGGGTATACACGGGCACCGTGGTCAACGCCCTGTTGGGGCGGTACTTTCCTCCCCAGGAGGCCGAGCGGCCCGAGGAGGTGCGTCCCGGCATCGTGCACCGCCTGGACAAGGACACCAGTGGGGTCCTGGTGGTGGCCAAGCATGGAGGGGCCCTCGAGGCCCTGGCCCGGGCCTTCCGCGACAGGCTGGTGATGAAGCGCTACCTGGCCATCACCGAGGGGCACCCCAGGGAGGGCGCCCTCATTGCCCCCATAGGCCGGCATCCCGTGGAGCGGCACAAGATGCACGTGGGGGGGATTGCGCCCCGGTATGCGGAGACCGAGTTCCGCATTCTCGCCACCGCCGGGCCCTACGCCCTGGTGGAGGCCCGGCCCCACACCGGCCGTACCCACCAGATCCGGGTCCACCTCAAGCACTTGAAGGCCCCCATCCTGGGGGATGGGGTTTATGGGCGGGAAAGCCCCCTGATTCCCCGCCAAGCCCTCCATGCCTATGAGCTTCGCCTTCCCCATCCCCGCACCGGGCGCATCCTGGCGTTTTTGGCCCCGGTGCCTGGGGATATGGCCCAGGCCTGGGAGGCTTTGGGGGGAAGGTGGCCTGAAGGCCTCGAGCGGGAGGGGGCCAAGGAGGTGGCGGGGACCTAAGCTAAAGGGGCATGGTCCATGCCGGGTCCTTGCCCCTCAGGCGGTGGCCAGCAGTCCCTTCACCGCCTTCCCAAGCCGCCGGATCCCTTCTTGGATCCTTTCTGGGTCCATGGTGGCGTAGGAAAGCCTCAGGGTGTTCTCCCCGCCCCCATTGGCGAAGAAGGGCCCTCCGGGCACGAAGGCCACGTTCTCGGCGATGGCCCGTTGGAAAAGGACCTCGGCGGAAAGCCCCTCGGGGAGGGTCATCCAGACGAACATCCCTCCCTTGGGCCGGGTATAGGCCACCTCCTTGGGCATCTCCCGGTCCAGGGCTTCCAGCATGGCCTGGGCCTTGGCCTTGTAGGTGGTGCGGATCCTCTCCAGGCGTTCCGGGAAGCCTTCCTTCACCAGCTCGTGCACCAGGATCTGGTTGAGGACCGGGGTGTGCAGGTCCACCCCTTGTTTGGCTTGGGTGAGCTTGAGGATGGCCTCGGGCCGGGCCACCACGAAGGCCACCCTCAGGCCCGGGGCCAGCACCTTGGAGAAGCTACTCAGGTAGATCACACCGGGGTAGCCCGCCTCCCGGGCCAGCTCAAAAAGGCTTGGCAGGCGGCTTTCCCCAAAGTAGAGCTCCCGGTAGGCGTCATCCTCCACCACCACCAACCCCCGTTCCATCGCCATTTCCAGGAGGCGCCTGCGGGCTTCCAGGGGCATGAGCCCCCCGGAGGGGTTCTGGAAGGAGGGGATGAGGTAGAGGAAGCGGGGGCGCTCCTGGTCTAGGGCTTCCTCCAGGGCACGGAGGTCCGGCCCCTCTTCCCCGGCCGGCACCGTGAGGAAACGGGGGCCGTAGGCCCGGAAGGCCTGGATGGCCCCCATGTAGCTGGGGGCCTCCAAGAGAACCGGGCTTCCCTCGTCCAAAAAGACCTTCCCCAGAAGGTCCAGGGCCTGCTGGCTTCCCGTGGTGATGAGGACCTCCTCCGGGCTCACCCCAAGCCGCTCCGCCACCCAGGCCCTTAAGGGGAAGTAGCCCTCCGTGGGCCCGTACTGCAGGGCCACCTCGCCCTTTTCCCTTAGGATCTCGGCCGCCTTGGCCGCTGCCTCTTCCTTGGGGAAGAGCTCGGGGGCGGGAAGGCCCCCGGCGAAGCTGAGGACGCCGGGGCGCTGGGTGAGCTTTAAAAGCTCGCGGATGGTGGAGGCCTGGATGCGCCTGGCCCGCTCGCCAAAAAGGGTATTCCAGTCCAGGGTTTTCACCTACCCATTTTATCCCTCGCCCCCCGGGGTTTCAGGGGAAGAGTTTCCGATAGGCCTCGAGGGCGTACCGGTCCGTCATCCCGGCGATGTAGTCGCACACCGCCCGCTCCAGCCCCTCCTCGGGGATCCGGGCCTGAACCTCCTTGGGCAGGAGCTCAGGGTACCGGGTGTAGGTGCGAAAGAGATTTTCCAGAACGATTTCCGCCTTGCGCCTCTCCCTCAGGACCTCGGGGTGGCGGTAAAAGCGCTCCATGAGAAAGGCCTTGAGTTCCCGGTGGGCCCGCTCGGCCTCAGGGGTGAGAGCAGCCAGGCGTTCGGGGTGCCGGCGCACCTCTTCCGGGCTCCTCACCCCGGCCCCTTCTACCCTTTGGTGGGTGGCCTCTATGGAGGCGGTGATGAAAAAGCCCAGAAGCTGGCGCACCAGGATCCGGCGGGAAAGCTCGGTTAGCTCCGAGAGGTCCAGGCCTTCTTCCCGGGCCAGCTCCGCCAGAAAGGGCACCTCGGTGAGCTCTTGGGGGCGAAGGAGGCCGCTACGGAGTCCGTCGTCTAGGTCGTGGGCCGCATAGGCGATGGCGTCGGAAAGGTCCACCACCTGGGCCTCGAGGGTGCCCTTGCCCTCGTACTCCGGCTTGAAGCCCGGGGCATAGGCGGCCTCGTGGGTGGCGATTCCCTCCAGGACCTCGTGGGTGAGGTTCAAACCCTTGAAACCGGGGTAGCGCACCTCCAGCTGGGTGAGGATCCTCAGGGCCTGGGCGTTGTGCTCAAACCCCCCGTGGTCCCGCATGAGCTCGTTCAGAACCTTCTCCCCCGTGTGGCCAAAGGGGGGATGGCCTAAGTCGTGGGAAAGGGCGATGGCCTCCGTGAGGTCCTCGTTGAGGCCCAGGGCGCGGGCGATGGAGCGGGCCACCTGGACCACCTCGAGGGTGTGGGTGAGGCGGGTGCGGTAGTAGTCCCCGGCCCAGTTGGGAAAGACCTGGGTCTTGTACTCCAGGCGCCGGAAGGCGGTGGTGTGGAGGATGCGGTCCCGGTCCTTCTGGAAGGGCGTGCGGTAGGGGGACTCAGGCTCCGGGTGTTTCCGCCCCCGGGTGTCCCGGGCCTTCTGGGCATAGGGCGCGAGCCTTTCCGCCTCCAGATCCAGAAGCCTTTCCCTGGAGTAGAGCATCCCCTAGATCCGTTTGAAGAGAAGCACGGCGTTTTGACCGCCGAAGGCGAAGGAGTTGGAGAGGGCGTAGGCCACCTTGGCCTCCCGGGGCTCGGGCACGAAGTCCAGGTCCAGCTCGGGGTCGGGGTCCTCCAGGTTGATGGTGGGGGGGATGACCCCGTGGTAGAGGGCTTGCACCGTGGCGATGGCCTCGATGCCCCCGGCAGCCCCCAGGAGGTGGCCGGTCATGCTCTTGGTGCTGGAAACCATGAGCCTCTTGGCGTGCTCCCCAAAGACCTCCTTGATGGCCAGAACCTCCGCCCGGTCCCCCACGGGGGTGGAGGTGCCGTGGGCGTTGATGTAGCCCACCTCCTCGGGGTTAACTTTGGCGTCCAAAAGGGCGCGGCGCATGGCTAAGGCGGCACCTTTCCCCTCGGGGTGGGGCTCGGTGATGTGGTGGGCGTCGGCGCTCCGGCCGAAGCCCACCAGCTCGGCGTAGATCCTGGCTCCCCGCCTTTTGGCGTGCTCGTACTCCTCCAGCACCAAGACCCCAGCTCCCTCCCCCATCACGAAACCATCCCGGCTTAGGGTGAAGGGGCGGCTGGCCTTGGTGGGCTCCTCGTTCCGGGTGGAAAGGGCCCGCATCACGGCGAAGGCCCCGATGGCCATGGGGGTGATGGCGGCTTCTGTGCCTCCGGCGAGGACGACGTCGGCTTCCCCCAGCTGGATCATGCGGAAGGCGCTCCCGATGGCGTCAGCTCCGGTGGCGCAGGCGGTGACCGTGGTGGAGCTGGGTCCCATGAAGCCGTAGCGCATGGCGATGTGGGCCGAGGCCATGTTGGCGATCATCATGGGGATGAAGAAGGGGCTTATCCGGTTCGGGCCCCGCTCCAGGAAGACCTTGCTCTGGGCCTCCCAGGTTTCCATGCCCCCGATGCCGCTTCCCACCAGGGTGCCCACCCGCTCGGGATCCAGGGCGCTGGGATCCAGCCCCGCATCCTTAAGGGCCAGCTCGGCGGCGATCAGGGCGTACTGGACAAAGCGGTCCAGGCGCCTCAGTTCTTTTTTGTCAATGAACTCCTCGGGGTTGACGTCCACCTCGGCGGCGATGCGCACCGGCAGGGCCGAGGCGTCAAAGCGGGTGATGGGACGTACCCCGCTTTTCCCGGCGAGCTGGGCCTTGTGGTAAGCTTCTGCCCCCACGCCGATGGGGGTTAAGGGTCCTAGGCCGGTAACCACCACGCGTCGCATGGGGGTAGTATACCGGGAAAAGCCCAGGAGAAAAGAAAAGGGGCGCGGGAAGCGCCCCTTAAAAGCCCTATTAGCTCTAGCCCAACTTGGCCTGGATGTAGGCCACCGCATCCTTCACGGTGCGGATCTTTTCGGCCTCCTCGTCGGAGATCTCCAGGCCGAACTCGTCCTCGAGGCCCATGATGAGTTCCACGGTGTCCAGGCTGTCCGCCCCCAGGTCCTCGATGAAGCGGGCCTCGAGGGTGATCTTTTCGGGTTCCACCGAGAGCTTGTCCGCAATAACCGCCTTCACCTTTTCAAAGATTTCCTGCTCCGTCATGAAAACCTCCCTTGGGGATTTTACCACGGGGTATAGCTTAGGGCCTGCCCCTTCAATGGGGGGTTAGCCCTCCATCCACGCACAGGGTCTGGCCGGTGATGTAGCCTGCGGCCTCGGAGACCAAAAAGGCCACCGCCTCGGCCACGTCCTCCGGCCGGCCGAAGCGGCCTGCGGGGATGTTTTTCAGGTAGGCCTCCCGCACTTCCGGCGGGAGCTTTTCCGTCATCTCCGTTTCGATAAACCCAGGGGCCACGGCGTTCACCGTGATCCCTCGGGCGGCATACTCCTTGGCCACCGCCCGGGTGAAGCCGATAAGCCCCGCCTTGGAGGCCACGTAGTTGGCCTGGCCGGGGTTGCCCAGAATGCCCACCACGCTGGTGATGTTCACGATGCGCCCGAAGCGGGCCTTCATCATGAGCTTGATGGCCTCGCGGGTGGTGCGGAAGACCGCGGAGAGGTTGGCCTCGAGGACCGCCTCCCAGTCCTCGTCCTTCATGCGGACGAGAAGGGTGTCCCGGGTGATGCCGGCGTTGTTCACCAGGGTGTCCAGACCCCCCAGGATCTCCGCTGCCTCGTGGACCAGGCTCGTGGCGGCTTCCGCCTCCAGGAGGTTGGCTCCCAAAACCCCCACCAGGGGGCTTCCCAGCCTCCTGGCCTCCTCCGCCACCTCCTCCGCCTTTTCCCGGTTCTGCCCGTAGTGGATCACCAGGGCGTAGCCCTCCCGGGCCAGCCTAAGGGCGATGGCCCGGCCAATGCCCCGGCTGGCCCCCGTTACCAGTGCCTTACGCATCCTCCACCTCCAACGCCTTCCTTACCCCTTCCGGGTCCCCCACGGAAAGGGCGTGCGCTTCCTTCAGGGTACGGGCCACCAGGCCTTTAAGCACCTCCCCGCTTCCGAACTCCAAAAAGCGCCGGACCCCCCTCCTTTCCATGTCCTTTAAGATCTCCACCCAGCGCACGGGGGCGGTGATCTGCTCCAGGAGAAGCTCACGGATGCGGCTGGGGTCCTCCTCGGGCTTTGCGGTCACGTTGGAGTAGACGGGGAAGCGGGGCTTCCTCAGGGTTACCTGGGCCAGGTCCTGGGCCAGGCGCTCCTTGGCAGGAGCCATGAGGGAGGAGTGGAAGGGGGCGGAGACCGGGAGGAAGACCACCCGGGCCCGTTTTTCCTTTAGCCTTTCTGCCGCCTCTTCCACCGCTTTCTTCTTGCCGGAGATCACCGTCTGCTCGGGGCTGTTGAGGTTGGCGACCTCCACGCCCTCTAGCCCCGCCAAAGCCTCCTGGATGGCCTCGAGGGGAAGCTTCAGGATGGCGGCCATGGCTCCTTCCCCTGGGGGCACGGCCTCCTGCATGTACCGGCCCCGGAGGCGCACCAGCCGGAGGGCATCCTCCAGCTCCAGGGTGCCCGCGGCCACATGGGCGGTCCATTCCCCCAGGGAGTGCCCGGCGGCTAAGGAGGGTTCCTTTCCCCCTTCCGCCAGGAAGGCCCGGTAGGCGGCATAGCCCACTGCCAGGAGGGCGGGTTGCTGGTTTTCCGTGAGGGTGAGGGTTTCCTCGGGTCCTTCCCACATGAGCTTAAGGAGGCCGGGCAGGGTAGCCTCGGCCCTGTCCAGTACCTCTTTGGCGGCGGGCGAGGCCTCGTAGAGGGCTTTGCCCATCCCCACCCGCTGGGAGCCCTGTCCCGGGAAAAGGGCAGCGTACATCAAGCTCCCCCCCAGGTGATTACGGCAGCGGCCCAGGTGAGCCCAGCCCCGAAGGACACCAGAAGCACGTGGTCCCCCTCCTGGATGCGGCCCTCGTCCACCGCCTCCTTGAGGGCCAGGGGGATGGAGGCGGTGGAGGTGTTGCCGTAGCGGTCCACGTTCACCACCACCCGCTCCCAGGGAAGCCGCAGGCGTTCCCGGGCGGCGTCGATGATCCTGAGGTTTGCCTGATGGGGCACGAAGACCTTGATGTCCTCCGGGGTGAGGCCGGCTTTTTCTATGGCCTCGAGGGTGGCGGTGTTCATCACCCGCACGGCGAACTTGAAGACCTCCCGCCCGTTCATGTAAAGGCGGTTGCGCATGGAGGTCCCGTCGGGAAGCCTGGGGGCTATACAGGCGTGGTAGAGCTCCTTGGCCCCGGTGCCGTCCGCTCCCAGAACGAAGGAACGGAAGCCGAAGCCTTCCCGCACCCTTCCCACCACCGCCGCTCCTCCGGCGTCCCCGAAGAGGACCGCGGTGGCCCGATCGTTCCAGTCCAGGATCTTGGACAGGGCCTCGGCGCCCACCACCAGGACCTTACGGGCTAGGCCCGCCTCCACCATGGCGTGGGCCTGGGCCAGGGCGTAAACCCAGCCCGGGCAACCCGCCAACAGGTCGTAGGCAAAGCCCTGGATGCCGAAGCGGGCCTGGACCAAGGCGGCGGTGTCAGGAAAGAGGGCGTCGGGGGTGTTGGTGGCCACGATGACCCCGTCCACGCCTTCCAAGGCCCCTGGGTGGCGCCTAAGAAGGTCCTCCACCGCCTTGAAGGCCAGGTCCGAGGTGTACTCATCCTCGGCGGCGATGCGCCGTTCCCGGATGCCTGTGCGGGTCACGATCCACTCA
>Ga0101945_1001051_pt1 | contig 32534 bp, 31 predicted proteins | sample DewCreD2012metaG_2_FD_75246 | JGI IMG/M metagenome (GOLD analysis project Ga0101945, IMG submission 75246) | Hot spring sediment bacterial and archeal communities from British Columbia, Canada, to study Microbial Dark Matter (Phase II) - Dewar... ... | reverse complement strand
GGGCGCTCCCAAGAGGGTTCCCTCCGCCAGGGCCAGGCTGGGGGACGGGGGGCGGTAGCGGGCCACCAGGTTGAAGATGCGGCCCGACCGACCCTTGAGGAGGATGGCCAGGCTGCCTTCCTCGGGGAAGGCCAGGCCCAGGTTTAAGGCGGGAAGCTCCTTTCCTAGCTCCCGCAAGAAGAGATGTATCAGCAATCCTTCCATTTTCTGAAGACTGCCAGAAAGGCTGTATGCCCCACCTGCTGGAAGCGAGGATGGGCCACGGGAAGCCTGATCTCCCACTCCCGCCAGGCTACCTCCAAGACCCGCTCCAGCTTGAGGGGCAGGCCCTCTGCCCTTTGTACCAGCTCCAGCACCTGGGTGATGTTGGGAAGGTAGGCCACCAGGAAACGATCGGGCATAAGAGCCCACGCGGCCTTGGCCAGGACCTTCCAGGGTTCCATGAGGTCCAAGGCCACCCCGTGAAAGCTTTCCGGCTCCAAGGAGGCTTCCTCCAGACTGCCCAAATGGAAGCGCACGTTTTCCACCTGCCAGAAGGCTCTCACATTGGCCTCCGCCTGGGCCAGGTGCTGGGGCCGTTTCTCGTAGCTTTCCACGAGCCCCGTGGGCCCCACTGCCCGGGCCAGGAAGAGGGTGAGCCCCCCGGAGCCCGTGCCCGCCTCGAGGACCCGCATCCCCGGGGCCAGGTCCAAAAGGGTTACCATGGCGCTGGCGTCCTTAGGGTAAGTGGGGGTGGCGCTACGCCGCATGTGAAGGAGGTACTCCTCCAGGGTGGGGTGGTGGACGGAAAGTTCCTCCCCCAAGTGGGTCCACACCTTTCCCCCTGGGCCGGCCTTGCGGATTTCCTCGTGAGGCACAGTGCCCCGGTGGTGGTGGAAGACTCCACCTTCCTTAAGGCGAACCAGGAAGGCTCGGCCTTTAGCGTCCTTGAGAAGAAAGAGCTCACCTTCCATCCCGAACACTTTAGCGGGCCAGGGCCCTGGAGTCCAGGACCCTCTCCAGCTCACAGGGGTTTGGAACCCTGTGGGATCCCACAAGGGTAGGAAGGGTACCCAGAGTCCCGAGCGCAGGGCCTAGCCCTTCACACCTTGAAAAACCCTTCCACCGGCAGGACGAAGACCACCGCCCCGCCCACCTGCACCTCCACCGGCTGGGCCAGGAACGGGTCGGGGGCCTCGGAAAGGGGAAAGCCCCGGGTGACCAGGCGGGTGCGGGTGCGGCACTTTTCCTGGATTAGCTCCAGTACTTCTTGAACCCTTTCGTCCTCCACCCCGATCAGCAAGGTGGTGTTTCCCTCCCGCAGAAAGCCGCCGGTGGAGGCCAGCTTGGTGGACTGCAAGCCCCGCTCCAAGAGGGCTTTGGTGAGCCCAGGGGCGTCGGTATCCTGCACGATGGCCACGATGAGCTTCATTGGCCTTCATTGTACACTGCTGGGCCTCTTTGTCCTCAGGCTTTCTGCAAGATGCCGTGCCATTCCTGTAGGCTTCTGGCCTCGGGGTCTTTTTCCCGGGCCTTCAGAATGGCCTTTAAGCTCCACCAGGCACCCTCTAAGGTGGTGATGAAGGGAAGACCTTTTTCCACAGCCCGCCTCAACTCGGGGTGGGGGACGGGGCTGATGAGGAGGTCATATTCCCCTTCGGAGAGGGTAAAGCCCGCCTCGAGGTAGGCTTGCCGGAGTTCTTCCAGCCGACGGGCTTCCTTGGGGGGAAGCCCTTCTTGGATAAAGCGCACCCGCCCCTCTAGGGGAAGCCTTTGGCCCGCACCCAGCTCTGCCTTGTAGTAGGCCAGGTAAGGGTCCTCGTCCAGGCCCATGCTTTCCCCGGTGGAGCGCATCTCGGGACCCAAAACCGGGATGACCCCGGGGAACTTGAGCCAGGGGATGACCACCTCTTTCACCGCGTAGTAAGGGGGTATGGGGTCCAGGTCCCGGATCCCGAGGTCCCTTAGGGTTTTCCCTACGGCGATGAGGGCGGCCAGCTTGGCCAGGGGTATCCCGATGGCCTTGGAGACGAAAGGGACGGTGCGGCTTGCCCGGGGGTTGGCCTCGAGGATGTACACCTCCTCCCCTAAAACGGCATACTGCACGTTCAAAAGGCCCTTCACCCCCAGGGCCAAGGCCAGCTTCCGGGTGTAAGCCCTCACCTTCTCCAAAGCGCCTGGGGAAAGGTGCACCGGGGGGAGCACCGTGGCGGAGTCTCCCGAGTGCACCCCAGCGCGCTCCACATGCTCCATCACCCCGGCGATCATCACCTCCTCCCCGTCAGAAAGGGCGTCCACATCCAGCTCCAAGGCCCCTTCCAGGTACCGGTCTAAGAGGATGGAGGGCTTGTCCTGGAGGGGCTCGTAGACCTCCTCCAGGTAGCGTTCCAGCTCCTTGCGGTTGTGGAGTACCCGCATGGCCCGGCCCCCCAGGACGTAGCTGGGCCGGGCCAGGAGGGGGTAGCCCACTTCCTCGGCGAGCCTCAGGGCCTCCTCGGGGGTGGCCGCCACCCGGCCTTCAGGCTGAGGGATGCCCAGCTCCCGGCAGAGCCGGTTGAACTCCTGGCGGTCCTCCGCCTTGTGGATGGCGGCGAAGGGAGTGCCAAGGAGCTTTACCCCGGCTTCCTCAAGGCCCTTGGCCAGCTTCAATGGGGTTTGGCCACCCAGGGTGGCGATGACCCCGATGGGCTTCTCATGCTCCACCAGGTTCAGGACATCCTCGAGGGTCAGGGGTTCAAAGTAAAGGCGGTCGGCGGTGTCGTAATCGGTGGACACCGTTTCGGGGTTGGAGTTCACCATGATGGTTTCGTACCCTGCCTCCCTCAGGGCCCAGACCGCGTGCACCGTGGCGTAGTCAAACTCCACCCCCTGGCCGATCCTTATGGGCCCTGAGCCCAGGATCACCACCTTGGGTTTGCTGGAGGGCCAGACCTCGTCCTCCACCTCGTAGGTGGAGTAGTGGTAGGGGGTGTAGGCCTCGAACTCCGCGGCGCAGGTGTCCACGGTCTTGTACACGGGCACCACCCCCAGGGCCTTCCGCTCCTGGCGGACCTCCTTTTCCCCCTTACCCAAGAGCTCGCCTATTCGGGCATCGCTAAGGCCCAGGCCCTTGTAGAAGCGCCAGTCTTCACGGTCCCTGGGAGGGTGGACCTGGAGCTGCGCCTCGGCCTGCACGATTTCCTGTATCTGGTATAGAAACCACGGGTCGATGCGGGTGGCCTGGTATAGGTCCTCTATGGGCATCCCCCGCCGCAGGAGTTCCATGACCGCATAGATGCGGTCGGGGTTAGGGTAGAGCTTCTTCTCCAGGTCCTCCGTGCGCACCTGGGCCAGGGCCCTGACGTCGCGTTCCAGACCCCTCAGGGCCTTCATGAGGGCCTCCTTGAAGGTGCGGCCGATGGCCATCACCTCCCCCACGGACTTCATCTGGGTGCCGAGCTCGTCTTTAAGCTCCCCCAGGGTGTTGGGGAGGTCTTTGAACTTCTCAAAGGCGAAACGGGGGATTTTCACCACCACGTAGTCGATGGTGGGCTCAAAGGAGGCCGGGGTCTTGCGGGTGATGTCGTTGGGAAGCTCGTCCAGGCGGTAGCCTACCGCCAGAAGGGCCGCGATCTTGGCGATGGGGAAGCCCGTGGCCTTGGAGGCGAGGGCGCTGGAACGGGAGACCCGGGGGTTCATCTCGATGACCACCTGGCGGCCTGTCTTGGGGTCCACGGCGAACTGGATGTTGGAACCTCCGGTGTCTACCCCGATTTCCCGGATCACCGCCTTGGCGGCGTCCCGCATCCGTTGGTACTCCGCGTCGGAGAGGGTTTGGGCGGGGGCCACGGTGATGGAGTCCCCGGTGTGGACCCCCATGGGGTCCACGTTTTCGATGCTGGTGATGATGACCACGGTGTCCGCATGGTCCCGCATCACCTCCAGCTCAAACTCCTTCCAGCCCAATACCGATTCCTCTACCAAGGCAGTGTGGACGGGCGAAAGGAGAAGGCCCCGGCTGAGGACCTCCCTTAGCTCGGCCTCGTTCCGGGCGATACCGCCCCCGGTGCCCCCCAGGGTAAAGGAGGGGCGGACCACCACCGGGTAGCCCACCTCGCGGGCGAAGTGGAGTCCCTCCTCCACGCTGGACACCATCTGGCCTCGAGGCACCTCGAGGCCAATCTTGCGCATGGCCTTTTGGAACTCCTCCCGGTCCTCTCCCTTTTTGATGGCCTCGGCCTTGGCTCCGATGAGCTCTACTCCGTAGCGGGCAAGTACCCCCTCCTCGTGGAGGGCCATGGAGAGGTTCAGGGCCGTCTGCCCTCCCAAGGTGGGGAGAAGGGCATCTGGGCGCTCCTTGGCGATCACCTTTTCTAGGTACTCTAGGGTGAGGGGCTCCAAGTAGGTGCGTTCGGCCAGCTCGGGGTCGGTCATGATGGTGGCGGGGTTGGAGTTCACCAGGATGGCCTCGTAACCCGCTCCCCTGAGGGCCTTCACCGCCTGGGTGCCCGAGTAGTCGAACTCGGCAGCCTGGCCGATGGTGATGGGCCCAGAGCCGATGATGAGGATTTTCTTGAGGTCTCTTCTCGGCGGCATCGCGTACCCAATGGGCGAGAATAACATAGTTGCCCCACTTTGTCCAAGGATGGGCCACTTCTTATGCAAAACACCCGGGTATTATTGCATAAGTTTGCGCACAGACCTCGCCTTCGCCTGGTACAATCAAGGGTATGCGCAAGGTGAAGCCCGAGGAGCTACCGGCCCTCCTGAAGCAGGGGGTGAAGGTGGTGGATGTCCGTCCGGCGGATAGACGCCTTACCCCCCTGCCCTTTCCCGCGGAGTGGGTGCCCCTAGAAAGGATCCAAGCGGGGGAGCACCACTTGCCCAAGGTCCCCTTGCTTTTGGTGTGCGAAAAGGGGCTCATCAGTCAGGTGGCGGCCTTATACCTGGAGGCGGAGGGGTACGAGGCCATGAGCCTGGAGGGCGGGCTACAGGCCTTGACGGAGGGCAGTTAGGTCCTTAGAATGGCGGATGCTGAGCGTGGTGAGCGTAGCTCAGCTGGTTAGAGCACCGGACTGTGGATCCGGGGGTCATGGGTTCAAGTCCCATCGCTCACCCCAGTACCACCACCCCGCAAGGGGTGGTATTTTAAAGGGGGGCCTCGCCCTCCTTGCGCGAGGATGGCGGAACCGGTAGACGCGCCGGACTTAGGATCCGGTGGGGTGACCCGTGCGGGTTCAAGTCCCGCTCCTCGCACCACCAGGGCGGGGCCCCTTTTGAAGCGCGAGGTGAGGCGTGGCGGAAATCCTGGAGCGTTCCGGCTATCTGGTTAAGGTCCGGGTGGAGGTACCTAAGGAGAAGGTGGAGGAGAGGTACCAGGCCCTCCTTAGGGAGGTGGCCAAGCGGGTGAAGATCCCGGGCTTCCGTCCGGGTAAGGCCCCCTTGAAGGTGGTGGAGGCCCGCATCGGACGGGAGGAACTTCTGTCCGACCTCAAGGAGCGCCTGGTGGAGGAAACCTATCCCCTTGCGGTGCGGGAACTGGGCCTCCTGCCTGTGGCGGCGAGGGTGGTGGAGGAGGAGCTGAGCGAGGGGGAGGGTTTTCGCTATGTGGCCGAGGTGGAGAACTACCCTGAGGTGAAGCTTCCCGACTGGCGGAGCTTTGACCTCCAGGTGGAGCCGGAAGGGGTCACCGAAGAGATGGTGGATAAAGCCTTGGAGGAGCTCCGCCATCGCTATGCCGAGCTGGTGCCTGTGGACCGGGAGGCCCAAGAGAAGGACCACGTCTTCGTGCGCACCGAGGAAGGAGCAGAGTTTCCCCTTGACCTTTCCAAGGCTCTTCCCCACGTGCGGGAGGCCCTTTTGGGCAAGCGGGCGGGGGAGGTGGTCATGGTCCCCGTCTTGAACGAGAAGGGGGAGAAGGTGCGGGAGGTGCGCACCGAGATCCTGGAGGTGAAGACCCTCGAGCTTCCCGAGCTGGATGAGGAGTTTGCCAAGACCCTCGAGGCGGAGAGCTTGGAGGAACTGAGGGAGAGGGTGCGCGAAAGCCTCAAGCGCCAGGCCGAGGCCCGGTACCAGGAGGCGCGGGAGCGGGCCTTCCTGGAGAAGCTCGCTGAGGGGTTGGAGGCGGAAATACCCCCTTCCATGCTGGAGGCAGAGGAGCGCCACCTCCTGGAGCACCTGGCGGAGGACCTAGCCCGGCAGGGGATTCCCCTCGAGGCCTACTTCAAGGCCTTGGAGGAGAAGGGAGAGTTTGAGAAGTTCCGGGAGGAGCTAAGGCAGGAGGCCTTGAAGCGGGTTAAGCGCTCCTTGGCCAAGGAGCGCCTGGCGGAGGAGCTCAAGCCCGAGGTGAGCGAGGAGGAGTGGCAGGCCTACCTCCAGGCGGTGGCCCGCTCCTACGGAATCTCCTTGCAGGAGCTTAGGCGGAAGTTTGGGGAGGGGGGCCTTGCCCGTTTGAGGGCAGCCTACACCCAGGACAAGGCCGTCAAGGAGGCCTTGTCCAAGCTCCTGTAGGGGTGCCATGGTGGTCCAGGGGGCTTTTCCCCCTGGGCTTGCCGCTACAATGGGGACTGGTATGGTCATACCCTACGTCATAGAGCAGACCGCCCGGGGCGAGCGGGTTTACGACATTTACTCCCGGCTTCTCAAGGATCGCATCATCTTCCTGGGTACCCCTATAGACTCCCAGGTGGCCAACGTCATCGTGGCCCAGCTCCTTTTCCTGGATGCCCAGAATCCCAATCAGGAGATCCGCCTCTACATCAACTCGCCTGGGGGCGAGGTGGATGCTGGGCTTGCCATCTACGACACCATGCAGTTCGTCAGGGCCCCGGTTTCCACCATCGTCATCGGTATGGCGGCCAGCATGGCCGCGGTGATCCTGGCCGCTGGGGAGAAGGGCCGGCGCTACGCCTTGCCCCACTCCAAGGTGATGATCCACCAGCCCTGGGGCGGGGTGCGGGGCACGGCCAGCGACATCGCCATCCAGGCCCAGGAGATCCTGAAGGCCAAGAAGCTTTTGAACGAAATCCTGGCCAAGCACACTGGCCAGCCCCTGGAGAAGGTGGAGAAGGACACCGACCGGGACTACTACCTTTCCGCCCAGGAGGCCTTGGAGTACGGCTTGATCGACCAGGTGGTGACCCGTGAGGAAGCCTAGACCTTACTGCAGCTTTTGCGGCCTGCGTCCTCCGGAAACGGGGCGGCTTTTGGAAAGCCCCATCGCCGAGGTCTACATTTGCGAGGACTGCGTGGAGCGGGCCCAGGAGCTTTTGCGGCAGGAGAAGCGGGGACCCAAGAGGCCAACACGTCTTCCCAAGCCCCAGGAGATCAAGGCTCACCTGGACCAATACGTGGTGGGGCAGGAGGCGGCCAAGAGGGCCTTAAGCGTGGCGGTTTACAACCACTACAAGCGTCTCCTCCATCCGGAGGCGGAGATCGGTAAGTCCAATATTCTCCTCATCGGCCCCACGGGTACGGGTAAGACCCTCCTGGCGGAAACCCTGGCTCGTTTCCTGGATGTCCCCTTTGCCATCGCCGACGCCACCACCCTGACCGAGGCGGGGTATGTGGGGGAGGACGTGGAGAACGTCATCCTCCGCCTTCTCCAGAACGCCGACTTTGATGTGGAGCGGGCGGAGATGGGCATCGTCTACATCGACGAGATCGACAAGATTGCCCGCAAGTCGGAAAACCCCTCCTTGACCCGGGATGTTTCCGGGGAAGGAGTACAGCAGGCTCTTTTGAAGATCATTGAAGGTACCATTGCCAACGTGCCTCCCCAAGGTGGGCGCAAACACCCGCACCAGGAGTTTATTCCCGTGAACACCAAGAACATCCTCTTCATCCTGGGGGGGGCCTTTGAGGGGCTGGAGAACATCGTCAAGGCCCGTACCGAGCGCACCACCATTGGCTTTACTCGTACCAAGGCCAAGGATGAACCCCTCGAGGTGATTCCCGAGGATCTGGTGAAGTTCGGCATGATCCCGGAGTTCGTGGGGCGGGCCCCCCTTATCGTTCAGCTTCATCCCCTTACGGAAGACGACCTGGTGCGCATTCTCACCGAGCCGAAGAACGCCTTGGTGAAGCAGTACCAGGAACTCATGCGCATGGAGGGGATCGAGCTTCGCTTTACTCAGGCGGCCCTGAAGGAGATCGCCCGCCGGGCCCTAAAGCGGGGTACAGGGGCCCGGGGCCTTAGGGCCATCTTGGAGAAGACCATGGTAGACCTCATGTTTGAGGCCCCGGGAAGCGGGATTCGCGAGCTGGTGATCGACCTGCCCCACCTGGATCAGCCCCTGAAGGCCCTCGAGGAGGCCAAACTCCGCCAGGCCTCCTAGGGGGCTACCCCTGGCCTAGACGGGCCACCAGCTCCTCCTTCAAGGCGAAAAGCCTCTCGCTGAGGGAGACATGGTAGACGTGGGGGTTTACCAGCCGGCGCACCCCGGGGTCTAGGCGTTCCACGTCCCTTCGCCGCCTTTCCTGTAGCACTTCCAGGGGTAGCGGTGGAAAGAGGCGCTTTCCTTGGTAGACCTTCTCCAGCAGGGGCTCGAGGGTGAACTCCCCGGGGCGAAGGGTGCGGCGCTTGGTGGGGTCCGTGGGGTGGCGTAGGCAAAGGGCCTGGTTCTCCCGTACCTCCTCATCGTGGGTGGTCAAAAGATCGGCGGTGGCCAGGCCCCGGTGATCGTATACCCGGTAGACCTTCTTGTGCCCGGGGTTCAGGACCTTTTCCAGGGAATCGGAGATCTTTATGGCTGGAACCCAGGTGCCGTTTTCCCGGATGGCCACCAGTTTGTAGACTCCTCCCAGGGCCGGATAGCCCCAGGAAACCACCATCCGGGTCCCTACCCCGTAGACCAGGCGCTTGAGGAGGTGATCTGGGTCCACCCCGTAGCGGGGGGCTTCCTCTTGGATCTGGCTCTTGATCTGCCAGATGACGAGCTCGTCCAGGTCCCCTGAAAGGACGATGAGGGTGTCGGGGAAGCCTGCCTTGTTCAGCTCCTTGGCCACTTGTATGGCCAGATAGGCCAGGTCTCCGGAGTCTATGCGCACCCCCACCGGCTTGTGTCCCTTGCGCCGCAACCGCTCAAAGACCCGGATGGCGTTAGGAAGACCCGAATGCAAGGTGTCTACGGTGTCCAACAGGAGGATGGTGTCGTCGGGGAAGACCTCGGCGAAGGCTTGGAAGGCTTCCTCCTCGGAGTGGCCCAGGGCCAAAAAGGCCTGGACCATGCTGTGGGCATGGGTACCCGAGGAGGGGAGCCCAAGGAGGTGGGAAAGGCTCACGGCGCTGGACCGGTTGGCCCCCCCGATGAGGCTCGCCCGGGTGGCGGCCTCCCCTCCCTTGGCGGGAGCGCGGCGGAGGCCGAATTCCAGCACCAGAGCCTCCCCCGCGGCTTCCCGCACCCGGCTCGCCTTGGTGGCGATAAGGGTTTCGTAATTGATGCGGTTTAACAGGGCGGTTTCCAGGAGCTGGGCTTGCAAGAGGGGGCCTTCCACGCTGATGAGGGGCACCTGGGGGTGGGCTACCCGGCCCTCGGGAAGGGCCCTAAGGGTCAGGCCCTGGAAGCCCCCTATCCCCTTTAGGTAGCGCAGGTAGTCTTCTGCGAAGAGGGGTTTCCCGCTACGGCTTTTCAAGGCGCTCAGAGCGGAGAGCTCCTCTTCGCCGAAGTGGGCTTCCTCCATCCAGGTCAGGAGGGGATCTAGCCCGGCGAAGATGGTGTAACCTGCCTGGTGGGCTCCGTAGTCAGGGTTCTTACGATAGAAGGCTTCAAAGAGGGCCTCCTTCTCGTGAAGCCCAAGCCTAAAGTAAACCTGGCCCATGGTGAGCTGGTAAAGGTCCGTGTAGAGGATGCCAAAGGGGTCCATGAGCCTAGCATAGCCCGCCTTTTTTCGCTACACTAGCGGGATATGGTGGAGGTCCACACCTGTAGCCCTGGTTGCCGCCACCACCTTGGAGGGGCGGGGTTTGGGGATGCCCCCTTGGTGCGGTTGGGTTACAACAAGGAGGCCCGGGCAGAGAAGTTCCCTTACCTTAAGGCCCTCTTGCAGAGACCCCTCGTCTTTGACGGGGCCATGGGTACCGAGCTGCAAAAGCGCCACCTCACCCCGGAGGACTACGGGGGAGAGGCCTACTACGGCTGCCCTGAGGTGCTGAACCTAACCCGACCCGAGGTCGTCCAGGAGATTCACCGGGCTTACCTCGAGGCCGGGGCGGAGGTGATCGAGACCAATACCTTCGGTGCCCTGCGCCATGTGCTGGCCGAGTATGGTTTGGGCGAGAAGGCGGAGGAGCTAGCCTATCTGGGAGCCAGGATCGCCAAGGAGGTAGCCGAGCCCTACGGGGCCTTTGTGGCGGGGGCCTTGGGACCGGGCACCAAGCTCATCTCCCTGGGCCAGATCTCCTGGGATGCGCTCTTTGCCGCCTATAAGGAGGCGGTGCGGGGGCTTCTTAGGGGCGGGGTGGACCTGATCCTTCTGGAAACCGCCCAGGACATCCTGCAGGTGCGCTGTGCGGTCCTGGCGGCCCGGGAGGCCATGGCCGAGGTGGGCAGGGAAGTACCCTTGCAGGTACAGGTGACCATGGAGGCCACGGGCACCATGCTGGTGGGTACGGACGAGCAGGCGGCCCTGGCGGTCTTGGAGAGCCTGCCCATCGATGTGGTGGGCATGAACTGCGCCACGGGCCCCGACCTTATGGACGCCAAGATCCGCTACTTCGCCGAGAACGCCACCCGCTTCGTGAGCTGCCTGCCCAACGCCGGCCTGCCCCGGAACGAGGGGGGGAAGGTGGTCTACGACCTCACCCCGGAGGAGCTGGCCAAGTGGCACCTCAAGTTCGTGACCGAGTACGGGGTGAACGCCGTGGGGGGGTGTTGCGGCACGGGGCCGGAGCACATCCGCAAGGTGGCGGAAGTGGTGAAGGGAAAACCTGCTCCCAAGCGAAAGGAAACCTTCCCCCCCCAGGTGGCCTCCCTCTATCAGGCGGTTCCTCTCCGCCAGGAGGCAAGCGTTTTCCTGGTGGGGGAGCGCTTGAACGCCACGGGGAGCAAACGGTTTCGGGAGATGCTCTTTGCCCGGGACCTCGAGGGCATCCTGGCCCTGGCCCGGGAACAAGTGGAGGAGGGGGCCCACGCCCTGGACCTCTCCGTGGCCTGGACGGGAAGGGATGAGCTTCAGGATCTCGCCTGGCTCCTTCCTCACTTGGCCACCGCGGTCACCGTGCCCTTCATGGTGGACTCCACCTCCCCTTTGGCCATGGAGTTTGCCCTTAAACACCTTCCAGGCCGGGTCCTTTTGAACTCCGCTAACCTCGAGGACGGCCTGGAGAAGTTTGACCGGGTGGCCTCCCTGGCCAAGGCCCACGGGGCGGCCTTGGTGGTCCTCACCATCGACGAAAAGGGCATGGCCAAAACCCAAGAGGAGAAGGTGCGGGTGGCCTTGCGCATGTACGAGCGCCTCACCGAGCACCACGGTTTCCGCCCGGAGGACCTCCTCTTTGACCTCCTCACCTTCCCCATCACGCAAGGGGACGAGGAAAGCCGCCCTTTGGCCAGGGAAACCCTTTTGGCCATGGAGGAGCTAAGGGAGAGGCTTCCCGGGGTGGGGTTCATCCTGGGGGTGTCCAACGTGTCCTTCGGCCTGAAGCCCCGGGCCAGGCGGGTTCTCAACTCGGTCTTCCTGGACGAAGCCCGTAAGAAGGGTCTCACCGCCGCCATTGTGGATGCGGGCAAGATCCTTCCCATAAGCCAGATTCCCGAGGAGGCCTATGCCCTGGCCCTGGACCTGATCTATGACCGGAGGCGGGAGGGATTTGACCCCCTCTTGGCCTTCATGGGCTACTTTGAAACCCACCGGGAGGACCCGGCCCTCAAGGAGGATGCCTTCCAGGCCCTGCCCGTTCTGGAGAGGCTGAAGCGCCGGGTGGTGGAGGGAAGGAAAGGGGGCCTCGAGGCGGATCTGGACGAGGCCTTGCGGGAAGGCCATAAACCCCTGGACCTCATCAACGGCCCTCTTCTTTCGGGCATGAAGGAGGTGGGGGAGCTTTTCGGGGCAGGGAAGATGCAGCTTCCCTTTGTCCTCCAGGCTGCTGAGGTGATGAAGCGGGCGGTGGCCTACCTCGAGCCCTACATGGAGCGGCGGGGCGAGGGCCGGGGCAAGATGGTCTTGGCCACGGTGAAGGGGGATGTGCACGATATCGGCAAGAACCTGGTGGATATCATCCTCACCAACAACGGCTACCAGGTGATCAACTTGGGCATCAAGGTGCCCATCGAGGAGATCCTGAAGGCGGTGGAGGAGCACAAGCCCCATGCGGTGGGTATGTCCGGCCTCTTGGTTAAGAGCACCGTGGTCATGAAGGAGAACCTGGAGTACATGCGGGATAGGGGGTATACCCTGCCGGTGATCCTGGGGGGGGCGGCCCTCACCCGCTCCTATGTGGAGGAGCTTAAGGCCATCTACCCCAACGTCTACTACGCGGAGGATGCCTTCGAAGGCCTTAGGCTCATGGAAGCCCTCACCAGCGGGGAGGCCACCTTGGTAAGGAAGGAGGCCCAAAAGCCCAGGGTGGAGGCTCCCAAGGCGGTACCCAAGGCTAAGCCTGTGGGGGAGGCTCCTTCCGTTCCCCGCCCCCCCTTCTTCGGGGTGCGGGTGGAGGAGAACCTGGATCTGGCCACCATCGCCCACTATGTGAACAAGCTGGCCCTTTTCCGCGGCCAGTGGGGGTATAGCCGCAGGGGCCTCACCCGGGAAGAGTGGCAGGCTTTGGTGGAGCGGGAAGCGGAGCCGGTTTTCCGGAGGCTTCTTAGGGAGGCCATGGAAGAGGGGTGGCTCAGGCCCAAGGTCCTCTACGGCTTCTTTCCCGTGGCCCGGGAAGGGGAGGAGCTTTTGGTGTTCTCCCCCGAGACCGGGGAGGTTTTGGAACGCTTTGCCTTCCCCCGGCAGAAGGGCGGGGGCCTCAGCCTGGTGGACTACTTCCGTACCCGCTTCGCTCCTCCTTTGGCGGATGAAGAAAAGTGGCTTCCCGCTTATGAAGCTGGGGCCAGGGATGTCCTGGGGGTGCAGCTCGTAACCATGGGGGAGGAGCCTTCCAGGAAGGCCAAGGCGCTTTTTGAGGCTGGGGCCTACCAGGATTACCTTTTTGTGCATGGTTTCAGCGTGGAGATGACCGAGGCCTTGGCGGAGTACTGGCACAAAAGGATGCGCCAGATGTGGGGCATCGCCGGGAAGGACGCCACGGAGATCCGCAAGCTCTTCCAGCAGGGCTACCAGGGAGCCCGCTACTCCTTTGGTTATCCCGCCTGCCCGGACTTAGCGGACCAGGCTAAGCTGGACCGGCTCATGGACTTCAGCAGGGTTGGGGTGCGCCTCACGGAGAACTTCCAGCTGGATCCCGAGCACGCCACCAGCGCCATCGTGGTCCACCACCCGGAGGCGCGGTATTTCAACGTGGATTAAAGGGGAGCCTGCTCCCGGCCTTGAGGTAGGCCTCCTTGGGGAAGCGGAATCTGGCCATCCCCCCAAGCCCGGTATACTTGGCCCCGTGCTGGGCCTTTACCACGCCGCCAGGAGCCTGGGCCTACGGCCAGCCCTGCTGGAGTCCTTGGGGATAAGGGCGCCCTTTTCCCGGCTTTCCCTTTTGGGCTTAAGGCCAGCGCACCGCCTCGAGGTGTGGGAGGGCTGGCTTTACCTGGATGGGAGGCGGGTGGGAGAGGCCCTGGACATCTTCGCCTACCTGGAGAAAGGCCTGGGGAGGGGGTATTTTCCTGCCTGGATAGGGTTTTTCGCCTACGAGTTTGCCCGGCACCTGGGCCTCTCCACCCACAAGCCCCTTCCTGGCCTTCCCGAGGCCGCTTTTTTCTACTACCCCGAGGGATTCGCCCTCCTCGAGGGGCGGCTTCTGGAAACCCCTTCCTTCCCCTTGAGGCCCCTTCCCTACAACCCCCCTCCCTTGCCCCACCACCCTTTGGCGTCCGACTTCCCTAGGGAGGCTTTCCTAGAGGGGGTTTTTTCAGTCCAGGAGGGGATCCGGGCCGGGGTGGTCTACCAGGTGAACCTCTCCCATCGTTTCCGGCTCCTCGGGAGTGTGGATCCCCTCCTCCTCTACGCCCGTCTCCGCTCCTTGAACCCTTCCCCCTTTATGGGGCTTGTGGAGGGGGAGGGTTGGGCGGTGGTCTCGGGTAGCCCGGAGAGGCTTTTTAAGAAGGTGGGTAGCCGGGTCCTGGCCCGGCCCATTGCGGGAACCCGGCCCCGGGGGAAGACGGAGGCGGAGGACCTGGCTTTGGAAAAGGACCTCCTTGCCTCCCCCAAGGAGCGGGCCGAGCACGCCATGCTGGTGGATCTTCTCCGCAACGACCTGGCCAGGGTGGCCCTGCCGGGCACGGTGAGGGTGCAGGAGCTTTTCACCGTGGAGCGTTACGCCCACGTGATGCACTTGGTTTCCCAGGTGGAAGGCTACACCCGGGCCTCCCTGGGCCAGGTCTTCGCCAGCCTATTCCCGGGAGGCACCGTCACCGGGGCCCCCAAGGGAACGGTGATGGAGGCCATTCGGGAGCTGGAGCCTGTGCCAAGGGGGGCTTACACGGGAAGCCTGGGGTACGTGTCGGGCCGAGGGGTGGATTTCAACATCCTCATCCGCTCCTTCCAGGGGGTGGGGGAGGAGGTGTATTTCTCTGCGGGGGCAGGCATCGTCATCGCCTCGGAAGCGGAAGCGGAGTACCAGGAAACCCTCTACAAGGCGGAAAGCCTCCTTCTGGCCCTGAACCGGGGCCGGCCTGGGGTCAAGCCCCTGCCTCCCAAGCCCATGGCTTCCTGGGTCCCGCCACCTCCTCCAAGGAGGGTAGGGGCCCGGGTGCTTTTCCTGGAAAACCGCGACTCCTTTAGTTACAACCTGGTGGACTACCTCCGGGCCCTGGGGGCGGAGGTGGTCGTGGTGGACCAGGAGGAGCCTCCGAACCTCCGGGGATTCAGCCACCTGGTGGTGGGGCCAGGGCCCAAGGACCCCTTTACGGCGGGAAGGGTCTTGGAGTGGACCCGAAGGGCCCTGGAGGAGGGCGTTCCCTTCCTCGGGGTTTGCCTGGGCCACCAGGCCCTGGGGGTGGCCCTGGGGGCTGAACTCTACCGGGAAGCCCCCGTGCACGGGGAGGCCCATGCCATCCACCACCGGGGAGAAGGCCTCTTTCGGGGCCTGCCCAACCCCCTTCCCTTTGCCCGCTACCACTCCTTGGCCATACGGAACCTTCCCAGAGGGGTGCGCCTCCTGGCCTGGACGGGGGATGGGGTGCCCATGGCCATCTGGGATGGCAGGCGGGCCTACGGCGTGCAGTTCCATCCGGAGAGTATCCTTTCCCCATGGGGGATGGAGCTTCTGGCCCGGTTCTTGGAGGAAGCATGAGGCAGGTGCTCCTGAAGGGGGAGCCCTTCCGCGAACCCTTGCCCGAGGGCTTTTTGTACCACGGGATGAGCGTCTTCACCACCTTGCGGGTGGAAAGGGGCCGACCCCTTTGGCTGGAAGAGCATCTTTTTCGCCTGCGCCGGCATGCTTTGGCCTTGGGGCTTCCCTACCCAGGGAATGAAGTGTTTTTAAAGGACCTCGAGGCCCTGGCCAAGGAGTTCGCCCATCTTCCCTGTTTCCGCCTCCGCTTCACCGTGGGGGAGGGGGTGTGGCTTTCCGAGGCCCGTCCCTACTCCCCACCGCCTTTGGCCGCTTACGAGGAGGGGGTTCGGGTTCTCCTCACCCCTTACCGGGTGCATCCGGACCTTTGCCGCTTCAAGACCGGAAACTACCTGCCCTACCGCCTGGCCCAGAAGGAGGCGGAAGGGCAGGGAGCCTTCGAAGGGCTTTTGCAGGACAGCGAGGGGTACGTGGTGGATGGAAGCCGCACCAGCCCCCTTCTTTACCGGGAGGGAGCGCTCTTCCTCCTGGAGGGGGGCCTCGAGGGCATCACCCGGGAAAAGGTGGCCCGGGTAGCCCGGGAGATGGGCCTTCGGGTGGAGCGGGCGCGGCTTTACCCCTGGGAGCTTCCCCTGGCCGCGCCCCCTCCTCTTCCCCCCCACCAGGCCCTTCGCCGCTGGGGAGGGGAGGGAGCGAAGGGGGTGTTGCTCCTGGCGGGAAGCGGGGTAGGGCTTTTGCCCGTGGGGCCGGCTCCCAAGGAGCTCCTTCCCCTGGTGGAGCGCTTCCTTCCCGCCTGCTATACTGAATAGCGGTACCTCCAGCCCATGGCCATGGGCTGGTGCCCTTTTTACACGGAGGGAAGGGATGAAGAAGCCGGTTTACCTCACCCCAGAAGGCTTTAGGCGCCTTCAGGAGGAGCTGCATCACCTGAAGACCACCAAGCGGCAGGAGATTTCCGCCGACTTTGAACAGGCTTTGGAGGAAGGGGATTTGAGGGAGAACGCTGGTTATGACGAGGCGCGCCGGGCCATGTGGCAGAACGAGGCCCGCATCGCCCAGCTGGAAGACCTCTTGGCCCGGGCGGTGGTGGTGGAGGGAAATGGCTCCTACGACCAGGTGGCCTTGGGCTGCCAGGTGGAGCTGGAAACCGAATCCGGGGAAAGGCTTTCCTTGGCCATCGTGGGTAGCCACGAGGCGGATATCTTCAGCGGCAAAATCTCGGACGAGTCCCCCCTTGGCCAAGCGCTTTTGGGTAAGAAGGTGGGGGACGTGGTGGAGATAAGGGGCAAGAAGGGAGCCCAGGTTTACACCATCCTGGAGATCAAGCCCCTATAGTTCGGCGGTAAGCGCAGGTGTGGCCTTGAGGGGGCCTAGGGCCTCTTCCGCATGGTGTTTCAAGGCGAGGAATAGCCTTTCCAGGGGAGCTTCTTCCAGGTAGGGAAGGGCCTCGCTACCCGGGAGATGGAGGATGGCCCTGAGGGCCTCCACGCCTTTTTCCCCCAGGTAGATGCCCTCCTCCCCGTACGGGCCGGACCCGTGAACCAGGCGGCCTGCCTTCAGGTATAGGCCAGGCCCCAGGAGGTTTGGGCTTAAGCCCCCTGCCTTCACCACCCGCCATCCCGCCCATACCAGGGGCAGAAGGGGCCTGGGGTGCTTGGCGATGCCCCTCAGGCCGGAGATGAAGACTGGGTAGATCCTGGGGGCGGCCTCCGGGGAGGCCAGGCGGTAGGAGAGCTCCGCCAGAAAAGAGGCCAGCAGGAAGCGCCTGGGTTCCTCCAGGCCGTGTAGCCTCCCAAGAAGCTCCACCTGGGTGAGAGTGGGAAGGCTCTCCTCCTTGGTGTAAAGCTGGAAGCGCACGTGGTGGAACAGGGAGAGCCTGCCCGAGCGCCCCGAGGGGCGCATCCCCTTGCGGGCTACGGCCTCGAGGCTTCCTTTGGGAGTGAGGAACCGTAGAAGGAGGTCCCCTTGAAGCAGGGCTTTCCGGCCCACCACAATGCCTTCCTCCACTCGGTACCGTTCCACCTTTCCAGTGTATGCTTAAGGCATGGAACGGAGCTTGCGCGACATTCTGGAATGGGTGGTTTTGGGCCTCTTGGTGGTGGTGGGGGTGCTTTTGGCCCTCTGGGTGGGGGGATGGGTCTTCACCTTCTTAGGCCGGGTGCTTCTGGCCCTTTCCGGCCTTATCTGGGAACTTTTGAAGCTTGCCATCCCCTTGCTGATCCTAGCGGCCATTGGCTACGGGGTGGTTTACCTTTTGCAGAAGCGTACCGCATAGGAGGGTTTGGGAAAGACATGCGGCAATCCGGAATAAGGGCCCAGCCCTTGTTCTAGGGGCTGGGCTTATCCTTAAGGTGTTTCCTACCCTTGACACAGGAGGTGTGGGGGGTGTACGCTTCCGCCCAATCGGAAGGGGGGAGCATGAACCGTAGGTTTTTGCTGAGGCTAGGGGCTCTTTTGGGAGCGGGTTCCCTGCTGGGGGCGCGCGCCAACGAGCGAGTGGCCTACAAGGACTTCAAGAAGGAAACCCCGGTGGCGGTGGTTTACCACCTGGACTTCGGGGATCCCAACCGCTTTGGACAGATGCTGACCAACATCAGCAACCACTTGTCCGTTTACGATAACGATCCCTTCAAGATCAAGATCGTGGTGGTGGCCCATGGAGCCGGGGTGCAGTTTTTCCTCAAGGATCTAGAGGGTACGCCGTGGGCTTCGGCCCAGTACGATCGAGAGGCCTTGTTCAGTCGGGTGAAGCAGCTGGCCCAGATGGGAGTGGAGTACTATCTCTGCGAGATCACCTTTAGCCGCAACAACATCCCCAAGGACAAACTTCGTCCGGATGAGTTCCTTAAGTGGGTGCCTTCCGGGGTGGGGGCTTTAGGAGAACTTCAGGCCAAGGGGTACGCGTACATCAAGGTAGGCTGAACCTGAAAGGACCCGCATGGGTGCGTATAATGCCCCCATGCGGGTTCTCTTCATCGGCGACGTGATGGCCGAGCCCGGCCTAAGGGCGGTGAGCCTACATCTACCGGACATCCGGGACCAGTACGACCTGGTTATAGCCAACGGGGAGAACGCCGCCAAGGGTAAGGGACTGGACCGGCGTTCCTACCGCATTCTGCGCGAGGCGGGGGTGGACCTGGTTTCCCTCGGAAACCACGCTTGGGATCACAAGGAGGTCTACGAGCTTTTGGAAAAGGAACCGGTGGTTCGGGCCCTTAACTATCCTCCTGGCACCCCAGGGCGGGGGTGGTGGCGGCTTAGCGCAGGTGGGGAGAGCCTTCTCTTCGTGCAGGTGATGGGCCGGATCTTCATGGATCCCCTGGACGATCCCTTCCGCGCCCTGGATGCCCTTTTAGCCCAGGAGAAGGCGGATTACATTCTGGTGGAGGTGCATGCCGAGGCCACCAGCGAGAAGATGGCCCTGGCTCACTACCTGGATGGGCGGGTCACGGCCGTGCTGGGCACCCACACCCATGTGCCCACCCTGGATGCCATGCGCTTGCCGAAGGGCACCCTGTACCAGACCGATGTGGGCATGACCGGTACCTACGAGTCCATCATCGGTGGGGAGGTGGAGACTTTTCTCGCCCGCTTCCTCACCGGTAGGCCACAGCCTTTTCGGGCTGCCCAGGGGAGGGCTCGTTTCCACGCCACCGAGCTGGTTTTGGAGGGTGGCAAAGGGGTTTCCATAGGCCCTTACGTGTGGGAGGAGCCGTGAAGCCTGCGAGGGAGGATACCTTTGACCTTTTGCGGGCAGAGGTGGACCTTTTAGGCCGCCTTCTGGGGGAAGCCATCCGGGCGGTTTCGGGGGAGCGGTTTTTCGCCTTGGTGGAGGAGGTGCGCCTCCTATCCAAGGCCCGACGACAGGGGGACGAAGGAGCGAGGGCCGCCCTTTTGAAGCGGATGGAGGGGCTTTCCCTCGAGGAGGCCGAGGCCTTGGTGCGGGCCTTTACCCATTACTTCCACCTGGTGAACCTGGCGGAGGAAAGGCACCGGGTGCGGGTGAACCGCCTTAGGGCCCAGGCGGAAACCCTGGAAAACCCGAGGCCCGAGGGCTTCTTGGCCCTGGCCAAGGCTTTGAAGGAAAGGGGGCTCTCCCTGGAGGAAGTGGAAGCCCATCTGAACCGCCTGGAGCTATGGCTCACCTTTACTGCCCATCCCACCGAAACCCGCAGGCGGACCCTAAGGCACCATCTGGAAAAACTACAAGAAGAGCTGGAGGCCCAAGACCGTTCCCGCTTGGCGGCCAGGGTGGCCCTGCTCTACGCCACCGAGGAGGTGCGCAAGGCCAGGCCCACGGTGGAGGACGAGATCAAGGGAGGGCTTTACTACCTGCCCACCACCCTCTGGCGGGCGGTGCCCCAGGTGGTGGAGGGCCTCGAGGCCGCCTTGGAGAAGGTGTATGGCAAACGTCCCCGTCTGAAGAGCCCGGTACGCTTCAGGAGCTGGATCGGGGGGGACCGGGATGGCAACCCTTTCGTCACCCCTGAGGTAACCGCCTTTGCTGCGCGGTATGCCCGCCAGGTGGCCCGGGAGCGGTTCTTGCTGGAGCTGGAAAACCTGGTGCGGGACCTTTCCCTTTCCGAGACCAGGATTCCCGTGCCCAGGGGGGTGCGGGAGGGAGGAGAGGGGACGGAGCGCTTCCCCGGGGAGCCCTACCGGCGGTTCTTCGCCAGGCTTTATACCCGCCTGGAGAAGGGTGAGGTGAGCACGGAGGAGCTTTTGCGAGCTCTGAGGGTGGCGGAGGAGGGCCTGGTTTCCGTGGGCCTGGAACAGGTGGCAGCCTCCTTCCTCCGTCCCCTCGAGGCCCGCCTTTTCGCCTTCGGCCTGGAGCTTGCGCCCTTGGACCTGAGGGAGGAGTCCGGGAAACTCCTGGAGGCAGCGGCGGAACTCCTCAGGGTTGGGGGGGTCCACCCCGATTTCCTTTCCTTGCCCCCCGAGGCTCAGGAGGCCCTCCTCACCGAGGAGCTGAGGAGCGCCCGTCCCCTCCTGCCCGTGGGCCATGAGCCCCAGGGAGAGGCCCTGCGGGTGGCGTTAGGGGCCCTGCGGGCCTGGCAGGACAAGGGAGCCCATGTGGTGTCCATGACCCACCATCCTGCTGACATCCTGGTGGTGTTTCTCTTGGCGCGGGAGGTGGGGCTTTACCGGCCGGGGGCAGCTCTACCCTTTGACGTGGTGCCCCTATTCGAGACCCTTGAAGACCTCCGCCGGGCTCCGGAAGTGCTGGCCCGTCTCCTGCAAAACCCCGTCTTTCTGGTCCATGCCCGGGGCCGGGGCGGAGTGGAGGTGATGATCGGCTACTCCGACTCCAACAAGGATGCCGGCTTTCTGGCTGCCAACCTGGCCCTTTACGAGGCCCAGGAGGCTCTGGCCAAGGTGGGGGAGGGGTTTGGTCTACCGGTCTACTTCTTTCACGGCCGGGGCACCTCCACCGCCCGGGGCGGGGGGCCTGCGGGCCGGGCCATTGCCAGCCTGCCTCCCAGGAGCGTGGGGCACCGCATCCGCCTCACGGAGCAAGGGGAGGCTCTGGCGGACCGCTACAGCCATCCTGAGCTGGCTGTGCGCCACCTGGAGCAACTCCTCTTTCACTTCGCCCAGGCGGCCTTGGGCGAGGGGGTGGAGCCTAGACCTGAGTGGCGCGAGGCCCTATGGCAGGCGGGGGAGGAAAGCATGCGCCGCTACCGGGCCCTCTTGGCCCAGGAGGGCTTCTTCCCCTTTTTCGAGGCCTTCACCCCCATTCGGGAGATTGGGGAACTCCCCATCGCCAGCCGTCCTGTGTACCGCCACGGCCGGGTGCGGGAGATCCGCGACCTCAGGGCCATCCCCTGGGTGATGGCCTGGACCCAGGTGCGTTTGCTTTTGCCCGGTTGGTACGGGCTTACGGCCTTGGAGGCCTTGCCCCTGGACCTTCTCAGGCGGATGTACCGAGAGTGGCCTTTTTTCGCCTCCACCTTAGAGAGCGCTGCCATGGCCTTGGCCAAGGCGGACCTTGGGGTAGCGGCCCTGTACCTGCGCTTGGTGCCGGAAAAACTACACCCCCTCTTCCACAGCATCGCCCAGGAGTATCAGAAGACCGTGTCCCTCCTGGAGGGTATCTTTCAGGCTCCCCTCCTCCACAATCAAAGGACCCTGGAAAGACAGATCGCCTTGCGCAATCCCTACGTGGACCCCATCAACTTCGTGCAGGTGGAGCTCCTCCGCCGCTACCGCAGCCCCGGGGGACGGGGGGATGAAGCCTTGAAAAAAGCCCTTCTCCTCTCCATCCTGGGGGTGGCGGCAGGCCTTAGGAACGCGGGGTAAGATAGAAGCCGATGGAGCTTGGCCAGTATCCCGACCAGCGGGTGGGCGTCTTTGTGGACACCCAGAACCTCTACCATTCTGCCCGGGATTACTACGAGCGCAACGTGAACTTTGAGAGTCTCCTGCGCTTCGCCGTGGGGGGCAGACGGTTGGTGCGGGCTACGGCCTACGTGGTGGAAAAGGAAGGGGATACCTCCGCCTGGCCTTTCATCTACAAGCTTTCCACCATCGGCTACCGGGTACGGCGCATGTACCTCACGGTGAAGGAGCTGGGTGAGGGTGGCAAGCCCATCTACGAGGGGAACTGGGACATGGGTATCGCCGCGGACATGGTGAGGCTTATGCCTTACCTGGACGTGGTGGTCCTGGGAAGCGGGGATGGGGACTTTGTGGAGATCCTCGAGGTCCTCATGGAACGGGGCATCCGGGTGGAGGTGATCGCCTTTCGGGAGACCACCGCCCAGAAGCTCATCGATGCTGTGGACCGCTTCGTGCACCTTCCCGATATCCCGAATGCCTTCATGGAGCCTAGGAACACCGAGCGATGAGCCTCGAGGCCTACGACTACTTTCTGCCCGAAGAACTCATCGCCCAGGAGGGGGTAGAGCCCCGGGATAGGGCCCGGATGCTGGTGGTCCATCGGGAAGGGCCCTTTCGTGCCGAGCACCGCCAGGTCAGGGACCTTCCCGAATACCTTCGCCCGGGAGATGTGTTGGTTTTTAACGAGAGCAAGGTGATCCCCGCCCGCCTCTTGGCCCAAAGGCCCACGGGGGGAAGGGTGGAGGTGCTCTTGGTGCGGGAGCGGGCTCCGGGGCTTTGGGAAGCCCTGGTGGGGCCCGGCCGCAAGGCCAAGCTCGGCACCAGGCTCCGCTTTCTGTCTCCCCGGGACCTCCGCGTGGTTCCGGACCTCGAGGCGGAGGTGGTGGGGGTGGAGGAGGATGGGGTGCGGCTCCTTCGCTTCCAGGGGGACCTGATGGCCCACCTGGAGGAAGTAGGGGAGGTACCCCTGCCCCCTTATATCAAGGCCAAAATCCCTCCGGAACGCTACCAGACCGTGTACGCCAGGCGTCCGGGCTCCGTGGCCGCCCCCACTGCCGGGCTCCACTTTACCCTGGAGCTTTTGGCCCGCCTGAGGGGCATGGGGGTGGAGCTCTGCTTCCTAACCCTGCACGTGGGCCCCGGCACCTTCCGCCCGGTGAAGGGGGATCCCGAGAAGCACGAGATGCACCCTGAGCCCTACGAAATCCCTGAGGAAACCGCAGAAGCCATCAACCGGGCCAAGAAGGAGGGCCGGAGGGTGGTGGCGGTGGGCACCACCGTGGTCCGAGCCCTGGAAAGCGCCTTCCAGAAAGGGATTGGGGTGGTGCCGGGGATAGGGGAGACCCGGCTTTTCATCCGTCCGCCCTATGCCTTCCAGGTCATAGACGCTCTTTTCACCAACTTCCACCTGCCCCGTTCCACCCTGCTCATGCTGGTGGCCGCCTTCCTGGGCTACGAAAAGACCATGGAGGCGTACCGGCTTGCGGTGGCGGAGCGGTACCGGTTTTACTCTTTGGGGGACGCTATGCTTATCCTCTGAGCAACGCCTTCAGCCAGTCCCTGGCCTCCTGTGGGCCAAGGACAAGGGGTTTGCGACTTCGGTGGAACCAGGCGAGGAGTTCTTGGGCTTCCCTTTGGCTTGGCCCTTGCCCCTGGGCCTCGAGGAGGATCTTGTGGTCCCCATCCGCCAGCCACACCATGCCCACCACTTCCCCCTCCACCTCGGTTCCCGGGGAAAGGGGAGGTCCCAGGAAAACCGCATCCACCTCTTCCCCGTCGGCGGGGTTGATGAGGCCAGGGATGAGGCCATAGTTCACCGGCGCCGGCTGGTCCACGGCCACCAGGGCCAGGTGCCCTTCCTTCCAGGCATAGCGGAAGGGGCTCCCTTTGCTCCACTCCACCACCATGCGAAGCCGATTCATCCCAACTCCAGCAGAAGTCGGGCCACCGAGAGGTAGATGAGGAGGCCCGAGATATCGGAAAGGGTGGCCACCAGGGGGTTGGAAACCAAGGCCGGGTCCACGCCAAGGCGCCTTAACACCACGGGGAGCATGGCCCCCACCAGGTTGGCGAAGAGCACCAGGAGGAAAAGGGCCAAAGCTACCACCGGGGCCAAGGCGGCGTGCCCGTCCAGAAAAACCTTGCCCAGGAGCAAAGTGGCCAGGGTGAGGCCGAGAAGGCTACCCACCAGGGTTTCCTTGGCCATTACCCGGCGCCAGTCCCTGAGGTCCAGGTCCCGGGTGGCCAGGGCCCGGATGATGAGGGTGGCGGACTGGTTGCCGGTATTGCCCCCCGTGCCCAGGAGTACGGGGACATAGAAGGCCAAGGCGGTGGCGGCCTCCAGGAGGTTTTCAAACCCCTGGAGGATGGAACTGGTCACCATGCCCGTGAGGATGAGGATCACCAGCCAGCGCACCCGGGCCATCCAGAGGGCGATGGGGGAGGCTTGGCTGTACACCAAGTCCGGCACGTCCACCGCCGCCATGCGGTGGATGTCCTCGGTGGCCTCCTCTTCTAAAACGTCCAGCACGTCGTCCACCGTGACGATGCCCACCAGCACCCCGTCCTCGTCCACCACGGGCAAGACGGTGAAGTCGTAGTCGGCCATGAGGCGGGCTACCTCTTCCTGGTCGGTGTCCGTGCGGGCGAAGACCACCTTGGGGTTCATGATCTCCGCCACCTTGGTCTTCGGGTCAGCCACGATGAGGTCTCTTAAGGACAGGACCCCCTTGAGGCGGCCCGCCTCGTCCACCACGTAAATGTAGTAAATGGTTTCCGCATCGGGGGCGGCCCGGCGCAGGAAGCGGATGACCTCCTCCACGGTCATGCCCTCCCGCACCGCCACGTACTCGGGGGTCATGAGGCCGCCCGCCTCGTCCTCCTCGTACTGGGTGAGCTCCTCCACCTCAGCCCGGGTTTCGGGATCCAGGGCCTCCTTGAGGCGGTGGACTAGATCGGGGTCCTCCTCCTCCACCGCCTGGAGGGCGTCGGCTAGGTCGTCCAGGGAGAGCTCCTCTAAGAGCTCCCGCACCCGCCAGGGGGGAAGGGTTTTCAGATACTCCGCCTGCTCCTCCGCAGGGAGGTTGGCGAAGACCTCCGCGGCCCGGTCCTTGGGAAGGAGGGTGAGGACCACGTAGCGGTGCTCCCCCTCGAGGTCATCCCACACGGCCAAAAGGTCCTGGGGATGGGTTTCCTCCAGGAGCCTCTGTAGCTTCAGGGTGTCGCCTTCTTGCAGGGCTTGGCGCAGAGGGGAAAGGGTCGTCTCCACAGGCGGCCTCCTTTCACCCGAAGGCCGCCTGCTGGGCGGCCTTCAGGGCCTAGGACTCGAGGGCAAAGCCCCTAGCATACCTTCCTTAGCCTAGGGGTCCCTGTCGGGGCCGTCAACCATGCCCACTAGAAATGTGGGAAAAATTGAGGTTGACACGCTCAAGGGGTCTGGCCTATTCTAAAGCCCGGCCTGGCGGCCGGGAGGCTCATGTTTGCGAAGCTGGCGGGAAGACTGCAGGAGGCCATAGACCGCTTAAGGGGACGGGGCCGTATCACCGAGGAGGACCTGAAGGCCACCCTGAGGGAGATCCGTCGGGCCCTGATGGACGCTGACGTGAACCTGGAGGTGGCGAGGGCCTTTGTGGAAAGCGTCCGGGAGAAGGCCCTGGGCCAGAAGGTCCTGGAAAGTCTTACCCCGGCCGAAGTGGTGCTGGCCACGGTCTACGAGGCCCTGAAGGAGGCCTTGGGCGGGGAACCCCGCTTCCCCACCCTGAAGAACCAGAACCTGTGGTTCCTGGTGGGCCTCCAGGGCTCCGGCAAAACCACCACCGCGGCCAAGCTGGCTCTTTTCTACAAGGGGAAGGGAAGGAGGCCCCTGCTGGTGGCGGCCGACACCCAGCGCCCGGCAGCCCGGGAGCAGCTTCGCATCCTGGGGGAAAAGATCGGGGTCCCGGTCCTGGAGGTGCAGGATGGGGAGAGCCCCGAGTCCATCCGCCGCCGGGTGGAGGAGAGGGCCAGGCAGGAGGTTCGCGACCTCATCCTGGTGGACACCGCCGGGCGCCTGCAGATCGACGAGCCTTTGATGGCGGAGCTTGCCCACCTCAAGGAGGCCATGAAGCCTGACGAGGTGCTCCTGGTCCTGGATGCCATGACGGGCCAGGAGGCCCTTTCGGTAGCTAAGGCCTTTGACGAGAGGGTGGGGGTCACAGGACTCATCCTCACCAAGCTGGATGGGGATGCCCGGGGTGGGGCGGCCCTCTCCGCCCGGCACGTGACGGGGAAGCCCATCTACTTCGCCGGCGTTTCCGAGCGCCCCGAGGGCCTGGAACCCTTCTACCCCGACCGGCTGGCGAGCCGGATCCTGGGCATGGGGGATGTGGCCACCCTGGCGGAAAAGGTTCGGGCTGCTGGCCTCGAGGCTGAAACACCCAAGTCCGCCAAGGAGCTCACCCTGGAGGACTTCCTCAAGCAGATGCAAAACTTGAAGCGCCTGGGCTCCTTCTCGGAGATCCTCGCCATGCTTCCCGGGGTGGGTAAGGCCTTCCCTGCGGGCTTGCAGGTGGACGATAGGGCTCTTAAGCGCCTTGAGGCCATTGTCCTCTCCATGACCCCTGAGGAGCGCAGGGACCCCCGCATTTTGAACGCTTCCCGGCGCCGGCGTATTGCTAGGGGAAGCGGTACCAGCGTGCAGGAGATCAACCGCCTCATCAAGGCCTTCGAGGAAACCAAGGCCCTAATGAAGTCCCTGGAGAAAAACAAGGGCCGGGGACTCATGGGAATGTTCAGGAGGTAGGAAAATGGTAAAGATCCGGCTTTCTCGTTTCGGCTCCAAGCACAATCCTCACTACCGCATCGTGGTTACCGATAGCCGCAGAAAGCGCGACGGCGCCTACATCGAAAAGATCGGGTACTACGATCCCCGCAAGACCACTCCCGAGTGGCTGAAGGTGGACGTGGAGCGGGCCAGGTACTGGCTTTCCGTGGGGGCCCAGCCCACGGACACCGCCCGGAGGCTTCTCAGGCAGGCGGGGGTTTTCCGGAAAGAAGGCTAAGGGTTAGGGCTTCCTGTGGGTGCCGGTGGGTGTACCCACGCGGCGCCTTTGCCTTAACATGGGGCCATGAAGGACTTGGTGGAGTACCTGGCCAAGAGCGTGGTGGACCAGCCGGAGCGGGTCCGGGTGCAGGAAAAACGGACCCGGGAAGGCCCCCTTTACGTGGTGGAGGTGGCCCCGGAGGACAAGGGCCGGCTCATCGGCAAACAAGGCCGGGTCATTGAGTCCATCCGCACCCTCGTGCGAGCCTACGCCAAGCGCAAGGTGGGGGTGGAGGTGCGCTAGGCCCGCGGGGCTTTGGCATAATGGATTAGGGATGCGCCTGGTGGAGATCGGTCGGTTCGGTGCCCCTTATGCCCTGCGCGGGGGTCTTAAGTTCCGGGGTGAGCCGGTGGTGGCTCACCTGGAGCGGGTCTACGTGGAAGGGCATGGCTGGCGGGCGGTGGAGGATCTCTACCAGGTGGGGGATGACTTGGTGGTTCACCTGGCTGGGGTTTCCAGCCGGGAGCTCGCCGAGCCCTTGGTGGGCCTCCGGGTGTATGCCGAGGTGGAGGAACTTCCCCCTCTCGAGGAGGGCCGGTACTACTACTTTGCCCTTATTGGCCTACCTGTTTACGTGGAGGGCCTTAAGGTGGGGGAGGTGGTGGACATCCTGGACGCGGGAGCCCAGGATGTCCTGGTGATCAAGGGTGTGGGGGAAAGGCTTCGGGACCAGACGGAGCGCCTGGTACCCCTGCAGGCGCCCTACGTGCGGGTGGAGGAGGAGGGCATCCACGTGGAGCCTATCCCCGGCCTCTTTGACTGAATGCGCTACAGTATCCTCACCCTTTTCCCTGGCCTCATACGCCCCTGGCTTTCGGAATCCCTTCTGAAGAAGGCCCAGGAGCGGGGTCTCATCCAGGTGGAGGTGGTGGACCTCAGGGCCTATGGGTTGGGGCGGCACCGCACCGTGGACGATACTCCCTATGGCGGCGGGGCGGGGATGGTGATCCGTCCGGATGTGGCGGTGGCCGCCTTGGAGGCCGTTCTGCCTGCGGATGAGGTGATCCTCCTTTCCCCGGCGGGGGAACCCTTTACCCAACGGGTGGCGGAGGAGCTCGCCCAAAGGGATCACCTGGTCCTTCTTTCCGGGCGGTACGAGGGGTTTGACGCCCGGGTGGAGGCCTTTGTAACCCGTTCCCTTTCCGTCGGGGACTACGTGCTCATGGGGGGGGAAGTGGCGGCCTTGGCGGTGCTGGAGGCCACCGCCCGGCTTATCCCCGGGGTGATCGGGGATCCGGAAAGCCACCGGAGGGATTCCTTTGTCCGCGGACTCCTGGACCACCCCCACTACACCCGCCCCCCGGAGTTCCGCGGGCTTCGGGTGCCGGAGGTTCTCCTTTCGGGAAACCACCCGGAGGTGGACCGGTGGCGCAGACAGGAAGCGTTGAGGAAGACCCTTGCCGTGAGGCCGGAGCTGGTGCGGGAGGCAAGGCTTGGGCCCCTCGAGGTGGCCTGGCTTGCGGAAATGGACCGCGAGGGCTAGACTTAGGTCTGTTGCCCATGAACCCCTAGGGGTTCCTCTGGGAAGGGAGGAGAACATGAACCGAGGAGCGCTGCTTAAGGTAGTGGAGGCCAAGTATACCCGCACCGATCTCCCGGAGTTCCGGCCTGGCGACACCGTGCGGGTGGCTTACCGGGTAAAGGAAGGCAACCGCACCCGGGTGCAGAACTTTGAGGGCATCGTCATCAAGATCAAGCGGAACGGGTACAACACCAGCTTCACCGTGCGCAAGGTGAGCTACGGCGTCGGGGTGGAGCGCATCTTCCCTTTGAACTCCCCCCTCATTGAGAAGATCGAGATCGTCCAGCGGGGCCGGGCCCGGCGGGCCAAGCTCTACTTCATCCGTGAGCTCTCCGAAAAGGAGATCCGCCGCAAGCTCCGCGTCGACCGCAAGCGCGTCGGTCAGGATCAGGAGAGGGCCCGGGCGGCCGAGGAAGAAGCGGCGGCTGCCCAGGATTCTGGTCAGGCGGCCATCGAAGGGGAAGCTTCCGCTGAGTAAACGGGGGACTAGGGGAAGGGCGGGCAAACCTGCCCTTCCTTATTTCTTCGCCAAGAATCCCAGGGATCTGGCTTTTTCCAGGGCTTCCACCCGGTTTCGGGCCAGAAGCTTGCCGTAGAGGCTTTCCAGATGGTCCTTCACCGTGTCCGGGGAAAGGCCAAGCACCTTGGCCATTTCCTTCACGGAAAGCCCCTGGGCCAGGAGGCGGAGGACTTCCTCCTCCCTCATGGTGAGGTTGGGCAGGTCGGGGGGCTTCAGTTTTTCCTCCCCCTGGGCCACGCGGAGAAGGCGCCTTTTGAGCTCGGGAGCGGAGAGCTCCTTGGAAAAGTAGGCGTCGGCCCCGGCCAAAAACGCTTCCCGCACTAAGGCGGGCTCCTGGTAGGTGGTGAGGAGGGCGATGAGACCGGGATACCCTGCCTTCCGGAGCAGGCGGGTGCACTCTAATCCATCCATTCCAGGCATCCTTAGATCCAGGAGGACCGCTTCCGGGTTCAGGGCCAGGGTTTTTTCCAAGGCCTCCTTTCCATCCTGGGCCTCGGCCACCACCGCGAGCCCTTCCCCCTCGAGGCCTGCCCGCAGGCCCAGCCGGAAGAGGGGGTGGTCGTCGGCAATCAGCACACGGAGGCTAGGTTCTGGGTTATCCATACCTTCCCTGCCTTTAGCATAGACCCACAGGGTAAAAGGAAACCAAAGCTTATACTCAGGCTATGCCGTTGACCCTGAACGATCTCGCCGCCCTTCCCGGCCGGGCGTCGGAGGCTGTGCTCCGCGAGGAGGTGGAGGAAAGCGGACTGGCTCCCGAGGCCATTCTGGATAAGCTTCGGGAGCGCCTTGGCATCATGCGGGATTCCATCCGGAGGGGTCTCGCCTCGGATGCCCCCAGCGTGGCGGGAATGGTGGGGAAGAATGCCAAGACCTTGTGGGAAGCCCCGGATCCCTTGCGGGATCCGCTTCTAAAGCGGGTCCAGGCCTACGCCATGGCGGTCAACGAGGAAAATGCCCGCATGGGTCGGATTGTGGCGGCTCCCACGGCGGGTAGCGCTGGGACGCTTCCCGGGGCCTTGCTGGGAGTGGCGGATCACCTGGGCATCCCCGATGAGGACCTCCTCATGCCCATGGTCCTGGCCGCCGGGGTGGCCAAGATCATCAACCGCCAGATCTACATCGCCGGGGCCAGCGGGGGGTGCCAGGCGGAAATCGGCTCCTCGGCGGCCATGGCGGCGGCCGCCGTTACCGAGCTTCTCGGGGGGAGTGCGGAGGCCTCTGCCCATGCGGCGGCCTTGGCCCTGCAGAACACCCTGGGCCTGGTTTGCGATCCCGTGGGGGGGTTTGTGGAGGTGCCCTGCGTGATGCGCAATGGTTTTTATGCGGTGCATGCGGTGAGCGCCGCCTCCATGGCCTTAGCGGGGATAAGGAGCGTGATCCCCCCCGACGAGGTGATCCTGGCCATGGCGGGCATCGGCCGCCTTCTGCCCTTGGAGCTCAAGGAAACAGGCCTGGGGGGGTTGGCGGACACCCCCACGGGGCGTCGGCTGGCCGCCCAGGCCCTGGGGGAGGCTTCCGAGGATTGAGCTATTCCTCCCCTTTGGCTACCGGAACCCCCACCAGGTTGCCCCACTCCGTCCAGGAGCCGTCGTAGTTCTTCACGTGGGGATAGCCGAGGAGGTACTTGAGGACAAACCAGGAGTGGCTGGAGCGCTCGGCGATGCGGCAGTAGACCACCACGTCCTTGTCCGGGGTAATGCCCAGGGGCTCGTAGAGGGCCCTTAGCTCCTCCGCGGACTTGAAGGTGCCGTCCGGGTTCACCGCCTTGGCCCAGGGGATGTTTTTGGCCCCGGGGATGTGGCCGGCCCGCAGGGCGCCCTCCTGAGGGTAGTTGGGCATGTGGGTGAGCTCCCCCCGGTACTCCTCGGGGCTCCGCACGTCCACCAGGGCACCCCTGCCCTCCTTAACCTTGAGGATGTGCTTGAGGACCTCATCCCGGTAGGCGCGGATGGACTCGTCCCGGTAGGGTACCCGGTAGCTGCCCTTGGGGTAGGTGGGCACCTCGGTGGTCAGGGGACGGCCTTCCTCCACCCACTTCTGCCGCCCCCCGTTCATGAGGCGCACGTCCTGGTGGCCGTTATATTTGAAGAACCAGAAGGCGTAGGCGGCCCACCAGTTGTTCTTGTCCCCGTAAAGGACCACGGTGGTATCGTTGGAGATCCCAAGCCTTTCCATGAGGTTGGCAAACCCCTCCTCGTCCACAAAGTCCCGCACCACTGGATCCCAGAAATCCCGTTGCCAGTCCACCTTCTGTGCCCCGGGAATGTGGCCGGTTTCGTAAAGCAGGATGTCCTCGTCCACCTCGAGGATCCTCACCTTGGGATCCTCCAAGTGCTCCTGGACCCAGTCCGTGCTCACCAGAACCTCGGGATGCGCGTAGCCCATACCTCACCTCCCGCCCACAAGATACCCTTGAGCGAGTGAGAGTAAAGGGGGTCTATGCACATTCCCATCCCGATCCTGAACCCGGACAAACACATGTGAGACTCTGGGCTGGGATAAAAAGAGGGGGACCGACTCCGGAAGGAGGCCCCCCGAGTGCAGCTTACCACGGTTGGCAAAGCGATCTGGCGAGGAGCGAGGAAGGCCCAGGAGCTGGAGATGGCGGGGGCCGGCGACCCCCTGGTCCAGGAACGGCTGCGCAAGCTCAAGCAGGTGGAGGCGTTCAGGAAGCACGGGGTGAGCTGGCCCGAGATCCAGGCCCTGGTGGGGATCAGCCGGGCCACCTATCACCGCTGGCGGAGCAGGCTCAAGGACGAAGGACTTAAAGGCCTTCTTCCGAAACCCAAACGCCCCAAACGCCTACGGCGGAAGGTGCACTGGACCTCCGAACTCCTCATCGCCACCGAGGACTTGCGGAGACAAAACCCCACCTGGGGCCGCTGGCCCATCTGGTGGAGCTTGAGGAAGGGAGGTTTTGAGGTCAGCGAGCGCACCGTGGGCCGCATCCTCGCCCATCTGGAAGCCAGGGGGCGGGTGGAAAGGGTGGCCGCCTTCCTGGCCCGGGCGAGGCGGGGCAAGGGGAGGCCAAGACCCCAGAGGCCCTACGCCCAGAGGAAGCCCCGGGGATACGAGGCCAGGGCGCCCGGGGACCTGGTGCAGTTGGACACCCTCACCGTGACCCTAGGGCCCGGGGAGGTGGTCAAGCACTTCTCGGCCCTGGACCTGGTCACGCGCTTCTCCCTGGCCCAGGTGCACACCAGGGCCACGGCCAACCTGGCGGCGGGATTCCTCTCCGCCCTCGTGACCAAGGCCCCCTTCCCCATCCGGGCCGTCCAGGTGGACGGGGGGAGCGAGTTCATGGCCGAGTTTGAGGAAGCCTGCCGGAGCCTGGGAATCCGGCTCTTTGTGCTGCCCCCACGGAGCCCGAAGCTCAACGGGCACGTGGAGCGGATGCAGCGCACCTTCCGCGACGAGTTTTATACCCTGCCCTTGCCAAGGGGGCTTGTGCGCCTGCAGGCCGAGCTGGACGCTTATCTGGCGTACTACAACCACCGCAGGCCCCACATGGCCCTGGGGGGGCTGGCGCCCCTGGAGTTCTTGGCTAAAATGCAAGCGGAGTCGGTCCCCCAGTCTCAGATGTATTGACCGATTACAAGCAGGGCTTTACCCAAAACTCCTTCCTCGCCCTCCCTTAGCCTGCTTCAAGAGTTCTTGGGTGACTTCATAGTTGAGCAGGCGAACCAGGCCCCTCAGGAGCAGGTACGGACCATCCCTCTC
>Ga0101945_1001050_pt1 | contig 32540 bp, 34 predicted proteins | sample DewCreD2012metaG_2_FD_75246 | JGI IMG/M metagenome (GOLD analysis project Ga0101945, IMG submission 75246) | Hot spring sediment bacterial and archeal communities from British Columbia, Canada, to study Microbial Dark Matter (Phase II) - Dewar... ... | reverse complement strand
TGGCTGGCCTTCTTGAAAAGCTCCAGGCGCATCTCCAGCCGAGGCAGATAGAGGCGGGGCTCCTTAAGCATCTGGGAAAGCCTTTCGGACTTCTCGATGCTGATGGTGCCCACCAAAACCGGCTGGCCCCGTTCGTACTTCTCGGCGATCTCCTCCACCACCGCATAGAACTTTCCCTTTTCCGTGCGGTAGACCACGTCGGGGAAGTCTTGCCGGATCATGGGGCGGTTGGTGGGCACCACCACCACGTCCATGCCGTAGATCTCCTGGAACTCCTTCTCCTCGGTCTTGGCGGTGCCGGTCATACCGGCCCGCTTCTCGTAAAGGCGGAAGAAGTTCTGATAGGTGATGGTGGCCAGGGTCTGGTTCTCCCGCTCAATCCTGACCCCCTCCTTGGCCTCGATGGCCTGGTGGAGGCCCTCCCCGTAACGCCGCCCCGGCATCAAGCGGCCCGTGAACTCGTCCACGATGATAACCTGGCCATCCTGGACGATGTAGTCCCGGTCCCGATGGTAGAGCTCCTTGGCCCGGATGGCCTGGATGAGCATGTGGGCAAGCTCCATGTTCTCCGGGCTGAAAAGCCCCTCCACCCCAAGGAGTTTCTCCGCCTTAGCGATGCCCTGGAGGGTGAGGTGCACGGAGCGGTTCTTCTCCTCAATGGTGTAGTCCCCCGTGGGCTCCTTGCGCACCCCGGGCTCCGGGGGAAGGCCCCTCTCCAGCTTCTTGGCGATCTCCGCCATCTTGTAGTAGAGGTCCGTGGCCTTCTCCGCCGGGCCGGAGATGATGAGGGGGGTGCGGGCCTCGTCGATCAGGATGGAGTCCACCTCGTCGATGATGGCGTAGTGCAAGGGGGTGTCGTGGCGAAGCACCAGCTGGTCCGGGGTAATGGCCATGTTGTCCCTGAGGTAGTCAAAGCCCAACTCGGAGTTGGTCACATAGGTAACGTCGGCCAAGTAGGCCTTGCGGCGCTCCTCGGGGGTGGAGCTGTGCTGAATGACCCCCACCGTGAGGCCCAGGCCTCGGTACACGGGCCCCATCCACTCGGCGTCACGGCGGGCCAGGTAGTCGTTCACCGTGACCACGTGAACACCCTTGCCGGTGAGGGCGTTCAAGGCTACGGCCAGGGTAGCCACCAGGGTTTTGCCCTCCCCGGTCTTCATCTCCGCGATCTTGCCCTCGTGGAGCACCGCCCCGCCGATGAGCTGCACGTCAAAGTGGCGCATGCCCAGGTAGCGCTTGGCGGACTCGCGGGTTAAGGCAAAGACCATGGGGAGAAGCTCCTCGAGGCTCGCCCCCCTTTTGTGCTTCTCCTTGAGCTCCGCATAGGCTGCGGCCAGGTCGGCAATCTTCTCCACCTCCGGCTCCAGCCGGTTGGTGGGCTCCACCACTTGCTTGTAGTAGCGGGCAATCTCCCGCTCGTTGTTGTCGAAAAGCTTCCGTATGAGGCCCAGCATCCTAAGGCCGATTGTACCCCTACAGGATGAGAAAGCCTTCAGGCCTCCTCGAGGGGCCAGTAGGCGGTGGCCCCAAGGGACAGGGGACTAGGGGGAAAACCTCCTTGGTAACGGCGCCAGGCGGCCAAGGCCACCATGGCCCCGTTGTCCTGGGAAAGGCCCCTAGGGGGGAAGTACACGGTAAGCCCCGCCTCCTGGAAGCGAGCCTGCAAGGCCCGGTTGGCGGCCACCCCTCCCGCCACCAGAAGCACCCGGTGGCCCGTGTCCTGGGCAGCCCGGATGACCACCTGGGCCAGGTGCTCCACCGCCGCCTCCTGAAACCCCCTGGCCAAGGCCGGGGCGGGATGCCCAGCCTCCACCAGCTGCACCGCCTTGGTCTTGAGGCCGGAGAAGCTGAACTCGTATCCCTTCTGGTCCTTGAGGGGGACGGGGAAGGGCACCTTCTCCCTGGCTTCCTGGGCCAGGCGCTCGATCTCAGGCCCCCCGGGAAAGCCCAGGCCGAGAAGCCTCGCTACCTTGTCAAAGGCCTCCCCGGCGGCATCATCCCGGGTAGCCCCGAGAAGCCGGTAGCGGCCCAGGGCCTCCACCGCGAAAAGGTGGGTGTGCCCACCCGAGGCCACCAGGGCCAAGAAAGGGGGGTTCAGGCCAGGAGGCCAGGCAGCGGCGATGTGGGCCTCGAGGTGATGGATGGCATAGAAGGGCTTCCTCAAGGCCCAGGCCAGGCCCTTGGCGAAGGTGTACCCCACCAGCAGGGCCCCGATGAGCCCAGGGCCACGGGTGGCCGCCACCAAGGAAAGATCCTTGGGCCCTATCCCCGCCTCGGCCAGGGCCGTTTCCGCAAGGGGGCGGATGACCTTCAGGTGCTCCCGGCTGGCCAGCTCGGGCACCACCCCCCCGAAAGCCTGGTGCAGGGCCACCTGGCTGGCCACCAGGTTCACCGCCACCTCCCCGTCCTTCACCAGGCCTACCCCTGTGTCGTCACAGGAGGTGTCAATGCCCAAAATCCACATGGCTATCCTTCCCTCGGATCCAGCACCGGGCCCGGGTAATGGTGGGTATTGGAACTGACCAAGGTAAGGCCGTGCACCTCTGCCGCTGCCCATTGCAACAGGTCCACTAAAGGAAGCCGGGCTCCCTGGACCTTCCTCTCCCAAAAAAGCCTTGCAGCCCGCTCGGCTACCGCGAAGTCTAAAGGCGCGAAACCCAGCTCCCGGAGAAACCGGCGCTGGGCCTCCAATCCCCTCTCCGGAACGCCCGCCAACACCTCCGCCACCGTAATGGGCGTAACCCACAGGGTCGCCCCCTGGGCCAGACTCCCCCGCACCCAGGCCACCACCCGGGGATGGCCCCGAAAGAGATCAATGATCACCGTGCTGTCCAGGAGATAACGCATCCAAACGGGCCTCCGCTTCCCCTCTCAAAGTCCGGACATAGCCCACCACATCCTCCGGCGTGGCCCAGTGGGGAGCCTCCTCAAAACCCACGGAACCCGCCACCTCCTCCACCAGGGAGAGAAGCCGCACCCGCCTGAGGTAGTCTTCCAGGGCCTCCGCCACCACCTCGCTTCGGGAACGCCCCTTCCGCTCCTCGTCCAGGCGCTTTACAAGCTCTTCCGGAAGCCTCAAGTGCACCAGCACCCCGGGCATGGTATCACCTCCTGCTACTCTAGCAGATACCCTCAAGAAGGGACTAGGCTAAGGGCGATGCTCTGGCTCCTCCTTCCGGTGCTCCTCCTCGTCTACCTCCTTTACCGGGCGAGGAGGCCTAAGGTGCGCCCCTGGGCCGGGGTATGGCTTTGGCAGAGGGGCAGGAGGAAGCGCTTTCGGCCCCGGCTGGACTCAAGGCTTTTCCTCCTTCTCCTGGCGGCCGCCCTGATGGTCCTGGCCCTCGAGGATCCCCCCTTGGGTCCCTCCCCCATGGTCTTCGTGGTGGACACCTCCGCCAGTATGGCCACTCGGGAAGGAGCCAAGACCCGTTTGGACCTGGCCAAGGAAAGGCTTCTCCCCCTTTTGGAAAGAACCCCGGAGGCCGTCTTGGTGCGGGCTGGGGAAAAGCCGGAAGCCTATGGCCCTGCCCCCGGCATCGCCCTGAGGACCCGGCTCCTGGCGCTGGAGGCAAGGGACCGGGAGGCCCGGCTGGAGGAGGCCATCGCCCTGGGGCGGAGGCTTCTAAAGGCCCCGGTGTTGGTGGCAAGCGACGGCCCCGCGCCCCCTGGGGCGGAGGGGTACATCGGGGTGGGAAGCCCCAGGGAGAACCTGGGGATCGTGGCCGTGGCCCAGGGGTTTTTGGCCTTAGGGAATAGCGCAAGCCGCACCCTCGTCGCCCAGGTGGAGGTGGGGGGCAGGGTGGAGGAGGTGCGGGTTCCGGCCCGGGGCTTCGCCCGGCTGGAGAACCTTCCCCCCACCTTTACCGCCCGGCTCCTGAATGGAGGTGCCCTGGACCTGGACGACGGGGCGGGCTTCGGCCTAAAGCGGCTTGGGGTGGACTACCCCAAGGCCCCCGCCTTGGAAAGGCTCTTCCTCCTCCTGGGGGCGGTTCCCGGGGAGGAGGTGCGGGTGCGCATCGGGGTACCCCAGGGGCTTCCCGATAGGCCAACCCTCTACCTGGCCCCTTCCGGGGGAAACCCTACCCCGGTCCTCCTCGCTACGCCTCATCCCCTCCTGGAAGGAGTGGCCCTTTTGGGGGAGCGCCTGCCCCCTCCTCCCCCGCCCCCCAGTTCCTGGCGGCCCCTGGTGGAAGGGGAGGATGGGGTGGGCCTTGTCTACTTCACGGAAGGAGGGCTTTACCTGCCCCCCTTGGCCGCCATCCAGGAGCGCCCCTTCTTCCCCCTCCTGGTCTACAACTTCCTCAAACCCTACCGGGAGGTGCGCACGGGCCTCCTTTCCCCTGTGGAAACCCTTCTTCCCACCCCCGGACCCAGCTTTCTTCCTCCAAGCCAGGGAGGGGCAGGCCGGTTCCTCGCCCTCCTCGCCGCCTTGGTGCTCCTCCTCGAGGCCCTACTCTTCCGCCCCAAACCCCGGGCCCAGGAAGCATAATGGGCCCATGCGCTTCCGTCCTTTCACCGAGCTGGATCTGGACCTCCTCAACCGGGTGGCGGGAAGCCGGCCCTTGAGCCTGGGCGCCGTGCGCTTTTTCGCCCGCACCGGCCACTCCTTCCTGGCGGAAGAGGGGGAGGAGCCCATGGGCTTCGCCCTGGCCCAGGCGGTGTGGCAGGGAGAGACCACCACGGTCCTCGTCACCCGGGTGGAGGGCAGGAACCAGACGGTCCTGGAGGGCCTCCTGGCCGCCGTGGTGAAAAGCGCCTACGACGCCGGGGTTTACGAGGTGGCCCTGCACCTGGACCCCAAACGGGAGGACCTTCAGGCGGCCTTACAGGCCCAGGGATTTGCCATCGGACCCTTGGTCCTGGCGGTGAGGGTCCTGGGAAGCCGGGGGCAAAGGGGAGAAACCCGGGGCATCCTAGAATAGGGACCATGAACCGGGTTCTCATCGGCATCCGGGGAGAGCCTACCCCCGAGGGGATGGAGAGGATCCTTAAGGCGCTACGGGACCTCGAGGGCACCTCCCAGGTCCAGGCCACCGGCCCCGCCCAGGTCCTGGTGGAGTACGACCCTCAGGTCCTCACGGTGATGGACCTCCTCCGCACCATCCGGGAGCAGGGCTTTCTGGCGGGGATGCTCTGATACCACCCCACCTTGGCCTTCGCCGAGGTGCTATGAGGAGCTATGCCCCCTCTTCTTCCGGTAAACTGCCCCTCGAGGTGCCCCATGCTGGACTTCTACGCCTTAGAAGACCTCCTTACCCCGGAGGAGAAAGAGATCCAAAAGGCCGCCCGCCGCTTCCTGGAAAAGGAGGCCCTGCCCTATATCCGGGACTGGTGGGAGGAAGGGGTCTTCCCCACCCACCTCATACCCCGGTTCGCGGAGCTGGGCTTCCTAGGCCCCACCCTGCCCCCGGAGTACGGAGGGGCAGGAGTTTCCAGCGCCGCCTACGGGCTCATCGCCTACGAGCTGGAACGGGTGGACTCGGGGCTTAGGAGCTTTGTGAGCGTGCAAAGCTCCCTGGTCATGTACCCCATCTACGCCTTTGGCAGCGAGGAGCAGAAGCGGGAGTTCCTGCCCAAGCTGGCCCGGGGGGAGATGGTGGGCTGCTTCGGCCTCACCGAACCCGATGGGGGTTCGGACCCCTACGGCAACATGAAAACCAAAGCCCGCCTCGAGGGGGATACCTGGGTCCTAAACGGCACCAAGATGTGGATCACCAACGGCAACCTGGCCCATATCGCCATCATCTGGGCCAAGGACGAGGAGGGGCGGGTTCTGGGCTTCATCGTCCCCACCGACACCCCAGGCTTCCAGGCCCGGGAGGTGAAGCACAAGATGAGCCTGAGGGCCTCGGTGACCAGCGAGCTGGTGCTGGAGGAGGTGAGGGTGCCCGAGGCCCTGCGCCTGCCCAAGGCCGAGGGCCTCAAGGCCCCCCTTTCCTGCCTCACCCAGGCCCGCTTCGGCATCGCCTGGGGGGTTCTGGGGGCCTTGGAGGCGGTGTACACCGAGGCGGTGGAGTTTGCCAAAAGCCGGAGCACCTTCGGCGAGCCCATCGCCAAAAAGCAGCTGGTGCAGGCCAAGCTGGCGGAGATGCTGGCCAATCACACGGAGGGGCTGCTTCTCGCCTGGCGCCTGGCCCGGCTAAAGGACGAGGGGAAGCTCAAGCCGGCCCAGGTTTCCCTGGCCAAGCGGCAGAACGTGTGGAAGGCTCTGAAGGCCGCCCGCCTAGCCCGGGACATCCTGGGGGGAAGCGGCATCACCCTGGAGTACCACGCCATCCGCCACATGCTTAACCTGGAAACCGTCTACACCTACGAGGGCACCCACGACATCCACACCCTGGTCCTGGGGCGGGAGGCCACGGGGCTGAACGCCTTCTAAAGCATGGTCATCGCCTTCACAGGGGATCCCTTTCTGGCCAAGGAGGCCCTCCTCCAGGAGGCCTCCCTTCGGGGCCTCACCCGCTTCACCGAGCCTACGCCCGAGGCCCTGGCGGAGGTCCTAAGCCCCGGGCTTTTCGGGAAAGCCGGGGCCATGCTGGACCTGAGGGAGGTGAGCGACGGGGAGTGGAAGGTGTTGAAGCCCCTTCTGGAAAACGTCCCCGAGGAGGTGGCCGTGCTCCTCCTTGATCCCAAGCCCACCACCGCCCGGGCCGCCTTCTACCGCACCCGGGAGCGGCGGGACTTCCCCACCCCGAAGGGCAAGGACCTCGTCCGCCACCTGGAAAACCGGGCCAAGCGGCTGGGGTTCAGGCTACCCGCCGGCATCGCCCAGTACCTGGCCTCCCTGGAAGGGGACCTCGAGGCCCTGGAACGGGAGCTGGAGAAGCTCGCCCTTCTTCCACCTCCCCTCACCCTGGAGAAGGTGGAACGGGTGGTGGCCCTAAAGCCCCCTGTAAGCGGGTTTGACCTGGTGCGGGCGGTTTTGGAAGGGGAGGCCAAGGCTGCCTTCCGCCACCTAAGGCGGCTAAGGGAGGAGGGAGAGGAGCCCCTAAGGCTACTTGGGGCCTTCGCCTGGCAGTTTTCCCTTCTGGCCAGGGCCTGGATGCTTCTCAAGGAGAACCCCAGGCCCACGGAAGCCGACCTCGCCCGCCTCGAGGCCCATCCCTACGCGGCCAAGAGGGCGCTGGAGCTGGCTCGAGGCCTCCCCAAGGAAGCCCTCGAGGCCAGCCTGGACGCCTTGATCCAGGCAGAGCGCCGGGCCAAGGAGGGCAAGGATCCCTGGCTGGCCCTGGAAAGGGCGGTCTACACCCTCCTCCACCTCACCCCGGCAGAACCTGCGTGACACCCCCCAAAGGAGTCCTCCAGGGAATCCTTCCCCAAGGAGTTGACCCGCGGGTCAGTCCTGGGTTAGCCTCCTTCCATGCTAAGCCCAGATCTGGTGGAAACCCTCCTGCGGCAAGCCCTAAAGGGCGGGGCCGACTTCGCCGAGATCTATGCGGAGCGCTCCCGGAGGCGGCGCATGATCGTGCGTTCGGGCCGCCTGGAGGAGGCCATCTCCGGCCTGGACTACGGGGCGGGCCTCCGCCTTTTCTTCGGCACCGAGGTGGTCTACGCCTACACCAACCAGCTCACCCGCGAAGGCCTCCAGGAGGCCCTGGAAACCCTTCTCCGGGCCAAGGGAGCCCTGGGCCAGGTGGACGAACGGGGTGCCGGGGGCCTGGACTTCCGCAAGGCTCTCCCCAAGGGCCTTCACACCCCCAGGACGCCCTACGGGGAAAAGGACAAGCGCTACCGTCTGGAAAGGCTTCTGGAGGCCGAGGCCGGCGCCAGGATCGCCCCGGAGATCAGGCAGGTGGAGGCCAGCCTCCAGGAATGGGAGCAGGAGGTCCTGATCGCCAACACGGAGGGCACGTGGGCCGAGGAAAAGAGGGTCCGCACCCGGCTTTTCGTGCTGGCGGTGGCCCAAGATGGCACGGAGGTGCAAACGGGGTACGCGGCCCCCGGCAAGAGCGTGGGGCTGGAACTCTTCGACCTCTTCCCCCCCAAGGAGGTGGGGGCCAAGGCCGCCCGCCAAGCCCTTACCAACCTGCGGGCCAAGCCCGCCCCCGCCGGGACCATGCCCGTGGTGGTGGGAAACGCCTTCGGCGGGGTTATCTTCCACGAGGCCCTGGGACATCTCTTGGAAACCACCAGTGTGGCCAAAAAGGCCAGTGTCCTGGCCGATAGGCTTGGGGAGGAGGTGGCAAGCCCTGCGGTCACCTACATCGACGACGGCACCCTCCCCCACGCCTGGGGTTCCACGGAGGTGGACGACGAGGGCCACCCCACGGAGCGCACGGTGCTCATCGAAAGGGGCATCCTCAAAAGCTACATGGTGGACCGCCTGGGCCACCTTCTCACCGGCTACCCCATGACCGGCTCGGGCCGTAGGCAGGACTACACCCTCGCCCCCACCTCGAGGATGCGCAACACCTTCATCGCCCCGGGGGACAAGGAGGTGGAAGACCTCATCGCCAGCGTGGAGTTCGGCCTCTACGCCAAGGAGTTGGGAGGCGGACAGGTGAAGCCGGGCTCCGGGGAGTACAACTTCGCCGTGCAGGAGGGGTACATCATCCGCCACGGGCGCCTGGAAGAACCCGTGCGCGGGGCCATGCTGGTGGGCAAGGGGCCGGAGACCATCAGGAAGGTGGTGGCCGTGGCCAAGGACTGGGAAAACGCCCCCGGGATGTGCGGGAGCCTCTCGGGAATGGTGCCCGTGGAAGTGGGCCAGCCCCATGTGCTGGTTTCGGAGATCGTGGTGGGAGGTAGGGCATGACGCTGGAGGAAGCCAAGCGGTACCTCCTGAGGCGGGCCCGGGAACTGGGCCTTCAGGCGGAAGTCCTCTTCCAGGAGGAGCGGGAGCTTTCCTTAAGGGCCCGGCAAGGTACTCTGGAGGAGATCAAGGAGGCCCGCCAGGGGGGGATCGGCCTCAGGGTGGTGGTCCAAGGCCACGTGGGCTACGCCTACACGGAAGAGCTTTCCCCGGAGGCCTTAGAGTGGGCCCTATCGGAGGCCAGGGATAACGCCCTTCTTGCGGGAAAGGAGGGCTTCATCCCCCCGGGCCAGGCTTTAGGAAGCCACGATCTTCTGGGGGAGGGCCTTTCCGCCCCCCTGGAAACCAAGAAGCAAAGCGCCCTGGAGCTGGAGAGGACCTTCTGGGAAGACCCCCGCACCCGAAGCGTCCTCATGGGGGGCTACATGGAAAAGGAGGTCCAGGTAGCCCTAGCCAGTACCTTAGGGGCCGAGGGTGCCTTCCGCACTGGGCTTGCTGGGATGGGGGGTAGCCTGGTGATGGGGGATGGCCCAAGCCTCAAGCAAGGCTGGGACTTCAAGCTGGCCAAGGAGTTTCACCTCCTGGACCCCGGCCGCACCGCCTTGGAGATCCGGGAGAAAACCGCCAGGCACTTAAACGCCAGGCCCCTCCCCACCGGCCGTTACCGGGCCTACCTGGAGCCCAAGGCCATGGCAGGGCTTCTCCTGGTGCTTTCCCGCTCCCTTTCCGCCAAAAGCGCCCTCGAGGGCAAAAGCCGCCTCTTAAACCGGCTTGGGGAGCGAATCGCCTCGGAATGGGTCACCCTGGTGGACGACCCCACCCTGGAAAAGGGCCTCCTTTCCCGCCCCTTTGACGCCGAAGGTACCCCGGCCCGGCGCACGGTGATGGTGGAGAAGGGAATCTTCAAAACCTTCCTGCACAACGCGGAAACCGCCAGGGCCCTGGGCCAGGAGAACACCGGCCACGCCTTCCGCACCTACCGCGGAATCCTGGACGTGGCTCCCACCAACCTCTACCTGGAGCCCGTGGGCAACCTGCGCCTGGAAAAGGGTGTCCTGGTGACCGAGTTCATGGGCCTCCACGCCGGGGCCAACCCCGTGAGCCTGGATTTCTCCCTGCAGGCCCTGGGGCTTTGGGTGGAAGAGGGAGAGGTGCGCTATGCGGTGGAAAACTTTGCGGTGGCCGGGAACCTTTTGGAGCTTCTCCAAGCCATTGAGGCCGTGGGGGATGAGCTGGACTGGGAGGTGATTGGGTCCGCCTTCGGAAGCCCCTTGGTGGCGGTGGCGGAGCTTTCCTTTGCGGGAGCTTAGGGTAAAGCAAAATGCGCTTGGTGCTTAGTGCTAAGCTAAAGGCATGGCTACGGTCACCGCCAGTCCCAAATACAACCAGGTAACCCTGGTCCGAGAACCGCAAGAATATCGAATAACTGTGCCCGCAGAAGTCAAACAAGCGCTAGGACTTTGGCCTAAGGAAAAACTTCTACTAGAAGAGACGGTGGAAGAGATGATCCACCTCCTAGTGGAGGTGGTGGAAGGGATACCCCACGTCCGCCCTTACCGTCCTCCTGTACGTGAACTCTTGCAGAAACTTTTCAAGGCGTATCCTCTCGAGGTTCACGCCCTGGGGGAAGCCACAGACCATGATGCCGTGCGTTACGTTCGTAAACTGCGCAAGGCATGATCAGCCTGGACACCAACATCATCCTCTCTGCCCTGAACCCCAAGGATGCCCAGCATGAGAATGCCGTCTCCTTGCTGGAGGAGCTATCTGGGAAAGCCCTGTTTATCAGCCCTCCAGTCTACGCTGAACTGCGGGCCGGACCCGGTTGGTCCTTAGTAGAGGCTTTCCTTGACCAGTTCAGTATCCGCCTGCAAGATGGGATGCCCCTTCCGGTATGGAAACTAGCCGGCGAACGCTTTGGCCTCTACGCCCATAAAAGGCGCGAAGTCAAAAAGAAGCGAAAAACCCCCTTGCCCCGCCGCATCCTAGCCGACTTCCTTATCGGTTCCCATGCCCTCTTCCACGGCCTACACCTGGCCACCTTTGACCCCAGGCATTACCGGCTTGCCTTCCCTGAGCTCGAGGTGGTGCCCTGATGCCCAAGGGAAAAATCTTTGTAACCCGTAGCCTTCCGGGAAAGGCCTTGGACCGTTTACGGGAAGCAGGTTACCAGGTGGAGGTCCACGAAGGGCTTTTTCTTCCTCGGGAAGACCTCCTCAAGAGGGTGGAGGGAGCCATAGGCCTCATCCCCACCGTGGAGGACCGCATTGACGCCGAGGTGATGGACCGGGCCCCGGAACTAAAGGTCATCGCCTGCTACAGCGTGGGGGTGGATCACGTGGACCTCGAGGCGGCCAAAGCCCGGGGCATCCGCGTGACCCACACCCCCGGGGTGCTCACTGAGACTACCGCTGACCTCACCTTGGCCCTTCTCCTGGCGGTGGCCAGGCGGGTGGTGGAGGGAGTGGACTACGCCCGAAGGGGCCTTTGGCGGGCCTGGCATCCGGAACTCCTTCTGGGAATGGACCTCCAGGGCGCCACCCTGGGCATCGTGGGCATGGGCCGCATCGGCCAGGCGGTGGCCAAAAGGGCCGAGGCCTTCGGGATGAAGGTGGTCTATACGAGCCGTGCTCCAAAGCCCCTTCCCTACCCCCACCTTTCCCTGGAGGAACTCCTGGCCACATCCGACATCGTGAGCCTTCACACCCCCTTGACCCCCGAAACCCACCGCCTCATGAACCGGGAAAGGCTTTTCGCCATGAGGCCGGGAAGCATCCTGATCAACACCGCCCGGGGAGGCCTCGTGGACACGGAGGCCCTGGTGGAGGCCCTAAGGGGGCATCTTTTCGGAGCTGGCCTGGACGTCACCGATCCCGAGCCCTTGCCCCCAGGGCATCCCCTTTACACCCTACCCAACGCCGTCATCACCCCCCACATCGGCTCGGCAGGAAGGCGAACCCGGGAACGCATGGCGGAGATGGCGGTGGAGAACCTCCTCTTTGCCCTGGAGGGCAGGGAGCCACCAAACCCGGTAGTATGAGCCCCATGAGCTTCGTCATCGGCCTTCTCGGTGGGGGCTTTGGGGGGCTCGTGGGGCTTGGGGGAGGCACGGTGATGATTCCCCTGATGGTGGGGATTCTCAGGCTTTCCCAGCACAAGGCCCACGGGACCAGCCTGGTGGCGGTCTTCTTCACCGGGCTCATGGGAGCCCTCACCTACGGGCTCCAGGGGTCCTTGAGCCTCAAGGCCGCCTTGTTTTTGGCGGCTACCGCCATCCTCACCGCCCGCCTAGGGGCCCGCTACGCCCACAGCCTAGCGGAAAAGGACCTCAAGCGGGCCTTTGGGTTTTTCCTCCTATTTGTTTCCCTTCTGCTCCTCCTGAAACCCTACCTGGCCCCCGTGGGCCTGGTGCGGGGCGAGGTTTGGGAGGATCTCACCCTTCTCCTGGCGGGAGGCCTCACCGGCTTCCTCTCGGGCATGATGGGGGTGGGGGGAGGGACCATCATGGTTCCGGCCATGGTCCTGGTCTTGGGCATGGACCAGCACACCGCCCAGGGCACGAGCCTCCTCGCCATGGTACCCGCCAGCCTGGTGGGAGCCTATACCCACCACCGCCTGGGCAACGTGGATACCCTCCTGGCTCCTGGCCTGGTACCTGGGGTACTCTTGGGCACCTTTTTGGGAGGCGAGGCCGCCCACTTTCTACCCGAGGCCACCTTACGCCTGGTCTTCGCCATGGTGCTCTTATGGACTTCCTGGAGGTACCTCCGTCCCTCCGGAAGGAAACGGTGACCTTTTGCACTATTCCTTGAGGACAAGGTGGACTACCGTAAAGGGGAAAGGAGGTGGGCAAATGCAACGCTGGCAGGATTGGGCCAATCTTGTCCTTGGCGTTTGGCTCATCCTTTCCCCGTGGCTTTTGGGCTTTAGCGGCACCCCCGCCGCCATGTGGAACGCGGTTATCGTGGGGGTAGTGGTGGGGCTCATGGCCCTCATGCACCTCCGGGGTGGCCCCATGTGGGAGGAGTGGGTGAACGTGGTCTTGGGCATCTGGCTCATCCTCTCCCCTTGGATCCTGGGGTTTAGCGGCATGGGAAACGCCATGTGGAACGCCCTTATCGTGGGCGTTCTGGTGGGTGTCCTGGCCCTAAGCGTCACGCGGGAAAAGCCCCGAGCGGCCTAAGCTTGTACCGCGGTACCTCAAGCCTTCCGCCTAGGGTCAACCCTAGGCGGATTGGCCTCTTGCACCTTCTGGAAACAGGAGGTAAGGTAAGGTCGGCCTTTAAACCGGTCCCGTGAGGCCGGAAAGGAGGAGGGATGAAACGATATACGAAGAGCCATAGGGAAAAGCCAAGCGGGGGCTTCGGCCTCCGCTTCTTTTTGGAGGTGCTTTGTGCGCTTTAAGGCGGAACTCCTTAACGCCGAGGAGATGCGGCGGGCTCTACACCGCATCGCCCACGAGATCGTGGAGGCCAACAAGGGCGTGGAGGGCTTGGCCCTTGTGGGCATCCACACCCGGGGCATCCCCTTAGCCGAACGCATCGCCCACTACATCCGGGAGTTTGAGGGGGAGGAGGTACCGGTGGGAATGCTGGACATCACCCTCTACCGGGATGACCTCTCTGAGATCGGGATCCGGCCTCAGGTGCGTCAGACCCGGATCCCCTTTGACATCACGGGCAAGGCCCTGGTCCTGGTGGACGATGTGCTCTACACAGGCCGCACCGCCAGGGCAGCCTTGGATGCCCTCATGGACCTAGGCCGTCCCAGGCGCATCTACCTGGCAGTCCTCGTGGACCGGGGGCACAGGGAGCTCCCCATCCGGGCCGACTTCGTGGGCAAGAACGTCCCCACGGCCAAAAACGAGGTGGTGAAGGTGAAGGTGAAGGAAGTGGACGGGGAGGACCGAGTGGAGCTTTGGGAAAGGGAGGAAGCATGAGGCACCTCCTGGATTTCCAAGGCTGGACTCGAGGCCAGGTGGAAAACATCCTGGACACCGCCAGGGTGATGGCCGAGGTGCTGGAAAGGCCGGTGAAGAAGGTGCCGGCCCTCCAGGGCTTCACCGTGGCCACGGTGTTCTTTGAGCCCTCTACCCGCACCCGCATCTCCTTTGAGCTGGCAGCCAGGCGCATGTCCGCGGATGTGGTGTCCTTCGCCGCACAAACCAGCAGCCTGCAAAAAGGGGAAAGCTACAAGGACACCCTGCTTACCCTCGAGGCCATGGGCATAGACGCCTATATCATCCGCGCCGACAGCGCCGGGGTCCCCCACCAGGCCGCCCGGTGGGTGAAGGGGGTGGTGGTGAACGGGGGGGATGGCCGCCGGGCCCACCCCACCCAGGCTCTTCTGGATGCCTACACCCTCCTGGAGGCCCTGGGAACCCTGGAGGGCAGGAAGATCGCCATCGTGGGGGATATCCTTCACTCCCGGGTAGCCCGCTCCAACGTGGAGCTTCTCCCTCTTCTCGGGGCTGAGGTGTGGGTGGCAGGCCCCCCCACCCTTCTCCCCCAAAGCCTTCCCGGAGCCAGGCTCACCCCCCACCTGGACGAAGCTTTGGCGGAAGCGGATGCGGTCATGGTGCTGAGGCTCCAGAAGGAGCGTATGGAAGCCGGCCTCATCCACCTCCAGGACTACATTGCCCACTACCAGGTGACGGAAAAGCGCCTAAGAAAGGCCAAACCCCACGCCCTCCTCCTTCACCCCGGCCCCATGAACCGGGACATCGAGCTGGAAGGTACCCTGGCGGACTCGGAAAGAAGCCTGGTGAACCGCCAGGTGCGGAACGGGGTGGCGGTGCGCATGGCGGTGCTTTACCACCTCCTGGTGGGGAAGGAAGGGTAAAACACCCCTTTGAAGGGAGAGGAAAGCATGCTGCTCATCAAGAATGTCACGCTGGTGGACGCCTTAGGGGAACGGGGTCCTGCGGATGTGCTCATCGGGGAAGGCAGGATCCTTAGCCTAAGCGGTGGGGAAGCGGAAAGGATCCTGGACGGGAAGGGCCTCCTCCTGGCCCCTGGCTTCCTGGACCTTCACGCCCACCTCAGGGAACCTGGCCAGGAGGTGAAAGAGGATCTGGCCAGTGGGCTTTTGGCCGCCGTGCGGGGAGGGTACACGGATGTGGTTTCCATGCCCAACACCACACCTCCCGTGGACACCCCGGAGGCCGTGCGGGCCCTGAGGAAGAAGGCCCAGGCCCTGGGGCTTGCCCGGCTCCACCCCGCCGCCGCCCTGACCCAGGGCCAGGAGGGAAAGGCCCTCACGGAAGCCGGGCTCCTTAAGGAGGCCGGTGCCTCCCTGCTCACCGACGACGGCCGCACCAATGAGGATGCCGGGATCTTGGCGGCAGGGCTTCTGCAGGCTTCCGCCTTCGGCCTCCCCGTGGCGGTGCACGCCGAGGATGCCTCCTTGCGCCGGGGTGGAGTCATGAACGATGGCCCCCTGGCCGACTTTTTGGGCCTCCCGGGAAACCCGAAAGAGGCGGAAGCCGCCCGGATCGCCCGGGACCTCGAGGTCCTGCGCTACGCCGTACGCCGGAGCCAAAAGAAACCCCACCTCCACATCCAGCACCTCTCCACCAAACGGGGCCTGGAGCTGGTGCGGGAGGCCAAGAGGGCCGGCCTTCCCGTCACCGCCGAGGCCACCCCCCACCACCTCACCCTTACCGAGGAGGCCCTACGCTCCTTTGACCCCCTCTTCAAGGTGGCCCCACCCCTCCGCACCCAAGAGGATCTGGAAGCCCTCATAGAAGGCCTTCTGGAAGGCACCCTGGACGCCATCGCCACCGACCATGCCCCCCACACCCAGGCGGAGAAGGAGATGGACCTCTTGCGGGCACCTTTTGGGATACCCAGCCTCGAGGTGGCCTTTCCCCTCCTATACACCGAGCTTCACCTGAAGCGGGGCTTCCCCCTAAAGCGCCTGGTGGAACTCTTCACCGACGGCCCCCGCACCATCCTGGGCCTGAAGCCCATCCACCTGGAGGAAGGAGCCGAGGCCAGCCTCGTCCTCCTGGACCCCAAAGAGCGCCCCGTGGAGCCCAGGAACTTCGCCTCCAAGGCCCGGTTTTCCCCCTGGGCAGGGTGGGTCTTAGGGGGGTGGCCGGTTCTCACCCTGGTGGAAGGGCGGGTGGTGTACCAGGCGTTAGAATAAGAGCGTGCTGAAAAAGCTCCTGGAAGCCGATCAACTGGGCCTAAGTCTGGAATGGGTGGGCGGGCTTCCCAAAGGGGAAGCCCAGCCCACCTACCGGCACCAGAAGGCCGTGGACCGCATTCGCCAAAGCATCCGCCCCAAGGAGGGCTCCTCGTGCCCTTGCATCCACTTTGCGGTTGCGCCCTCACCGTCTAGGGACCTAAAGCTCCTTCAGGCTTCTCACCCCCTCCGCCTCCATAAGCTTCAGAAGGCCCTTCAACACCCGGCGGGGGAAAAGGGGGCCCCCGTAGACGAAGCCCGTGTAGACCTGGACCAACCTGGCTCCTAGCTTCAGGCGCTCCCAGACATCCTCAGGACCCTCCACCCCTCCCACGCTCACCAGGGTGAGACCCTCCACCCTCGAAAGATGCTGCAGCACCTCTAGGGCCCGTTCCTTCAAGGGCCTCCCCGAAAGCCCCCCAGCTTCCTTGGCCAGGGGACTTTTGAGGTTTGGGCGCTCCAGGGTGGTGTTTACCGCCACCAGGCCCTCGAGGCCATGCTTCAAGCAAAGCTCCACCGCTTGGTCCAGGGCTTCAAAGGTGAGGTCCGGGGCCACCTTGAGGAGAAGGGGCTTTCGGGTGACGGGGCGGAGCCGGGAAAGAAGCTCATCCAAAAAGGGACCTTCCTGCAGGGTGCGTAGCCCCGGGGTATTGGGGGAACTCACGTTGAGGACGAAATAGTCCCCATAAGGCTCCAGGACCTGCAGGGCCCTTTGGTAGTCCTCCGCCGCCCGTTCCAAGGGGGTATCCCGGTTCTTGCCCAGGTTCACCCCCACAGGGAAACGAAGCTTCCTTTTCCGGAAGCGCTTAAGCCTCCTGGCCGCCTCCTCCGCCCCTTGGTTGTTGAAACCCATGCGGTTGATAAGGGCATAGTCCTCCACCAGCCGGAAAAGCCGGGGCCTGGGGTTCCCTTCCTGGGGCCTGGGAGTGAGGGTACCCACCTCGGCGAAGCCGAAGCCTAAAGCCCACCAGGCCCCCAAAGCCCGGGCATCCTTATCCACCCCCGCCGCCAGGCCCAAGGGATTGGGAAAGCGAAGGCCAAAGGCCTCCACCTCGAGCCTCGAGTTCTCCACCCTAAGAAGCTTCGCGGGAACCTCCAGCAGGGGCCCTCGTTCCGACCAGAAGGAAAGAAACCTTAAGGTGAGCTCGTGGGCCTCCTCCGGGTCCAGGGCGAAGAGCAGGCGGTGCATACGGGCCCATGGTACCTTGACATAGCCGTCCTTTCCAAGGTATACCTAGCCCATGCGTGAGGGCTTCCGTATCGGCCTGAAGAGCCTTGTCCTAGGCCTTGGCTTTCTGCTTGCCGCCTGCTCCTTTACCGTTACCGTGCCTCTCCCCGACCAAACCTTCAGCGCCCAGGCCCTGCCCGATACCCAGGGGGAAATCCTCTACCCAAAGAATCCAGCCACCTTTGACCCACCCCCTGTTTCCCCCAAGAGTGTGGTCATCCAAGGCACCCTCGAGGCCGATCAGCCCTTAAACACCACCCTGGCCTTCTACGTGCGTCTTAAGGATCCCAAAACCGACCCCGGTTGCATGGACCTCAGCATCATTCCCGCCTACGCTTGTAGCATCGGCCCCGACGACGAAAAATCGGGAGAAGCTTTCTTTAACAACTCTTCCTCTGCCCCCTTAACCCTAACGGGCAGGAATCTCACCCAGGGCATCGCCCAGGGCCAGTTCTGGCTGGGCCTCGAGGTGCAGGGCCTGCCCCAGAGGCTGGTGAACTTTGCCCTCAAAAACCTCAAGGCCACGGTGACGGTGGGCTTTTGAAAAGCCAAACCCACCCCCGGGGGCCTTTGTGCCTCCGGGTTTTTTCTTTGCCCCTGCCGGCGCTATGATAGGGCTAGATGAAGGACGTCTTGCGCCTGGAACTTCCCGTACTTCCCCTGAGGAACACCGTGATCCTCCCCCACACCACCACCGGGGTGGACGTGGGTCGCCCCAAGAGCAAAAGGGCGGTGGAGGAGGCCCTTAACGCCGATCGTTACATCTTCCTGGTCACCCAGAAGGACCCTGATGTGGACGACCCCACCCCCGAGGACCTCTTTGCGGTGGGCACCCTGGCGGTGGTCAAACAGGCCATGCGCCTCCCCGACGGCACCCTGCAGGTAATGGTGGAGGCCAGGAACCGGGCCCGCCTGGTTTCCTACGTGGCCGCCCCCTACCTGAGGGCCGTGGGAGAGGTGTTGCCCGAACCCCCCCTGCAAGACCCAAGCCTCGCCCGGGTTCTGGTAGGCGAGGTGCAGGAGGCCTTTGAACGCTACCTGCAAAACCACAAGACCCTGCGCCTAGACCGCTACCAGCAGGAAGCAGTCAAGAGCACCCTGGACCCCGCCATCCTGGCGGACCTGGTAACCCACCACGCCACCTGGAGCCTCGAGGAGAAGCAGGACATCCTGGAGACCCCGGAGGTGGAGGAAAGGCTTAAAAAGGTCCTGGCCCTGCTTCTTCGCGACCTGGAGCGCTTTGAGCTGGACAAGAAGATCGCCGCCCGGGTCAAGGAGCAGATGGACCAGAATCAACGGGAGTACTACCTCCGGGAGCAGATGAAGGCCATCCAGAAGGAGCTCGGGGGCGGGGAGGACTTCCTCTCCGAGATCGAGGAGCTCCGGGAGCGCATCGAGAAAAAGGGCATGCCCGAGGGGGTCAAGGAAAAGGCCCTCAAGGAGCTTAAGCGCCTGGAGCGCATGCAGCCCGGCTCCCCCGAGGCCACGGTGAGCCGGACCTATCTGGACTGGCTTTTGGATGTTCCCTGGACTGAGGCTGACCCGGAGGTCCTGGACATCTCCGTCACCAAGCGGGTCCTGGACGAGGACCACTATGGCCTCAAGGATGTAAAGGAGCGGATCCTGGAGTACCTGGCGGTGCGCCAGCTTACCAAGGAAAAGGAGGTCAGGGGCCATGCTCCTATCCTCTGCTTCGTGGGACCTCCCGGGGTAGGCAAGACCTCCTTGGGCAAGAGCATCGCCCGTAGCATGAACCGCAAGTTCCACCGCATCTCTTTAGGTGGCGTGCGGGACGAGGCGGAGATCCGGGGCCACAGGCGCACCTATATCGGAGCGCTTCCCGGGAAAATCATCCAGGGAATGAAGCAGGTGGGAGTGATAAACCCTGTCTTCCTGCTGGACGAGATCGACAAGCTCTCCTCCGATTGGCGGGGAGACCCGGCCTCGGCCCTTCTAGAGGTCCTGGACCCCGAGCAGAACCACACCTTCACCGACCATTACCTGGATGTTCCCTACGACCTCTCCAAGGTCTTCTTCATCACCACCGCCAACACCCTAAGCACCATTCCCAAACCCCTTCTGGACCGGATGGAAGTCATTGAAATCCCAGGCTACACCCTTCCGGAGAAGCGGGCCATCGCCCGTCACTTCCGCTGGCCCTTCCAGGTGAAGGAAGCGGGCCTCGAGGGCAAACTGGAGATCACCGACCGGGCCATAGAGCGCATCGTGCAAGAGTACACCCGGGAGGCAGGGGTGAGGAATCTGGACCGGGAGCTTTCCAAGGTAGCCCGTAAGGCGGCCAAGGACTACCTGGAAAGCCCCTGGGAGGGCGTGCGGGTGGTGGATGCCCAGGACCTCGAGGCCTACCTGGGCGTGCCCAGGTACCGCCCGGACCGGGCGGAGAAGGTTCCCCAGGTTGGAGTTGCCCAGGGGCTGGCCTGGACTCCTTACGGCGGGGCTCTCCTTACCATCGAGGCTGTGGCCGTACCTGGCACAGGTAAGGTGAACCTCACCGGCAACCTAGGGGAGGTGATGAAGGAGTCAGCCCACGCCGCCCTCACCTACCTCCGGGCCCACCGGGAAGAGTGGGGCCTACCCGAGGGCTTCCATAAGGAGTACGACCTCCACATCCACGTTCCCGAAGGAGCCACTCCCAAGGATGGTCCCTCTGCCGGTATCACCATGGCCACCGCCCTGGCCAGTGCCCTTACGGGGCGCCCCGTGCGCATGGACATCGCCATGACCGGGGAAATCACCCTCAGGGGCAAGGTCTTGGCCATCGGTGGGGTGAAGGAAAAACTTCTGGCCGCCCACCAAGCGGGCATCTTCCGGGTGATCCTTCCCAAGGAGAACGAACCCGAGCTCAAGGAGGTTCCGGAGGAAATCCTCAAGGACCTGGAGATCACCTTCGTGGAGGAGGTGGGAGAGGTACTCAGGCTCCTCCTCCTGCCCCCTGCCCCACCCCCCGTGGCCTCTACGGAAAGACCCCAGCCAGGAGCAGGAGCTTAGGGAAGCTCCTCCTTGCGGTTGGCGTTCAGGAAGATCTGGGTGCCGAAGCGCTCCACCACCTCCTCCGCTGGGATATAGGTGGCTCCCAACACCTCCACCACCCGCCTCAGGAGGAAGTCCCCTTCCCGGATCTGCCGCTCCACCTGGGGAAGGCAGTCCTTGTGGTAGAAGGCCATGAGGGGCTCGAGGTGGCCTTCCGGGTTATAGGCCACCACCACCGGGTAAGGGGAGGCCAGGGCGTGCTCATAGAGAAAGGCCCAGTATTCCGGCCTCAGAAAGGGCAGGTCCGTGGCCGCCACCGCCACCCAGGGGTAGCGGGCGTGAAAGAGGGCGGAGTGCAAGCCGGAAAGGCTATCCGCCCCCGGAAGCAGGTCGGAATACACGGGCACGCCAAAGCCAGGATAGGGCCGGTTGGCCACGATGAACCGCTCCCCCGCCTCCTGGAGGCTATCCAAAACCCACTGGATCAGGGGCTTTCCCTGATAGGGGTAAAGGGCCTTGTCCTCTCCAAACCTGCGGGAAAGCCCCCCGGCAATCACCGCCCCCGAGTACACGCCTACCATCCTAAGGCCTCAAGAAGCCTTTCCCCCAACCAAGGAGCGTAGAGAAAACCCGTAGAACCCAGGCCCGTAAGGGCAAAGCCGCCTTCCACAGGAAAAAGGTAAGGAAGATCCACGTCCCTAGGCGAAGGGGAGTGGTCCAACCGGAAGCGCACTCCCCGCCATGCGGAGGCCACCAAAGGGCGGTAGCCCAGAAGGTCTTCCGCGCCCTTTAGAAGCCATTCCACCTCCCCTTCCGTGGGAGGGGGAGCCTCGGGGCCAGTACAATGGGGGAGGTAGCTTCCCCCTAGGACGCTTCCTGCCAGGTAGACCCGGTAGCTGATGGCCCGGGGAAAGTAATCCAGCAGAAGGAGGACCAGCCCCGGGATGTACCGTCCCTCCAGGCCCAAAAGATGGGCTCCCTGCCCACCCCCCGCGTAGACCAACACCTCCCCCCTTATCCGCCCTCCTCCTTCCAGGAAAAGGTAGGGGGGCTCCCAGGCCAGAACCCGGGCCCTGAGCACGCTAACCCCCTCCGAGAGCTTCTGCAAAAGGGGCCTGGGCTCCAGCCAGAAAGCCTCTTCCAGCAAGACACCCCCTTCGTCCCAGGTGTGCTTAAGCCCGCCAAGCCGAGAGGCCACCTTCTCCCTCTCCCCTTCCGGCACCGGGCGATAGACACCCAGGTGCAGGGGCACGAAGCGGCTGTAAAAGCGAAGGGCCGCCTCGAGGGCCTCCTCTCCCTTTCTCGCCAGGGTAAAACGCTTCCCCCGCACGGGGTTCACCAAGGCCACGGGCACCCGGCTCGCCCCCCCTAAGTCCTGGGCCACCACCCGCACCCTAAGGCCCCTTTCCTTGAGAAGCCAGGCGGCGGTAAGCCCCGCCACCCCGGCTCCCAGGACCACCGCCTCGGCTTCCTCCACCTTCCTCATCCCATGCTGGGGTCAGAAGCGAAAGCCCTCCCCCTCCCTCCGGCACAAACCCCTGGCCGCCAGGCCCTCTAGGAGGCGTTCCGCTTCGTCCTGGGGGAGGAAGGCCCCAAGGTCCTTCGGGCTTAAGAACCCACCCTTCCGCCAGGCTTCCCTCATGGCCAAGCGCTCCAAGGCTGCCCGCGAAGGCCCCTTGGCCAAAAGCCTTCCCTGCCAGCGGAATAGGCCCAGATACAGGAGACAGGAAAGAAAGGCCGCCAGGATAAGCCCCCAAGGGGCGAAGCGAGAAGCCGCATAAACGAGAAGAAAAAAGGCCAGGGCACCGCTAAGGGGCAGGAAGTGCTGGCGCATGCCGCCTCCTCAGGCCACGGGCAAGGGGATGGGAGCAGGCTCCTTAGCCCCCACCACCTCCCCAAAGAGCAGGTGCGGGGTAGCCTGCTTGATCTCCACCTGGTAGAGCCCTGGGGTGGGAGCCTGGTGGGCGGGAACCAGCACCGGGTGGTTCCCCCGGTCGTGCCCCTGGACGTACCCTTCCTCCTTGGCCGCTCCCCGCACCAAAACCTCCACGGTCTTCCCCACCCACTCCAGGTTGCGGCGGTAGCTCCACTCCTTCTGCTTTTCAATAAGGCGCTGGAGCCTTTCCACTTTCACCTCGCGGGGCAGGTCCTGGAAGTGCTTGTAGGCGGGGGTACCGGGCCGAGGAGAGTAGATGAACATGTAGGCCTGGTCGTAACCCACCTCGTCGTAGAGGGAGAGGGTTTCCTGGAAGTCCTCCTCCGTCTCCCCGGGGAAGCCCACGATGATGTCCGTGGAAAGGACGGCATCCGGCAGGATCTCGCGGATCCTCCTGATCCTTTCCAGGTACTGCGCCCGCCGGTACTCCCGGGCCATGCGCCTAAGCACCCGGTCCGAGCCAGACTGCACGGGCAGGTGGATGTAACGGGTGATGGCAGGGGTTTCGGCAATGGCCTCGATGATGTCGTCGGTGAAGTTCACCGGGTGGCTGGTGAGGAAGCGCACCCTGGGGATGCCCATCTGCCCCACCATCCTCAGGAGTTCAGCGAAGGAGGGGAAGCCCGGCTGGTCCTTGCCGTAGGAGTTCACGTTCTGCCCGAGGAGGGTCACCTCCACTACCCCGGCCTTCTTCAGGGTTTCGATCTCCTTCAGGATCAGGTCCGGGTGGCGGGAAACCTCAGGGCCCCGGGTGGTAGGGACGATGCAGTAGGTGCAGTGGTGGTTGCACCCCCGGATGATGGTTACATGAGCGGAAAGGGCTCCCTTAGGAGGCGGGGGGATGTAGTCCAAAAGATCTTCCTTGAAGGTGAGGTCCCAGAAGCGCTGGTTCCCCTTCAAGGCCTCGGGCAACGAGGTAAGGGCTCCCGGGCCCAGGAGAATATCCACCCCAAACTTCCGGGCCATCTGCTGACCCTCGTCCAGCTGGGCCAGGCAGCCCATGAGCCCGATGAGAATCCCGCGCTTCTCCTTCTCCTTCCGAAGCTGGCCTAGAAGGGAACGCACCTTCTCCACGGGCTTCCCGCGGACCGCACAGGTGTTCACCAGGACGAAGTCCGCCTCCTCCACCGAGTCCACCAGCTCCCACCCCAGGCTCACCAGCTCGCTGGCCACCAGGTGGGAGTCGTACTCGTTCATCTGGCATCCGAAGGTAATGATGTGGGCACGCATAAACCTCCTGGGGCGGCCGGGGGGATCCCGGGCCCCGTGATTTCCAGTGTAGCAACCTCGAGGCCCCCAAGGCCAACCCCAGTCCCTGGGTTTCCCCTCGAGCCCCCCAGAAGGCCACACCCCCCGGCCACGCCACCGGGGGGTGAGGCTTTGCGTCCCGATGCTGGTGGCGGCGGTGGGATTCGAACCCACGACACCACGATTATGAGTCGTGTGCTCTGACCACCTGAGCTACGCCGCCACGGGCGCACCAGGCAATCCCCATCTTAGGGGAGGGCCCCCAAGCGGTCAAGGTTCAAAGCCGATGCGATCCATGAAGTCGGGGAGGATTTCTTCGGCGAAAAGGTCCAAGAAGGCCCTTACCGCCCCCAGGCTCACCCCTCCCGTGAGGTCCAGGTCCGATTCCACCCACACGGTTCCCTCCTCGTCCAAAAAGGCCCGGCTAAAGCGGCGGTCCCGGTTCCAGGCGTTCACGGCCTCGAGGTCCGGCACCTCGTCCAGGGTGAATCCGGCGCTTAGGGTCAGGACCCCGCACCGCTCCTCCTGGCAGAAATCCAGGTAGAGCCAGACCTTAGTCAAGCCAGCCATCTCCAGACGGAACTCCTGGGCATCCGTCTTCTCGTAGGCAAGACCTACCTGCTTGAGAATCCCTTCCACCTCGGCCGGGGTCAAGCCCTTGACCACGGCCTGCCCCAAGGCCAATCCCAAAAACAACAATCCCGCCAGCAATATCCTCATAAACCCCTTTTCCGTCCCAGTGGGCCCGTAGGCGACCTTGCAGGACACCCCCAGCCTACACGATCCCCTTCTCCTTCAGGAAACGCCCCTGCCGGAAGCGATCCAAGCGGAACGGGGTTATATCCAGGCTCCTCGCCTTCCCGTGGACCACTTCCTCCGCCATGAGCCTCCCCACCATGGCCGCCTGCTGGACCCCGTGGCCGGAAAAACCCGCCGCCACCAGAAGCCCCTCCTCCACAAACCCCAGGATGGGGTTGGCATCCGGGGTCACCTCGTAGTAGCCCCACCAGCTGGCCCTTCGGTCCAGGGCAAGCCCTTCCAGGAAGGGAAAGCGGGAAAGGCCCGCCTCGAGGGTCGGCGCCAGCCATCCCCAGTCCATGCCCTCGGAAAAACCCGGGGGCTCATCCGGGTTGGACCGGCCCATGAGCACCCTCGCCCCCTCCGAACGCAGGTAGAAGCCCGTGGCCAGGTCTATGGTGAGGGGAAAGGCATGGGGAAAGGGGGCGGGGGCCGTGGCGAAGACCATGCGGCGCACGGGCTGGATGGGAATCTCCAGGCCAAGCCTTTTCCCCACCTCGCCCGTCCAGGCCCCGGTGCAAAGGAGGAGAAAGGAAGCCTCGTACGCCGCCAAGGGGGTTTCCACCCGCCATACCCCCTTCTTTCTCCGGGCGGCCACGAGGGGCTCGGAAAAGCGCACCCTGGCCCCAAGCCGCCTGGCCTCCCTGAGGTAGTGGGCGGTAACCCCATGGGGATCTATGACCCCATCCATGGGACCGAAGGTGGCGTAGGCCAGGCCCTCCTCCCGGAAGGGCACGTGGGATTGGGCCTCCTTTAGGGAAAGCTTCTCCACAGGCACCCCCAAAGCCCGCTGGGTTGCTAAGGCTTCCTCCTGGGCTTCCCTCAGGGCCTCCGGCACCAGGAAGAGGTAGCCGATGGGCCGGTAGCTGGCCTCCAGGATCCTTTGGTACTCCAGGATGGAGTGGTAGGAAAGGAGGATGTTTAAGGGCTCGGAGAACTGCACCCGCACCCCGGCGGCGCTCTTTCCCGTGGAGCCCTGGGCAAAGGTGGTCTCCTTTTCCAGAACCAGGACCTCGAGGCCCGCCTCCGCCAGGCGGTAGGCACAAGCCGCCCCCACGATTCCCGCCCCCACCACCAGGACCTCGGGCATGACCCCAGTCTAGGACACTTTTCCCCGGGAAAAGGGTATGCTATGGCCCGGAGGTCAGGTATGGCCTACAAGCACATCCGGATTCCAGAGGACGGCGAAAGGATCACCATCCAAAACGGGGTTCTCCAGGTGCCGGATCAGCCCATCATCGGCTTCATCGAAGGGGATGGGACGGGGCCGGACATCTGGAGAGCCGCCAGGCCCGTCTTAGATGCCGCTGTAGAAAAGGCCTACGGGGGAAAGCGCAAAATCGCCTGGGCGGAGATCTACGCCGGGGAAAAGGCCAACCAGGTTTATGGGGAGCCTGTATGGCTACCCGAGGAAACCCTGGACTTCATCCGCGAGTACCTGGTGGCCATCAAAGGGCCCCTGACCACCCCGGTGGGCGGGGGCATCCGCTCCATCAACGTGGCCCTAAGGCAGGAGCTGGACCTTTACGCCTGCGTGCGCCCCGTGCGCTGGTTCAAAGGGGTACCAAGCCCGGTGAAGCACCCCGAGCTGGTCAACATGGTCATCTTCCGGGAGAACACCGAGGACATCTATGCCGGGATTGAGTGGCCTGCAGGCAGCGAGGAGGCGCAAAAGGTCCTGGACTTCCTCAAGCGGGAGTTCCCCAAGGCCTACGCCAAGATCCGCTTCCCGGAGACCTCGGGGATCGGAATCAAGCCCGTCTCCAAAGAGGGCACGGAGCGCCTGGTGGACGCCGCCATCGCCTACGCCATCAAGGAGGACCTGCCCAGTGTCACCCTAGTGCACAAGGGCAACATCATGAAGTTCACGGAAGGGGCCTTCCGGGAATGGGGCTACGCCCTGGCCCGGGAGAAGTACGGGGCCACGCCCCTGGATGGCGGCCCCTGGCATGTGCTGAAAAACCCCCGGACCGGCCGGGAGATCGTCATCAAGGACATGATCGCCGACAACTTCCTGCAGCAGATCCTCCTCCGCCCCGACGAGTACTCGGTGATCGCCACCTTGAACCTCAACGGGGACTACATCTCTGATGCCCTGGCCGCCCAGGTGGGTGGAATCGGCATCGCCCCAGGGGCCAACATCAACTACCAAACGGGGCATGCGGTCTTTGAGGCCACCCATGGAACCGCGCCCAAGTATGCGGGCCAGGACAAGGTGAACCCCTCCAGCGTCATCCTCTCGGGGGAGGTGATGCTCCGCTACATGGGCTGGAACGAGGCAGCGGACCTCATCATCCAGGCCATGGAGCGCACCATTGCCAAGGGGCTCGTTACCTACGACTTCCACCGCCTCCTCCAGGCAGAGGGTAAGCCCGCCACCCTCCTTAGGACCAGCGAGTTCGGCCGGGCCTTGATCGAGCACATGTAATACCACCTCCGGCCGACCGCCCACGGGCCTCGTCCCAGAAGGTTCACAGGCTAGAGGAGGGTGAAACGGGCCTCGAGGCGAGGGAGGTCCGCCTCCAGAAAGCGGAGGCGGACCTCAGCATCCAGGGGCAGGGGCTTGCTGAGGGCCACCTGGGCAGTCAGGCCCAGCTCCGGCAAGAGGAAAACCCCCTGCCCTCCCCTTTTCTCCACCAGGATTCCCCTTCCCTCGTACCCCTTCTCCATCAGGTAGACCAGGATCCAGTGGAGCTTGCTCTTCCTCTCCGCCTCCCGCACCAGGTCGGCCATGGCCTCCGCCGCCCCCACCCGTTGCAAGAGCTCCTCCTGGGAAAGGGGCTTCTCCCCTTTCAACCAAGCCCTTAGCTGCTGGTGGGCCACCAGGTCCAGGTAGCGCCTTAAAGGGCTCGTCACCTGGGCATAGAGGGGAAGGCCCAGGCCCCTGTGGGGTGCGGGCACGGCCTTGAGCTGGGCCCTTTTCAGGGCCTTGCGTTGCTCCCACATGGCGCTAAGCCCCTCCCCTTCCACCCGCCTGGCGGGAGCCTCCTGGGTGGCGAAGGGGAAGGGCAGTCCCTCCCTGAGGGCCAGGTGGGCGGCGGCATAACCCGCGAGATGCATGGCCTCCTGGACCCAGATGCGGCTTTCGTAGGCCTCGAGGGGACGGATCCTTACCTCCTGGCCCTCCAAGCGCACCTTCACCTCGGGTAGGCGCAGGTCCAACCCCCCTTGGGCCAGGCGCTTCCGCCGGAAGGCCAAGGCCAGGTCCCGCAAAGGGGCAAGCTCCTCCACCCCCAGGGCCTCTTGGTAGCTGAGCCTCCTCACCCTTACCCAGCTTGGGAAAACCTCCTCCTCCAGGATCTCCCCCTCCCCAGAAACCCTCAAGCGGAAGGTAAGGGCCGGGGACACCTCCTTTAGGCCCAAGCCCAGAACCCAGGTGGCCTCCTGGGGCAGCATGGGTACCGTCCCCTCGGGCAGGTACAGGTTGGCTCCCCGGCGCATGGCCTCCTGGTCTAGGGGGCTAGAAGGCTCCACCAAGGCCGCCACATCCGCCACGTGCACCCAAAGCTGGAAACCCTCGGGTACCCTCTCGGCATAGACGGCGTCGTCCGGGTCCTGGCTTTCCTCGTCGTCGATGGCGTAGGCGGGGAGGTGGGTCAGGTCCACCCGCTCCTCCTGGGGAAGGGCAGGTAGGGGAAGCTCAGGAGGAACGAGGATAAGCCCAAGCCGCCTGGGATGGGGGTTTTGCCGCTGCCACACCCCGAGGCGCAGGAGAAGGCCGTGGGCGGCCTCAGGGGTCTCGGGAAGGCCCAGGGCTCTGAGCACCCGGCTTTCCCTCCTTTCCCCCAGGGCCATGGCCTCCACCTCCTGGATTAAGGAGCGGTCCTCAGGGGCGGGCACCCCTTCCCTAAGCCGCCTTACCCCCTCCTGGAAGCGCCGCTCCTGTTCCTCCCGCTTTCTTCTGGCCTCGAGGAGGGCCTCCACTTCCTCCCGGGTGCGGGCCCGGACCCTTTCCCCCTCCAGGAGGAAGCGCTCCCCCCTTTGCGCCAGAAGATAGGCCCCGTAAGCGGTCTCGGGCGTGTACACCCCGTAGACCAGCTCGGCCAAGTCCTTGAGATCCACCACCTGGCCCTGAAGAAGCTCCCAAGCAGCCTCCTCCTCGCCCTCGGGCGGGTTCAACTCCAGGGAAGCGGGCCCGGGGTGAAGCCAGAGGACATCCTTGGGACGTACCCTTACCCGAGCCCCATCGGGCAGGGTGAGCTCCAGACGGTCCCCCTTTTCCACCGCCAAAGCAGGCCTACCCTTGTAGACCACCAACGCGGCCACGCCCCTAAGGATACACGGGGTATAGTGAACGGCATGGAGTGGGATCTTTCCGACCTGTACCTTAGCCCTGAGGACCCGAACCTCGAAAGGGACCTGGCCGAGGCTCTGAACCTCGCCAGCAACCTGGACCCCAAGGACCTCCTCCATCCCAGCCAGGCGGAAGGCCTTTTTCGGCGCTACGAGGAAGCCCTGGAGAAAGCCTATAAGCCCTTGAACTACGCCTCCCTCTACTTCGCCACCCGCACCCAGGACCCTGTGGCCAAGGCCCTTCTGGACCGGGTAAGGAACCGCTACACCGAGGTGCGAAACCGCCTGGTACCCCTCGAGGTGGCCCTGCGCAAGCTTCCCGAGGAGGCCTTCCAGGCCCTCTTGGAGCACCCCGGCCTTGCCGATCTCCACCACTTCCTGCAAAGGCAGCGGGCCTTCGCCCCCCACACCCTTTCCGAGCGGGAGGAGGAGCTTCTAAACCTCAAGGGCCTGGTGGGAAGAAGCGCCTGGAGCCAGTTCTACACGGAATACACCGGCCGCTTCCGCTTCCGGGTGGGGGAAAGGGAGCTTACCGAGATGGAGGTGCGGGCCCTAAGGCGGGATCCCGACCCTAAGGTGCGGCGGGAAGCCCACCGGGAGCTATACGGGAAGCTCATGGCCGAAGCCCCTACCCTCAGCGCGGTGTTCAATGCGGTGTTCCTGGACTACCTCCAGGACCTTCGCCTACGGGGTTACCGCCATCCCCTGGAGCCCGTGGCCCTCCGGGACGAGGTGGAGGTAAAGGACATCGAGGCCCTCCTCGAGGCCACCCAGGCCCACTACCCCCTGGTGGAGGCCTACTACCGCTGGAAGGCAAGGCGGCTGGGCCTGGAGAAAACCCCAAGCCCGGATCTCCTCGCCCCCTTGGCCAGGGAAAAACCCAAGGTGCCCTTTGAGGAGGCCCAGGACCTGGTCCTCACCGCCTTCCACCGCTTCTCCCCCGAGGTGGGAAGGATTGCCTGGGAGTTCTTCGAAAAGCGCTGGATCGATGTCTACCCCAGGCCGGGCAAGCGGGGTGGGGCCTTCTGTTCTGGCGGGCTTCCCTCCACCCACCCCTACGTCCTCCTCAACCACACCGACGACCTGGACGCCGCCCACACCCTGGCCCACGAGCTTGGGCACGGGGTGCACTTCTACCTGGCCAGAAAGCAACGCCTCCTGAACTTCGGGGCCTCCACCCCCCTGGCGGAAACCGCCAGTGTCTTCGCGGAGATCCTCCTGGACGACCTCCTCTTGGAAAGGCTTTCCCCGGAGGAACGCACCCTCCTCCTGGCCGAAAGGGTGGAGGACGCCATTAACACCCTCTTCCGCCAGGTCATGTACACCTTCTTTGAGCGAAGGAGCCTCGAGGCCCGCAAGGAAGGGGCCCTCTCCCCCGAGGCCTTCCACGGGATCTGGCAGGAGGAGCAAGGAAGGCTTTACGGGGATGCCGTGGAGTGGACGGAGCTGGACCAAGCGGCCTGGGCCGGCATTCCCCACTTCGTCCATTACCGCTTCTACACTTACAGTTACGCCCTTGGGTATCTGGTGGTGCTGGCCCTCTACGGCAAGTACCAGGAGGAGGGAAAGGCCTTCGTGCCCAAGTACCTGGGGATCCTCGAGGCGGGGGAAAGCCAAAGCCCCAAGGAGATTCTGGCCCAAGCCGGGGTGGACCTGGCCTCCGAGGCCTTCTTCCAGTACGGCTTTGGGGTCCTGGAGTCTTGGCTAAAGGCCCTTCCCTAAGCCAGAATAAGGGGATGGACCTCGTCTTTCGCCCCGGGCGCTACCCCTACCTCACCCAGGACCTTCCCGGCGTGGGGGGTACGATCCGCCTCCTTCCCCAAGACTTCCAGGTGGAGGAGGTGCCCGCCTACCTGCCCAGCGGGGAAGGGGAACACCTCTACTTCCTCCTGGAGAAGGAAGGCCTAACCACCCGCCAGGTGGTGGAGTTCCTGCGGGACGAGGTGGGGGTCCCGGAAAAGGAGATCGGGGTAGCGGGGCTGAAGGACAAGCGCGCCAAAACCCGCCAGTGGTTCTCCATCCCCCGCAAACACGAGGATGCCCTGTGCTTGCTGGAAAACCTTAAGGGAACTCGGGTTTTGGAAGCCAACCTGCACACCAACAAGCTGCGCACGGGCCATCTCAAGGGAAACCGCTTCCGTATTCTCATACGCGGGGCCCACGATGTGGAGAGAGCCCGGGCCATCCTGAAGACCCTCGAGGCCAAGGGCATTCCCAACTACTACGGCCCCCAGCGCTTTGGCCTCGGGGGGCAGAACCCGGTCAAGGGCTATGAGCTGGTGAAGAAGGGTAAGGGAAGGGGAAACCCCTGGCTTAAGCGCTTCCTGATTGGAAGCCTGCAAAGCCTTCTCTTCAACGACTGGGTGGCCCTAAGGATGGAAAGGGGGCTTTACGACCGGGTCATCCCCGGGGACTGGGCCAAGAAGCACGCCACCGGAGGGGAGTTTCTGGTGGAACGGGAAGAGGAGGCGGAACGGGCCTTGAGGCTGGAAATCAGCGCCACCGGGCCCCTCTTCGGCAAGAAGTACCCGGAGGCCCAGGGGGAGGCCAGGGCCCTGGAGGACGAGATCCTGGCCCGCTATGACCTGAAGCGGGAGGAGTTCCGCGCCCGCCGGGGGGCCAGGAGGCCCATCCGCATCCCCCTTACGGAGTGGACCCTGGAGGAAACCCCGGAAGGGCTTTGGCTGACCTTCTTCCTGCCCAAGGCAGCTACGCCACCAGCCTCCTAAGGGAGGTGATGAAGGTGGAGGTGGATGCACCGGAAGAGGAAGAAGCCCTGGGGGAGGGCTAAACCCTCCCCCAGCCCTGGGTAGCCGCTAGAAGCGGTAGCCCACCTTGAGCTGGGCCGCCAGCTTGCCAGCGGCGACACCCAGGTCCCCGCCCAGGAAAAGCGGCGCCCCTAAGGTAGCCTTGAGGTCATACTCGGCATCCGCCCGGAAGTAGAGGCTGGTGTTGCCGAACTGGAAGCCAGGGATGACCACCCCAAGCCCCACGCCCCCCTTCAAACCCTCGGCCAGGGGGTAGAGGTAGCGGAAGAGGAAGGCCCCGTTCCAGTTTCCGTTCACGTCATAACCCACGTCCAAAGCCGGCCGCACCTCCCCCACAGGGGGCTGGAAGAGCTGGCAGTGCCAGGAGGCCTCGAGGCCAAAGCCCTGGGTACCCCCCACCGCCGCCAGGGAGGGCTTTAAGTTCTCCACGGAAAACTGCGCCAGACCCAAGCCGAAGGCCACCATCAAAACACCCAGAATCCTCCGCATACCCATACCTCCCCTGTGCATACTACCCCATACCCATGACACTTTTCAAGCCTTCCTCTAGGGAAACTCCAGAGAACACCTTATACCCCCTATCCCTAAGCACCTCACCCACCGCCTCCCCTATTCCCCGGACCAGGATGGGAGGAGAACCCAGGTTGAGCATGACCAGAAAACCCACCACGTACTCAGCCAACTCTTCCGGGGCCATCCTGGGCCCGCCCGTGCGGCCGTAGCCCGGGAGGTCCAAAAGATAGAAGGTATACCCCTCCGGAAGAACCTCGGGCCAGGCCCTTGCCTCCTCCGCCAGGAGGAGCACCCCTGGACCCCTTCCCACCCGGTCGAAAACCAGGTTGAGCCCATAGAGGTGAAGGTACCCGGTTCGCCTCATAGGGCAAGGCCTCCGGGCAAGGGACGGAAAGCTTCCCCCAGGAGAAAATCCGCCACCAGGTCCACCACCTCCTCCCTGGCCTCCCAGGGCACCAGGTGGCCCGCCTCCTCCAGGGTGAAGCGCAAGGCCTCCCCCTTGGCGAAGTCCGCCACCTCCCTGCCGTAAAAAGGCGGGGTAAAGGCATCCCAGGCCCCCTGGACCACCAGGATCCGGGCCTCCGTGCCCCTAAGCCAGCGGCGCTCATCGGAAAGCCCTTCCATAAGGGCCAGCCAGGCCTGCACCCCTTCCTCCGAAAGCCCTTCCTTCCAGGCGGCGAAGATCTCCTCGCTCCCCACCGCCTTTGGGCCGAAGAAGAGGGCCCGGCCCACCTGGGCAAACCCCTCCTTCCCCCGGGCCTCGAGGCCCAGCCTTAAGGCCGCAAGCTTGGCGGAAAGAAGGGCATCCCGCCGCAGGATGGGGGA
>Ga0101945_1001044_pt1 | contig 32646 bp, 23 predicted proteins | sample DewCreD2012metaG_2_FD_75246 | JGI IMG/M metagenome (GOLD analysis project Ga0101945, IMG submission 75246) | Hot spring sediment bacterial and archeal communities from British Columbia, Canada, to study Microbial Dark Matter (Phase II) - Dewar... ... | reverse complement strand
GAAGAAGGCAGAGGTGCGGGAGCGGAGATCACAGAGTCCAGCCCAACCGCAGTGTGGGCGATTTCCGACGTGCCACCGAACGAATTTTACACTTCGCAACGTCTGACGAACGGGTACCAATACATCACCACGCGTGACGGAACGAAGCTCGCCGTGAACGTAATTTTGCCTGGCCCACCGGAGGCGGGCCCCTATCCAACATTGGTCGAGTATTCGGGGTACGATCCTGCCAACCCCGACTCCCCACAGCCCAGCACCATGTTGGCCACGATTCTGGGTTATGCTGCAGTCGGGGTGAACATGCGGGGCACGGGTTGCTCCGGCGGATCCTTCAACTTTTTCGAGCCGGCGCAGGTGGCGGATGGCTATGACGCCATCGAGATCATCGCGCAACAGCCGTGGGTCAAGTTCAATCGCGTTGGCATGGTAGGCATCTCCTACCCGGGCATCTCCCAGCTCTTCACCGCGCAAACGCGCCCGCCACACCTCGCCGCGATCGCGCCGCTCTCGGTCATTTCGGACATCGGACGCGGCATCCTTTATCCCGGCGGGATCCTGAACAATGGTTTTGCGGTGGAATGGGCCCGGGAGCGCCAAGAGCAAGCTCGCCCGTTCGGACAAGCGTGGGCGGCCAAACGGCGCGATCAGGGCGACCAGATTTGCATCGAAAACCAGCGCTTCCGCGGCCAGAACCCCGACTTGCTCCAAATGATCCGCGACAATCGTTACTACAACCCTGCCGTTGCGGACCCGCTTAGCCCGGCAACCTTCGTCCACAACATTGACGTGCCCGTGTTCCTTGCCGGTGCCTGGCAAGACGAGCAAACCGGCGGTTATTTCCCCACCATGATCCCGAATTTCACTGGGACGACCAAGCTGCACTTCACGATCACGAACGGCGGCCACACCGACTCGATCGGCCCGGCAATTTTCACTCGCTGGTTCGAATTCTTGTCGTTCTACGTGCGCCGGGAAATTCCACGACTGCCGCTCGACGCCAAATTCGCGCTTACCGTACTCGCCCAGCAAGTCTTCGGCGCACAACGCGTGACGGTCGAGCCCGATCGCTTTGTCAACGAGCCGGATTTTGAAACGGCACTGGCAAAGTTCGAGTCCGAGCCACGAATTCGCGTCCTCCTGGAAAATGGCGCCGGTAGTTCGCAGCCGGGCGCCCCAGCACCCCGAGCCGAGGTCTTGTTCGACCAATGGCCGCATCCAGACACACAGCCAACGATCTGGTACTTTGGCGCGAACGGCCGCCTGACCCCCGAGCCACCCGCGGAGCAAGCTGGGGCAGATGCTTATTTGTACGACCCTGCCCAAGGCCAACTGACTACGTTCGCTGGCGGCGACGGCGGCATTTGGCAGGCACTGCCGAACTGGAACTGGCGACCCTATGCGCCGGGCACGGTGGTAGCGTACGAAACCGACCCGCTCGAACAAACGATGGTGATGATCGGCTCGGGCAGCGTGGATCTGTGGATCCAATCGACCGCTGACGACACCGATATCGAAGTCACGCTCAGCGAAGTACGCCCTGATAACAAGGAGGTGTACATCCAGAACGGCTGGGCACGGGCAAGCTTCCGGGCTTTGGACCTCAGCCAAAGCACGATCCTCCGCCCCGCTTACAGCGGCCGCCGGGAAGACGTGCAGCCGCTACCGCGCGGCGAATTTTCGTTGGTTCGAGTGGAACTGTTTCCCTTTGCGCACGTGTTCCGCCCCGGTTCCCGCGTGCGCATCGCTGTCGACAGTCCGGGCAATTCGCGTCCACGGTGGAAGTTCGAAACCCTGCAGTTCGATGGGCCGGTTACCAATTATGTTGGCCGCTCGGCCGCGACACCGTCGCGAATCGTGCTGCCCTGGATTCCCACCGTGCAAGGGATTCCCGCGACCCTGCCTCCATGCCCGTCGCTGCGGCTTCAGTATTGCCGCGACTACCAGCCCGTTACCAACACCCCGGCGGAATGACCTCGGTTTCGCAGCGGCCTCGCCGAACGACGTTGGCGCGGCCGCTGCGAACGGAGAGTGAAGTGCATCTACGCGGCACAAAGCAGCACGTTCTTTCCAATGCAGACCCTCTCGGCTTGGCGTTGCGACCGTACTGACCACCGCGAGCCCTGGGCTGGCTGCGCGCGCTGAGCAAGAAATTTATTTTTCTCTCCCCCTTGTGCGCACCACCGGAGCCAGGTAAAAGGTGGCTTCAGTTACACCGGAATGGTTGTTTACATTCCGCAGGCAAACCAGAAGCCTTCAAGGACATGCAGCACCTCCGGTTAACGAGTTTCAAGAAAGGAGGGCCGCGCATGGCAACTGGAACAGTAAAGTGGTTCAACCCTGAAAAAGGCTTTGGTTTCATCCGTCAGGAAAACGGCGAGGATGTATTCGTGCATTACTCCTCGATCCAAGGCCAGGGCTTCAAAAGCCTCGAAGAGGGCCAACGAGTGAGTTTCGACATCACTCCGGGTCGCAAGGGGCCGCAAGCCACAAACGTACAAAAGCTGTAACCTTTTCTGCATACAGCGACTTTGGCCCGGTGAGTCGAGCAATGTTGCTCGGCACGCCGGGCCAAAGTGTTTGTGCACGTTGGATTTTTTCTCCCGATTGATTCTCCGCAAACAAGGCGACAGGATGCTGGCATGGCAACGTTCGCGCTGATCTCCGACCCGCACATCACGGTGCCCAACCCTCGAACTGGCTGGATGTTGTCGGAGCCGATTCCAAACGAGCCGACGATGTACCACTACAGCGTCGAACTCCTCGAACGTGCCATCGAGGAAATCAACGCGTTGCCCGACGTCGACTTTGTCCTGTGCGCCGGGGACCTCACCAAGGACTCCGAACCTTACAATCACGACGCCGCACGTGAACTGTTGTCGCGGTTTCGCAAGCCGGTGTACTGCGTGCCAGGCAATCACGACCAGCCTCGCCCTCCGCACTTGCGCCCTACTCAATACCTCGACCCCGACGTTCGCCCTCTGTCGACGCCCGAGGTCGCGCGGCTCTACAGCGACTTTGGGTTTCAACGGAGCGATCTTCTCGCTTATAGCTGCGACCCGACGCCCGACCTCCATCTCATCGGTTTGTGCTCTGCCAAGCCCGACGACGATCGCGGCCGAATCCCTGCGCGCACTCTCCGCTGGCTCGAAGAAGATCTCGCCAACCAGCGCGATCCCGAAAAAACGGTTGTCGTCATGCTTCATCACAGCATCGTGGAGCATGTACCGGGAGAACGGGTGGACCCAACGTTCTCGTGGTTCCACGTCGAGAACTCCGACGAACTGAAAAATATTCTCCGCCGGTACGGGGTGCGCATCACGCTGTCGGGACATCTCCACATTCAGGACATCAAAGAAGAGGGCGGGCTCTACAACATCGTGACTGCCTCGCTTGCGGGCTATCCGCATGCGTACCGATTGTTTCGAGTGGAAGACGGCACACTGGAAATCCGTAGCCGCAGGCTCCAATCGATCCCGTCGATCCCCGACTTGCAGGCATACTCACGGGCTTATACTGCGAGTACCTTCATCGACATCATTGCCGACTCGCTTTGCAACCCACCGTTTGCGTTCGAACGCAACGAGGCACGCAGAATCGCGGAGCGGCTGCGCGACTGGTGGCCAACGGTTGCCGAAGGCGACGAGCGCTTTGCGTATACCGCCGACGACGTTGGTCACGCCGCCCTTGCAGCCTACGTGAACTCGTTTAGCGATAGCGACCCGCCGGACAACGACTGCACCTTGATCCTTCGCTCCCGATAGGCGGCGCCCTACCCAATCACCTTCGCAGTCCGCGCACCCAACGCTCAGCAACCGTCGCCGGCCACGCAACGGCAAGCACTGGTCGAACAATCCAGCGTGGCCGAGCGTTGCGCTGGCGTATCCCATCGAATGCCTTCGGGGACCAAGCTGCCGAACGCCACGGAGTACGCGACCCGAACCTGAGATCGATCGCGCCGGTCAAGTACTACCAAGTCCTCGCAGCGCGCTCGCGTGCCACCACTACGGGACAGAGACCGGTTCAAGCTCTCGCAGGTATCGCGGAGCCACGTCTGGATGTTTGCGGCTAAATCGGCGGGCATGGGGCCGACCGGAGCCGCGGGCGCGCCACTCGCTTTCGGGGGCACCGGTCTGGGAGCAATCGGTGCCACTGTTGGCACGGCTGCAACCTGAGCTGCAACCGTTGGAGGGGCCGGTCGCGGTTCGACCACCTGCGCCGTACCTGGGATCGTCGGTGGCTCCGGGGCAACTCGCTGAACCTCCGCTCGCTCCTCGGGCGCCAATCTGGTCTTGGCTGCCTTCGCTGCGGCTTCTCTCTGCCGCTCTTCTGCCTCGTTGGACGCTCTGTCGAAGGCCGCCTTGGCCTCGCCGTACAGCTTTTTCCGCTGAACCCAGTCTTGCCCGCGGAGATCCGCCTTCTGCAAGACTTCCTCCGCCGAGGCGTAACTTTCCTCAGCGAACTCTTCGGCCTGAGCTTGTTGGGCCCGCTTGCGCGCGGCAGTTGCGGCCTGGCGTTGAGCGGCTAACTCGCGCTCGGCAGCCGCCTCGACCTGGCGAAAACGGTCGGCAGCAGCGTCGGCCAGCGTTACCGCCTGGCCCGGATCGCTCTCCACTGCACGCCGTGCCGCGTCGAGGAAATCTTGCCCGCGCGCATACCCTGCTTGCAACGAAGGAAAGGCTTGCGCTGCGCTCTCGGCAGACCGCGCCAATCCCCTCGCGCGTTCGATGGCTTCGTTGCCCCGCTGCCGAGCGGCCAACTCTTCCCCCGCCCGCTGCAGCGCGGTCGTCACCTGCACTCGCAGGTCGGCTAACTTGGACTCGGCAGTACGCAGGTCCTGCACTCCAGGCTCGGGAAGCCCGAGAAGCCGTTCGACTTCCCCAATCAACGCCCGGGCCGCGGTTCGGTCTTCCTGCTTCGGAATTGCTGCCAGCCGTTCGCTTTCGGTGCGCAGCTGATCGCGGATGTCCCCAATCCAGCGTTGGCGCCGGTTGTGGACCGCTGCCCGATAGAACTCATCCGCCTCGGCCAAACTTTGCAACGCATCTGTTACCCGCCGAGATTGCCACAAGCGTTCCGCCCGCAGTCGAGCATCGTTCGCCCGAGTGTACGCCACCTCTCCGGTGGCATCGAACGCCACAGCCTCTTGGGCAGCATCGCTCACTTGCGCCAAACGGGCTTGCCACGCCTCGTCTCTTGCCTTCCGGTACAAGCTGCTTGCCGCCTCGGGATTGGTTTTTGCCCCTGCTTCAGCAGCCAGCCAGGATTCACGGGCAAGCGTCGGCGCCGAAACCTGTAGGGCCTCCGCTCTTAACCGCTCCAGCTCTGTCGGCGTTTCGCGCGCGTCGCGTGGCGCAAACACGAACACCCCTACTCCCACCGCAACACAAAGGGCTAACAAACCCGCAACCAACGCTGGGAGGCCAGCACGGCGTTTTTTTCCTCTTGTGAGGGCGCGGGCAACCGCTTCCTCGGAGGTTGCCGGTTCGACCGTAACCGACTGCAACGCTTCAGCAAACTCGAGAGCGGAGCGGTACCGATTCTCCGGAACAAGGCGAATTGCTCGCTCGATCACGCGCCGCAACCGTGCCGGAACCCCAGGTGCCACCGACTGCAACTCGTGTTCGGGGAGGTATGCCAAGTCGCCAGTACCTCCTTCGGGGTTTTCCTGGCGTCGCACTCGGAAGGGATACACCCTATTTCCCGCTAACGCTTCGAACAAAACGACCCCGAGCGCAAAGACATCCGCCCGCGCATCGGGGCGTTCGGTGGCACCTGGTTGGGCCTCCGGCGCGCGGTACGGCAACCCCGCACCAACGAGGGGCAGCGACAAGACGAAGCTACTGCCATCGGGGACCTGCACAATGGTTTCCGGACAAACGGAACCGTGCGGGCACGCACCCCGACTGTGGAAAGAGTGAAGCTGGGTGGCAACCTGCACGCCTAGCCGCACCACGTCCGTCCACGGCAGTGGGCCGGATTCCACTAAAATGCGGCGCAGCGTTCTTTCTTCTCCTGAAGACTCGGAAAGATCGTCTGCGCCGTTTGGCCAGGAATGGTTGGTGTCGGCACCATGCAAACGCTTGGAATTTTCTGGGAACGGGGGCATAGGAAGCATGAGTGCTTAGCTGCCTGCATACCACCGGTGGTGTCGCTGAAATTTTCATGTGGTACGCACGCGGAAATGGCAGAGAATGTTGGTTTCCTTGTCAGGCAGCTACGAGAATGACACAAAACGTCTTCATCGAAGTGCAACGAGGAGGAGCGTGCAGGAAAAACGCGGTCGGGAAAGTCGGGGGCTAGCAGCATCCTAAAGTGAGCGAGCGCACAGCGGGCGGTACAGGCTCGTGACGCTGGAGCACTTACAAGCCGACCCTGCAGGCGATCTTGAGGACCAGGACGATGAAGGCCGGACAAAAGCTGGAGGGTTTACTGAGTGGGGTTCGAGCACTGGAGTGCTCGCTTCTTGGGCCGGCAGCAGTTGGTATGCACCTGGCCGATCTAGGTGCGGAGGTCATCAAGATCGAGCCTCCAGGCGGAGACTATGTGCGGAGGATGGCGTTCCCGATCATCGATGGGGTATCGCTCCTCCACTGGCACCTCAACCGCGGCAAGCGCAGCCTCGTGTTGGACTTCAAGCACCCCAAAGCGGTGGAGGTGTTCTTCCAGCTCGTGGAACAGGCGGACATCGTGATCGAAGCCATGCGCCCTGGCGCCTTGGCTCGCCGAGGCATCACGTTCGACCGTATGTGCCAGCACAATCCGCGACTGGTGTTTTGTACGGTTACAGGGTATGGGCTCGACGGTCCTTACCGCGACTTGCCCGCACATGGAATTGCCTTCGACGCTTGGGCCGGCGTTGCCCGGCCGACAGTCGAGGCGCATGGCTTTCCCGCGATCCCCAGCTACACCGCAGTCGGAATCAATGCCGGGCCGCTGTATGCTGCGTTGGGCATTCTCGCTGCGCTGCTCCGTGCACGCACAACGGGCAAGCCATGCTGGATCGAGGTGGCGCAAAGCGACGCCGCAGCAGCATTCAATTGGAACGGCATCGAGGGCAACAAAGCCTACGAACGACCCGAGACCGAGGTCACTGGCAACGACGGCGATGGGCAAGGAGCGCGGCGCCCGGTTGGCGACAACAGCATGACCGACGCTGTGCGTTACCAGTATTACCGCACCAAGGACGGGTTGATCCTGTTCATGGCATCGGAACAAAAATTCTGGCGCAACTTTGCCTACGCAGTCGGGCGGCCCGACCTGTACGAACGCAACCCCGGAGCACGGGTGGCGGACCACGCGCGTGGGAACCTCGCGCTCCGCGAGGAACTCGCGAACATCTTCGCTACGCGCACGACGGCAGAATGGGTACAGTTTGGCCTTACTGCGGACGTTCCGATCGCCCCAGTGAACGACGTGAAGTCCATCACGCAGGATCCCCATTTTCAAAGTCGCGTGGGATTCTGGCCTCGGGAACAAGTCGGCACGGAACTCATGCCGACTCCGGTGCGGCTCGTCGGCGAATCGATCCCCCCACCGAGCGCAGCCGCTGTCGAACCTGGGAAAGACGCCGAATACGTCCTGCGCGAAATTCTTCGCTACGCCCCGGAGTACATTGCGGAGTTGCGGGCTTCCGGTGCACTGGGGTGAGAAGAAGTCCCCAGCCCCGACAAGCCGCGGGGTGCATTGCCGTTAGCCAAGTCACGAGCGTGCGCGGCGGATCCTATGCCCGCAACATCCGCGACATCGCCCCCGCCCAAAGCACTTCGCTTCTTCCCCGGAGAGTTCCTCGGCCGGTGGCGTGGAAGGGTTCCGTGCCTACGGCGAGGCGTCTTGGCGAATGCGGGCGCGGCCGTGCGCATCCACCTCCACTTGCTTCAGCGCACGCAGGCGAGTCACCAAGCGTGGAGATCCTGGTGGTCGCACAAAGCCCTGTTGCTTTAAAGCGCGCTCCAACACGTCGAGGTTGACCCAGCGCCCTGGTTCGCCACCCGTCAGGCGGTGGATGGTCGCCACGATTTCCTCCGCCGAGGCCGCTTGCGCTACCGGTTGTACCTGTTCCGGTGGCGAAGGCGTCGCTCCTCGTTTGCGCGGTTGCGACCCGCGTGCGCCGGCTCCAGGTGCCGAGGCGGCGCTGCTGGCACCTGCGCCGCCAGCCGTAGCGCGCGTGTGCGCCAGGCGGCGAAACGTCACGCCCCGGGCTGCAGCCAAGTCGCCAATGGCGTCGAACGCGCGATCGTTCGAAACGATCTCCAACACATCTCCTGGGCGTGCCTGGCCAAGCCAGCAGCCGGCGGCGGTGGCGATCCATAGATCGCTCCAGTCCCGAACCCCCCGAGCTGGCGCACTGTGTACGAGCTTTGCCCCCAGACTTGCGAGCCGGCGAGCAAGCGCTGGGGGAACTGCACGCCAGTTTCCCACCGCGGTGAGTTCCACCTGTTCCTTTTTCGGATCGATGGCCAACCCGTGCAAAACTTCCATGAGCGGGCCTTCGGCGGTGGTGTTTTCTACGTCGATGAACACCGCTCGGCGCGGGGTTGTCGGCGGTTCGTGGTCCGCCGACGCCGGCTTCGTTGCTTTGGTGCGCCGGGCACGCTGTCGGGTCGTGGTGCTCGGCGCCTCGGGGATTTCGAACAGGGACTGCGCCGCGCTTTCATTTTTTGAACGCGTACTCGAACGTTTGCTCACACCTGCCGTATTCACCAAGTACACCCCGTTCGCAACTTGCCGGCGAGACCGTGCTGCCCTCGACTGGCGCAAGAAGCACCGTGCCGAGACCTTGCGCCACGGCATCCGGCGATCCGCCCTGACCTCACGCCGGCGCTACCGGCGCGCCGATCCGAGCTCGTGCTCACACGCGCGCGGTCGGCGCTGGTGCAGCGTGCGCGGCGGCAAGGATTGCGTCCGAGTTCTCCACCACCGCCCCCGCAGCGCGCATTTCTTCCAGGGCACGCTCGCCGTCGCCGGGCTTCACGTTCACCGCGCGCATCCCGTCGGCCACTGCGTGGACTTCGAATCCTTCCTTCAGTGCGTCCAGCACGGTTGCGCGAACACAGTAGTCGGTTGCGAGCCCTGTGACGTATACTTTCTTGATCCCGCGCTGACGGAGGAGTTCTGCCAGCGGATTGCCGGAGTCGTCCGTCCCTTCGAAACCGGAGTACGCGTCTTTTTCCGGCCGAGTGCCTTTCTTCACATAAGCCACGATGTGGGAACGGTCGAGCTGCGGGTGCAGCTCCGCCCCTGGAGAACCTTGCACGCAGTGCGGCGGCCACGGACCTCCTTGCGCGCGGAACGAACAGTGATTGGGCGGATGCCAGTCTTGCGTTGCCACCACCACCGGGAACAACGGTGCAAGCTTGTTGATGACCGGAACCACTTGGTCGCCCTCGGGAACGGCAAGACTCCCGCCCGGGCAAAAGTCGTTCTGCACATCGACCACGATCAACGCTGCGTCGTGAAAATCCCGGAGCCTCGTTGCTTGTTCGGCCATGGTTGCATCCCTCCTTCCTGGTGGAGTTTCCGTAAGCGTGCGCTTAACCACCGCGCCCACAAGCGCAACCACCTTGCCCCTGGCACTCAGGGATGCGCTTCGCTTTTAAGAACACATGAGGCGAACCAGTCACGTACCACCGGGCTTTCGCCCAGTGCCACGCACCGGCGTGATTTATGTCATGACCGAAGCGGGGAAGCACGGGTATCGCCCAGGCGACCCTTCCTGGGCCAATCTCGGACAAGGTGCCCCGGAAACTGGGCCGCTGCCCGGCGCGCCGCCGCGGCAGAATGCTTTGCCCCTGGCCGACGACGCGTTCGAGTACGCCCCCATCGACGGCCTGCCAGAACTCCGCGAGCGCGTCGCCAACCTTTACAATGCACGCTACCGGCGTGGGAAGAAAAGCCAGTACACCGCTGCCAATGTGGCAATCAGCCCGGGCGGACGAGCTGCCCTCACCCGCCTCGTATCCACGCTCGGGCGCACCAACGTCGGCCACTTTCTCCCCGACTATACGGCGTACGAAGAGTTACTCGATTCGTTCGGCACTTTCGTTCCCATCCCGCTCATTCGGCGCCCCGAAACCGGGTACGCCTTCTCGGCTGAAGAATTGCGCAATGAAGTACTGGGCCGAGGATTGTCCACCGTCGTGTTGTCGAACCCCGCCAACCCCACGGGTGCGCTGATTCACGGCGGCGAGTTGGAACGTTGGGTTCGTGTAGGCCGCGAGCTGCGGTGCACGCTGGTGTTCGATGAATTCTACAGCCACTACATTTACCTCGACCCACCGCAAACCGTTTCTGCGGCCGCGTTTGTCGAGGACGTGGACGAGGATCCTGTCGTCATCCTCGACGGCCTTACCAAGAATTGGCGGTATCCCGGTTATCGAGTGGCGTGGACCGTGGCTCCTCGCCCCATCATCGAGGCGGTCACCTCTGCAGGCAGCTTTCTTGAAGGCGGATGCTCGCGGCCCATGCAATTGGCTGCCCTTACGCTACTGGACCCCGAACTCGCCCGTACCGAGGCAGAAGCGATCCGGCTGCACTTTTCGCGCAAACGTGCCTTCTTGCTCGAGGCACTGACCGCATTGGGGGTTCGCGTCCACCCGCCGCAGGGCGGATTTTATTGCTGGGGGGACGTTTCGGATCTCCCACCCCCATTGAACACTGGAATGGGCTTGTTCCGCGCTGGCTTGGAAGCAGGGCTCATTACTGTGCCGGGGGTATTTTTCGACATCAACCCCGGCCAACGCCGCCCCGAACGCGAGAGCCGCTTCGAACACTTCGTGCGGTTTTCCTTCGGACCGCCATTCGCGGAGATCGAGCGTGGCGTGAACATCCTGCGCGAACTCATCGCTGCCCATCGACGCGAATCCCACGCACGCGCTCGTAGTTGAACCACGCGCTTCCTTTGGGTCCGGGCAGCTACAGCCGCGGTCCAAACGCCGCCGAGAGTCGCATTTCGGGCAAGCGTCCCTATTGCCAATTTGTTCCGAGTTGTGGTAGGCGCCGGGCGCCGGCTTCGGGATACGAGGCCAACAAACGAAGGGAGGGTATGGAATGCAAAGCTGGTGGTTATTTCGTGGGCGGCTTTTGGTCGCAGCGAGCGTGTTGGCGTGGGGAGGGGTCGCCTTCGCAAACACGTTGACGCAAAACTCCTCGTGGACCATCGACCGTGCGGGCACCACGACAAAGTATCGCGTCACCGCGTACGGAGATTCGATTTACGCCGGGTACTACGGTTCGCTGTCCCGCGTTGCCAAGCGGGCGGCTCCTTACGTGGACGGCGAGTATCTCGCCAAACTGTGGAATGCGGATATCGAGGTGATCCGGCGCACCAAGTCAGGAGCGAAAGCGGACGATATCTACAACAACAAGATCGTGGCCGAGCGTTCGTACATGCAAACCTCGAACACCCGCGTGGTCACGTTCGAAATGTGCGGGAACGACTTTTTGCAAGCGCGCAGCAACTTCAGTGGCCAAACAGGAACCTGCAACTACTCGGTTCTCGACAATGCCTTGGCGAATTGCACGACTTACCAGGAACTCGCGATGCAAGCGATCAATCAGTACGCCAACCCTGCAACCAAGCTCAAGATCATCGCCAACCTGTACTACCCGGGGTACAATGCCGACAATACGCTCAGCAGCTGCACAGATCCGACCACCGGCCAGCGCATCAACAAGCGCGACAAGTTCCTGCCGTACCTGGCAAAGAGCAACTGGCGGGCTTGCGACTTGGCTCGCCGCTACGGCTTTGCCTGTGCTGACGTGTTTGCCCAGTACATGGGGGCCGACTACGATTCCAACGGCGACGGGCAAATCGACAGCGAGGCGCTGCGGTACATTCCGGGCGAAACCGAGGCTGCGTACGTGCAGCGGATTACGGTCACCCTCAAGTCCACGATCCGCGACGCCAACTACCACTTCGTGAACTCGAGCACGAGCTACGACTACATCCAGTCCGACGATACCCACCCCACCTACACTGGGGGAACGATTTACTTGGGATTGATCGGCGGAACGGGTTCGGGGTCTGGTGCACCGGACTACAGCGACTCGCAAATCGTGGGTGGCAAGAACCCCGTTTGGAACGTGTATGGTCACGAACGCATGGGCTGGTCGCTGTCCGTGTACAACCCAAGTACTCCGTGAGCCCAGGTCCTACTCCGATCAGGGTAAGCTTGCAGCGGGGCGGCATCGGCCGCCCCGCTTTTTTTGTGCGAGAGGCTATTTTGTCGTCGCCACCGCTTCGCATCCGGCAAGCGCAGCGTTCACACCAAGGAGGATTTCGTCCACGGTGACCTCGCCGTCACGATTTGCGTCAGCAGCAGAACAATTCTCCAGCGAAGAGATTCCCAACAAGATGTTCACCGCGGCGACAAGCTCGTTGACCTCGACCCGGCCATCGCGGTTGCAATCGCCTCCGCAGGAGGGGAGGCCGGGGAAAATCGTGACGGTCACCTGTGCCGGTCCCGACCCGACAACGCGACGAAGTTCCCACCGCCAGCGGCCTGCATCCGGCCGGGGCACACGGCACGCACCCCAGTTTTCCGCACGCTCGTCTTGGCAAACCCACTGCTCACGTGAAGCCGCTTCTCCGGGCGCCAGGAACAAATCGAAGTCATTGTCCACTGCACCCAAGCCAGTGCCGCTGCCCGACTGGCCGTTGAACGTCACGCGAAGCTCCGCAGCGCGTACGGGCACGTCGAACTCCATCTGCGCGCGCGGGCGTGCTGCCGTCAGCTCCACGGAGTAGGTTTCCACCAGACCATCGCCGAAACTCCCCGGCAAAGCACAGGAGGCACCCACATCAGAGCCACCAGTCGCCACTAACCAATTGCGCACCGCGGCAATCGAAGTGGCAAACGACTGATCCGGGGGCTGGCAGTCGAACGTCGAACCACCGGATACCACTCCGGCCAGCACCGCACGCCCTCCCTCTTGCACGACAACCGCGCCTCCCGAGTCTCCCGAACACGCGTTGGCTCCCGAGCCCGTAAAGTTCCAACAAAGGTTCCCGTCGGCGGGAACATCCGAAGGACAGGCACCAAAGACGACCAACCCCTCGCGTTTGATGCCTGTGTCATCCACACTTCGGAAACCGCTCCTGGTCGTACCGTAACCCACCACGCGTCCGCTGCTGCCGTCAGCAGGTTTCGCGGTGACGAGCGGGAGAACCGGAACGCCCTCTGCAGGTTCTGTCAGCTCGAGGATGCTCACGTCATTGCCGTTCCCGAACTCGTAGCCCGGGTGCAAAGTCACCCTCCGCACAGGAAGCACACCGACGTTGCCAAGGAACACGGCGATACTGCCAGGATCCGCTAGCCCTTCGGCGACGCAACTTTCGTAGTTGTCTGCACTGTCGGCACAAACGCAGTGTCCGGCCGTGAGAACCGTGTGGCATCCAACGAGCGCGCCGGAGCACAAACCAGCGAGTTCGCTTTGCGTGGCATCGGAGTAAAACGCCACCAGCGCCACGGCGGGATACTGGTCGGTGGCAACACCGTTCACGATTCGCGGCCACAACGCTTGCACCGTACCCCTGCCAAGCATCGCCGCGACCAGCACAAGCAAGAAAAACCGATTCCGCATCACGTCTCTCCTAGCTTGCGTGCACCATCCAGCGAAGTCGAGAGGCATTTTTTCCAAGCCGCCTGAAGGGCGAGTCGTCGCACTGCTTTCGGCCTCACGGTACCGACTGCCCGCATCCAGCTCTCGCTGTTGCCCGACCTACTTGAGAAGCGCTCCGATTCCCTGCACATTGAGAAGCTGTCCGACACCAGATGTTTTCCTTGTTGCCCATGCCGTTTTCGATTTCTTCGCCACTCTTTGCTGCGTTCTCGCTCGTTGTTGTGCTCGCTCTCCCGGCTCGCGCCGACAACCTCCGTGGTTGGGGGTACTTGGTCGACCGCCTGGTGCTGGACGGCGAGGCTCGTGCGGAAGTAGAGCGGATTTTTACCGACCCCCGCATGCCGCCGTTCGACAAGCTCGAGTTTGCCCCGGAACGGCGCCCCGAACCAACTTCTCTCTATCGCGGCTTCCTCAAGCCCGCGAGCATGGCCCAAGCTCGTGCTTGTTGGAACCGCCACCTCAGCGAGTTCCAACGCGCACAGCGCGATACGGGCGTGCCCGGGGCGCTGCTCGCTGCCTTGTTGCATGTGGAGAGCCGCTGCGGGGCAAATACGGGGAACCACCGGATTCTGTACCGCGTGGCACGTTTGGCCATGGCGCCAGCGCCGGAGAACTTCCGCTGGAACCTTGCGCGGTGGCTGGATGGAAGCGCAACGTCGCCGTCTCGGCTGCACGAACAATTGACCGGCCGCGCTCGTTACCTGGAAGAAACATTTTACCCCGAAGTGCGCGCCACGTTGGAGCTCGCGCGCCGCTGGCGCGTCGATCCGCACGAATTGCGCGGTTCGTCGGGCGGAGCGATCGGCTGGCCGCAATTCCTTCCAAGCAGCGTGCTACAGTTTGGGCGCGACGGCAACGGCGACGGCTTCGTCGACTTGACGAATTCGGCTGACGCCATCCTCTCTGCTGCAGAGTACCTGCGGGCTTACGGGTGGCGACCGGATCTCGAACGGCCCCAGCGCCGGCAAGTGCTGTGGAACTACAACCGGTCGTTCGCTTACGTCGACACGCTGCTGACCTTGCAAAGCCGCTTGGAGAGTGGAAGCGAGTTTCGCGGGACCCAGCAACGGATTGCGACTGCCAAGCGGGCTACGCGCAACGGGAAGCGCTTGGGCAAAAACCCGCGCGCACAGCACACGCGGAAATGATTACCTCGAAGAACGATGATTTGCGGGGTCGACTTTGGCGCTCGCCTCGCGGGCACGACCGCAATTTGCACCGACCGCGGCGCCATCTTGCAGCTTGTACGCGTTCCTAAGAACCACGACGCCGACGAGTACCTGCTCGCTTTTTGCCAGAAGTATTTGCCGAGCGCCGTGTACTTAGATGCACCGCTCAGTCTTCCCGACGCCTACTTTGGCCGGGGAAGCGATTTCTTTTTCCGGCAGTGCGATCGAATGCTGGGCGCAATGTCTCCCATGTTCCTCGGGGGACTTACGGCCCGCGCCATCCAGCTCCGGCACCGGCTGGCGCCCACTCCCGTCTACGAAGTCTACCCCCGGGCCGCCGCACGCTGCCTGGCCGATCGCGGCATCGACGGCTACCGCACGACCTCTCCATCGGCCTATGCCCGCGCATTGGCCGACGTATTGCCGTTGCCGATTGCGAGCGAGGTCTCCTCGTGGCACGAGGTCGACGCTTTGTTGGCGTGGTGGAGTGGCTGGCGACACACCCAGGGCGAAGCACAATGCTTCGGGGATCCGTCCGAAGGCATCGTGTGGGTGTGAGCCGCAACCGCGCCCGCCGTAACGCGATCCGCCCGGGGCACGGCACCGCCGTGCCCGTACAGCACACGGAAACGCGCGTGGTTCAGACAATCGCGCACCCCACCGTCAGGCAATGTAGGGGCGACCCGGTGGGTCGCCCGGCGGGAGCGGCTCACGTACGGTCGCCGGGTTGGATCACATGCGGCCGCTGTGCACGACGGTGGCAGGGCGACGCGCCGCGTCGCCCCTACACGCCGTGCGTACAGCCGCGTGCGTTGTACCAGCAAACACGGCAGCACGCCCGGCGTACCAGTTGTAGGGGCGGGTTCCGAACCCGCCCCTACAATTTCCATTGTTGCATTCACATCCCATCGCTACACACTCCGTGCCTTCTCCAGCCGCGCGCGGACCAGATTGACGACCGCCTCGTACACCGCCTCGCGCTCGCCTGCCGTCAGCCCCAGCTCGTCGAACACCACCTCTCCAGCGCCCGCCGGTCGGGTTGGTGGATTTCGTCAACCGAACCATTCCACATCCATTGGGTCGGTGCCAGTGGCATGGACGTTTTCGCGGTCCAGGTGCCAGCGCAAGGGATTGGTCGCAATGTATTCGCGGATGCGTTGCAGGGAGTGGTCGTTGCGGATGATGTGTTCATAGTAGTTGCGTTGCCAGACGGTCGCGCCGGGCGTGCCGCGCAGGGCATTGATGCGGCGGGCGGAAAACGTCTTGAATTGACGCACGATTTCTGGAAGACCGTGTCGTCTGGTGGTCACCATTGCCATTGTAGGGGCGGGTTCGGAACCCGCCCCTACCAGATCATCCACAATCAGGACAATCCCGTGCACGTGGTTGGGCATGACCACAAACGCATCCAATCCAACGTGCGGGTTATGGTTGGGCAAATCGTTCCATGCCCAGGCAACGATCTCCCCAAATGGATTCACCCGCATCTCGCCCTCCACCACCTCGCCAAACAAACATTCGCGGTCCTGCGTGCAAATGGTGACAAAATACGCCCCCGCCTGGGTGTAATCGTATCCCTTCAGACGGATGCTGCGGCGGTGGTGTTTATTGGGGTCGTAAGGCATGGTTCACATTTCGTGTATGTTCAACAGAATCGGGATAGGGCGCACCGTGACCGGTTGGCGCAATGGCGGAGGCGGTATCAGAGGGGGGAACGATTCCCGTTGTCATCGTAGTGGCGGATTCGTAGGGGGGACCATTCCTGTTGCAATTGTGGGGATGGTAGTGGCGGATTCGTAGGGGGGACCATTCCTGTTGCAATTGTGGGGATGGTAGGGGCGGGTCGTAGGGGGGACCATTCCGTTGCAATTGTGGGGGCGGTAGGGGGGACCATTCCCGTTGCAATTGTGGGGGCGGTAGGGGGGACCATTCCCGTTGCAATTGTGGGGATGGTAGGGGCGGGTTCCGAACCCGCCCCTACAATTTCCATTGTTCCATTCACATCCCATCGCTACACACTCCGTGCCTTCTCCAGCCGCGCGCGCACCAGATTGACGACCGCCTCATAGACCGCCTCGCGCTCCCCCGCCGTCAGCCCCAGCACGTCGAACACCACCTCGTCCAGCGCCCGACGGTCGGGCTGACAAATCAACCCGGCACAAGTTCGAATTGTCCTGCTCATCGCTTCACGCTTTCCTCCACGATCTTGATTTCCGCCGGCGTCAGGCCGTAGAGGCGATAGACCCGTTCGTCGATCTCCCGCTCCCAGGCCGAAACGTGGGCTAGCGGGTCGGCTCGTTTCGCCGCGAGGATTTTGTCCACCAACGCCTCCAACGCCGCCTGGTCCGCCCGCGAGGCGGAGGGAACGGGGAATTTCTCCATGAACACGGCGCTTGGCTCATAAAAATTGTTCTGCAGTTTGGCCAGTAGTTGGGTGAACAGCCACATCACCACAGATGAATTAAGGAGCCCGAGCAGATACTTGGTACCGCCAGGAATGATGAAGGCTTTTTGGTTTGTATAAAAACGGCTTTCATCCCATGCGAATTCGTTCCTCTTGCAGATGTTGGGGTAAACAATCTTAGGCTGCTCGAACTCCTGCCAGTAGGTGCAGGAGCGAAGTTCCCAAAAGTATTTGCCTTGGTCGTCGCGGGCGATGAGGTCGCGCCGGAAGTTCTCGAAGCGAGCATGAATTGCCGGGTATGTCTTGGCGAACACCTTCTCCGCTTCGGCCTGTGGCTTGCCGGACCACGGGTGCTGCTTGTTCTCGGAAGACTCGATCCTGATCAAATACTGCCCTGCGAATTCCACCCGCCACCGTTTCACGTCCCGGCCACGAAGGAACGGCTTGAGCACTTCGGCGGAAGATTTGTGCTCGGCAATCAGTCGGTCGCGCGTGGCGCGGTCCACCACGAAGGCTTCGTTCAGGCCAGTTAAAATACCACGATACAGTCGCCCTTTGACGTACTCACCCAGTGGTGTTCCAGCAGCGCGAAGTTTGTCCAGCAGCCGGAGCACGGCGGGCGATTCCAGCCGCCAGCCATCGGGGCGGAGTTCGTGTTGGGGGAGCTGGAAGCTCTGGGTGCGGAAGACCTCTGGAAACTGTTCTACCGGCGGACCGGGTCGCCAGTTGAGGACGCGGACCTGGGGGTCGGCGGGCGGCGTCTTAGAGAGGATGATAATGGTCGGGTAGGCGATGGCGGTGAAGACGGGCGCGTCGCCGAAATCAATAATACGGTGCAGTGTCTGCCGAGCGAGCAGACCACGGAGTTTTTGGCCGTAGTCGGAGCGGAAAAATTTGTTGCTGGAGATGAAGGCCAGGGCGCCCCCATTGCGCAAAATCTGGAGGGCTCGCTCGTAGAAATAGACGTAGAGGTCGGCTGTGCCCGTGTAGCAGGTGTAGCCCTGAGCTTGGAGCAGCGGCTTGAGTTCCTTGATTTCTTCCTGCCGGATGTACGGCGGGTTGCCGATGACGATGTCGAAACCGTCGCGGAGGCCGAACATCCATTCGGGGTCGAAGAAGTCGGCGGAGGAGTTTTGGTCGTAGGGGTCCCACCGGGCGAGTTTCTCGGTGGTTTCGCGGGGGAAGCCGTCGGCTTGCAGCAGCGCGCTGATTTCGGCGCGGAGTTTGGCGTCTTGCTCTCGGCATTTGGCTTTCGTAGCCGGGGTGCGGGCGGCGAAGTGACGCTCGCGGACGCGGCGTAGTTCGGCTTCCTTGGCGTCAATCTGCGGGTTCCGGAGGACCATCTGCTTTGGTTTCTCGATGCCGATCAGCGTGTTGGCGGCGACGAACTTGGTCTCCAGGTTGGGCAGGGAAAGGATGCCGCGATTGGGTTTGGCGTCATCCACCCTCTGGTCCACGATCAGGGAGATGAAGAAGCGCATTTTGGCGATCTGGACAGCGATGGGCTGGATGTCCACGCCGTAGATGCAGTTTTCGATCAGGTAAAGCTTGCGCCCGTAATCGAGTTCGCCGCTGGCGAACGCTTTTTCGATGTCTTCGATCACCTTTTCGCGCACGGTAGCGTCAGGAATCTCGCTAGCCTTGGCGATCTGCCGCTGTTTCCATCGCTCGTTGTGGGGATCGAGTTTGCTCAGGATATGAACCAGCTTGTGCAGCAGCCCCATCGGGAACGCACCGGAGCCACAGGCAGGGTCGAGGGCTTTGAGGTTGTCAATGGCGACGATGAGACCCTCCACTTCCTCCGGGCTGAACTGGTGGGGCTCGTCGTTGTAGGCGAGCAGGTGGCGGAGGCGCTGTTCGTCGAGGTCGGGCTGGGCGGAAGGATTCGGCAAACGGGTTTTCAGGTAGGCGATCAGCGCCTCGTCCACCATGTAGTCCACAATGGGTCGCGGGGTGTAGTAGGAGCCGGTGGCTTTGCGGGCGGTGGTGGCGGTTTCGGGGTTGTAGGCGGCCAGGAGGTTTTCGAAGACCTTGCCGGCCAGTTCGGGGTCGAGGGCAACTTCCTGGTCCAGCGGGGTGTTTTCGGTGACGGTGAAGTTGTAGCGGTTGAAAATGTGGATAAGCCCGCGGACCTTGGCGCGGCGGTAGCGGGCTTCGCCGTAGGCAGCGGAAAGGTCCACCACGCGTTCCTCGCCGAAGAAGAGGAAGTCGGGGACGCGGAGAGGGTTTTTCGGGTGATCGGAGAAGCCGTCAATGCGCTCGTCGGGCCGGTTTTCCTCGGCGCGATAGACCTTGTCGAGGCACTCGAACAGGCCGCCGTTGAGGAAGGGAATACCGCGCATCAGGTCGAGGAAGGCGCGCGGGTCGGTCAAGTAATCCTCGTAGCGGTAGAGGTTGGTGATGCCGTGGTGGGGGTCGCGGCCACCGGGATGCTTGCTGCGCTTCCGGAACCCCCGTTGATGCATCTCCTGATTGAGCGTGGCGAAGAAGAGGTTTTGGAGGATGGCCTTGTAGAAGCGGGTGTCGTTGCTGGTGGCAAGGTGTGCGCCGTTCTTGAGCAGCGTGGCCAGCCGTGCGGGGTCAAACAACTCATTGGGGATCAAACCCTTCTGTTTAACAAACCAGCAGAAGATCAGCCGGGTGATGAGCCGGATGAGGCTCTGGGCCTTATAGGCGTCGGGATTCGGCGTGCCTTTCGGCATGGGGAAGGTGACATGGTCCCTGGCCCAGAAAAACCAATTGGCGAGTTCCTGGTAGAACTGTTTGGTAACTGCCTCGACGTCAAAGGCGCGGTTGAGCTTGTCGGTGACGTCCGTGATCGGCGGCTGGCCGCCGCCAAGCTCCTCTGGGCTGAACGCGAGTTCGGTCAGACGTTCGAGGGTGGTCCGCGCCGGGCTGCCGACTTCGTAAGGCAGCGTGCGTAGCTCGGTCTTGCCGTCCGATCGTCGGCGCGCCCACGTAAAGGCTAACCTGGCGGGGTTACTGCCGTTGGCTCCGGCTGCCCCTTCCTGCGGGGCACTCAGGTAGCACACCAGGTGCTCTGCGCAGAACGGGGAGAGGGCTTTCTGTACGGCCCGGCGTGCTGTGATGCCAGGCAGCTTCTCTTGCGGCCAGACCACGTAGTACACGGGTAGGCCGCTCATTTGTGCAACAGGCAACGCCACGACTTCGACCGGCAAGGGCGCTGAAAGTTGTAGCCGGTGTTCCAACAAGCCCTGTGGCCGCGCCCATCCGAGCTCCTCGCAAAAAAGCGAGCTTAATTGGGCCGGAACCGATGCGCGTGCCTGCTCGGGCCCACGGAATTGCCCGAGAGCTTCCAACCTTTCGCGGAGACGTTCAAGCAGACTCATGGCGTCGTGGTCGCTTTCACCAACCCTAAGGAGCAAATGACTCGCGGTTCGGGCGGCTCGTTCGATTCTTCGTCTTTGACCTCGCAGAGCGCACCCTCTGCCGCGCGTTGTGCGAGAATGTCGACAAGATCGGGATCCGAAATTCCCAACCGCAGTTGTCGCCGAATGGTGTCTTCAGCGGACCTTTTCAGTGGATAACGCCAGATGAGATCGAGCACCTTCTGGAGCCGCTTTTGCCGCTCGGCCGTGTCACGGTCCGCGTTTGCTTGCAGTTGGCGGCGATATCCCTCAAGACGCTCCCAGAGTTTGCGCCGTAAGCTCCGGAGGCTGCCGAGTTGACCGCTCAAAGTTGCCTGTTCTTCGGCGGCTAGGGCGACGCAGCGAGCCACCAACTCGTGGTGCCGTTCGGTGCGCTCCACTGCCGGGGTCTCCGGCGGGCAGGCGATGCAGCGAAAGATGGTCGAGAGCCCTTGCGGCACGAGATTGCCATCCTCGTCCACGCGAACAAGAGCATCGGTACCGTCGGGGAACTGGACATACGTCACTACGCCAGGGGGCCCGTCCATCAAGCCGGACGATTGTCCGCCTGGAGTTCCTGTTTCTGGCAACGCCCGCGCTGCGGCGGCAATTGGAGGCAGACTGAGGGCGGCCTTTTGATCGGCAGCAGCAGCGCTGTTCCAAACTTGCAACGCGAGGCTGGCCAAGTCGATATCCTCGTCAGTGCCTTCCTCATCGAGTGCGTTCGATTTCTCGGTGTACAGCTCGTAGAGCCGCTGGGCTGCTTGTTCGCCAAAGAACGAGTCGTCGGTACCGACGACTTCTTGATTTTGCTCCAGGCGGTGCACCAGCCGGCGACGCAATTCGATGATGCGCTCGATGCCCTCAGCAGGCCAAAACGAGTACACGTAGATCGTGTCGTGCTTTTGGCCGATGCGGTCGACGCGGCCAGCACGCTGGATCAACCGCACAATGGCCCACGGCAGGTCGTAGTTGACCACGATGTGGGCATCTTGCAGGTTCTGACCTTCGGCCAGTACGTCCGTGGCAACGAGCACGCGCAGCTCGGTTTCTCCAGGGGGTAGCCCGTCGTTGGTCGAGGGGCTGAAGCGCCGCGCGATGGTAACCGGATCCCCAAACTGATTTGTCAGCACGGCGATGTCTCGGACGCCGCGTGCTCGGAGCTGCTCTTCGAGGTACAAAGCGGTATCGGCAAACTGCGTGAACACGAGAACCTTGGAGTCCGGGTGGCGTTGGGTGAGGAGCTTCATCAAGGCGTCGAGTTTCGCGTCACGGGAAGGATCCCAGTCGCCCGCCCGTTCCAACACGCGAAGCAGCTTTTGAGCATCCGAGCGCAGAGCCTTTGCCAGTGCAGGAGTGAAGAACTTTGCGTCGAGCCAATCGAAGCGGTTGCGGAACTCTCGGTTGTACACCTGATAAAGCTTTTCGGCATGCGTGCTGTATTCGCTCCAGGTGTCTTGTTCCAACCCTCGCGCTTCGTCGCCGACCGCCGGGGAGGAATCGTTTCCATTGGCAGTTTCCGCGAACTCTTGATCGGTATCGTTTACCGCAGTGTCGAGCATGGCGACATCTTGTGTGCCGATGGGGACGGGCAAACCCTTTTCGAGTGCGTACAGGGTGACGAGATTGCGCACGATATGCCGGCGAACGGAGAGCAAAAAGCTGTGTCCACTCGATTCGAGACGCTTAAAAAGGTTCGTACGGCAAAAGCCGATTAGCCGCTTACCGGCGCGGTTCAGGTTTCGAAGGATGCGTTTTTGCTGCTCCGAAGCAAGTCGTTCCGCGTCGCCGACCAAATAGTTGGCCAGGCCGTAGCGAGGCAGCTCGAGGTTTTCGATCACTGCGACGACGTCATTGCGAAATAGCCGGGCGTACTGGTCGTTCGGATCCGACTCGTCGAGGGCAAAGTCCACGCGTTTGGGTTGGCGCAGTGGAAAGTACTGTGGCGCTCCGTTGAGCCACACGTAGTAGCGCCCTTTTTGTTCGTCGAACTTGGCGTAGTGCTTAATAATGAATTGTCGCGTGCGGCGGACGAGAAACAGCCGCATCAGATCTTGCCAATCCTGGGCGAAGGGGCTTTGCTCGAACGCTCGCAGGGAGCTGTGAAAACGGGCCAGAAAAGTGGCCTGTTGAACAGGAGCTAGGGATTGCAGGTAGCGTTCTGGCCGTATGTGCAGTTCCTGATCTTCGTCGAGGAACAGGCGAAGCTGGTTGCTGATGTCGGTGTAGTGTTTGTTGTAGGGGGTTGCCGTGAGTAGCAAGACGCGCGACTCGTTGCGCTCGATGTATTCACGGATGGCGCGGTAGCGTTTCCCTTCACGGTTGCGGAGGTTGTGGCTTTCGTCGATGATGACCAGTCGATAGCGCGGCAGATTCGGAAGTTCGTCGATCGTGCGTCCGAGGGACAGCACCTTTCCGACGATCCCGAACTTGTGCAGGCAGTTTTCCCACATGGGCGCGAGTTTGGGCGGACAGATGACCAGCGACCTGTCGTCGTTGTCTTCTTGCATCACCCGCGCGATCGCGGTTGCCATGAGCGTTTTGCCAAGGCCAACGACGTCGCCGAGAAGCACGCCGCCGTGGCGGTAGAGTTTGCGCGCTCCAAGCAAGACGGCTGCTTTTTGGAAATCCAGGAGTACGTCGCGAAAAATCGAGGGGATTTTGAACTCCGCCTCGCCAAGGCGGGCGTCCTCTGAAAGGTGGTACGCGATTCTGAGGTAAACCAGGTACGGTCGGATTCGTTCTTGGCATGCCCAACTGTTTTCGATGAGGTCGGCCAGTTCGGTGGTGAGGTCGAACGCGAAGGAGTCGTTCCACCGATCGTCGAACCATTGCTGAAGCTTGCGTGCGGCGTCCTGTTCGACGACGTCCACATTCAGTTCACCTTGATTCAGCAAGCCCGCCAAGGTGAGGTTGCTGCTGCCGACAAAGCCGATAAGCGGCGTGATGTGGTCGTTACGTTCGACCAAGTACAACTTGGCGTGTAGCGGGTAGCGCAGAAATGCCTTGATGCGCACTTTTCCCGATCGAAGTTGTTCGGCGAGCTGACGCAGCGCGCGCTCTGCTTCATTCGAGGGTACACCGAACTCTAGTTGCTTTTTGAAGCCCTCGGTGATGCGGCGTTTGAGGAGAGCGGCTGTGGGGCCGTCGATCTGCGGCCACCCGGCGTCCGCTGTGCCGACGTGTTGCGGACTTTGCAGCAGTCTCGTGGCCTCTTCCGGTGGGCGATACATGCCCACGAGAACGCGGCACGCGGAGCGCTCGTCGCCTTCGGCAAGAGGTCCGAGAACCTCCACGAGTTGGTTCCAGCCGCGCAAGTTCAAGTAGCCGACACAGAAGGAGCACTTCACTGGCCCCTGAGCTGCGCGACGGAGTCCGTCGACTAGTTTGGCTTCGATATTGTCGTAAATATTCGGCATCCCACCCTCGAACTCAGCCTTGCTACTTACAGGCGTCAGGACCGCTTTTCTACGTGTTTTTTCCGTGGCGTGTTCCTGGCAGGCAAGTTGGGGCAGTCAGCGAACATGGCAACACGCCGCGCGCACCAGTCTGGCAATGCAACGAATACGAACACGTGTTGTAGGGGCGGTTCGCGAACCGCCCCTACAACATGCCGTGTTGCATCGGATCCCGTGGTGGGATCGCCCGGCAGCGTGGGCGTCACCCGTGTGCAACGCACCCTCCCTGACGCCAGACGGGGACGGGCGTGGTACACACGATCCTGTGGGCCGGCGGCAGGCAATGTAGGGGCGACCCGGTGGGTCGCCCGTTGGGGGCCGCGCGGGGCGGGCCAGCCTGCATGATGAGGTCGCACGACGACAGGATCGACCCTCACCCCGCGCTGCGCGCCGGCCTCTCCCTGCCAGGGAGAGGCGTCTCTTTGTTGCTTCGTTGGAAACAGCCGGCAGCTTTCTGTCGGTTCGCTCAGCCGAGCAGACCCCTCTCCGCCCCTTCGGGGGCGGAGAGGGTGAGGGTGAGGTGGGGGCCCAACCATCGCACTGCGACGCACCGCGTCGCCCCTACATGGTGTGCGTACAGCCGCGTGCGTTGTACCAGCAAACACGGCAGCACGCCCCCCGCGTGGTTCATCGGAACCGGCACCTCGCCGCCAGGCAATGTAGGGGCGACCCACCGGGTCGCCCGGCGGGGGCGGCGCACGTACGGTCGCCGGGTTGGATCACATGCGGCCGCTGTGCGCGACGGTAGCAGGGCGACGCACCGCGTCGCCCCTACATGCCGTGCGTACAGCCGCGTGCGTGGTGCCAACGAACATGGCACCGCGGCGGACCTCCCCGATGTAGGGGCGGTTCAGGAACCGCCCCTACAATGCCCCACGATGTCCGTGGTGCAAGCGTGCTGATGCCCGCCCACGTGCATCGGACATCTTCAGGGCACGGCGGTCCCGTGCCCCTACGCCACACGGAACCGCGCGTGGTTCAGACAATCGTGCATTCTACCGGCGCGCAATGTAGGGGCGACCTGGTGGGTCGCCAGGCGGGCGATGTAGGGGCGACCCGGTGGGTCGCCCCGCGGGGGCGGTGCACGTACGGTCGCCGAGTTGGATCACATGCGGCCGCTGTGCACGACGGTGGCAGGGCGATCTACCGCGATGGAATCGCCGCTGCCAGGCACGGGGCGGGATGACGGACGACGTGGACCCTCAGAGGCCGCACGACGACAGGATCGACCCTCACCCGGCGCTGCGCGCCGGCCTCTCCCAGCCAGGGAGAGACGTCTCTTTGTTGCTTCGTTGGGAACAGCCGGGAGCTTCCTGTCGGTTCGCTCAGCCGAGCAGACCCCTCTCCGCCCCTTCGGGGGCGGAGAGGGTCAGGGTGAGGTGGGGGCCCAACCATCGCACTGCGACGCACCGCGTCGCCCCTACACGCCGTGCGTACAGCCGCGTGCGTTACACCCACGAACATGGCACCGCGACGGACCTATTTGTTGTACAGGCACGGCGCAGGCAAAGGAAAGGCCTGATGGGTTGCCAGCGCTCGATACGTTCGGGAAATCCGCTGCTCGTATTGCGAGAGAACTGAATGCTCAGCGCTTGCGGCGCGGCTTTGCCGTCCGGGCAGGCTTTGCGGCGGCTTTGATCGCTTTCGCAGCGGCGCGGGCGTCGTCGGCAGAGCGGAAGCCGAACACAGCCGAGAACTTACGCCCTACGGTTTGTGCCACCACAAACTCGATGTTCACACCCGCGTTGGCAATGCCGCGGGCCATTGCTGCCCCCAAGCCGGGGCGGTCGTCGCCCTCCACGAACAACGCGGCCACTTGGGCCGGCTGCAATCCCGCTTGGGTTGCCGCTTGGGTGAGTTTTTTTCCGGTGACGGGAAATACTTCCACTGCCGCACGCCCTGTGTCTCCGAGGGCATAACCCATCACCACACGCAGATTGGCACCGCTCGCGGCCAGCGGCTCCAATACCTCGGCCAAGATGCCCGGCGCATTTTGCACTTCTTTCCGCCACAATGTGACTTGCTTGACCGTCATCGCCATAGAGCCACCTCCTGGCACGATTTTACGCCGGCCGCGGAGGCGAACTCAACACGCGCGTAGGTCAGCGTACGGAAAACCCCAGGAGCTGCTCGAGTTCGGCCAGAGCAACTTCCGGATCGGCCACCTTGATGGTGGCCATGCCCAGGGCCCGCGCAGCCTTGAGATTTTGACCGATGTCATCGAGAAACACGGCTTCCGGGGGCTCGACGCCAAGCTGAGAACAGGTGTGGGTGAAAATCCGCGGGTCCGGTTTGCGCACACCCAAACGGGCAGACTCTACGACCACGTCGAACAGTTCCGAAAACGGTGTCGTGTCGTCACGCTCGCTCAGCCAATTGTTGGTCACCGCTGCGGTGCGCAGCCCGGCCCCACGGATGCGGTGAATCGCGCGAATCATTTGCGGGCGCGGCACCGTTGCGGCTTGCACCATCTCCATGAGTTCGGCTGCCGCAATGGCTACCCCAGCCTGCTGGCACTCGGCTTCGAACAGCGGGACGAACTCCTCCAATTTCAGCTCGCCGCGTTCGAGTCGCGCCCACGCGCCTTCCGACCCGCTGCGGACGATGTGGTGATTGATCCACCCCGCCGGCAAGCCGCGTGCACGCTCGTAAGCAGCAATCGCGTGCAGGGGAGAACCGACGACCACGCCACCAATGTCGAACAGTACGGCGCGAAATTTCATTGCCGGGGGTTGCTAGCTCCTCCGCTCCAACTCTTCCAGCAAGCGACCGCTCAACCGGGCCCGCCGCCGTTCCCGCCGCTCGGAAACAATCCCAACTGGCGCACAGGCGCGAACGATCGCCGGTGCAGCGGGCAAGGACCAAATCGTGCCAGCGCTTGCAAGTGCTCTCGCGTGCCATAGCCCATGTTCCGGTCGAATCCGTACTGCGGGTACTGCTCGTGCCACTGACGCATCATCGCGTCGCGTCGCACTTTCGCGACGATGCTTGCTGCAGCGATGGAGTAGCTGAGGGCATCTCCATCGACGATCGCACGCTGGGGAATGGCAACCCCGGGAACCGTCCGCGCGTCGACGAGCAAAAAGTCTGGCTTTACGTGCAGCGCGCTCACTGCTCGCCGCATGGCTTCCAACGTGGCACGCAGCACGTTCATCCGGTCGATTTCGGTCGCATCCACCACCCCGACCCCGATGGATACCGCAGCCGCTTCGATCCGGCGGGCAAGCTCTTCTCGCTGCCGAGCTGTGAGGGTCTTCGAATCCCGCACTCCGGCAACATCCACCGTTGGCGACATCACGACCGCAGCGGCCACCACCGGACCCGCTAGGGGGCCCACGCCAACTTCGTCGCAGCCGGCAACCCAGCGTACGCCGCAAGCCCACAGCTCGCGTTCGAAGCGGAACAAGTCAGGAACCTCGCGCTTGCGCCGTGCGGTGCTCACGCCGGTCCTTAAACAACGGCCGCAGCGAACAGTAAAGAGCACGCGCCACTCTCAGCCAACGGAAGCGCCGTGCTTCCAGCGGGCTCGAGCATACAAGACGCACTGGCTGGCGAGGGCTCCAAGCGCATCGATCCCGCTGTCCCAAAGCGAAGCCGTGCGACTGATCACGAATGCTTGATGCAATTCGTCGAGGAGCGCCCACGCACCCGACAGCACCAGGGCCTGCGCGCTCCACGCCCAGTGCCATCGCAGCGGCCGGCCGCGGCGGCTAGCCCAAAACACCAACGTCGCCAAGATGAAGAACTCGGTAAAATGCGCTGTCTTGCGAACGATGGTGTGCGCGAGCACAAAGCCGGCGGGGGTGAGGTCGGGAAACAACCAGCGCAACACTGGATCGATGTAGCGGTGGGTGTTTTGCGCGGAAAACGGGTCGGTCGAAAATGCGGAAATACACGCCATCCAAAGTGCAACGACGGCCCAGTATCGTAAGATGTGCAGCCAGTGGTAAACGGAAACCGACGGCGAGGCTGGCGTGGGATCCATGATGGCAGATTTCACTGAGTGCGGGTGGGCGTGATGGACCAGCGTGTGTGGGCCTTTCTTGCGGGCATGATGACGACCTTGGTTGTCGCCGCGCTACTGTGGCTGTTCGGCTGGTTCCGAGCAAGTCCGGTGGAAGTGGCCGGCTTGCCGACTCCTCCCGCTCAGGCAACTGCGGCCTCGTTGCCCACACCGTCGCCCTCGCCAACCACGCGAGAAGTGGCTGAACCTCCCTCCGGCTACCGGCTTGCCGGGGTCGCCGAGAACGCTGGCCAATTGTACGCCGTGGTCGAGCAGCCGAACGGGCAACATGGGATTTTCCGCCAAGGAGAAGAAGTTCCCGGCTTGGGAACGGTCGTCAGTGTCGGCGGCGAAAAGGCGGTGTTTCAAACCAGCTCGGGCAAGCTCACGCTTTGGGTCGCCCCGGCACCCACTCCCACGCGCACACCGACCACCCCGCGGCCTACTCCTACGCGGCGGGAGCCGCCCGCTCGTTCTCCTGCCGCGGCCGGGTCAACTCCAAGATGAGATTTTTCAACCGTTCGGGGTCGATGGGCTTCTTGAACAGCACGCCCTGAAGCCCCTGCAAACGGCTCCGCTTGATGACGTGGTCGCGATCGTAATAGTAGCCGGTCATCAAAATGACCGGCGTGGAGCCGCGCCGGCGGATTTCCATGTACAGGTCGTACCCATCGAGGTCGGGCATCACGACATCGCTGATCACGATGTCGACCGGGGTGACGTCGAGCACGCGCAACGCATCGAGCCCATCGTGCGCCTCGATCACCTCGCAACCCTCCCCCCGCAACAGGTCGCGCAGCGAGTGGCATACGCCCACGTCGTCGTCCACCACCAGCACCCGCAATCCTTTGAGAGGAAGGCTCTTGCGGCTTTTCTCCGCTGCTTTCAGATCGGTCATTTGCACGCCGGCATGGTACTCTCGAGTTTGGTACGCCTGCCCCTTGGCAAGCTCCACCAGTCGATTCACCGCAGCCTGGATCTTGGCAATCTCGCGGCGCACAGCCTCGATGCGTTCTTCTTCCACCACAGCGCGCTCGTCAGGCACCGCCTCTCGGATACAGCGCTCCAGCAACTCTACTTGGTTGACGATGGCCTCGAGTGGATTGTTGATCTCGTGGCACACGGCCACTGCCACCTCTCCAAGCGTCGCAAGGCGATCTTTGCGCCGGATGTCGCGCAGGTCCTTCGCGAAGCCGATGGAGCCGATCTCGAATCCGACCTCGTCGCACAAAATCGATCCGGAAATCGCCACCGGAATCGACTCTCCCAGGCGGTCGACAAACGTGGTCTCGAAATTCTTGAGTTTTCCCGGGCCGCCGTACTCCTCGCTCCGCATCGCGGCCATCACCCGCCGCGCCTCGGCCATGGAAGGGTAAATTTTCGTGACTTTTTCCCCCAGAATTTCCGCCGCAGTGTAGCCGAGGACTTTTTCCGCCCCGTCGTTGTAAAACACGATCGTGCCACTGCGATCCACCGCGATGACGATGTCCGGTGAACTCTCGATCAACTGTTCCAGATAATGCGGGGGGAACTTCGGGGGGCGCGATGTTTCCGCCATGGAGAACGATGTGTCCTTAGGCTTCCTGCCCGCGGGCTGCAAACGGTGCTGGACGTACCCAAGTCTCGCTGCGCCCCGGCGGAACGGGAACCCGTTGCCGTTGCTTACGCGCCAAGCGCCGCAGGACCTTCATCGAGTTTTCGAACTCGCTCATCGAGCGCGTTTCCACCAAGCCCTCGCGCTCCAACGTGGAGAACATCTCCTCGCCCAAGGCGCTGCGGATGATCGTAATGGTCCAGCCGGAGGCGCCGACACCGCCACACGAAATGTCCGCCAACTCGGCGGAAAAATCGGCGCAGTGATGGCACTCTGGTCGAGCTGTTTCTTGCGCGGCACGGAGCGGGTATTCCACCAGCTCCCCGTTCTTTTTGAACACTTGAATTTTGCCTTTCACATTGAACTGCCGAACCTCGGCCAGGGGAATGCCGAGTTTGCCCTCGATCGTCTCGAGCATGAGTTCGCGAAAATCGAACACTTCGCTGCACAACAAGCCCACCACCGCTGCCACTCGCTCACCGAAGCCCTTCAAGAAGTGCCGCTGTTTTTCGATGATTTTGTCTTTCTTGCGACCATTGTCGAGAAAGCTCGGATCGACCAGCTGCATTTTGCGAATCGGCGTCACCTGACAAGGCACGCCGACAAACGCAACCCGCTCGAGCCCTTGCTTTTCCGCGTCGGCCAAAGCGAGGTTGTTCGGACAATAGGTGTACCAAGAACTGGCTGCTGCCACCGCTTCCTCGGGCGTGGTGATGGCTTTCGGGTACGGCGCACACGGTTTCGTCGCATCGGTGGCAGAAACGACAGCCCCGTCGAACCGGCCTGACCGCAAGCCCCACACGAGGATCGTGGTCACGACACCGCCGTCCTCGCAGCGCTCCAGCACCTCGGGCAGTGTACTGCGGGCGGCAACGATGCGCCGGTACGGACCAAACACATCGTGCTGGAGCGAGGCATCATCGCCGTACCACTTGGGCACCAAGTGATGTTCGCGTTCTCCAAGGCGGGGGCACACCTGTGCACAGCAGTCGCACCCAATGCCCTCGCTAATCCCGCAATAGTCGAACGGCAGTGTTGCCTTCGCAACTTGCTTCGGTTTGCCGTCGACGTAGTCGATCACATTGTGGGGGCAAACGAGAACGCAACTGCCGCACTCGCAGCAGCTCCCGTAAGCCACCACCTCGTTCATCATTTGTTTGAACGTGGGATGCATTCGTGTGACCCCTTCGCTTACCCCCCGGCACACATCGAGTCAACGAATTTCGGCCACGCCGGTGGCCTCGATAACGCTTCGACCTGCCATTGGCTCCACGGCGGCCTGGCAGTGCGCCAGCGCAAGGTACCATCCCGCTCGATGACCACCTCGATGGCACCGTCCAAATCAGTTCGCAGCAACCAGCTTCCCGCCGCCGCGTACCGACGTCGGACCTCCGCATGCGGGAACCCAAACCGATTTTGCCAGCCCAAAGAGACAATGGCCAATCGCGGCCGCAACGTGGCGACGAAGGGCTCCGTACTCGATGTGCGGCTACCATGGTGGGGAACATTCAAAACGTCGATGCCGCTCCAGTCGGCAGAGGCCAACAAGGCTCTCTCCGCCCGAGATTCGATGTCGCCTGGCAGCAGCACAGCCCGCCCGCCGTACTGAAACAACAATACCAGGGAGTCTTCGTTCGGATTGCGCTCGCGCGGCGAGCCCTGCGGGTTCCACACCGATACGTGCACCCCGCCAATGCAACGTTCAGCACCAGCCAACAATGCCACGGGGAATACGGCCTGCGCGTTCAGGGTTTTGCGCAGCCGGCGATAGTGGAACGCATCGGACTCTTCACCGTTGTGAAAAAACCACGCCGGTCGGAACAGCCGCGCGACCGCAGGCAAGCTCCCGTAGTGATCGAATTGCGGATGGGTCAACGCAACGGCATCCAGGTGCAAAATGCCCCGAGCCCATAACGCTGGTGCAATCACTCGCCCGCCAACGTCGAAGCTTCCGTCCCCGAGCCCGCCCGCATCGACGAGCCAGCGGATTCCCCCGGGGAATTCGACCAACGTGGCACTGGCTTGGCCGACACTTAGAAATGTCAAGGCCAATGCCTGCTGCCTGTTTTCCTGCAGCCAGCGCAACGCCCCGCTGGCAGTCATGGCCACCAACGCCGCAGCCATCGCGACTCTTCGCCCCCACCGCTCACCGTGCGCCACGCCCAACAGGACCGCAAACCATGCTGCCACTTCCCAACTCTTCGGGGTGGCGACCCGGGTACTGGCAAATGGAACTCGATCCAGCACGCGCATCAGCACGGCTCCCCAGTCCACCACCACGCTTCCCGCGTACGCAAACGCCGCCGCGAGAGTGCTGGAGCAAGGCTCGGCAAACGCGGCCAGCAAGCCAAGAAGCACTGCCAGCGAACCTAAGATCGGCACGACACAAAGGTTTGCTAGCGGGGCCAACAAGGCGACATGGTTGAAGTGCCAAGCAGTCAGCGGCGCCGTCGCCACCGTTGCTGCCGACGAGAGCCATAGCGACGCGGCAACGTAGTACGTGGCGTATGAATAGACGCGCCGCCATTTCGATGGTTGTGGCCCTCCGGGCGGCACGAGCTGCGACTGGGGCCACCAGCGCCGAAACGCCCGCCCGGCAACAGCAAGCGACCACACAGCCACAAAACTCAACTGGAACGAAATGTCCCCGGTGGCCCCGGGCGAATGGAGAACGACCACCAGAGCGGCAACCGCAAGCACCGTGAATAAATGAGCTTCACGGTTGTACAGCAGCGCACCGATCACCGCCCCCAACATGAAGATCGCTCTCCGGGTCGCCACGTTGTCGCCCGCGATGGTGCCGTACAACAACACCGGCGCGAACGAAGCGCAGGCAGCAAGCTTCGGAACGCTGGTGTACAGCAACACAAACTCGCTCCGCGATAGGATCCAACGGGCCGCTGCGTATCCCGCACCCGCCACCAGCGCCACGTGCAACCCGGAAATGGACAACACGTGTCCGACGCCCAAGCGGCTAAAGATCTCGCGCAGTTCGGGCGCGATCGTGCTCTGGTCGCCCAGGACCAGCGC
>Ga0101945_1001036_pt1 | contig 33110 bp, 33 predicted proteins | sample DewCreD2012metaG_2_FD_75246 | JGI IMG/M metagenome (GOLD analysis project Ga0101945, IMG submission 75246) | Hot spring sediment bacterial and archeal communities from British Columbia, Canada, to study Microbial Dark Matter (Phase II) - Dewar... ... | reverse complement strand
AAAGCCCTCTGCGAGATTTCTAATTTCCCTGGACTGACCATCACAAAAGTCCAGGGCTTTGGAAAAGAGAAATGCAAGAATGGTATACCTCACAAACCGATAGAGGAAATTATTGATTATGTACCAAAGGTAAAGCTTGAAGTTATAGTGAATGCCAAAATGCTTGACATCGTTGTAAACGCAATCCTTAGACATGCCCATACAGGGAATAAAGGTGATGGGAAAATATTTATCTATCATGTCAAGGATACTATAAGGATAATGACAGGTGAGTGCGTCCTGGAAGCCGTGTGAAGGATAAGATTGGTAAATTATTGTGAGAGAAATTGGAAAAAACAGCCGATATGAATCCCATTGTTCAAACATTTTGGACTGATTAAGATTCAAAAGCAGAAAATTGTTATTTTAGTAAAAGATTTTGATTCCGCATAAATGCGAAACATTTAAAGGAGGGTAATAAGATAATGAAAAAGTTATTGGGATATTTTGTTTTAGTAATTTTTGGAACTGTTATTGCAGGGTGCAGTACTGTAACTAAAGAACAAATAAAGATAAAATCACAGGGTGGAAGAGCAGATATTTTTGTTGAAGTCAAGGATGATGTAACAATACCAGAAGGATATGCTGACCTAATTATCAAGGCTCATATTAAGACCCATCTCGAAGGATATTACATAGGGGAATCGAAAAAATCACTTCATGGTAAGCCAGAGTATCCATTTCTCATTAATATCGATGGTCAAGCCGCTATATGGAAAGTACATGGGGTGAAAGAAACATCACCAGAATACGATAAAGATGGTAAAAGAAGAATTGACCCTGAAGCGGGTACGGGGATGAAGTATTATCTATCAAAGAGAGTGAGAGTACCTGCTGGTTCACACAGAATATTCTTCGGACTTCCTGAAGAAAGGTATTTTTTAGAAGTAGAAGTTACACTAAGAGAGGGAGAGTCGGCTGTATTAGAATTTAAGCCTTTATACAAAACCAATAGAATACCTAAAAGAATACCCACATTCCTGAAAGGCATTGATAAATATGAAGTGTTTTTAGATGGAAAGCCAGTAAAAAGTCTTACTAATTGATAATGATATGAAAATGTAAAATACACCTGGCATAGACATGTTGTTCAGTCTTAATTTACTGTCTCCTTTTATTCTTCCTCTAATTGCACATACTCCTTTTTATCCTTCTCTTTCAGATTGTTCAGGTTAATATGTCTATGCCTAATTTAACCCCCAATTGTCAGTAGTTTGCTTTTTGCCCCAAACATATGGTATATTATTAAAAGTGAAGGCAATACTTTTTAGAGCAGTTTCCTGTTTCGTTTTGATTGCAGTAGTCCTTATGTTTACTGGTTTATTAACTTCTGCTTCTGCTGTAATTATTGAGAAGGCTGAAAAATCCTGTTGTAATGGATGTAACAAAAGCGAGGACAAAGGTTCTGATCATTGCTCAACACCAGACTGCCCTATCTTCTTATGTCTTTCTGTTAATATCGTTTCGCCATTTATGCCAGTTACCTTTTCAGAAAACATTTATATACATCAATTCATTGAAGAACTGCATCTCAAATCCCGGACAAAGACAATCTTTCACCCTCCTACCATCAGTTAGAGCCTTACAAAGGGATATCTGTAATCCTGAACCAGTATCTGACCACTGGAAAGGCTTGCTTCAAGGTGGCAGGGCATTGATTTATTATATGCTGAAATAAGTTCAGGTGAAAGATTGTATTTGCTTTTCTCTCAGAGTAAGAAATTAAATTAACTAATTTTTAAAAATAACAACTAATCACTATTAGTTTTATGGAGGGCTTTATGAAAAAATATATTATAGCTTTTACGGCAATTGTTCTTATAGCAGGCATTGGTATTATCAACCTTAGCAACGGAAAGACTAAGACGACAAAGAAAGATGGGATATTGAGCGTCAATGATATTCAGGTGGATCCATCTGCATATAAAGGCATTATCACCATAAATGGTGTTGTAGCAGAAATATCACCACAAGATCCAAAACTCTTCTCTATTATTGAGACTTTAGAAGCAAAACTTTGCAAAACCACAAGTTGTGCAAGGTTCTACCTCCCTGTGAGGTATGAAGGTGAAACACCCAGGGTATGGGACGAAGTAAATATTACAGGGAGTTTTGCTGAGGGTGGTCGTGTCTTCGCAGCTAAAAAGGTGGAAGTCTTAGGACATATAAATTTCGGAGGGAAATAAAATGAATATCCCGAAGCTCATATTAAGAAACATTACACGGAGAAAGGGAAGGTTTATATTTACTCTTCTTGGTATAACCATTGGGATAGCCTCTTTTGTAACACTACTTTCCCTTGGGAGCAACCTGAAAAATGAAATAAAGAGGCAGGCATCAGAGCTTGGAGCAAACTTAGTTGTAACACCTAAAGGCTGGTGTGCTTATGAACAGGTATCTGTTCTCACAGGTGAGCAACTCCCTGAAGCAATACCAATGGAAGATGTGAAGAAGATTTCAGCGATTAAAGGGCTTATGACAGTCCCATATCTGACTGAGAGGACTGTCATAAAGAACAATCCTGTCCCTGTTATCGGCATTCTTCCAGAAGAAATGAAAGCATTTAAAGCATGGGATATAGAGAAGGGTTTATATTTTGAATCACAAAATGAAGAGACTGTCGTCATTGGCTCTGGCATTGCACAACAGTTTAAGTTAAAACCAATGGATGAACTCACAATAAAAGGCAAGAAGTTTATTGTAAAAGGGATACTTAAAGACACAGGAAGCAGAGATGATATTTCCATATTCATACCCCTTTCAGTTGCACAGAAACTTTATGGTGTGAGGGATAAGGTTTCCTTTGTAGCTGTAAAAGTTGATGATATTGCAAGGGTAGATGAGTATATCCTGAAGATTCAGGATACTGCCAATGTTGCTGTGGTTTCTGATAAACAGCTTCTTAAATCAGTGCTTTCTGTCGTAGGCACTGTTAGCATTACACTTCAATTGATTGCAATAGTTGCCATCCTTGCAGCAGCATTCGGAATAATAAACACCATGATGACTGCTATTTATGAAAGAAGACGTGAGATAGGGATACTCCAGGCAATTGGGGCAAAAAAGAGCACAATTTTCAAGATATTTCTTCTTGAGTCAGGATTATATGGCATTCTTGGTGGTATTATTGGAGTGGCTGCAGGCCTTGTTTTCTCCGGTCTCGCCTCTCCATATATATCCCAGAACGAGTTCACTGCCTTTTTGAAGGGTTCAGAAGTGGCAGTGGCATTTGATTTAAAGCTTGTCTTTGGCTCATTGCTTTTCTCTCTTTTCGTATCCCTCTTGTCAGGTTTTTACCCAGCATGGAAGGCATCAAAACTTACACCGGTGGAGGCAATAAGTTATGAATAGCATAATCATAAAAACCGAGAATTTAACTAAGATATACAATACGGGTAAAATAAAGACATACGCACTGAGAGGTATAGACCTTGAGATACCAAGGGGGTCATTTTCATGCATCATTGGTCCATCGGGTCACGGAAAAAGCACCCTCATGCATCTGATTGGGGGGCTTGACAGACCCTCAAAAGGCCGTGTCTTTATTGATGGGACAGATATTACAGGACTCAGTAACAGTGAGCTTGCAAATTTGAGGGCAAGCAAAATAGGCTTTGTCTTTCAGTTCTTCAACCTTTTGCCAAATCTTACTGCTGAAGAGAATGTGGAGGTAGCCATGATGTTTGCAGAAACTCCTGAGAAGATACAGAAGGAAAGGGCTATTCAACTACTCTCGCTTGTGGGGCTCGAAGATAAGGCAAAATCAAAACCATCAGAGCTTTCTGGTGGTCAGCAGCAGCGAGTTGCAATTGCAAGAGCACTGGCAAATGACCCTGAGATTTTACTCATGGATGAGCCTACAGGGAATCTCGATTCAGACTCAGAGGCAGAGGTGCTTGAAGTTATCTTTAAACTTCACAGGAAAGGGAAGACTGTTGTCATTGTAACTCATAACCATGAGATAGCAAAAATGGCTGAGATAGTCTTTGAGATAAAAGATGGTAAAATTAATACAATGGAAAAATTAAATGAAATAACCAGGCTTCTTAAGGAGATTGAAAAAATCTCTCAAATAGAGAAGTGCCTCACCTGCCAGTGCTTTTATGACACACTTATGGAATTCAAGGAGTTTTTGAAAAAAGAGAAGATTGATGGAGACTTAGAGACCAGGCTTTCAAGGCTCATTGAAAAATCAAAGGTTACCCATGATTGTCTTGGTTGTGAGCCCTGCCTTCCCGTTCCTGTATCAAATGCATTAACTGAAATAACAGGCACTTCACACTCCTGTACCTGTGGTCCTGTGTGTACGCCAGGAATCCCGCCTACCCTCTTACATAGAGAACGCGGGGCCTGGCCTGTAGAACAGGGCGAATATATTATTGGAAACAAGACATCCTCTGTTGCAATAAGCACACTGGGAAGTGATGAATTGCCTGAGGTCATATCCAGGGAATTAGGGGTTGACAGCTTTGCCATAGTGGGCAAGACACATACAGAAAATATCGGCATAGAGAAGATCATAAAAAACACCATCACAAATCCATACATCAGATTTTTAATCCTCTGCGGAAAGGATACAAGAGGCCATATGGCAGGACAAAGCCTTCTTTCATTATTTAATAGAGGTATAAATCATGAAAAGAGGATCATTGGCTCAGAAGGGCAAAGGCCTGTGTTAAAGAATCTTGAATTTTCAGAGATAGAACATTGGAGATTACAGGTTAAGGTTATTGACCTCGTTGGCACAGAGGATATTAAAAGGATTGCAGAAGAGGTCAATACATGCAGAGAAAAGAACCCTGGCAGGTTTGATAGCTCTCTAACACCAAGAAAGATACCTAAAATAGAGGCGCAGAGGCCAGGGAAACTCATCCTTGATCCTTCAGGGTTTTTTATAATTTATCCAAATAAAGATGAAGGCAGGATATATCTTGAGCATTATAATGCAGATGGCACACTCAATGAGATAATCTATGGTGAAGACCCTGTTTCCATAGCCTCCACCGCAATTGAACATGGACTCCTGTCAAGGCTTGACCATGCAGCCTATCTCGGAAGGGAGCTTGAAAAGGCCTATCTATCTATGATTTATGGATTCCAGTATGTTCAGGATAGTGCCACCAGCAATAGTTAAAATTATTTCTTGACAGAGGCATTCACTATTTGGTATGTTATTTTAAATAGTTGAATAGTTGTTCATATATTTTATAAAATAAGATATGAAAAAAACCAAAGAAGAAATCTGCGAGATAACCTATATTGACAAAAAGAAGGTTTCATCTGTCAAAAAGAAGATGAAGCCTGAAACTACTATGCAGCGTCTTGCTGAAACCTTTAAGGTACTTGGCGACCCAACGAGGACAAAGATAATCTTTGCCTTATCGCAGGAAGAACTCTGTGTATGTGACATCGCACATCTTTTAGGGACAACAAAGTCTGCTGTTTCACATCAGTTGAGGGTCTTGAGAAATATGAAGCTTGTAAAATACAGAAAAGACGGAAAGATGGTCTTTTATTCGCTTGATGACGAACATATAAAAAACCTCTTCGATGAAGGGCTAAGACATGTGGAAGAGATGTAAGTCTAATTTTTATATTTTAGTTGAATAATTGTTCAACTAAAGAAAGGAGATAGATACTATGCACAATGGTATGTGGAGTAATTGGATGTATGGTTGTGGCATGGGATGGGGATGGCTCGGATTCATCTTTATGATAGTATTCTGGGGGCTGGTGATTTTAGGGATTATCTACCTTGCGAAGGCAATTGCCGGTAGAGGCGCTGCTTCTCTCAGAGAGGAGACGCCACTTGATATCCTTAAAAAGAGATACGCAAGAGGGGAGATAGATCAGGAAGAGTTTATCAAAAGAAAAAGGGATTTAGAGAGTTGACCACACAGTATGTGCAAATTTTTTTATTCAATATTAGTTGAATAATTGTTCATATATTTTATAAAAAATAAATATAAAGGGGGTTTGTTATGATTGTCAAACTGAAAAGTTCCAGAGGCAGTTGCCACAACAATACCAATAAGACAATAGATGGACTTGAGAAGATAGTCTTAGTTGGAAGCCCGAACGTCGGCAAAAGCGTTGTCTTTGGGAATCTGACAGGGAAATACGTGACTGTTTCAAATTATCCAGGGACAACGGTTGAAGTGACGAGGGGCAAGGGAAAAATTGGAGATAAAGAGTTTGAGGTCATAGATACCCCAGGGATGTATTCCCTACTTCCAATAACTGAGGAGGAGGGCGTTGCAAGGTTTATACTCTTAGAGGAAAGTCCTGATGTGGTAGTTCAGGTGGCTGACGCAAAGAATATAGAGAGAATGCTTCACTTAACATTGCAACTCTTAGAGGCTGAACTTCCGGTTATCTTAGACCTTAACCTCATGGACGAGGCAGAGAGGTTGGGGATGGAGATTGATCTGAATCTTCTTGAACAAGAATTAGGCATACCGGTTGTTGCCACTGTCGCAACAGAAAACAAAGGTATGGATGTCTTGCGTGACAAGCTCATCAAATATAAAAAAACGGCAGGCAGGGTTTTCAAATACGATGATCTGATAGAGTCAGCCATACATGAGATAGAGGAAGTTCTAAAGGGAGAATTTAACATCTCAAAGAGGGCTATTGCCCTTCTACTGCTACAAGATGACCCTGACATCAAGGCGCTGGTCAAAGAGCAAATGAAAGAGAATTATATCTCCTTAAAGGAGATAATCGAGGAAACTAAGAAAAGGTATAGTCAACCATTGAATTATGTCATAACCCTTGCAAGACAAAAGGAAGTAAACAATATAGTTGAAAAGGTAACCACCACTGCTGTTTCAAAGGGCATAAATTTCAGGGAAAGGCTGAGCCGCCTCATGATGCACCCTATAGCAGGAATCCCCATACTTCTTATGGCGATCTATGGTCTGTATGAATTTGTCGGTGTGTTCGGCGCACAGGTTTCTGTGGACTTCCTTGAAGATAAGGTCTTCGGGGAATATATCAACCCCTTTGCCACAAAGATAGTCTCCTCCATCATCCCGTGGGTGGTGATACAGGAACTCTTTGTCCATCAGTATGGGATTATTACTCTCGGCATCAGATATGCTATAGCTATCATCCTGCCGATTGTTACCACATTTTTTATAGCCTTCTCAATAATAGAAGATATGGGTTATCTTCCGAGATTGGCCATGCTTATTGACAGGCTATTTAAGAAGATAGGGCTCAACGGAAGGGCTGTAATTCCTATTGTCCTTGGTTTCGGTTGCGACACTATGGCAACAATGGTGACGAGGACATTGGAAACCAGGAGGGAGCGCATCATAGCCACACTCCTCTTAGCCCTTGCAATCCCCTGCTCAGCCCAGATGGGTGTGATCCTCGCCCTTCTTGCAGGCAGCACAAAGGGGTTGTGGATATTTGTAAGTATCATGACAATAATCTTCCTTTTTGTAGGTTATTTAGCGGCAAAGCTCATGCCAGGAGAAAAACCTCTATTCTACATGGAGATACCGCCTCTCAGATGGCCAAAATTCTCAAATGTATTTACAAAGACTTATACAAGGGTGGAGTGGTATTTTAAGGAGGTATTGCCTCTATTTATACTTGCAAGCATCCTCATATGGGCTGGAAGGATCACAGGACTTTTTGATGTTGTAGTTAATATTCTCTCCTATCCTGTAAGTTGGATTGGACTCCCAAAAGAGGCAGCGACAGCCTTTCTCTACGGGTTTTTCAGGAGGGACTTTGGCGCAGCCGGACTCTATGACTTAAAAGATGCTGGCATTCTCAGCGGTATTCCTCTGATCGTTTCCATTGTTACCCTTGCCCTGTTCATGCCATGCATAGCACAGTTTTCAATAACCATAAAGGAGAGGGGACTGAAGATGGCATTGGGTATGGCTGCCTTTATATTCCCCTTTGCCTTTTTTGTGGGATATGTGGTCAATCTTGCCCTTAATGTATTAGGAGTAACTTTATGAAATGCCCATTGTGTGGACTTGAATTTAAGGAAGAAGACGGGCAGGCTGCCTGTAAGGGTTGTTCCGTATCCAGGTCATGCAGCTTGATCAAATGCCCGAATTGCGGATATGAGGTTCCGAGGGAAGCAGGCATTATAAAATCACTAAAGAGATTGAAAGAGTCAATTATAAAAAAGAATTAGGGGGATCTCATAAGGGGGACCGAGTCCCCCTTATGCCCAAAGGAGGAAATATATGAAGCTAAGCGATAAGGCTGAAGAAATACTTGAGAAACTCTGGATAGTGACACAGGAAATGGGTAAGGAGATAGTGAATTTTAAGGAAATAAAGATAGACAAGGATGCTCCTGAAATTAAAGAACTCTTGTCTTTGAACTATATCAGTGTTTCCAATAATGGAATTAGTTTGAGAAAAGAGGGAATGAAGGAGGCTGAAAATACCATAAGGAGGCATAGGCTGGCAGAGCGTTTGATGGTGGATGTCCTTGACTTAAGAAAAAGCCTGATGGAGGAGAATGCATGCCGCTTTGAACATCTTCTTCACAAGGATGTGGAAGAAAGTATTTGCACACTACTGGGGCATCCAGCATTCTGCCCTCATGGTAAGCCAATCCCGAAGGGAATGTGCTGCCAGAAATCTGCAAAGGCAGCAAGGAGTATTGTCTCAAGCATTGCTGATGTTGATAAAGGGGCAAAGGGAAAGGTGGCATATCTACATACGAAAGACAATAAGAAACTCCAGAAATTGATGGCCATGGGTATATTGCCAGGGGTATCTGTTGAGGTGACACAGAGGTTTCCATCCTATGTTCTTAAGATAGGAAATTCACAGATAGCGATGGATGAAGAAATGGCAAGGGTTGTATTTATAAGGCTGAGAAAGTAGTTTGAGAGCTAAAACAAAGAAAAGGATTTGAAAATGGAAAGGATGATCTTGGGTCTCAATTCAGTTATCCATGCTGAATCCTCATTGGTTTTAAAAAGGTTTATTGGTTCTATTAAAGGGGTAAAGGGTGCATAAATGACTAAACATGCAAAAATGTCATGCCGAAACAAGTTCAGCATGACAAATAACAAGGAGGATACAAAAATGGAAAAGTTTGATTACACGGTAGAGACTAACAAGAGCTTTGATGAGGCTGTTTCAGCCATTGAGGCAAAGAGCAAGGAGAAAGGCTTTGGAGTGCTGCATATCCATGATGTGAAGGCAACCCTTGCAAACAAGGGCTTTGAGAGCGTGCCATTAAAAATTGTCGAGATATGCAATGCAAAATATGCAAGTCAGGTATTGGCCAAGGACATAAAAATATCCCTCATGCTACCCTGCCCCATAAGTGTCTATGTTGAAAATGGTAAGACTTATATAAGCACCTTAAGACCAAGGGTTATTGCAGATTTCTATCCTCAGTCTGATATTAAGGCAATAGCAGAAGAGGTTGATAAAATAATCTTAAGCATCGTAGATGAATCCAAATGAGGCGAAACCATGAAAGAAAAATGCGGATGTAGAGGGGAAGAAACTTTTGAAGGCAAGTGGTATGCCCATCCTCCGATGAGGAATGCCTTAATCGCTGGACTTCTCACAGGTGCATCATTTGTTTTAGCTCATCTCGGAATCATTCCTTCGCCTGTAGAGATTTCAATCTATGTGGTTGCAATCCTATTAGGCGGCTACCACTGGAGCAGGGAGGGGATTGAGGAATTAATTGAAGAAAAAGAGATCGGTATAGAAATCCTCATGATGGCTGCCACCATCGGTTCGGCAATCTTAAGCATGTGGGATGAGGCAGCCTTTTTAGTATTTCTTTATGGGACTGCTGAGGGTCTTGAGGAATACACATATGCTAAGACAAGACATTCCATAAGAAAGCTCCTTGACCTCGCTCCAAAAGAGGCAAGGGTTATAAGAGATGGGAAAGAGGTGACAATACCAGCCGAAGAATTAAAAGTTGGAGATATATTTATTGTAAGACCCGGTGAATCTATTCCAACAGATGGGATTATTATAAAAGGAAGTTCCAGCATCAATGAGGCGCCAGTTACTGGTGAATCCATTCCTGTCGAGAAAAGAGAAGGGATGAAGGTATTTGCAGCCACAATAAACCAGGAAGGTATGCTGGAAATTAAAGCAACCGCTACCTTTGAGGACAATACCCTTTCAAAGATAATCCATCTCGTTGAAGATGCTCAGGAACAGAAAGGTAAGAAACAGCTATTTATAGAGCGTTTCGGTAAAAGATATTCTCCTATTATTCTTTTGAGTGCCATTCTCTTGATTATAGTCCCACCACTTTTTGGTTTACCTTTATCATACTGGTCAACAAGGGCTGTTGTGCTTTTAGTTGCAGCAGCACCCTGTGCCCTTGTGATGTCAACACCTGTTGCCATAGCAGCAGGGATTGGAAGGGCTGGGATGACAGGTGTACTTATTAAAGGAGGAATTCATTTAGAGAACCTTGGCAGAATTAGGGTTGTTGCCTTTGATAAGACAGGAACAATTACGAAAGGCAAGCCAGTTGTAACAGATGTTTTTGCCTTGAATGGAAATGAATCAGATATAATAGCATTAGCCTATAGTGTGGAGAGATTCTCTGAACATCCTTTAGCCCGGGCAATTATTCAGAAGGCTGAAGAGATGGGTATTGAATATCTAAATGTAACAAATTTCAGTGCTCTCATAGGTGCAGGAGCAAAGGCGAAGATTCGAGATAGAATGATTTATGTGGGCAAACCAGAAATGTTTGAAGACCTCGTCTCTGCTAATAAACTTACAGATACTATCCTGAAACTAATGAATGAGGGCAAGACAGTGGTTCTGGTGGGAACAGAGAAAGAGATTTATGGAATTATAGCAATACAGGATGAGATAAGACCTCAGGCAAAGGATGTGATCAGAAAGCTTCACGGAATGGGAATCAAGGTCGTTATGCTCTCAGGTGATAACGCCATTACTGCAAAGGCCATTGCAAAGGAACTGAATATTGATGACGTGAGGGCAGAACTTGATCCAGAAGACAAAATAAGGGCTATTGAGCAACTTGAAAAAGAATATGGTCCTGTTGCCATGGTTGGAGATGGGATAAATGACGCTCCTGCACTTGCAAGAGCCACTATTGGCATAGCAATGGGGACTGCAGGAACAGATGCAGCTATAGAGGCCGCTGATGTCGCCCTTATGGGAGATGACCTAACAAAGGTGCCTTACGCAATAAATCTTGGCAAGAAAGCAAGAAGGATAAGCAGTCAGAATATTGTCTTTTCACTCTTACTATTAGTGGTGCTTATTCCAGCTGCACTTATTGGGATCATGAGTGTTGCCATTGCCGTTTTTATCCATGAAGGTTCAGAACTTCTGGCTGTGGCTAATGGGTTGAGAGTGGCAAGAGGATAATTATGAGGCACCTGCTGGCATAGACTTATTGACAAGTAAATGTTAGCAGGAAGAGTTAAAAAAGTTTCAGCATTAAAATTAAGTAAGTTTTCCATAAGTGTATCAAACCGTTGCAGGATGTGTTGCATGTCCAATATTTTAGTATAATTACTGTTTTTGAATTTTTTGTAAGTGGTCATTCCATTCATGATGACGCCAGGTTAGGTTTAGCGAAGTTCCTCCAGATATCCTGCCATCTTTGTGTTCTATATTGGGAAATTCTGGAATTAGGGCATTAAGATACCTGTTTTTGCCACTGTAACCTCATTTTTCTCTAACTTTAAGATTGTTTCTTTTGAAAACAGTCCACCCCTTCCCCTATCGCCCATTGCCTATAGCCCATCACACATTGCCCATAGCCTATAACCCATTGCCCATAGCCCATTGCCTAATTTTTTTATACCCCATACCCCTTACCCCATACCTATTTGAGGTCATGATTTTTAAATCTCTTGACAAGGGAAGTATTTTTTTGGTATTGTTTTAAATCACAGTAAAAAATCAGTTTTATGCGGGAATAGCTCAGTGGTAGAGCATCTGCTTGCCATGCAGAGGGTCGCGGGTTCAAATCCCGTTTCCCGCTCTTTTTTTATGGCACCGTCGCCAAGTGGTAAGGCAGTGGTCTGCAAAATCACTATCACCGGTTCGAATCCGGTCGGTGCCTCCACAGGATGCCTGGGTGGTGGAACTGGCAGACACAAGGGACTTAAAATCCCTTGGAGCTTAGCTCCGTGCGGGTTCGAGTCCCGCCCTAGGCATTTTTTGTTAGCAGGGGGAATATACTAATAGATGAGAATATCAATATTTGGCACCGGTTACGTTGGTTTGGTTACAGGAATATGTCTTGCTGAGAGTGGAAATGATGTTATTGGTTATGATGTGGATGAAGAAAAAATAAACCTCCTTAAAAAGGGTACCCTCCCCATTTATGAACATGGTTTAGATGAGCTTCTTGAAAGAAATCTCAAGGAAAAAAGAATTAAGTTTACCACTAACCCTAAAAAAGCTGTCGAAGAATCCCATATCATTTTCATTGCAGTAGGAACTCCTTCTGCAGAAGATGGATCTGCTAACCTAACTTATGTATTTGATTGTGTTAAAACCATAAAAAAATATGCCAACGAAGATAAAATAATTGTTTTAAAAAGCACCGTTCCCGTAGGAACGGCAAACAAAGCAAAAGAAATCGTAAAAGACTCAAAATATAAACTTTATATTTGTTCAAATCCAGAGTTTTTAAAAGAAGGTGTGGCGGTTGATGATTTTATGAAGCCCGATAGAGTGGTTATTGGTGCTGATGATAATTATGTTTTTGAGGTTATGAGAGAACTTTATTCACCTTTTGTAAGAAATGAAAGACCAATAATTTTAATGGACAATGCAAGTGCAGAAATGACTAAATATGCTGCAAATGCTTTGCTTGCCTTAAAAATTTCCTTTATGAACGAAATAGCTCTCTTGTGTGAAAAGGTGGGTGCAGATGTGGAAATGGTTAGAAAAGGTGTTGGTGCTGATCAGAGAATTAACTACGCTTTCCTTTTCCCCGGTGTTGGATTTGGCGGTTCATGTTTTCCTAAAGATGTAAGAGCACTTGTTCATTTAGCAAAGGAACATAATTTTGACCTTAAACTACCCAAAGCAACATTAGAAGTTAATGATAGACAAAAAAAACATCTTGTTGAAAAAATAAAGGCTCATTTTAAAAATGATTTAAAGGGTAAAACCTTTGCTATCTGGGGACTTTCTTTTAAACCTAATACAGATGATATGAGAGAAGCTGCTTCTATAACAATTATTAACGAATTACTTAATGCTGGTGCCAAGGTTAAAGCCTTTGACCCCAAGGCTATGAATGAAGCAAAAAAGATTTTTGATAACAAAATTACCTTATGTAAAGATCCCTATGAGGCTCTGGAAGGGGCAGATGCGCTTGTTCTTGTTACTGAATGGAATGAATTCAGAAACCCTGATTTTCAAAAGATTAAGTCAAAACTAAAATCGCCGATTATTTTCGATGGCAGAAATGTATACAATCCAGATAAAATGCGTTCACTGGGTTTTACATATTACGGTATTGGCAGGCTTTAAATGGAAAAACAGCGTGTATTAATCACTGGTGGTGCTGGCTTTATCGGTTCACATCTATGTGATTATTTTTTAGAAAAAGGTTATTGTGTCATTTGTGTTGATAATCTTTTAACAGGCGAACTAAAAAACATTGAACATCTCTTTCAAAATCCTGACTTCTTATTTATCAAATTAGATGTAACGAATTATATTCATGTACCAGGACCAATTCACTATATCCTTCACTTCGCTTCACCAGCAAGCCCAATTGATTACCATAATCTTCCAATTCAAACACTTAAAGTCGGAGCACTTGGCACTCACAAAACCTTAGGCTTAGCTAAAGAAAAAAAAGCTAAATTCCTCTTAGCTTCCACATCTGAAGTATATGGTGATCCTCTCGTCCATCCCCAGAGTGAAGACTACTGGGGAAATGTAAATCCTATTGGACCTCGTGGTGTCTATGATGAAGCAAAAAGATTTGCTGAAGCAATGACAATGGCATACCACAGAACTCATGGGATTGATACTAAGATCGTTAGAATTTTCAATACCTATGGTCCGAGAATGAGAATACATGATGGTAGAGCAATTCCAGAGTTTATAAATCAGGCTCTTAATAATGAAGATATAACTGTTTTTGGTGATGGCAGTCAAACAAGAAGTTTCTGTTATGTATCTGATTTAGTTGAAGGTATTTATCGTCTTCTTATGTCAGATTATAACTATCCAGTAAATTTAGGTAATCCTACAGAAATGAGTATTTTAGAACTCGCTAAGAAAATAATCGAATTGACGGGCACTAAAAGTAAAATTGTTTTTAAGCCTCTTCCACAAGATGATCCAAAGGTTAGAAGACCTGACATTACAAGGGCAAAAACAATTCTTGGATGGGAACCAAAAGTACCACTTGAAGAAGGACTTAAAAAAACAATTCAGGATTTTAAAGAACGATTAAATAAATGAGAAGACAGGTTATTGCAGGGATAGACTTAGGCGGCACAAATCTGAAAATAGGTATATTTTCTTTGGATGGTGAACTTCTAAAAACCTGGAAAACATCTTCAAAACCCCTTAAAAGTCCAGAAAATATCCAGAGTGTCTTTTTGAATGAATTAAAGAGATTTGAAGAATATTCGGATATTCAGGCTATAGGAATAGGTGTTCCAGGCCTTGTTACAAATGATGGTATTGTTATTGAATCACCCAATTTCCCCGATTGGCACGAAGTAGATTTTATGAAAATTTTAGGGAACATATTAACCGTACCTGTTAGAATTGAAAACGATGCCAACCTTTTTGCCATAGGAGAAGGATTTGCTGGTTCTGCAAAAGAATGTAAAAATTTTGTGGGTATCACCCTTGGAACAGGTGTTGGTGGTGGAATAATTCTTGATGGGAAGATATACAGAGGCACTAAAGGCATGGCGGGAGAAATTGGACACATTGTAATTCACCCAACAGGGCCCGTTTGTAGTTGTGGGAAAAAGGGTTGTTTAGAAGCTTATAGCTCTGCAACTGCAATAGAAAAAATGATGGAACAACAAACGCAGTTAATTTTGGAAGCACAGGACATCGCTGGACTTGCAATGAAGGGTGATAAAACAGCAAAAAAAATCTTTGAAAAGGCTGGTTATCATCTTGGGATTGGTATTGCTACAATAGTGAATTTATTGGATGTGGAAATAATAGTAATTGGTGGTGGAGTAAGTAAAGCTTGGGAATTATTAGAAAAGGGCATACAGAAAGGTTTTGAAGAACATACCTTTAAAACCCATTTGGATAAAGTAAATATAAAAAAATCCCTGCTAGAAGATAATGCAGGGATTTTTGGTGGCTTCTATATAGCTAAAGAAGCTATTAATAGCTCTGAAGTTTCTTAACAATTTCTTTTAAATGCCAAACACCCATCCTTAGATTATCGAGCATATCGAGATACATGGAAGAATGTTTTGGATGACAAATACCTGTTACCAATCTTTCTTCATGCTGGGTTGCAAATTCATCAGCCATAGTATTAACCTTGTTTCCTAAATTCAATGAATGTTCCATAAGAACGGGATTTAATGTAAGCACAATGTCTTTCACATTCCTCACCATGTCCTTTGAAGCATTAAATAAATAATTCAATTCCTGCACTGCCTTGTCTGAAAATAGTGTTCCTTCTGCAATCTTGGTATAAACAGTTTTGATTACATTTTCATAGCAATCACCAATTCTTTCAATATGTCCAGCTATAGAAATAAGAAGTCTAACTGTTTCCTTATCACCTTCTTTTATAATTTCTTCTGTAAAGTCTTTTTCAAATTGATGAATTTTTTTGCCCAACTTTTCTGCTTCTTGAAGATAACTTTTTTTGTGTTTAATAAAGCCGTCGTAAATATAACTTAACATGCTCAATAATTCTTCCATTGCATTTGATAGCTTTTCCTGATAGCTATGCAATGATTTCTCAATTGGTCTCATAATCCCTCCCTATAGTCCTATTTTTGAAATTATTTCTTTTAGTTCTGGCTTCACAGTAATGGGTGATACAGACTGTTTTATTGCTAAATCAGGGTCTTTTAAACCATGTCCAGTAAGTGTACAAACTACTTCTTCTCCGCCCTTAAAAAACCCTCTCTTTGATAACTTTAATATACCTGCAACTGATGCAGCAGAAGCTGGCTCACAGAAGATACCTTCTTTTGATGCAAGAAGTCTATATGCTTCTAAAATCTCATCATCAGTTACCATATCAATTAACCCACCGGACTCATCTTTTGCCTGAACAGCTTTGTCCCAGCTCGCTGGATTACCAATTCTTATTGCAGTTGCAATTGTTTCTGGACTTTTTACTGGATGGCCAAGTACTATTGGGGCTGCACCGGCCGCCTGAAACCCTAACATTTTTGGTAAATTTTTTGTTCTTCCACAACTAAAATATTCTTTGTATCCTTTCCAATAAGCAGTAATGTTTCCAGCATTACCAACGGGCAAACAATGATAATCTGGAGCATGACCAAGGGCATCGCAAACTTCAAAAGCGCCAGTTTTCTGACCTTCAATTCTATGGGGATTTAGTGAATTTACAAGGGTTATGGGATATTTTTCAGATACTTCTCTGACTATATTTAAAGCATCATCAAAATTACCAAGGATCTGTATTACTATCGCCCCATGTATCATAGCCTGAGAAAGCTTTCCAAGGGCAATTTTCCCTTCTGGAATTAAAACAATACACTTAATTCCAGCCCTTGCTGAATACGCAGCAGCAGAGGCTGAAGTATTGCCTGTAGATGCACATATTACTGCTTTTGAACCGCTTTCCAATGCCTTTGATATAGCATAGGTCATCCCTCTATCTTTGAAAGAACCAGTCGGGTTTAATCCCTCATATTTAAAGTAAAGTTTAATTGATGGGTTTAAATTACCTCCTATATACCTTGATGCAATTAACGGTGTGTTACCCTCGTTTAAAGTAACTATATAATCTTCTTTATCAATACTAAAAAATTCTCTATATTCTTTAATCAAACCACGCCACATAAATACCCCTATATATTATCTTCTATTCTCAGCACCACTGGTTTTGCAAGACAGTAATCTGCACTACCTATTTTAATTAGAGCTTCTTTCAATTCCCTTTCTCTCGTTTCATGTGTAAATATTACCAGTGGTACTCCCTCTCCATTCTCTGCTCTCCCTTTTTGAACTACTGATTCAATACTAATATTTTTTTCTCCTAAAATGCCTGATATTGAAGCAAGAACACCGGGTCTGTCAACCACCATTAATCTTAAATAAAACTTACTCACAATTTCATCAATAAACTCAATTTGTTTATTTTGCATAAAACCTTCAAGATAACCTCTATTGGATATCGTCCCTATTGAGTTTGTATAAATGTGTCTGGCACAATCTATTATATCTCCAAGCACAGCTGAAGCAGTGGGCATCATACCTGCACCCTTACCATAAAGAAGCATTGAACCACAACCCATCCCTTTTATAAAAATCGCATTATATTCTAACCGCACACTTGAAAGTGGATGATCCTTAGGAATGAGGGTTGGATGAACCTTGGCTTCAATTTTTTTCCCATTATCCTTTGCTATGCCAAGCAACTTGATTGTATAATCAAAATCTGATGCAAAATCTATATCTAAATTTGTAATATCTCTAATCCCCTCATAGTAAATGTTGTTAAAACTAACATTTGTACCAAAGGCTAACGATGTAAGAATTGTTAGCTTATGAGCTGCATCAATACCATCAATATCGAGTGTCGGATCTGCTTCAGCATAACCCTTTTTTTGAGCATCTAATAATACTTCATCAAAATCTTTTTTTTCTTCTGCCATCTTTGTAAGAATATAATTACATGTTCCGTTCATAATCCCATATATACTTTCTATCTTGTCCCCTGCTAAACTTTCTTTTATCGTCCTTATAACAGGTATCACACCACCGACAGAAGCTTCAAAACCAATATAACAATTTGCTTTGCTTGCTTCTGTAAATATTTCAGCGCCACATTCAGAAAGAAGAGCTTTATTTGCAGTTACCACATGCTTTTTATTTTTTAAGGCATCAAGTATAAATTGCTTTGCAAAGGTTTTTCCGCCAACAAGTTCAACAACTATATCAATTTCAGGGTCATTGATAATTTCATAAGCATCAGATGTTATCATATCAACCGGTACTTGAACGCCTTCTTTAGACTTCATCATTTTATCGGCTATTTTTTTCAGCCTCAATTTAAAACCCAATCTTTTACCAATTTCTTCCTGATTATCCAAAAAAAGCTTAACTACACCACTTCCAACAGTTCCAAAACCAATCACCCCAAAATTAATCACCTTCATTTTTACATCCTTTATTGAAAGCTTTTTTAATTCCCTTCACAGCCTGCTTAATTCTGTGTTCATTTTCTACAAGTGAAAACCTTATATACCCTTCACCATATTCACCAAAACCAATACCTGGAGAAACAGCCACTTTTGCTTCCTGTAGTAAGAATTTAGAAAATTCAAGGGAACCCATGTGATTAAATCTTTCCGGTATCTTTGCCCATACAAACATTGTAGCTTTTGGTTTTTCAATCTTCCATCCAATTTTTTCTAACCCATCAATAAGAGCGTCTCGTCTTGATTTATAGATATTATTTATTTCTTCTACACAATCTTGAGGACCATTTAATGCAATTATTGATGCAATCTGTATGGGCTGGAAAATTCCATAATCAAAATAGCTTTTTAACCTCGCAAGGGCATTTATTAACTCAGCATTACCAACACAAAACCCCACACGCCATCCCGGCATGCTATAGCCTTTAGAGAGAGTATAAAACTCTACCCCTATCTCTTTAGCACCTTTTACCTGAAGCATACTTGGTGCTCTATAACCATCAAAACAAAGATCGGCATAAGCAAAATCATGAACAAGTATTATATTATTTTCTTTTGCAAAATCTACCACCCTTTCGAAAAAATTAAGATCCACAATTCTTGTAGTGGGATTATGGGGAAAACTTATAATTAACATTTTTGGTTTTGGCCAGATTCTCTTAGCTGCTTTTTCTATTTCAACAAAAAAGTCCCTATCTTCAGTAAAAGGTATTGACTGAACATCAGCGCCTGCTATCACAGCACAATATGTATGTATTGGATAGGTTGGATTGGGTACCATTACCATGTCGCCTCTCTCTAATGTAGCCAGTGCAAAATGAGAAAGCCCTTCCTTTGCACCAATAGTAACGATAGCTTCAGTTTCCGGGTCAATTGTTACATCATAGTTTCTTTTATACCAATCAGAAATTGCAACTCTTAGTTTAGTTATGCCCTTTGATGCGGAATACCTATGATTTCGTGGATTATATGCTGCTTCAACTAGTTTATCAACAATGTGTTGCGGCGTAGGTATATCTGGATTACCCATACCTAAATCTATTATATCTTCCCCTGCCCTGCGTGCCTTGTTTTTCAAATCCACCACAATATTAAATACATACGGTGGGAGTCTCTTAATTCTCTGAAACTCAAACATACCATAACCTCCATTTAGATATTTAATTCTACTTTAACCTTCTATCTTTGTCAAAAAAAATAGCAATTTTACAGGGTTATTTATATAATTCTTAATGTGTTCAAAATTGAAAATTTAGAAATATCACTTATAAAGAAAAACAGGATTGATAAAGTTCTTGTAAAGAATGTATCTCTTACTATACCAGATGGTAAAATCATATCACTCGTAGGTGAATCTGGTTCTGGAAAAACTTTAACAGGTTATTCAATAATGAGAATTTTGCCTTCGCAAAACCTTAAGATAACTTCTGGCAGCATTTACTTTAATGACTTAAACCTGATTAAGCTCCCAGAGGAAAAAATCAAGGAGTTAAGGGGTAAAGATATTTTTATGATTCCCCAGGAGCCGTTAACCGCTCTAAATCCTGTCCTTACCATTGAAAAGCAACTGGCAGAAATATTTGAGATTCACACTAACATGTCAGATGATGAAATAAAAGCTCAGTGCATAAAATTATTAGAGCTTGTCAAAATAGATAATCCAATAGCCAGACTTAAATCCTACCCCCATCAATTAAGCGGTGGTCAAAGGCAAAGAATTCTTATTGCCATGGCAGTAGCATTAAAACCATCTCTTATCATTGCTGATGAACCAACCACAGCCCTTGATGTAACAATACAAGGAGAAATTCTGGAGCTCTTTTTAGAATTAAGGAAGCAATTTAATCTAAGCATACTTTTAATAACCCACGACTTTGGAATAGTAAAATCTATTTCCGACTACATCTATATTATGTATGGTGGAAAAATTGTTGAAGAAGGCACAAAAGAAGAGATATTCACAAACCCAATTCACCCATATACAAAGGGTTTAATAGATGCCGTCCCTTATATTAGCAGTGTACCAAAAACACCTTTGAAAACAATTCCCGGATATTCGAAAATATCTGATTTTTATTGTCCCTTTTACGATAGATGCAGTTTATCAGAAGAAAATTGCAAAGAAGAATTCACTTATACATTCATAAATGAAAATCATGGGGTTCTATGCAGAAGAATAGCGAAATAGTCTTACAATGTATTAACATAAATAAAACCTATGAGCTGAAAGAAGGTTTTTTTGGTAGAAAAATAAAAATTACAGCCCTGAAGAATATAAATTTAACTGTATATTCAAAGGAGATTTTAGGCCTGGTAGGAGAATCTGGTTCTGGTAAATCCACACTGGGGAAAATCATACTGAGATTAATTGAACCAGATTCAGGAAAAATAATCTTTGATAATCAAGATATAACCAACTTAAAATATGGGGAAATGAAAAAAATTAGGCCAAAAATACAGGCAATTTTCCAGGATCCCCTTTCATCTTTAAATCCAAGAATGAGGGTAATCGACTTACTTCGGGAACCACTTCAAATACATACAAAAAAAGCATTAAAAGACATTGACAATGAAATTGCCTTAACCCTCGATCAGGTCGGAATTAGCATCGATGACACTTTTAAATATCCTCACGAGTTTTCAGGTGGACAAAGACAGAGAATAAATATAGCCAGAGCATTATTGTTAAAACCAAAATTTATTATTGCCGACGAACCCGTTTCATCCCTTGATGTATCAATACAGGCCCAGATTCTTAATCTTTTTATGGAACTACAAAAAGTATATGGATTTTCCATGCTTTTTATTTCCCATGATCTAAGAGTTGTTAGGCATATATCGGATAAAATAGCAGTTATATCGAAGGGTGAAATCGTGGAGTTTGGTGAAACACAGAGGATCTTTGACCACCCCCAGCATGAATATACAAAAAAACTTATCTCTTCACTGCCTGAAAAGCATCTTGTTAATCAATAACTTTTTGTTTCTTTTTGTACCTAAAATTGCATTCTGAATTGCATCCAGCACATCTACCTTTCCTTTTAACAAAAGAATAATAAAGTACTAACAATGCAAATAGAATAAAACCAAATCCAAAAATAAAATCTATTAATCCCATGTAATCTCTCCTCTCAATATTTATAAAAATATTTTTCCACCCTGATAGACTATAAAAGCTATAAGCCAGGCTATCATTGATTGCAATAATGCAGCTAATAAATACATTTTCCATGTACCAAATTCCTGCTTTATAGCAATCCCAACAACTACACATGGCCAGTAAAGTAAAACAAACACAATAAATGCATATGCAGCAACAGGTGTAAACACCGATTTAAGTGCCAATCTTAACGGGGTTCTTTCCATTAATTCTTCTTCTGACTCTTCACTGCTTAAACTCTTAACTCCAAAACCTGAAAAAACATTTTTTATAGCTGTTTCTCCTGCAGAAACAAAGGAATTTCCAATATCTTTCAAATCCTGATAAAAATCAGGTTTTTTGTGGTTATTTTCATTGTCTTTATTTTGTTTTACATATATTTGCGACATTGTGCCAATTACAACTTCTTTTGCCATTATACCTGTTATTAATGACGATGCGGCTTCCCAGTTACCAAAGCCCAATGGTTTGAATACTGGTGAAATAGCATTTCCAAATTTACCAAGGAGTGAATCTTTTTTGTCCATTGTACCCCATGGTAGATTCAGTAAAAACCACACAATTATTGAAACTGTTAGGATATATGTTCCTGCCTTTATAACAAAATGTTTTAATTTTTGCCAAGTATGTATATATAAGTCTCTTAAAGTGGGAATCCTATATGGTGGAAGTTCCATTATAAATACGGGAGAACTACCTTTAAAGAAACTTTTTTTTAGAATTAATCCAAGTAAAATTGCCATAAAAATTCCCAGAATATAGAGAGACCATAAAATAGTGCCGGGACTATTCTCGAAAAAAGTTCCAATAAAAACAACATATACAGGAAGTCTCGCGCCACAAGACATAAAGGGAATGAGCATGGCTGTCAATTTTTTATCCCTTTCCGTTTCAAGAATTCGAGTTGCATAAATAGCAGGCACATTGCAACCAAAACCAAGAAGCATAGGGATAAAAGATTTCCCGTGAAGCCCTATTGTATTCATTAATCTATCCATAACAAATGCCGCTCTTGCCATGTAACCACTACTTTCAAGAAATGTGATTATAAGCATCATCATCCCTATGACCGGTACAAAAACGAGTACAAACCCTGTTCCTGCAATAATTCCATCTGTAACAAGTGATATAATCCAGCCACGAGTATTCATTATTGTTAGAAAATATTCAGTCCAGCTTTTAAGGGGACCTGAAATAATGCTGTCTATCCAATCCACAAAAGGCGATGATACATCAAAAGCAATCTTAAAAACAAACCACATCATGAGAAGGAAAATTGGGATACCAAGAAACCTATTTAAAATGATTTTATCTATTTTCTCTGTATAATCGATCGTTGAAATGTCTTTTTTGCTTAAAACCTGGTTACTAATTCTAGAAGCAATACTATATCTTATATCTGCAATAGTAGATTCTATATCTTCACTATAAACTTTTTCTAAATTTTTTATTTTTTCTAAGCAGATATTTTCAGGTTTTAAATTCAATTCTTTATACAGGGTTTCATCATTCTCTAAAATTTTAAGTAGTAACCATTTTTTTGGAAATCTCTGGAATAATTGGGGATAATTTTTTTGGATACTGATTTCCAATTCTTTTAATGCTTCATCAATATCTTTTCCATAAAAAAATCCTTCAGGTAACAATTGTTTTCGGGTAGAAATATCTATGACAGTTTCAATAAGTTCTTTAATCCCTTCTTTTTTTGTAGCTATTGTCGGTACAACTTTAACATTTGCCAAATCTTCAAATTTTTTAACATCAATTTTGTATCCCTTCTTCATTGCTTCATCATAAATATTTAATGCTACTACAACGGGAATACCTAATTCCAGAAGTTGAATTGTGAGATATAAGTTTCTTTCCAAATTTGTCGCATCTACAACATTTATAATAACGTCTGGTTTATTATGGATTAAGTAATTTCTTGCTATAAGTTCTTCCTGTGTATAGGGGCTTAAACTATAAGTACCGGGAAGATCAATGAGTTTTATTTTAATTCCTTTATATTCAAAATATGCTTCCTTCTTTTCAACAGTAACACCGGGCCAATTACCAACATGAAGTTTTGTACCAGCTATAGTATTTATAAGAGTTGATTTTCCAGTATTTGGATTTCCAGCTACAGCTACTAAAATTTCTTTTTTATTGCTCATCTTAAAACCTCCACATCTATCTCCATTGCTTCTTTTTTTCTTATAGAAAGAAAGTAATTTTTTACAGAAATTTCAATTGGATCGCCAAGGGGCGCTACTTTTTCAATTGTTATAATCTCCCCGGGGAGAACTCCCATATCCATCAATCTTCTTTTAGACAACCCCAGAGTACCAATTTTTATAATCTTCCCCCTTTCACCAGGTTTTAACATGGAAAGCTTCATTTCTATATACCCCCTTTTTTATAAAATATTTTTTTCATCAGTAATTAATTGAGCGCTACTTTTTTTTCTATATTTTTTTTACGAATATCCTCATGGCTATTCTTCTATCAACTGCAATGCGAGATTCATCTAATTTTATAAGCACAGGATTACTTTCGTGGTTATTTAGCATCTGAATCATTTTCCCAGCACGGAATCCTATGTCTTCAATATGACAACATAAATTTTTATTGCCCTCACACAATCTTGTTCTTACTTCTATTATCACGGCCTTCTCGCCAGCATTTAAAAGTCCTAGTGGCATCATCTTTCTTCTCCAGCTTAAAAAGTTATTGAGGCACCAATTGTCATTCCCCAATCAGGGGTTGACGAAGTAAGTCCTCTTCTTATTGCTGTGTCAATAGTTATTCTCTCTGATAACCTATAAGTTATTCCCAGAAGTGCCGTCCTTGGATTTTCAGGCTCATTTCTATCAGGATGCCTATTGCCATTAATTTCACCCACAATATTAAGGGTATTGGTAATCCTGTAATCGAAAGCAATACCGTAAAGATACATGTTTCTTAAATCTTGAATTTTTCTATCGCCCACAAAGGTATACCCTAAATGTCCATGAATCATTAAATTCTCATAAGTTTTTGAGGCAACTATAAAGAAACTATAATCAATATCACCACTACCCAATCCCTTATCAAAATTGCCATTATCTAATTTAATTACTCCCTTAATAGTTAATGCAGGATTTATTTTGTTTTCCTCTATCAGAAAATACTTGGCCACAATATTTATATCCCCTATCCCACTATGGTCAGCCCCATATTCAGGATGATGAATCAAATAGGGTATCTCAAAGGAAATTTCAAGATTTTCTGTAACACCATATATAGGGACAGCAAGAAATACATATTCCCTATCTTTTCCCCATTTAAGATAATCCAAGCTAAGCTCGAGTTGAGTTACACCTTTCCCAGCTACTCCAGCATCTTCCGTTCCTAATGGGCGATAAGCGTAACCTTTTGATGTTATACAAATAATTATTAAAAAAAAGACTAACTGTAAATTTTTTTTGAACACCCTTACTCCTCCCATCTTTGTAATTTTTTAAAAAACATCTTTGTTCTGCTAATTATGGATTCCCTTTCTTAATCATACAATTCAAGCAGTTTCTTAGTGTGCATACTCCACAAGAATGGAACATGAAAACCGGAATCCCCTTAGACCTTGCAATATTAATCGCTTCAACTTTAGCCCTGTGAGACACTTTATTGGTGAATATAATCAGGCAATCAACACCTTTTATTTTTGAAACCATATCTTTCTCTGCCTTTGTAAAAATCCTGAGCCTGAAGCCTAACTTTTCTGCTTCATTAATATATTCTCTAACAAGCCTATCCATTCCACCTATTACAGCTATGCACATATTTTATCCTTTGAAAATGAGATTTAATCTCAATATATGTCAAAAAAAGAGAAAGACCGGCGGTCAATCTTAATACCTAACCTTTATTCCTTCTAATTCTTCTTTGGTTACTTCAGACCATTTTTTTAAAAACCAATTACCCACCCATTTTTTTAAAATCTCTAAATTTTTTTGCCTTTCCTCTTCCGTAGAACCAAGATATTTATACATATTACCAGGTTTGCCATCTTTCGTATTTTTTCCATCGTCAAGCCTTCTCATCAGTGAACCAGTATCTGGCCATCCTACATAAAATATAAGATGACTATAAGTATCCATTCTCATACCCACCCCTTTTTGCAACCACTTATCTTTATCCTCTTTAAAGGCATAATATTCTGGCGCTGAATCTTGCCCATGACATGATAGACACTTAGCATCAAAAATTGGTTTAATATGCTTCCTGTAAGTAATCTCTTCGGAAAAAGACTTTGATACAGAAATAAGTATCAAAAGAATTGATAAAAAACTTACTTTTTTCATAAAACTTGCCTCCTTTTTGAGATTTAGTCTCAATTTTAATAAATAATTTTTTCCCTGTCAACTTTTTTTCTACCAATTTAAAAAAAAATTTTATAGACTAAGATTATGACAATAAAATTGTTGAAAAACTTTCTCAAAGACAAAGGCTTGAAATTTACAAAAGAACGGGAAGAAATAATTCGTGAAATTGAAAACACAAATGGCCACTTTGATCCAGACGAACTTTATGTAAAAATGAAATCTAAGGGGGCCAAAGTTTCAAGGGCATCAATTTATAGAACGATTAATCTTTTATTAGAATGTGGCGCAATTGAAGTTGTTGAAAATGTCGATAGACATAAACATTATGAAAAGATATCAGATAAAAATCACCATGACCATATGATATGTTTAAAATGTGGTAAAGTTATTGAATTTCATTCTCCAACTCTTGAAATGCTTCAAAAGGAACTTTGTGATAAAGAAAATTTTACCCATTTGAGGCATTCTTTAGAAATTTATGGGTACTGTAGAGATTGCAGTAAAAAATAATTTTCATCATTTACTTTATATGCGATATTTGTAAAATATTCATTTATGGATTCTTTAACAAATGCTGAATTAATAAAAGCTCTCGATGATTCAATTTCTATCATTAAAACTTCTGCAATCCAAGAATTAGGCAAAAGAAAAGCAAAAGAAGCCTTATCCAAAATTGCGGAACTTCTTGAGAAAGATGAAAATCCAGTTGTTAGAGATAACGCTGCTTTTGCTTTAGGAGAAATTGGTGATGAATCTGCAATCCCTTATTTAATAAAAGCATTAAAGGATAAAGATGAATGGGTTAGAAAATCTGCTGTGAAAGCTCTGGGAATACTGAAAGCACAAGAAGCTTTGTCATCATTAATTTTGCTAATTAACGATAGTTCACAAATAGTAAGAAAAGCATTAGCTAGAACACTGGGACAAATTGGAGATAAAAGTATAGAACCTTACCTGATAAAACTTTGTAATGATGAATCAATAGTTGTCAAGAAACAGGCAGAAGAAGCTTTGAAGAAAATTAGAGGCAATATTTAATGAGAATTGCAGTTATTGGTGCAGGTCCAGCTGGTTTATCATCAGCAATTAAACTTGGCAAAGAAAAACATGAAGTTATAGTTTTTGAAAGGGGGTTGGTTGGTGAAAATATAATATGCGCTGAAGGGTTCTTTGACTATTATGGTAGAATAGATATTGAACTTCCCGATAAGATAGAGATAAAAAAATTAATTGTTCAAGATAAAGAAACCTATGAAATCCCACTTCCTTCAAAAGGTAGATTCTATACCTTCGATAGAAAAAAATGGCAACAAACTTTGGCAGAGAAAGCAAAATCATTTGGTGCAAAGATAGAAGAAAATACAAAGATCGGAAAAGAAGACTTAAAAAATTTGATGAAAGATTTTGATTACTTAATCGATGCATCAGGCGTCAAAGCAATTTCTCATCATCTTTTTCCAAGAGAAGATGTATTAAAATATAGAAAATATCTCATGCCATCAATTCAATATAAAATTAGTGGAGATTTTTCAAAATTTTATGACACAATAAAAGTTATACTTACAAACAATCCACCAGGGTATTTTTGGATATTTCCTAAAAGAGATGGCAATTTAATAAATTTTGCAAATGTTGGATTAGGTTTATTATCAAAAACCTCGTCCATGCCTAATCTTAGAAAACTACTAACAGAAATGTTAATAAAGGAAAATATAAAAATGAAAGAAACAAAAACAATGGCAAGTCCCATTCCAACAAAAAGACTTAAGCAATATAGATACAAAAATATAATCCTATCCGGCGATGCATTAGGACTGTGTTCGCCTTTACATGGTGGTGGGATTGATTCTGCTTATCTTTCAGGATGTTACATAGCAAAATCAATAATAAAAAATGATTTTTCAATATATGAAAAATTTTTGAAAAATGTTGATAAAAGATTCTTCATCGAAAGATTTTTTTTAACATTGTGGGAAAAATTTGGATCCCATAAAATATTATCCCGATTAAAAAACAAAGGTCTATTTAATGAACGATCAGACAATATACCACTCACCAAAAGCTGGTATTTAAAGGCACTTGTAAGACTAATAATTTGATTCATACGATACAATATTTACCAATCCCTAATACAAAACATTATTAACAACTTACAATCATATCACTCTAATACATTCAATGTTATAGGATAACATTACAAACTGTGCACATAGAGCTTCTAAACATGACAAGGGAGAATGAATATAATCCTTTTAAACAGACGCTGGCAATACTGGCAAGAGCGGTAGTATGGGGAATAGAAAGACTGATACCAAACATAAAAACAGTAGCGTTGTCAAAGAGAAAGGGACTTAAAGCACATGAATTGTTAACAACGATAGTGGGGGAGTGCTTGGAATTAACTTATTAATAGAAGAATTCTATCAGGTTAAATATTAAGCAAAATCAAAATTTACTTGATAAATATTTATGGAAGTGGCTCTAATACCTGGTCGCTTCCTGTATGGTTCCAGAAAAAAATCAAAGTTTCAATCCTTGTTTTTATGGAAGTGGCTCTAATACCTTTATCGGGTCAGACATCTGTCTGACCTGATCTGGTTTCAATCCTTGTTTTTATGGAAGTGGCTCTAATACTTGTGAAAAGCGACGGTTCGGTCGCTTACGACAATTAGTTTCAATCCTTGTTTTTATGGAAGTGGCTCTAATACTCTCTGACACGCAGAGAGGAGGGCGTCTCTGTCGTGGTTTCAATCCTTGTTTTTATGGAAGTGGCTCTAATACCTTACTCATATTCTCCCAATTCTCAAACCACCTGAGTTTCAATCCTTGTTTTTATGGAAGTGGCTCTAATACCGTATTGGGAACGGGGGCGGAGGAGGGAAGAGAATCGTTTCAATCCTTGTTTTTATGGAAGTGGCTCTAATACAAAAACCCCCGTTCCCTTTAATTACGGTGGGGGGAGGTTTCAATCCTTGTTTTTATGGAAGTGGCTCTAATACAGATACGAGTGGCATCTTAAGTTTGGGATGATGACGTTTCAATCCTTGTTTTTATGGAAGTGGCTCTAATACTTTTTTTGCTATAATTACTGCTATTGTTATATTGAGTTTCAATCCTTGTTTTTATGGAAGTGGCTCTAATACTTGTCCCTTAGGTTGTCCCTTAGGGTAGTCGTTACGTTTCAATCCTTGTTTTTATGGAAGTGGCTCTAATACTTCCGTGAAACAGAAACATCAAAAGAACGATAATACTGTTTCAATCCTTGTTTTTATGGAAGTGGCTCTAATACAGATGTTTCCATTGATTTCTCTAAGGTTCCATATATGTTTCAATCCTTGTTTTTATGGAAGTGGCTCTAATACACGTTGTCCTCAACTTTTAGAATATCATTCCTATCAGTTTCAATCCTTGTTTTTATGGAAGTGGCTCTAATACTTTTAACAGCATTAACAAAGGCTGAATTAATCATTGTTTCAATCCTTGTTTTTATGGAAGTGGCTCTAATACCCTGCCAAATTTAGTTCGCACTTTAGAAAAAAATAAGTTTCAATCCTTGTTTTTATGGAAGTGGCTCTAATACTCGAGTATATTTTCCCTATACCGAGTCTGTCATATATGTTTCAATCCTTGTTTTTATGGAAGTGGCTCTAATACATCTGCTGAATATTGGAATTTATTATATTAGTTATGTTTCAATCCTTGTTTTTATGGAAGTGGCTCTAATACAATTATACCTCAAACTTACACGTACAGCATTATCAGTTTCAATCCTTGTTTTTATGGAAGTGGCTCTAATACAACAACACTCTGTAAAAGAAACATAAACACTAATAAGTTTCAATCCTTGTTTTTATGGAAGTGGCTCTAATACGCAATATACGCAAAGGAACAAGCGGTCTCGGCGCGTTTCAATCCTTGTTTTTATGGAAGTGGCTCTAATACCAAGAAAAACATTGCTTCTATTTCGAAACACTCAGGAGTTTCAATCCTTGTTTTTATGGAAGTGGCTCTAATACTAGTCTCTTATCAAGAGACGCTAGAGATTGAGTAATGTTTCAATCCTTGTTTTTATGGAAGTGGCTCTAATACTCTGTACAGGGTGCAATGAAATATATGATGAAATATGGTTTCAATCCTTGTTTTTATGGAAGTGGCTCTAATACAATACCCCTTCTCAAAACAGAAAGCATCATTTTAAGGTTTCAATCCTTGTTTTTATGGAAGTGGCTCTAATACTAAATACGAAATCAACGAAAAAGCTAAAATAACAGGTTTCAATCCTTGTTTTTATGGAAGTGGCTCTAATACCTGATACGAAAAAAAACAAGCATACTCATATGATATAGTTTCAATCCTTGTTTTTATGGAAGTGGCTCTAATACCTTTGCCTTTCTAAAATCTACATCATATGAAAATGTGTTTCAATCCTTGTTTTTATGGAAGTGGCTCTAATACAACTGTATATGACAATTGAATTGAAATACTGACTAGTTTCAATCCTTGTTTTTATGGAAGTGGCTCTAATACATTTCAAAATCCTTATTCTTAATATCAATATAAAAGTTTCAATCCTTGTTTTTATGGAAGTGGCTCTAATACCTTTATATGTTTTATCCGGATTCAAAACAAGCTTCGTAAGTTTCAATCCTTGTTTTTATGGAAGTGGCTCTAATACACGCTATTTTTGGAGTATGGGTTGTCAGGAAGATCATGTTTCAATCCTTGTTTTTATGGAAGTGGCTCTAATACAATATGGATGTCCAGCAGATGTTCAATGATAGTATGGTTTCAATCCTTGTTTTTATGGAAGTGGCTCTAATACTTCGTTTTATTGTGATGTTTATATAAATTCTGATGTGTTTCAATCCTTGTTTTTATGGAAGTGGCTCTAATACATTGCTCTGACACAGTTTCATCACATTCGTAACTAGTTTCAATCCTTGTTTTTATGGAAGTGGCTCTAATACCTTGATATCCGAAATTGGATAACCACGTAATGCAAAGGTTTCAATCCTTGTTTTTATGGAAGTGGCTCTAATACTTGTAAGAGAAGGTGATATATGTTATTCAACTCACTTGTTTCAATCCTTGTTTTTATGGAAGTGGCTCTAATACTACAATGACAGTACCAGCCGCAGTGTAAAAATCACTGTTTCAATCCTTGTTTTTATGGAAGTGGCTCTAATACTATACCGAGAATATCAATAGGTGCAAAGTTACATAGTTTCAATCCTTGTTTTTATGGAAGTGGCTCTAATACTCTCGTATATTACAATTGAATTAAGATGTTCAGAAGTTTCAATCCTTGTTTTTATGGAAGTGGCTCTAATACAAGGTTTGGAAATTCCTTCGTCGCAAAGTATCAGTGTTTCAATCCTTGTTTTTATGGAAGTGGCTCTAATACTAACTAAATCAATACTATTCTTTGGCAATGTTACGTTTCAATCCTTGTTTTTATGGAAGTGGCTCTAATACCTTTTTTTTGTTTTATTAACAAGATGTCGTAAGTCGGTTTCAATCCTTGTTTTTATGGAAGTGGCTCTAATACAGAAAAAGAGAAGCGCATATATATTATGATATATAGTTTCAATCCTTGTTTTTATGGAAGTGGCTCTAATACTGTATTGGGTGGCAAATAGCTTCTCTCAATGGTTGGTTTCAATCCTTGTTTTTATGGAAGTGGCTCTAATACTGAAGATTATATTAAATTTACTGAAGATTGGTTTTCGTTTCAATCCTTGTTTTTATGGAAGTGGCTCTAATACAATAAATTCTTCCATTTTTTTCTTTTTATTTTTAGTTTCAATCCTTGTTTTTATGGAAGTGGCTCTAATACAGTTATCAGTGTGTAGAATGTAGTGGGATACCTGAGTTTCAATCCTTGTTTTTATGGAAGTGGCTCTAATACCTTTCAAATTGACACGTAGAAGCATTTTTCTTAAAGTTTCAATCCTTGTTTTTATGGAAGTGGCTCTAATACACAATATAGCCAGCCTAAAAAGAAACCAATAAGGAAGTTTCAATCCTTGTTTTTATGGAAGTGGCTCTAATACAAGATCGGATATGTGCCTAAACTATTTGTAATATCAGTTTCAATCCTTGTTTTTATGGAAGTGGCTCTAATACTGAACACAAGATTTATGTTGAGGTTTTTGGTGGTGGAGGTTTCAATCCTTGTTTTTATGGAAGTGGCTCTAATACAACATCACTTAAAACTTTTTCCTGCATATATGTATAGTTTCAATCCTTGTTTTTATGGAAGTGGCTCTAATACTAAAAAAAACCGTCTCTGCACGTGCAACAGAGACGGGTTTCAATCCTTGTTTTTATGGAAGTGGCTCTAATACACCTTGCTTTTTTATTATATCTCTTTCGTATATTCTGTTTCAATCCTTGTTTTTATGGAAGTGGCTCTAATACTTTATTACCTCGTTTATATACGGAACCTTAATGTTTCAATCCTTGTTTTTATGGAAGTGGCTCTAATACTGCTTGACATTTTTTCTGGAAATGGTATTATAGTAGGTTTCAATCCTTGTTTTTATGGAAGTGGCTCTAATACACAAGATGGTTACATAGTCATTACAAGAAATTATAGTTTCAATCCTTGTTTTTATGGAAGTGGCTCTAATACAGGGTGAGACTATTATTGACCCTTTTATGGGTTCAGGGAGTTTCAATCCTTGTTTTTATGGAAGTGGCTCTAATACAGCATTTTTGAACACATTAAATTTATAAGAATATAGTTTCAATCCTTGTTTTTATGGAAGTGGCTCTAATACTGTTAAGGATAGGTATCAGAAGAGTTTGGAGCATATGTTTCAATCCTTGTTTTTATGGAAGTGGCTCTAATACATAATGTCTGCATCGATATAACCTAAAGACTTAAGACCTAGTTTCAATCCTTGTTTTTATGGAAGTGGCTCTAATACTGACATTACCCCTACTTGCAGATGTAGTTATCATGTTTCAATCCTTGTTTTTATGGAAGTGGCTCTAATACTGAAACCACCTCTCAATCACCTTAGCCCTTGCATTAGTTTCAATCCTTGTTTTTATGGAAGTGGCTCTAATACCAGCATATATGCAGGCTTATCCTCAATAGAACTACCGTTTCAATCCTTGTTTTTATGGAAGTGGCTCTAATACAGGAAGCCTACTAATGTAGCCCTGCAAGGCTTGCCAGGTTTCAATCCTTGTTTTT
>Ga0101945_1001028_pt1 | contig 33495 bp, 26 predicted proteins | sample DewCreD2012metaG_2_FD_75246 | JGI IMG/M metagenome (GOLD analysis project Ga0101945, IMG submission 75246) | Hot spring sediment bacterial and archeal communities from British Columbia, Canada, to study Microbial Dark Matter (Phase II) - Dewar... ... | reverse complement strand
CTCCCTCACCTTTCATCCTCTCCCTCGCCCTAGCCAGGGCGAGGGAGAGGAGTCGACGTGGCTTGGTGCGACGGAGTGACGGTTTGCACCTCGCAGTTGCACGGCAGAGAAAAGACGCCTGTCCCTGGCAGGGAGAGGCCGGCGCGCAGCGCCGGGTGAGGGTCGATGCCGTCGTCGTGCATCGCCGTTCGACCCACTCCCTCACCTTTCATCCTCTCCCTCGCCCTAGCCAGGGCGAGGGAGAGGAGTCGACGTCGCTTGGTGCGACGGAAGTGACGGTTTGCACATCGCAGTTGCACGGCAGAGAAAAGACGCCTCTCCCTGCCAGGGAGAGGCCGGCGCGCAGCGCCGGGTGAGGGTGGATCCTGTCGTCGTGCGACCTCCGTAGGGGCACGGGGGCGGCGTGCCCGTACGCATTACGGGCAGGACAGAACCAGGCCGAGCACGGTGTCGCGCCAATCCGTGCCGCCAATGACCGGCACATCCAACAGCGGGGCCGCGCCGGCCAGCGCCAACCCGCTCAACTGATTCGCGGCGATATTCGCACAGGCACCGCTCGCAGGGGCTCCTGCCGCAGGGCTCGGAAGACCGATGGTCACCAACGTGGGCGCAGGATTCGTGCAGGTTTGGCCCGAAGGGCAGTTCGCGTCTTCGACGCACGCCGTGGAACTGGCGCTGCACGTACCGGCGGGTGCGGGGGAGTCTTCGATCGAGGCTGTTGCGCTTCCGGTGGTCAGCGGCACGGCGGTCGTGACAATGATGGGGTTGAAATCGTCCGCGGTGCACGGCGCACCATCGGCGCCTTCGTTGCCTACGGCTACCGCGGTGAGCCGCAGCGTGGCCCACAACACGCAGTCGTTGTTCACTGCTGCTCCGGTGGCGGTCATGTACACGGCACTGTTTTGCGTCCCGGCGTGCGCGACGTCGGCGCCGCTCGAACCCGCGATCGCCGACCCGGCGCAGCTCGCGCCGCTGCCGTCGACATGGTCGCGGCACGAGGCGAAGTCGATCGGGCCCCCGGTGAACGGTGCAGTGCACGCGCAGTATCCCATGCTGCGGATCACGTCCACGCACACGGTGCTACCGGCAAGTCCGAGGCTGCTCGCACCCGGAATGGCCACTGGCGCGAGCGTGCGGCTCGTGGCGGTGCCCAGCAACACGCCCTCGCCGCCGTTGCCGAACGGGTATCCGAGTCCGGCAAGCGAGCACACGGACAATGGCAGCAACCCTTGCACGGAGTACGTCTCATCCGCACCCGATTGCACGAACTCCGCGCTGCTCGCCGCGAGCCCGCAGCCTTGACGGAGGCAAGGCGGACGAAACCGGCAAAGATCCGGACGGCACCCGAGCGTGGTGCGCGGGTCGCAAGTACCCGGCAAGGTGCAATTGGTCGCCGCTGTGCCCACGCTGGTGCCGGGCGGTTTGGCGGGCGCGGCAATGGCCTCTTGCAACCGGCTGAGGAAATCCGCTTGGACCGCCAGTTGCCCGTCGAGGGCGCGCTGTACCTGCGTCACCGCCAACCACACCTTGGCGAAGTCCCACGCATTGCTTCCTAGACTTGCCGGCACGATCCCACCGGCGCCGCTGTGCACGAGGCCCTGCCACTCCAAGTCAGCGGTGGTGCACTTCGGGGTCGTTCCCGTGGTGAAGGCTTTGTCCACCGCATCGAAGAATTTTTGCCGCTCGTTTTTGCCGCCGCTGATGTTTGGCAAATCGAAAATGCGATTGAGTTCCTTCTGGCAAATGTGTGCGGCTACAGCCAAAAAGCCCGAGCCCGCTTTGGCGAGGTTTTTCGCCTGCTCGCGGCGAATCGCGTCGCCACACTTCTGCAGCGCGTTCGCAACCTTCGCGTGGAAAGCAGCGCTGCGTTTGGCGAGTTCGGCCTGACACTTGTCGGGTGCGGCGAACGCGGGCGGCACAGCGCCCACGAGCGACCCCAACACGAACCCGCAAACGACGAGCTTCACAGCATGCGACTGGACCATTTCTCGCTCTCCTTCGGGCTGCCATCCTCCAGCCGGTAAGCACAGGTTCGGTCGAGACAGCCACACCCACGCTCTCTACCCCACGCGCACAACCTGTGGCAACCATAAAAAAGGGGCTCCGGCTACAGGCCGGAGCCCCTTCCTGGCCAAACATCCGAGCGGGTTACGGTTCGCACTTGAGCTGGAACACCGTCGTCAAATCCCCAAGGCTGCCGCCAGAAGTGCTATCCAATGCCGGGAACCCGCCCACGAGCGTGGTGCCACTGAAATCCGCCGAATCCAAGAAAGCAGCACCGCAAGCGGTACCACTCGCCGCACCCGTCACGGTATCGGTGAAAGACGCGCTGCAACTACCCGCGTTGTCGTAGTTCGACACCGTGAGATTGACGGTTCCGGTGGTGAGTACCGTGGGCACTACGTTGCCACCGGCACCTGTACACGGCGTCGACGCAGACTCGATTTGCAGCGTGGAAAGGACCACCGTGTCGTTGATCGCAGCGGCCCCTGACAAAGCTTGACAGGTCGGGCCAGGCGTTCCGCCGGAAGGACACGACTCCGACGTAGCACTTGCAGGCAGGCAGGCGCCAGTGTTGCACGGCCCTGCGCCATTGGCAGCATCGACGCATAGATCTACGTTTTTGGGCCCGCTGAACAAAGAGCTTGGCCCGCACTTGATGAACCCGGTGGCGCGGAGCTGGGTCACGCAAACGTTGTTTGGACCAACGGTCAGTTCGTCGACGGTCCGGGAAGGGTTGCCCACCACGGCGATATCGGAGCCAATGAAATCGGGGTACTGGCAGTACTCGGAAACGATTTCCTTCCCGAGCGGAAGGTTGAGCGGAACATTCGTCGAGCCGTCCTCACCGAGCAAAGTCACTCTTGTAAAGCTATTAGCCACACCTGGTTGTAACCTGCAGTTCATTTTGTTGCATGGCGGAACTCTGAGTTTGCAACAGGTGGGGCAGTCGCCGGTAGTACCCGCCGGCTCTCCCGGAGTGCCATTGGCGTTGGCGTCGCACAACGCATTCATGATTCCCGGCGTGTCGGCCACGATCCAGATTTGCTTCTCGTACGCTGCTTTCAACATCGCCGTGATCAGCCAACGGATCCAGGCGTCGCCAAACTGGCCTTGGGGCAGGTGGCCAAGAGCAGCCAGGCTCGCGTCGTTGCACTTCTGCGGGGTGGCCGTGTACAGCTTGTTCAGTTTGTCGTACGTCTTCTGCACCTGAGTCGGGGGCGTGCCGAGCGGAGTGAGCGGGCCACCAATGGTTTTTGCCAGCAGGGTATCACAGGCCTTGGTCACCTTGGGTAGCTCGACCGTGATGTCGAGGCCCTTGGTCGCGACCTTCACGACCGTCTGCCGGTACTTGTCCTTGCAGAGTTGCAGCGCCTTCAGGATGAGCGCTTGGATCTTCACTGCCTCCTTTTCGATGCCCTGTTGGCACTTGTCCAACTGCGCTTGCGCCGTCCCACTCGCTAAGACGAGGCAGGCAGCAGCGAGGAGGCCGACCAACCAACTTCGACTTGCCTTCATAACCTATCCCTCCCTTGTTTTCGTTCTCGGCTGGTTCCGCACCATGCGGCCAGCCGCAATGTCTGCTCTCGTAATTACGCCGCCTGTCAGACACATGTCAATAGGGTTTCTTTGGCACCCTTCGCTTCCCTTGGTTGCGCGGCGCGAGGACACAGTCTACCGTGGGCATCTCGCTCTTTCACGACGCCAAATGGGAGGGTCGCGATGTTCGCAAGCGCTCGTCTTCGTAGCTTCTCGTTCCGCACTTGGGCCGGGATTCTCGGTCTGCTCGCCGCGCCGACGATCGGATGGGCCTCGGAGCCGTGGAAGGGTCCCGACCACCTTGGCAAGGCACGACTGGGGATGTCCTTGTCGGAACTTCGGACACGATACCCGAACTTGCAAGTGATCCAACCTCCAGGAGCGGCTTCCGGCCCCGAGGACATCGCCACGACTTTGGCCGAGGTCGAAAACGAACGCATCGAATCTCTGGGCCGTTGCTCGCTTCGGTTCCAGCTTTTGAACGACAAGCTTTACCAAGTGCAGGCCCGGTGCGACCGAAAGGCAGAAGAACTGGAAGCGCACCTCCGCAAAGCGTACGGCCCGCCGCATTTCACACGCGAGGAGCCGCTCACTTGGTACTGGCGCAGCTCCGCTTCCACCTTGATTTACAGCCGCGAACAGCGCCAAATCTCGCTTGCCGATAATTCCTGGGCCGGCGCGTTGTTCCACCGCGCCTTGCGTGCTCCCGCCGCCCCGACGCCGGCCGCCACGCCTTGAGGCGGCGGGGCCGATCCAACAACATCGTGGCACGATGCCGCCGCGGGCGACGCACCGCGTCGCCGGTACCTGCCCCCGCGTACAGCGGCGCCCGTCGTACCGACGTTGTAGGGGCGGTTCGCGAACCGCCCCTACAACCCGCCGCGGTGTGACACCGGAGCCCGCGGTGCGATGCCCTGGAGGCGCGAGGCCGTGCGCGCCCGATCACACCGTCGGTGTCGGCGTCGGCGGACACGGCCGCGGCGTCGATGTCGGTACCGGCGTGTTCGTCGGCGTCAGGTACACCTCCGGACACGGCGTCGGCGGCCGCGGCGTCGGTGTCGGCGTGCGCGTCCGCGTCGGCGTAAACGTACGCGTGCCCGGCCCAAACGTGTTCGTCGGCGTCCGCGTCGGTGTCACCGTCCGCGTCGGCGTCCGCGTCCCGAAAATAAACTGAAACGTCGTTACCACATCCCCCAGCGCGCCTGCGTTCAGAGCGGTAAACCCACCCGCCAAACCACCACCCACCAACGAAGGCTGGCTGCCAAACAGTTGGCTGCAATCAAATGCTCCACCCGCAATCCGGGGCGGGAACGGTGTCGGTGAGGGCGGCCGCACCGGCAACGGCCCTATACTCGCACAGCTCCCATAGTAGTGGTTCTCGATGTACACCCCTACCGAACCCGTCACCATCGCAATCGTGTTCGGCACCCCTCGCGCCTCCTCCGGGTCGTCGTCGGTGCAAAAGATCCCGTCCGGACCGTACACAAACGGCGTCGGTGTCGGCGTCGGCCCCGAAGGCGTCGGCGCCCCAGGCGGCAACGGACACGCCGGCAGCGGCGTCGGGACCCGATCCCCACAGTTCCCGCTAACCGTCCCGATGCGCTGCGTGCTCAAAAACAACCCGCTGCCAGGACCACCAACCCCGCTCAACGTGATCACCGGCGGCTGCGCACCCACCGGCGTGGCCGGCGGCGGAGGCGGTGGCTGCCCACCTGCATCCTGCACCCAACTGATGTTCACTGGCTCGAACCCCTCGCACCCGATAAACCCAGACAACGAATTGCCCGGTCCGTGCAAGTACGCACACGGCGGCTTGCCCAACGCCGCACAGTTGTCCTCCAACGTGCAGTTCGTCGCCAGCGTCACCCCGTCCGCCTCGAACAACGTGCCCCCGCACGTCTTCGCTGCCGCCGCACGCACACATGCACAGGTCGCTGGAGCGCTCACCTGCACCGGCTCCAACGCCACATCGTCCGCCTTCACGACTACCGGCACCAATCCGCCCCGCTCCTTGCCAATCGTAAACCGCTGCAAACCACGGATCGGCAATCCCAACCCCGTCGTCGCAAAAATGTCGATGTACACCCGTGCCCCAGACTCTGGGCCCAGCAACCCCGTCACCAACGTCTCGTTCGTGCAGTTCGCTGCACAACCATCCCCACCGAACGGCCGACAACGAATGCAGCGGCTGTTCGGACAGTCCGCATCGCTCGCGCACGACACCCCCAAACGCGGCCCGCTCAAGCACACCCCGTTGCCGATGCACTGGCTCTCCGATGTGCATTCCGTGCCCGCATTGTCGCCGCCCACACAAATCCCGCCGTCGTCGCACTCTTCGTCGCCCTCCGCCACGCCGTTGCCGCACACTTGCGGTCCCGGCGTGTTGGTAATCGTCGGCGTGGCCGTGATGGTGGGCGAGTCGGTAACGGTTGGCGTGGCGCTCGGCGGCAACGTGGCGGTCGGCTCCGGTGTCGCCGACGGAGTCGCGGTGGGTGCGCCTACAGTGTGGGTCGGCGTGGGCGACGTGGCGACGGTCGCAGTCGGCGTGCCCGTCGGCGTCGGAGAAATTTCTACCTGGCAGGCTTGGTCGCAGCCGTCGCCGTTCAGGCGGTTCCCGTCATCGCAAGTTTCATGGTCGGCTTGGATCTTGCCGTCCCCGCAAGTGCTCGGGCGGCACTGCACTTTGAGAACGTCGCGGTCCACCCTACCCGTCGACGTGGTCACCTTGATGCGGAACGTCTTGGTGCGGGAAAACAGCTTGCCGCCGCTCCCCTGCCGCAACGGCACGTCCAACGTGAACAACGGCGAGCAAGCGTTCGGCTGCGTGTTCACCGCGCCGAAAAACACCGGCGCGCTCGGGCGCCACACGGTAAGACCCAAGCCGCCCATGCCCAAGTGAAACTCGAGGGCGTTCAGGTTGCTGGCATCTGCCGAATCACGCAGTCGCCGCGGGTCGGGCGATTTCACTTCGGCGGTATCGACGTCGGTCGCCACGCACTGCGGGAGGCGCGGGTCCGAGTTGTTGATACACAGGCGCACGCGAATGCTGCACTGCTGGTTCCCCAAGTCCGGGTCGGCATCGCACCGAGGGTCGCCTTCGTAGCACACGATCTTCGTCGTCGGTAAGCCGTTGCGCCCCCGCTTCGGTACGGGTGTCGCTGCCCACTCCACAAAGCAATCCGTGGCCTTCGTCCCGCCGCCAGGCACGCATGGATTGGTCGCCAAATCCGCGGTGCAAAAACCGGGAGTCGGCGTGACCGTCGGTGTGTGGGTCGCGCTCGCCGTGGGCGTGCTGCTGGGCGTATGCGTGGGCGTTCCCGTTTCTGTAGGCGTGGGCGTTACCGAGGGCGTCGGCGTGGCAGTCGGTGTTTCGGTAAACGTGGGGGTCGGACTCGGTGGCGGCACGAGCGCGTACGGGCTCGAGGTCGTGCTGCCGATGCTGCCGTTTTGCACCGGGCTCGCCGACATGGTGAGGGTTTTGTTGCCGGGTGTCGAGTCGTTCACGATCGTAGCGAGCACGATGGTGAAGGTCGCGTTATTGGCTACCGCTACTGGAGAGCGGAAGGTGAGGTTCGGCCCGGAGCGGGTGCCCCACACCGAAATCGGCGTGCCATTCACGGTACCTGTCGTGACACCGCTTACGTCGGTCGTGCCGGGGAACACGATGCTGATATCCGTGCTGGTGGTGATGTCGCAGCCGTCCAGGCTCGGAACCTGCGCCACGATGGTATACGTGGCCGGCTGGCTTACCAAAGAGCTGGACGGGTTCACGGTGATGAATTGGAACTGCCGCCCGCCGCAGTTGTAAGCCATCGCTCGTGGTGCGACGAGCGAAACCACGAGGAAGAGAAGCGTGGCAGCCCCACACGCTCCTCGAACGCCCAGGGGAAATCGGGCCCGAATGGTTCCCGGAACTTGCGCCATGTCGGCCGCCTCCTTTCGCCCCGCCGGCCCCCCCATGCCGTGTTTACCGGAGCAGTTTTTTATGCGCCAATTCGGCAACCGCTGTCAATAGGTACAAAACGTGGAGCCACGGCACCGCCGTGCCCCTACGTGCCGCGTGCAGGCGCGTGCGTTGTACCAACGTTGTAGGGGCGGCCATGCTGCATCGGATCCCGCGATGGAATCGCTGCTGCCAGGCGCGGGGCAGGATGACAGACGACGTGGACCCTCAGAGGTCGCACGACGACAGCATCGACCCTCACCCGGCGCTGCGCGCCGGCCTCTCCCTGGGAGGGAGAGGCGTCTCTTTGTTGCTTCGTTGCGAACAGGCGGCAGCATTCTGTCCACTCACTCCACCGAGCAAACCCCTCTCCGGCGGACATCGGAGGACGCGGGCGTACACGGTGTAGGGGCGGTTCGCGAAGCGACGCTACAACCCGCCGCGACGTTGCGGTGCAACCCACGGTGAAATGCCCCAGTGCGCGGGCGTGTCGCCGGCATGGACACCTGCCGTGATGCAATCCGCACCCACGGGCACGGCAGCGCGGTGCCCGTACCGTCCGTCCCGGTTGGGCGAGGAATGGGATGTTCCTGCCCGGGCGGGCTGCGGCGTTGCGACGGGTGGGTAGGTGGCAGGATGGCGTCGACGGCGACACAGTGCGTCGCCCCTACGGCACGTGGAAACCAAAGTGGTTCAGACGATGCTGCAACCTACCGGTCGGCAATGTAGGGGCGACCCGGTGGGTCGCCCGTCGGTGCGCTGCACGCTGGGCAGCGGCGTCGCCTTACGTGGGACCATCGTGGCACGATGCCGCCGCGGGCGACGCACCGCGTCGCCGGTACCTGCCCCCGCGTACAGCGGCGCCCGTCGTACCGACGTTGTAGGGGCGGTTCGCGAACCGCCCCTACAACCCGCCGCGGTGTGACACCGGAGCCCGCGGTGCGATGCCCTGGAGGCGCGAGGCCGTGCGCGCCCGATCACACCGTCGGTGTCGGCGTCGGCGGACACGGCCGCGGCGTCGATGTCGGTACCGGCGTGTTCGTCGGCGTCAGGTACACCTCCGGACACGGCGTCGGCGGCCGCGGCGTCGGTGTCGGCGTGCGCGTCCGCGTCGGCGTAAACGTACGCGTGCCCGGCCCAAACGTGTTCGTCGGCGTCCGCGTCGGTGTCACCGTCCGCGTCGGCGTCCGCGTCCCGAAAATAAACTGAAACGTCGTTACCACATCCCCCAGCGCGCCTGCGTTCAGAGCGGTAAACCCACCCGCCAAACCACCACCCACCAACGAAGGCTGGCTGCCAAACAGTTGGCTGCAATCAAATGCTCCACCCGCAATCCGGGGCGGGAACGGTGTCGGTGAGGGCGGCCGCACCGGCAACGGCCCTATACTCGCACAGCTCCCATAGTAGTGGTTCTCGATGTACACCCCTACCGAACCCGTCACCATCGCAATCGTGTTCGGCACCCCTCGCGCCTCCTCCGGGTCGTCGTCGGTGCAAAAGATCCCGTCCGGACCGTACACAAACGGCGTCGGTGTCGGCGTCGGCCCCGAAGGCGTCGGCGCCCCAGGCGGCAACGGACACGCCGGCAGCGGCGTCGGGACCCGATCCCCACAGTTCCCGCTAACCGTCCCGATGCGCTGCGTGCTCAAAAACAACCCGCTGCCAGGACCACCAACCCCGCTCAACGTGATCACCGGCGGCTGCGCACCCACCGGCGTGGCCGGCGGCGGAGGCGGTGGCTGCCCACCTGCATCCTGCACCCAACTGATGTTCACTGGCTCGAACCCCTCGCACCCGATAAACCCAGACAACGAATTGCCCGGTCCGTGCAAGTACGCACACGGCGGCTTGCCCAACGCCGCACAGTTGTCCTCCAACGTGCAGTTCGTCGCCAGCGTCACCCCGTCCGCCTCGAACAACGTGCCCCCGCACGTCTTCGCTGCCGCCGCACGCACACATGCACAGGTCGCTGGAGCGCTCACCTGCACCGGCTCCAACGCCACATCGTCCGCCTTCACGACTACCGGCACCAATCCGCCCCGCTCCTTGCCAATCGTAAACCGCTGCAAACCACGGATCGGCAATCCCAACCCCGTCGTCGCAAAAATGTCGATGTACACCCGTGCCCCAGACTCTGGGCCCAGCAACCCCGTCACCAACGTCTCGTTCGTGCAGTTCGCTGCACAACCATCCCCACCGAACGGCCGACAACGAATGCAGCGGCTGTTCGGACAGTCCGCATCGCTCGCGCACGACACCCCCAAACGCGGCCCGCTCAAGCACACCCCGTTGCCGATGCACTGGCTCTCCGATGTGCATTCCGTGCCCGCATTGTCGCCGCCCACACAAATCCCGCCGTCGTCGCACTCTTCGTCGCCCTCCGCCACGCCGTTGCCGCACACTTGCGGTCCCGGCGTGTTGGTAATCGTCGGCGTGGCCGTGATGGTGGGCGAGTCGGTAACGGTTGGCGTGGCGCTCGGCGGCAACGTGGCGGTCGGCTCCGGTGTCGCCGACGGAGTCGCGGTGGGTGCGCCTACAGTGTGGGTCGGCGTGGGCGACGTGGCGACGGTCGCAGTCGGCGTGCCCGTCGGCGTCGGAGAAATTTCTACCTGGCAGGCTTGGTCGCAGCCGTCGCCGTTCAGGCGGTTCCCGTCATCGCAAGTTTCATGGTCGGCTTGGATCTTGCCGTCCCCGCAAGTGCTCGGGCGGCACTGCACTTTGAGAACGTCGCGGTCCACCCTACCCGTCGACGTGGTCACCTTGATGCGGAACGTCTTGGTGCGGGAAAACAGCTTGCCGCCGCTCCCCTGCCGCAACGGCACGTCCAACGTGAACAACGGCGAGCAAGCGTTCGGCTGCGTGTTCACCGCGCCGAAAAACACCGGCGCGCTCGGGCGCCACACGGTAAGACCCAAGCCGCCCATGCCCAAGTGAAACTCGAGGGCGTTCAGGTTGCTGGCATCTGCCGAATCACGCAGTCGCCGCGGGTCGGGCGATTTCACTTCGGCGGTATCGACGTCGGTCGCCACGCACTGCGGGAGGCGCGGGTCCGAGTTGTTGATACACAGGCGCACGCGAATGCTGCACTGCTGGTTCCCCAAGTCCGGGTCGGCATCGCACCGAGGGTCGCCTTCGTAGCACACGATCTTCGTCGTCGGTAAGCCGTTGCGCCCCCGCTTCGGTACGGGTGTCGCTGCCCACTCCACAAAGCAATCCGTGGCCTTCGTCCCGCCGCCAGGCACGCATGGATTGGTCGCCAAATCCGCGGTGCAAAAACCGGGAGTCGGCGTGACCGTCGGTGTGTGGGTCGCGCTCGCCGTGGGCGTGCTGCTGGGCGTATGCGTGGGCGTTCCCGTTTCTGTAGGCGTGGGCGTTACCGAGGGCGTCGGCGTGGCAGTCGGTGTTTCGGTAAACGTGGGGGTCGGACTCGGTGGCGGCACGAGCGCGTACGGGCTCGAGGTCGTGCTGCCGATGCTGCCGTTTTGCACCGGGCTCGCCGACATGGTGAGGGTTTTGTTGCCGGGTGTCGAGTCGTTCACGATCGTAGCGAGCACGATGGTGAAGGTCGCGTTATTGGCTACCGCTACTGGAGAGCGGAAGGTGAGGTTCGGCCCGGAGCGGGTGCCCCACACCGAAATCGGCGTGCCATTCACGGTACCTGTCGTGACACCGCTTACGTCGGTCGTGCCGGGGAACACGATGCTGATATCCGTGCTGGTGGTGATGTCGCAGCCGTCCAGGCTCGGAACCTGCGCCACGATGGTATACGTGGCCGGCTGGCTTACCAAAGAGCTGGACGGGTTCACGGTGATGAATTGGAACTGCCGCCCGCCGCAGTTGTAAGCCATCGCTCGTGGTGCGATGAGCGAAACCACAAGGAAGAGAAGCGTGGCAGCCCCACACGCTCCTCGAACGCCCAGGGGAAATCGGGCCCGAATGGTTCCCGGAACTTGCGCCATGTCGGCCGCCTCCTTTCGCCCCGCCGGCCCCCCCATGCCGTGTTTACCGGAGCTTTTTTTTATGCGCCAATTCGGCAACCGCTGTCAATAGGTACAAAACGTGGAGCCACGGCACCGCCGTGCCGCTACCTGCCGCGTGCAGGCAGGTGCGTTGTATCGACGTTGTAGGGGCGGCCACGTTGCATCGGATCCCGCGATGGAATCGCTGCTGCCAGGCGCGGGGCAGGATGACAGACGACGTGGACCCTCAGAGGTCGCACGACGACAGCATCGACCCTCACCCGGCGCTGCGCGCCGGCCTCTCCCTGGCAGGGAGAGGCGTCTTTTCTCTGCCGTGAAACTGCGATGTGCAAACCGTCACTCCGTCGCGCCAAGCGACGTCGACTCCTCTCCCTCGCCCTGGCTAGGGCGAGGGAGAGGATGGAAGGTGAGGGAGTGGGTCGAACGTCGATGCACGACGCAACCGACCCTCACCCGGCGCTGCGCGCCGGCCTCTCCCTGGGAGGGAGAGGCGTCTCTTTGTTGCTGCGTTGCGAACAGGCGGCAGCATTCTGTCCACTCACTCCACCGAGCAAACCCCTCTCCGGCGGACATCGGAGGACGTGGCCGCACCCGTTGTAGGGGCGGTTCGCGAACCGCCCCTACAACGCCGCACGGTGTGGCACTGGAACCCGCGGTCAAATGCCGCGATGGCCTGCGAGTGCCAGGGGGCACGGCACCGCCGCGCACCGGCGACGGTGGGGGAACTGGCGGCAAGGCAAAAAAAGAGGCGGGCCCGAGCGGAATGCTCGGGCCCGCCTTCCTTTGCCGGTAACGTCGAACTGCCCAGCTACCTAGGCAACAATCGACTCACTGGCACTGAATCTTGAACGCTGTCGCCAACGATGGCAGAGATGCCGGACAAGCGCCGGGGAACCCACCAACGGTTTTGCCTCCCGAGTTGTCGGAGGCGTCGAGGTAGTTGACCGGCCCAGGGCCGCTGTTGCTGTTCGGAGCCACGCTGCTGAACGCCACCCCCGGTCCTTCACCCTGCGAAAGCGAGGCGCCGCACACCGTGCCGCAGTTGGGGTCCAGAACCGTGACGTTCACCGTGCCTGTGCTAAAAAACAACGGCACGAAGGTGGCATCGCCAGTGGTCCCGGAGCAGTTCACCCCCGGAGGCGCTCCTGCACTAGCTGTGTGAATCAGGAGTGCGGACGAGACGATCGAATCCCCAGCCGCCAAGGAGCCACTGAGCGTCACTTCAATCGGACCCGGGGGGGTTGAATTGCAGCTACAAGGCGTCGTTCCCCCCGGCAGGGTAAGGGTTCCGGCAGTACAGTTGGAACCCGAGGTCGTGTCCGCGTCCTGACAAATGGAGACATCCTTCGGACCGCTGATCACGCTGCTCACGTTGAACGTAGTGACGGCTCCCCCGGGGCTCGGCCCACCGTAACCAATCTGGCAGGAATTGCTGCCCTTGATCCAGCCTTCCGCGCGGAGGTTCGCGGTGCAGGCGTCGCTGGTTAGGAAATTGACCGGGTCGATAGAGCGCGACGGATTGCCTACCACGGCGATATCGCACCCCGTCCACGGCGGAAACTGGCAGTACTCCTGAACGATCTCGCCGCTGAGGTTGGCGGGAACCGCACCGAATCCGCACAAGTTAATCGTGAGCGTGGTGTTCGGAGTGTCGATGCGGCAGTTCACGTTGTTGCAGGGCGAGCTAGCCAGCACTGCACAGTAGTTGTTGCCGTCGCCTGCGGGCGCTGGGATTGCGCAGTCCCCGGCATTGGCTGTGTCCGGATCCACCAGGGAGTTCATGATGTTCGGCAGGTCCGCCACCAACGATTCTTGTTTTTCGTAGGCAGACTTCAGTTGCGAGACCAGGATCCAACGGATCCACGCATCGCCGTACGGCCCCGACGGCAGGTGACCGAGCTGAGCTAGGTGGCTAGAGGTGCACTTGCCGGTAACCACCAAGTCGTTGAATTTCTTGTAGTACTTTTCCGCTTGCGTTTTCGGCGTCAGCGTTCCCAAGCCGCCACCAGTGGTGCCCAGGACGCTGGTGAGCTTCTTGCCGCACACCGGGGCTTTCTTGTCGAGGTTCAGCGCGAGCGTCGCCGCAGGCAAGTTTAGGACCTGTGCTTTCACGACCTCGGTCCGATAGAGGTCCTTGCACAGTTGCAGCGCCTTGAACACCTGATCCTGGAAGCCGCGGCCGTTGTTTTCGATCTGCTTCTGGCACTTCGCCAGGTCTTGCGCTGCTGCGGGCCCGACCAAGCCGCCTACGGCGAAGGCAGCTGCAGCCAACGTCGACCACAACCATTTCCTTCCTTTCATAATCCTTCCCTCCTGTGAAATTTCTGCACCACCATTGGTGCGTAACCAACTACATACCAGGGACCGACCTTTGTCAATATCCTTTCATCCGCAGGCGGCGCAGCGTGAGCCGCAGGCGTGGTGCGTGCACCACAACCGCGGCCCGAGCATGGATCCCTGCCCAGCGGAATCGAGGGCGAACAGGAGTGTCGCCCGTACGCATGGCACCACTAGATCGCACAAACCGCGCCCTCACGGCGTACGAAGTCAGCGCTCGTTTTGGTTGCCATCATCGCGAGACGATAAATTCGGGACGCGGGAGCTGCGCTACGCAGGGACGGACATGGTACCCGCATCGCAACCGCGCTCCGAGCAGACATGTGCACTTACCTAGATCGGGGCGACCACAGGGTCGCCCCGATCGTTGCGGGTGACACGGCGCACAGATACGGGGCACCGCTACGATTGGCGCACCGAGGGGCGCGGGAACCGCGCCCCTACCACGTGCGCGATGCATTGGCCCCGGCGCTGCTATCTACGCGTGGGTGTGCGTGTCGGTGTAGTCGTCCGCGTCGGAGTGATGGTGGGAGACACTGTCGGCGTACTGTAAACGAACGCGTTGACCACCACCAAATCTCCGAGGGGCGGAGGCTGATTCAACGAGCTGAAGCCACCGACCAAGCGCACCCCGACCACAGACGGAGGATCGGCCAACAGGGCGTTGCAATCGAACGGGTTTCCTTCGGCTTGGGCAGGAGGCGTAGCAGGGATGAACACGGTCTTTTTCAAGACAGGATGCCAGTGGTTGTTTATCTGCACCTCCGCCGTACCGGTCAGCAAGGGAATCGTGTTCGGAGTTCCCCGGGCCTCCTCCGGGTCGTCGTCCGTGCAGAAAAGGCCGTCTGGGCCGTAGGGGAAAGGCGCCGGTGTCCCCCCAGGGGTCGGGGTCGGAACCGGACTCGCCGGACACTGGCCGAGTGCTGTACCAATGCGCGTCGTCGTCAACATTAGTGCACTTCCCGGCGGACCATCACCGGAGAACGTAATCACCGGTGGGCCCGACCCGAAGGGTGGGGTTGGCGGCGGCGGGGCAGGCTGACCGCCGGCGTCTTGCACCCACTGCATGTTCACGCCGCTCAACCCCTCGCAGCCAATAATGCCAGAGGCGGAGTTCCCGGGCCCGTGCAGAAAAGCGCAAGGCGGCTTGCCGAGTTCCGCACAAATGCCCGGGTCGAGCGTACAGTTGGTTGCCAAAGTAACCCCGTCTGCCTCGAACAGAGTCCCCCCGCATGTTTTTGCCGCTACTGTCCGCACGCATGCACAGGCAAGCACACCTACACGGATTTGTTCCAGTTTGCTGTCCTCGGCACGGATGACCACGGGGATCACACCGTCTTTCGGCTTGCCAAACGTGAGCTTTTGATAACCCACAAAGTGTCCCGACGGCGGGATTTGGAGCGGGTTCGCATTTTGAAAGCTCTCGTTGTAAAGCTTCGCACCCGACCCCGGTCCGATCATCCCCAGCACCGTGCGCTCAGACGTGCAGTTGGCCGCACAACCGTCGCCACCAAAGGTGCGGCAACGCACGCAGCGGCTACCGGGGCAGTCGTCATCGCTCGCGCACGCAGTTCCAAGCTTGCCACCACCGATGCACACCCCGTTGCCGATGCAGTGGCTCTCCGATGTGCATTCCGTGCCCGCATTGTCGCCGCCGACGCAAATGCCGCCGTCGTCGCACTCCTCACCATCCTCCACCACCTTGTTGCCGCACACTGCGGGCGCGGGCGTGTTGGTGATCGTCGGCGTCGCCGTGTGCGTGTTCGTCGGCACCGGTGTGTTCGTCGCGGTCGGCTCCGGAGTGGGCGTATCGGTGGGACGCGGGGTGTCCGTCGGGCGCGGAGTGTTCGTCGGCGTTTCGGTGATCGGCAACGGCGTGTTCGTCACGCTCGGGGTGGGCGAAAGGGTAAACGTTGCTGTCCGCGTGGGCGTGAACGTCGGCGGCGGAGGCGGGCAACCAGTGTCGTAACGCAAGATGTTGTCCACTACGCGCAGGATGTCCGTCACGGTGATCTGGCCGTCGCCATCGGTGTCGCCAGCCGGGCAACCACCGCCGGGCACCGCCGGGCAGCCAGCAGGATTGCCATCGCACCGCAAGATGATCGCCACCATGCGGGTGAGTTCCGCAGCGGTCACACGGTTGTCCCCGTTGCAACTTCCCGGGCAGGTTTGCGCAGCCACCGGCAACGCTGCAGTGCTCCACAACGTTGCGGCCACCAACCCCGCGACACCCCACGTGTACATGCGTTTCGACATGGACCCTCCGCTTGTGTTGTCCCTCCCGATCGCTCGGGCTCGGTTTGGTTTTCTCACTCTGATGTCGCACATTTGTCAACCACCCAGCCACACTTCGCGCTCCAGGGCGAACGGCCGGTCGACAAACGTCGTGTCGGCCACCTCTCCTTTCGCCCGCACCACCGTGCGGCCGCGCGCCGTGCCGGGGGCAGCGAAGACGCAAGCCAATACTTTGCTCGAACCGGGCATGGGGTCGAGCGAACCCACGACCACCGCGCGCAACCTTCCGGGCTCTACTTCGCGCACGTGCAGCTCCTTGCCGGCTTGCTGGGCGTCGCTTTCGCACCGCTCGAAGCGCAACAGCTTGGCATCGTATGCAATTTCGCCCACGACGGTCACCACCGGACCTCCCCCAGCCACGGCGCGCAGGTCCACATACACCTCGCGCTCGCCGTTGCGCGGGCGCACCTCGGCGCGCAAACCGACGTCGTCGTTGCGTGCCTCTGCATCGCCGGATACACGCTGCCACACCAGCCGGCCGGCCACCGCCAGGGCAACAATCACGACTGCAACGTACAGCCAGCGGTTCGCACGCATCGTGGCTTTACTCCAACTGGATTCGTCCGCTCACGCCGGCGGCAGCGAATTCCCGGAAATCGGCATCCGCCATGTCCGCCCGGCGCACGGAAAGCACGGCGTCCACAGCAGCATCCGCCGCGACCGCGAAGGTGCAGCTCGCAATGCGACCCTCCGGCAACGGCTCCAAGTCGCCTGCGAGCACCAAGCGCAAGATCCCGGGCGCGACCTCTTGGGCCGAGAGCGACTTCTGCGCACTCACCGCCTCGTCGCGGGTGCATTCGACCAGCGAGAGGCTCGTGTCGTAGTGCAATTCGAGCGGCGCCAGGGTCACCACCGGCGTTCCCGCCGGATCCAGGGACAACGCTACGGTCACTTGCCCGCCGGGACGCGCAGAGCCATCGCCCACGGTCAGCGACGGCAAGCCCGGCACGAGCCTGATGGATCCATCGCTTCCCGAGGCATCGAAATCGTCGAACTGATCGTCGGAGACGTTTGCCGACACGAAGCCTAGAACAGCGCTGCCGCTCGCGTTGCTCCGCGCGATGAACGTGCACTCCACCACCGGGCCATCGGCGAGAACCGTCAAGTCGCCCGCTAGCACCAAGCGCACGCGGCCGGAGCTCGGTACGGCCGCGGTGACGCGTTTCTGGCTGCTCACGCCTGGCGCCCGCTGGCAGCGCTCGAAGTCGAGCTTGGCTGCGTCGTACGTAAATTCCAGCGGCGCGATGGTCACCAAGTTGCGCCCGTTGGCGGTGAGAGAAATCGGTACGGACACAGCGTTTCCAGGCGCTACCTCGACTTGTCCGAGGGTCACTGCCGGAGGTGGCGGACCGGTGATGGCGATCGTGCCGTCGGTTCCCTCTGCCGGCAGCTCGAGTTCGTTGGCGTCCGCCAACGCTGCGGAAACGAAGCGCACCACCGTGCTGCCTGCTGCGCCGCCGGCAATGCGGAAGCGGCACTCGAGGATGGTGCTGCTCGGGAACGGCACCAAGTCGCCCACGGCAACGACGCGCAAGCGCCCCGGTTGCGGCGTAGCGGCCGACACGATCTTGCCGGCGCTCACGCCTGCAGCGCGGTCGCACCGGTCGAACGACAACACCGACGGATCGAAGCTCAGTTCGAGCGGTGCGAGGGTGACCGCGGCATTCCCGCGCTGGTCGAGCGAAATGGGCACGACCACGACGGTACCGGCGGCGCCGGACACGCTCCCCACCGTGATCCGCGGCGGTGTGAACACGGGCGTGGCGGTGGGGCTGGGCGTGGGCGAGGCACTGGGGGTGAAGGAGGGGGAGAACGTCGGCGTGGCCGACGGCGTGGCGGAGGGCGATGGTGTGGCCGTGGGTAGTGGGGTCTCCGTTTCTGTCGGAGTGGCGGTTTCTGTTGGCGTGTCTGTCGGGGTTGCGGTCGGGCCGATGGGACTCGGCGTTTCCGTCGGTGGGACGGTTCGCGTGGCCGTGTGGGTCGGCGTCGGCGCACCTGGAGTGGCAGTACGGGTAACCGTGCGGGTGATGGTGGGCGTGTTCGTGGGCACGCGAGTAAAGGTGAGTGTGGGCGTGGCGGTGAGCCCCAGGGTGGGAGTAAAGGTCGGCGGCGCGGTTGCTGTCGCCGTGGCCGGAGAGCGTGCTGGCGTCGGGGTAGCGATGGGGGCGATGAGCTTCTCTTGCACGCGCGGATCGCTGCTCGCCTTGCCCGTGGCATCGGTGGCGGCATCCGACGCGGCATTGCCGGCCACCGTACCGGGGAGCAGGCGAATGGCGCGGTCGATATTCAGCAAGTCCGCGGTGGTATAGGCACACAGGTTCGGTCCGGCCGTAAGCAGCACGAGCCGCACGAGGGCTTCCGAAAGCGGATCCACGTCCACCGCGGTCACGGTGCTGGTGACAAACGACCGCAAAGGCCCCGCCACGACCAAGAAGCGGCACGTATCTTCCGTGGTGTTCTCGGGAAGTTGCAATTCGTATTGCCCTTGGGCGTTGGTTTGGGTGCGGCCGTACTCGAGTTCGCTGCCGTCGGGCCGCCGCAACACCAAACGCACCACGTGCCCGGGACCTACAGGAACGAAGTTGCCCGTGAGCGCGTACGCCGGCGCCGCCAGCGCGTCGTACAGGCGTTGCCATGTCGCATCACGAGCCAGGAGGCCGTTCGGGGCCCGCACCGTACCGCGCACGAACAACCCTTGCGGCGGGGGAGGCGGCAGCGTGTACCCCACGCTGGAGTCCCCTCCGCAACCGACTAGCCCGGCAAGGCAGACGACTGCCGCCACTCCCAGGCTCCATCCCCGTATTTTGCTCCTTCGCACCATGCTCTCCCCTCGAACGACACGCCGACGATTGGGGCTCTTACATTGCTGGACTCGCTTCAGGATCGCTTTTCACCTGCGCCCTCGACGCAGGCGCATCAGTGCAACGCAGCACTGGCTACCATCACGGCGTGCAATTGGTCAACCGGAAACCACATCGACGCTGGTTTAAACATGATGTGCAAGCATCTTACAACCAGGAAATGGCACGCGGGGCGAGCCGGGGGCTCGCCCAGGCGATTCCACCACGGGATCCGCTGCAACATGACATGTTGTAGGGGCGGTTCGCGAACCGCCCCTACAACTGGTACGCCGGGCGCCCCCGGTCGCTGCTGGCGCAATGCACGTACCTGTACGCGGGGGGAGGTAGGGGCGACCCGGTGGGTCGCCCATTGGGTGCGGTGTACACTGGCAGACGCGTTCGGTGATGTGGGGCCGGCGTGCACAACGGTACCAGGGCGACGCACCGCGTCGCCCCTACAGCTGATGGAAACGCGCCTGGTCCACATGATCCTCCACGCTTCCGGCAGGCAATGTAGGGGCGACCCGGTGGGTCGCCCGTGGGGTGCGGTGTACGCGGGCAGACGTGTTCGGTGATGTGGGGCCGGCGTGCGCGACGGTACCAGGGCGCGCCCCTACAGCCGATGGAAACGCGCCTGGTCCACATGATCCTCCACGCTCCCCGGCAGGCGATGTAGGGGCGACCCGGTGGGTCGCCCGTGGGGTGCGGTGTACACGGGCGGACGTGTTCGGTGATGTGGCGCCGGCGTGCACGACAGCACCGGGGCGACGCACCGCGTCGCCCCTACAGCTGATGGAAACGCGCCTGGTCCACATGATCCTCTACCCTACCGGCGGGCGATGTAGGGGCGACCCGGTGGGTCGCCCGTGGGGTGCGGTGCACGCAGGCAGACGTGTTCGGTGATGTGGGGCCGGCGTGCACGACGGTACCAGGGCGACGCACCGCGTCGCCCCTACAGCTGATGGAAACGCGCCTGGTCCACATGATCCTCCACGCTCCCCGGCAGGCGATGTAGGGGCGACCCGATGGGTCGCCCCTGGGGTGCGGTGTACGCGGGCAGACGTGTTCGGTGATGTGGGGCCGGCGTGCGCGACGGTACCAGGGCGACGCACCGCGTCGCCCCTACAGCTGATGGAAACACGCCTGCTCCACATGATCCTCCACGCTACCGGCAGGCGATGTAGGGGCGACCCGGTGGGTCGCCCGTGGGGTGCGGCGTACACGGGCGGACGTGTTCGGTGATGTGGCGCCGGCGTGCGCGACGGTACCAGGGCGATGCACCGCGTCGCCCCTACAATGGTGGTGGAACCACACAAACCAAACGGGAACGGCCTGACCCGGGCAAGCCGCCGAATTACGGGAACGGGAAGTGGTAGCCTAGGTCCAGATTTCCGGTATCGCGGGCGAGGCCGGTCGTGGTGCGGTCGCGCAAGATGCGACGCAGGTCGACGAAGTCCGCCAGCGGGTCGCCGGCATCGATCGCCGGGCTGGCGGGGTTCAAACGGAAATCGCCGGTGATCGCATCGACGAACAGGGCGTCACGATTGATGTCGTGCAATCCGCGAATGCCTTGGCCGCCAGAAGGCGCGTACGTGGCGGGGAACACGAGGTTGTAATCGCCGCGATAGCCGCTCAGGCTGGATGGCTGGGTGGTCACCTTGATGTTTTCCAGCCCTGCCGCAGCTTGCCCATTTTGCTGCACGATGTTGTTCACCACCAACGCACCTGGCGACGCCTTGCTCGAATTTCCGATTTCGATTCCTCGGCCGCCATTGCCGAACACGGTGTTGTGCAGCACTTGGGCCGAGGGCGAACCGGACGACGTGCCGCCAATGCGAATTCCGATTCCCGTGTTTCCGTAAATCAGATTGTTGAACACGAGAACCCCAGCGGAGTCCTGCACGCGGATCCCGTCGCCATTGTTGGCAAACACCACGCAGTTGCGCACGATGGCACCGTCGCTCCCGCTCTTGAGCACGATTCCGGCATCGGAGGCGCCTACCACCACGAACCCGTCGATCACTGCGCCATCCACATTCGCCAGCGAGAAGCCCGGGCCTGCCCCCGTGTTCCGCAAATCGAGCACTACGCGGCCTTGCGCGATGAACGTAAGCCGCTTGGGAGCCTGCCCGGTGGGATTCGTGGTCACCGCGTCGCGGTACGTTCCGGGTCCGACCACGATGGTATAATCGCTCGGCGCGATTTGCGCCGCCCGCCGAATGGTCGCGAGCGGCACGCTCGGATCGGCGCCGGAATTGGCGTCGTTGCCGAACGCACTCACGTAGCACACCTTCGTGTTCGGGTTGCACGGAGGCGGCGCAGGTGCCACGATGTCCCCACCGCCACCACAGCTCGCCCCCACACCGAGAAGCAGCAACACGAGCCCCCACACTCCCGTGACGTTCCTGGGCCGCACCGCAACCGACGGAACTCTTCCGACACCCATGTTTTGCGCGCTAGCCGGCATGGCTTGGTCTCCCCTGTTCCTTCAAAACTCGACTTTCGGCACTGCTGCGGCACCGCTTTGTGCTTCGAAGTACTTCTCCTCGCGAAACCCGAACAAGCCCGCGAAAAAGCGCTGCGGAATCTTTTTGATGTAGGTGTTGTACTCCCGCACCGCCTCGTTGTAGCGGCGACGCTCGGTAGCAATGCGATTTTCCGTCCCGGCCAGCTCGTCGGACAACCGCGCGAACTGCTCGTTGGCTTTGAGGTCCGGATAGCGCTCGGCGATGGCCAGCAATCGAGCGAGCGCCGAGTTCAACTCGGTGGCTGCCTGGATTTTTTCTTCGCGCGTGGTCGCCCCGATGAGTCGCCCGCGCGCAGCAGCGACGTTCTCGAAGATTTCGCGTTCGTGTTTGGCGTAGCCTTTGGTGACTTCCACCAAGTTAGGAATCAAATCGTTGCGGCGCTGCAGTTGGTTTTCCACCTGTGCCCACGCTGCGTCTACATGCTCGTGCAGCTCCACCATGCGGTTGTACCCACATCCGCTCAGCACCACGAGCACCCACAACAGCAACCAGCGTTCGCGTGTCTTCATGGTTCCTCCTCGCCTCGCACCCTGCGCTAGCCCTTTTTATCCGCGTTCACCACCGGCCGCCCGCTCCGCCGCCTCCGAATCCGCCGCCGCCAAACCCACCGAATCCTCCACCGCCGAACCCGCCACCCCCTCCGAATCCACCCCGGTAGCCGCCGTACCAGCGCACCCTACGTCGGCGCGGCTGCAACTGCACCAGGATCAGCAACAGCGTGAACAACACGAACAAGCTAACGGCCACATCGAGCCAGGTGGGCTCGGCCCCGACCGTTCGCGGGGCGCGTGCCGGCGGACCCGAAACGTCCGGAGCCGGTGCTGCCTCCAACGTCGCCAGGTGCACACCGGCATCTTGCGCGAGAATCCGTGCAATTTCTGCAGTTCCCTCCCAAATGCCCCGCGCAAGCTCCCCGCGTCGGAATCGGGGAAAGATGATGCGATCGCGGATTTCGCCCACTTTGCCATCGGGCAAAACGTGCTCGACGCCGTAGCCTGTGAGGATGAACATCTCGCGGTCGTCCACCGCGACCAGGAACACCACACCGTTGTCTTTTTCGCGACTTCCAGGTCGCCACGCTTCGGCAATTTTCATGGCGTAGTCGAACGCCGTCAGCGGGCGAGTGGAGCGCACCACCACGACCGCAATTTGCGCGCCGGTTTTGCGGTCGAGTTCGCCGATCAGTGCTTCGAGTCGCGCACGGGTGTGGGCGTCGATCACCCCCGCAGCATCGAACACGTACCCTTGCGGTTTGGGCACGGTGGGTTCCGGTTGCGCAACCACGGAGCCGGCCACCAGCACGAGGGCCAGGCTGGCGCCGAGCAGCCGCGGAAACCACGGAACCCTCGCCCGTCGTGCGTCAGCCAACCGAATCTCCGGAAAGCACGAGCCGGTCTGCCACATCCACCACCTGCTCCACCTCGCGCAGGTACTGGCGAAACAACGAATCGCGGTCTCGCGGCCACGAGGCTCGCTGCTGGCGGATGGCGAGGAGCTGGAGCGTGGCGGGAAGCTCGAGACGGAAGGCTGCAGCAAACTCCCGAGCCACTTGTTCGTACGATTGCGGCGCTTGCTTTTCCGCTAAACGCAAGAGGTGGCGCATGACGATGCAAAACGACTTCACCGCCTCGAGGAGCGCAGCGGCAGCGTCGCTCCGTAGTGCTTCCGCTTGCAGATACAGTGCGCTCAGGCGCACCCATTTGCTGCGCAACTCGAACTCCGCTTGCCGGCGCAGGCACTCTGGTTGCACAGCAATGCTTGCAAGCAGGTCGTCTCCCGCGAGCACTTCGTGCTGCACCTGCAGGTCGGCAATTTCCATGGGGAACACGTCGGCCGCACGGACGAGGAAGTGGCGGTCGACCACCAGCGGAACCGCCATCCCCTGCCGACGCCACCGCGGCCAATGGGGCCGAAGGCGCGGCAGCACCGTGCTGGGCGCGGCCCGCACCACCACCAGGAAGTTGATGTCCGAGCGCCCCTCGACGTAATCGGGACCGAGCGCGCTGCCGTACAAGACGAGGCTTACGAGATCCTCGCCCACGGCAGCTTGGATTTGGGCTGCGAGCTCCCGGACCTTTGCACGTACGCCGGAGGCGCCGGCCATGATGTGCCCTCAGCCCACGTCGAACGCCCGCGCCAGTTCGCGGAGCACCGCTTCCTCGGCAGCGGACACTTTGGGCCCGAGCCCGAGGAAGCCGCCTGCCGCTTCGGCCACAGCCCGAGCGCGCCCCATGACCTCGTCGCGCAGCCGCTGGCGCGCCTGGGGATCCAAGCTTTGGCTCAAGGCTCGCACGTACTCTTCCCACAACTGGCGCAGCTTGGGCTCCGGCTTCTCCTCCAGCCAACTTTCCAAAAGCCCGTACCCGGCGCTGCCTTTGTGCAGGCCGGCGGCTTCCGCCGCGCGCACGATCGCCTCGCGCTCGCGCGCCGCGATGGAGCCATCGGCCCACGCCACTTCCACCAAGGGCACCAGGGCCAAGGGCGCAAGCGTGCGGGGCTGGATTCCGGCGTCGATTAGGCGATCGAGGGTCGCCGGATCCCGAATGCCCGACGCTTCCGCCAGCGCCTCGCGCAACTGCCGGCGCTGTTCCTGCTCGCGCAGTTTTTCGATCAGCGCTTGTTCGCGCCGGCGGAAAAACTCTTCCTCCAGTGCTTGGCGTCGTTCGGCCAACAATCCTTCATCTTTACCCGGCATGCTTCTTCCTCTCTCTTCTGGGAACTTCACAAGCGCACAGGCACTCCGCGCGCAGCCAAGTACTGTTTGCACTCGCGAATGGTGTATTCGCGGTAGTGAAAGATCGATGCGGCCAGCGCAGCGGTGGCGCCGCCCACGGTCAGTCCTTCGTAAATGTGTTCCAAGGTTCCGACGCCGCCCGAAGCAATCACGGGCACCGGCACCGCCTGCACTACGGCGCGGGTGAGTTCCAGGTCGTACCCCGCACGGGTGCCGTCGCGGTCCATGCTGGTCAGCAAAATTTCCCCGGCCCCTGCCGCGGCCATGCGGGCAGCCCATTCCACCGCGTCGAGCCCAGTGGGGCGACGCCCGCCGTGCGTGTACACCTCCCAGCGCAGCGGTGTGCTTCCCGGAACGCGTTTGGCATCGATGGCTACGACGACGCATTGGCTTCCGAACCGCTCTGCGGCCGCACGCACGAACTCCGGCTGTTGCACCGCTGCCGTGTTGATCGACACCTTGTCCGCCCCAGCTTGCAACAGTTCACGAACGTCGTCCACGGTGCGCACCCCACCGCCGACAGTCAGGGGCATGAACACGGTTTCCGCGGTGCGGCGCACGACGTCGAGCAAAATCGGCCGTCGCTCGTGCGAAGCAGTGATGTCCAAAAACGTGAGTTCGTCGGCTTCTTCCTCGTCGTATCGTTGCGCGATCTCCACCGGATCGCCGGCATCGCGTAACCCGAGAAACTTCACGCCTTTGACCACGCGGCCGTCTTTCACGTCGAGACACGGGATGATGCGCCGGGCCAGCATGTCCGCCTGCCCTCCGTTACTCTCGCGCCGCCCGCACGGCCGCGGCAAAGTCGAGCGCCCCGCTGTAGAGCGCGCGACCTACGATCACTTCGTCGAGGTTCGGCGGCGCTGCTTGCCGCACATTGCGGATGTCGGCCACGGACCCCACGCCTCCGGAGGCAGTCACGTTCACGCGCACCTGCCGCGCCAGTGCGCACGTGGCTTCGACATTCAGCCCGGCCAAGGTGCCGTCGCGGGCGATATCGGTATAGACGATCCGCGCTGCTCCCCACTGTTCCACCGTTTGCGCTAACTGCACGGCGTCCACGTCGCTTTGTTCGGTCCAACCTTCCACGGCCACGCGCCCGCCCCGCGCATCGATGCCGACCACGACCCGCCCCGGCCACAAGGCGCACGCTTCTCGAACCGTGTCGGGCTCGCGGAGCGCCGCCGTGCCAAACACCACCCGGCCCGCACCGAGTTCGAGGAACTGGCGTGCACGCTCGAGCGAGCGAATGCCTCCGCCCACTTCCACCACCACGGGGAGTTCGCGGCACAAGCGCTCGATGATCGGCAAGTTCACCTCCGCGCCGCGCACAGCGGCATCGAGGTCGACGACGTGCAACACTTCGGCGCCGGCCCGCACCCAATGCCAGGCCATGGCGACCGGGTCGTTGGAGTACACGGTTTCGGCGTTCCACTCGCCCCGCAGCAGGCGCACGCATTGGCCGCCTTTGAGGTCGATGGCCGGAACGATCCGCAAGGGATGTGCTGCCATCGCTCAGCCCCCTCGCTCGACCAGCGCGACAAAGTTGCGCAGCAAGTTCAACCCGATGCGCTGGCTTTTCTCCGGGTGGTACTGCGTGGCGAAGATGTTGCGCCAGTACACCGCCGAGCAGAACTCGATGCCATAATCGGTGCTCGTGGCCACCAACTCGGGGTTGCCGGGAACCACGTAGTACGAGTGCACGAAGTACACGAACGCACCGTCGGGCACTCCGGCAAGATGGGGAACATCCGGACGCACACGGATTTGGTTCCAGCCCATGTGGGGCACCGGCCGATCCGGATGAGGTGCGAAGCGCACGACCTTGCCGGGCAAAATCCCCAGGCCGGCGACCGGACCGAACTCCTCGCTTTCTTCGAACAGCAACTGCATCCCCAAGCAAATGCCGAAAAACGGCGTGCCGCGCTCGATTGCTTCGACGACCGCACCGTCCAGCCCGCGCGCGCGCAGGTTCTCCATGCACGCGCCAAAGGCTCCTACCCCGGGAAGGACGATCCCACGCGCAGTCCGGATCGCATCGGCGTCGCTTACGACCTCGGCGCGGGCGCCCACCTTCTCCAACGCCTTTTGTACGGAACGCAAGTTCCCCATTCCGTAATCGACGATGGCAATGCTCATAAAGTTCCCTTGGTCGACGGCACGTCGACCACCCGAGGATCGATTTGCTTGGCCATATCCAACGCCCGCGCCAGGGCTTTGAAGGCGGCTTCGATAATATGGTGGGCATTGCGCCCGGAGGTCTGATGCAGGTGCAGGTTCATCGCCGCTTGGTTCGCCAGCGCCTGCATGAAGTCGTGCACGAGTTCGGTGTCGAAGTTCCCCACGCGTGCAGCGCGAATGTTCAAGCCGTAGGCCAAATACGGTCGCCCGCTGAGGTCCACCGCGGCTTGCACCAGCGCCTCGTCCAGCGGGCACACCGCGCTGCCGAACCGGCGAATCCCACGCTTGTCGCCCAAGGCCTCGCGAAGCGCTTGCCCAAGGGCGAGCCCCACGTCTTCGACGGTGTGGTGCTGGTCCACTTGCAGGTCGCCGCGCGCGTGCACCTCGAGATTCAAAAAACCGTGGCGCGCCAGGGTTTCGAGCATGTGGTCCAAAAAGGGCACACCCGTATCGATGCGCGCCTCGCCGCGGCCATCCAGGTCGAGCACTACGGTGATCTCGGTCTCGCGTGTCTTCCGATGCACGCGGGCACGGCGGCCGCTCGCCGGCTGTTCCACCGGCTCAGCGGCGAGTGCGGCGCGTTTTTTCTCCCTGGCCATGGCTGCTTCCTTTCTTCCCATTGTCGTGTCGTTGCCGATGGGGCTGCGTGCGCACCACGCCCCGCATCCGCGCAGCACCATGAGCGGCTTGCCGGGTCGCCTCTCCATTGCTGTGCACAGGACATTGCGCAAACCGCACCTGCACGGCGGCGGCGTGCGCATCGTAGCCCTCTAGCGCCGCTAGGGTCGTGACAACAGGCGCCAAGCGCCGCAAGGCTTCCCGACTCGCCTCGACGACGCTCGTGCGGTGGACGAAGTCGTACACCCCGAGCGGCGAGAAAAAGCGCGCGGTGCCGCCAGTGGGCAAGACATGGTTCGGCCCGGCAGCGTAGTCGCCCACCGGCGCTGGCGCCCACGGACCGACGAACACCGCGCCCGCGTGGCGAATGTGGCCTAGCCAGCGGCGCGGGTTCCGCACCAACAGCTCGAGGTGCTCGGGGGCAACGTCCTCCGCCAGCGCGATGGCTTCGTTCAAGTCGCGCACGACGACGACCGCAGCACGGCGCGCCAGTACGCGCGCAATCGATGGGCGCCGCGACAAACCACGCAACTGCCGCTCGACTTCCGCTTGTGTCGCCAACGCCAAGGCACGGCACGGGGTGAGCAACAGCGCGCACTCGTCGCCACTGCCGTGCTCCGCCTGGGCGAGCAAATCGGCGGCAACGAACTCCGGCGCCGCGTGCTCATCGGCAATCACCACGACCTCGCTAGGTCCGGCAATGCCGTCGATGTCGACCACGCCAAACACGAGTCGCTTTGCCGCTTGCACCCAAGCGTTTCCTGGCCCCACGATCTTGTCCACTTTGGGAATCGTCGCGGTACCGTAGGCAAGTGCGGCAACGGCTTGCGCTCCGCCCATGCGGTACACGCGGTCGACGCCGGCAATGGCTGCCGCGGCAAGCACAGCCGGAGCGATACCCGAGGGGCCGGCGGGAGTCGCCATGACCACTTCCTTCACGCCAGCCACGCGTGCTGGGATCACGTTCATCAGTACCGACGAGGGGTACGCTGCATGGCCGCCCGGAACATACACGCCGACGCGATCGAGCGGTTGCAGGCGTTGCCCCAGCACGAACCCCAGGGCGTCGCGGTACTGCCAGGAACGTTCGCGTTGGTGGCGGTGAAACGCGGCAATGCGCTGCGCTGCGAAAGACAACGCCCGTCGCGCTGCCGGGGAGAGTTGTTGCACTGCCGCCTCCACTTCCGCGCGCGGAACCTCGAGTTCCGCGGCGGAAAGGCGTACGCGGTCGTACCGCGCGATGGCCTCCAACAAGGCTGCGTCGCCCCGGCGACGCACGGCGTCGATGATCCGACCTGCGGCACGTTCGATCGTCGGGTCGTTGGCAGCGCGCGGGCGCAAACGCGCAAACTGCTCGCCAAAGTCTCGATCGGTGGTCGCCAAGATTCTCAACGCCATCGGCCCTACCCTTTCTTGCCCGACCGCCGCTCGACTTGGGCGCCGAGCAAACGCAGCTTCTCCTCCAACTGAGCGTAGCCACGGTCGAGGTGATACACGCGCGCCACTTCCGTTTCCCCTTCTGCCACCAAGCCAGCGAGCACGAGCGACACGCTCGCACGCAAGTCGGTCGCCATCACGGGAGCACCGGTCAGCTTGTCCACGCCTTGGACCACCGCGGTGTTTCCGGAAACCTTGATATCGGCTCCTAAGCGGTTGAGTTCCAACGCGTGGAGAAAACGGTTCTCGAAGATCGTTTCCCGAATCACGGCTCGGCCTTCGGCACGGGTCATCGCCGCCATGAACTGCGCCTGCAAGTCGGTGGGAAATCCAGGGTACGGCATGGTGGTCACGTCGACGCTGCGCAAGCGCGGCGGTGCGCACACGCGCAAGCCGGCTGCGTCTTCGCGAATCTCGGCCCCGGCTTCTTCGAGCTTGCGCAGCAGCGCGTGCAAGTGGTCGCCGCGCGCTCCACGCACGAGCACGTCGCCCGCGGTCATGGCGCCAGCGATCAGAAAGGTTCCCGCTTCGATGCGATCCGGAATGATCGTGTGTTCGGCGCCGTGGAGACGCTCGACGCCTTCGATGGTGATGACGTCTTCCCCCGCGCCGGAAATCCGTGCGCCCATGGCAACGAGCGTGTCGGCCAAGTCGACCACTTCCGGTTCGCGGGCAGCGTTCTCGATGCGGGTGGTACCCGCAGCCAAAGCAGCCACCATCATGAGATGTTCCGTCGCGCCTACCGAGGGCACGTCCAGGTAAATCGTCGCCCCACGCAAGCGCCGCGCCCTAGCCTCGGCGTAGCCGTGGACGATTTGCACGGCAGCCCCGAGCTGTTCGAGTCCTTTGAGGTGGAGGTCCACTGGGCGAGCCCCGATCGCGCAGCCGCCCGGGGTGCTCACCCGCGCCTCGCCGCAACGAGCCAACAAAGGGCCCAGGGTGAGAAACGAGGCGCGCATGGTTTTCACCAGCTCGTACGGGGCTTCCACGGAACGCAAGTGTTTCGCCCGCACCCACACGGTGCTGCCTTCCTGCTGGACCTCCGCGCCCAAGTCCGCCAGCAGGCGGAGGGCCGTTCGCACATCGACGACCGCGGGCACGTTGTGAAATACACATGCATCCTCGGTCAGCAGCGCCGCAAACAGCACGGGCAAGGCCGCATTTTTGGCGCCTTCGTTTTGCACTTCCCCGCGCAAGCGGGTTCCGCCGCGAACCACGATCGAGTCCATGCACTCACCATCGTGCCGCGACCACGCGCGGCCAACCAGCGAGGTCGTTTTGCACGAACAGGTGCTGCGCGCGAGCTTGGCGCGCCAGCTCCTGTACGGCATCGCTTTGCGAGCTTCCCATCTCCAACACCAGCCAGCCGCCCCGACGCAGCACTCGCGGAGCGGCGGCGACAATCCTGCGAATCACGGCAAGGCCATCCGGCCCTCCATCCAGCGCCACGCGCGGCTCGTAGGCAAGCTCCGGATCGGCGTGCGCCCAGTCGGTTTCCGACAAATAAGGAGGGTTGGAAATCACGAGGTCGAACGACTGGGGGAGAAACGCACTCAGGCCGTCGGCCATCATGAAGTGCACGCGCTCCGCAACTCCGAGCCGCCGGGCGTTCTCCCGGGCCACGGCCAAGGCCTCCGCGGAGACGTCGGTGGCAACCACCTCTGCTGCCGGCCATTCGGCAGCAAGCGTGGCGGCGAGGCAACCGCTGCCCGTGCCCACGTCGCAAGCGCGGATCGTGGCACCCCGAGCAGCTTCGGGAAAGCACGCAAGTGCGACTTCCACCAAGTGCTCCGTTTCCGGACGCGGCACGAGCACGGCTGGGCTGACCACGAACGTGCGCGACCAAAACTCCCGCTCCCCGAGAACGTACGCCAGCGGCTCGCGTGCGAGGCAACGCTGGAGCCAGCCGTCGAGCTGGGGAAGCAACTCTGGCGGCAGGGTGGCTCCCAAGCGGGCGAAGAGCTGTGCCCGGTCGTAACCAAGTGCAGCCATGAGGAGGCACTCGGCTGCCACGTGCGCATCCGACACGCCGGCGCGCAAGAGCGCGGCCGAGGCGTCGATGAGCCACTCGCGAAGCGTGATTTGGCCGAGGGAGTTGGTTGCCGTTGCACCCATGACTGGCATCCTCAAGCGGTTGCGCTCTCGCGCAACGCTTCGGCTTGGTAGTGCGTCAGCAGCGCGTCGATGATCGGGTCGAGTTCTCCGTCGAGCACGCGATCGAGCGCGTGCAGGGTCAAGCCGATGCGGTGGTCGGTGACCCGGCTTTGCGGGAAATTGTAGGTGCGGATTTTCTCTGCCCGCTCGCCGCTCCCCACCATCGAGCGACGATTTTGCGCAAGCGCGGCTTGTTGTTCCGCGCGGGCCCGTTCCAACAAGCGGGCACGCAAAATCTTCAGCGCTTTGGCCTTGTTCTTGTGCTGCGACTTTTCGTCTTGGCAGGTGACCACCAACCCCGTGGGCAAGTGGGTAATGCGCACCGCCGAGTCGGTCGTGTTCACGCTCTGCCCGCCCGGCCCCGAGGCGCGAAACACGTCGATGCGTAAGTCTTTCGCTTCGTCGATGGCCACCTCGACCTCTTCGGCTTCGGGCAACACCGCCACGGTTACGGTGGAGGTGTGGATTCTGCCAGCCGCTTCGGTTTCCGGCACCCGCTGCACGCGGTGCACGCCGCCTTCGTATTTCAGGCGACTGTACGCACCGCGCCCTTGCACCAAGGCAACGATTTCTTTCAGTCCGCCAATTTCGCTGCGACTGGCGCTAAGCACCTCCACCTTCCAGCCATGGCGCTCCGCGTAACGGGAATACATCCGAAACAGTTCTTCGGCAAACAGCGAGGCTTCGTTGCCTCCGGCCCCAGCGCGAATTTCGAGCACCACGTTGCGCTCGTCGTTCGGGTCTTTCGGCAGCAGCAGCCGGCGAAGTTCCTCTTCCAATTCTTCCCGGCGCTGTTCGAGTTTCGCGATTTCCTCGCGCGCGAGTTCCCGGAGTTCTTCGTCGTCCTCGGCGGCCAAAGCGCGATTGTTCTCCAGCTCCTGTTGAACGCGCTTCCACTCTCGGTAGCGCTGAACAATTTCCTCCAAGCCCGCGCGTTCTTTGGATAAGCGGGCATACTCCTGGTGGTTCACCGCCACTTCCGGGTCCAAGAGGCGGCGCTCGAGTTCTTCGTATCGGCGTTCTACGTCAGCAAGTTTGTCGAACATCGTTTCAGAACACAGGGATCCCAGGGTTTGGCGTGCCGGGCCCCCAAGGGGAAAAGAAAAGGGCGCGGGAAGCCTGGTCCCTCGCCCTTTTCTTCTGTTCGCGCGACCGGAGGTCGCTAGGCTGGAGATTTTTCGGCGTTGTTTTGGTTGGCTCTATTGCCGTAGCGCTTCTGAAACCGCTCCACGCGGCCTGCGGTATCGACGAACTTTTGCTTCCCGGTAAAAAACGGGTGGCAGTTGGAACAAATTTCCACGTGGATTTCCGGCACGGTAGAGCGCGTTTCCAGCACGTTGCCGCACGCGCAAATAATACGGGCGGGACCGTAATTGGGATGAATTCCTTCTTTCATGTTCTGCTCCCCTCGGCGGGCTCGGTTGCGAGCGTGGGTAGCTAGCAGCGGCGGTCGGCCCAGGCAACCACCTGCGGCCCCACACACCGGGTGCCCGTGCGACGCGTCTTGTGTACGTGGTCGTGCCGACACGTCGGAACGACAGGCGACCCGGTGGGTCGCCCATGGGGTGCGGTGTACGCAGGCAGACGTGTTCGGTGATGTGGACCGGCGTGCACGACGGTGGCACGGCGATCTACCGCGATGGAATCGCCGCTGCCAGGCACGGGGCGGGATGACAGACGACGTGGACCCTGCGAGATCGCACGACGACAGCATCGACCCTCACCCGGCGCTGCGCGCCGGCCTCTCCCTCCCAGGGAGAGGCGTCTTTTCTCTCCCGTGCAACTGCGATCTGCAAACCGTCACTCCGTCGCACCAAGCGACGTCGACTCCTCTCCCTCGCCCTGGCTAGGGCGAGGGAGAGGATGAAAGGTGAGGGAGTGGGTCGAACGTCGATCCACGACGCAACCGACCCTCACCCGGCGCTGCGCGCCGGCCTCTCCCTGCCAGGGAGAGGCGTCTCTTTGTTGCTTCGGTGGGAATGCGCGGCAGCCTTCTGTCCACTCACTCCACCGGCCTGCACCCTGCCGCCGGGCAATGTAGGGGCGACCCGGTGGGTCGCCCATTAGGTGCGGCACGTGCACTGGGACCACATTAGCTCATGCGGGGCCGACGTGCACAACGGTGCCAGGGCGACGCACCGCGTCGCCCCTACATGCCGAGGGTACAGACGCGTGCGTTACACCCGCGAATATGGCACCGCGACGCGGGTGTCCGTTGTAGGGGCGGTTCGCGAACCGCCCCTACAATGCTCGGCGGGTCCGTGGTGCAAACGCGGCGATGGGGACCCACGTGCACGCGACGATTTCAGGGCACGGCACCGCGTCGCCCCTACGCCATACGGAAACGCCCGTGGTTCATTGGAACCCCCACCCTGCCGCCGGGCAATGTAAGGGGGGACCCGGTGGGTCGCCCGTCGGTGCGGCGCACGTGCTGTGGCCACGTTGGGGCGGGTTGGGCCGGGATTCACGATGGCGCGAGGGGATGGCGCCGGACTTTTTTTGTTGCGGTGGCGGTGCGACAGGATGGGCATGGGTTGTTTCCTTTCTTGGCGGCGTGAAGGAACGAAGATCCTCGTGGCGGCGGGAGCTGCCGTCGGGATGCTGCTTGGTCGGCCTGCTGCTGTGCAGGCCGGCGGCGACCTTCCCTCCTTCCGATGGGTAAACCCTAGCAGGGGGACGTTGCGCGACTGGCCGCTGGTGACAAGCGTGGCGTTCCCACGCGGTCATGTCACCGACCCAAGCCGCCTCGTACTGGCGAGGGACACGGGCCTGCTGCCAAGCGTCGTACGCCCGCTAGCACGTTGGGACGATGGTTCCGTTTGGTGGGCACGGATCGAAAGCCAGGCGGACCTCGCACCCAGAAAGGAGCTTGTCGCCAAGTTGGAGATGCACTCCACGGAACGCCCGT
>Ga0101945_1001026_pt1 | contig 33517 bp, 33 predicted proteins | sample DewCreD2012metaG_2_FD_75246 | JGI IMG/M metagenome (GOLD analysis project Ga0101945, IMG submission 75246) | Hot spring sediment bacterial and archeal communities from British Columbia, Canada, to study Microbial Dark Matter (Phase II) - Dewar... ... | reverse complement strand
TGGGTGTTATCAAAGCCTCTGAGCCTAACGGAACCACCACCAAGGCCGTAGGCATCGTCCGTTTGAACGTTCAAGGAAGGTGTTAGCTCTATAGCTCTAAACACATTCACTCCGCCTGCGCCAGTACCCCTTTGAAGCTCCTTTTCCTTTACCGTTGTCTCCGTCTTTGGCTTTGCCTTTTTCCTTTCCACTGGTATTTCAGGAGCCTCCCTTTCCTTTTCCTCTTGCACCTGTATTTTTATCCTTGGAGCCTCTTGAGCAATGGCCACACCCACACAGAAGATACCGCTCAGAAGCACAATCCTTTTTGTCATGGCAATCTACCTCCTTGATGTCAGTACGGTGCCACCATCTCCCACAGCTATAAGCAGGCTTTCACAGTCTGATACAAAATTGACTTTGTTGCTTGTTCCTGTGTTGGCCAGCGTCCAGCTTTGGCCACCGTCGGTGGACCTAAGTATGGTGCCACCATCTCCTGTAGCAAGCAAAAGGTCGTTAACTTTAAGCACAAAGGTTAGCCTTTGTTGTGCAGTGTATGGGCTGGTCCATACGCTAAGGTCTTGGGATAGATAAACCTTATTGTTGTTGTTGCTTACTGCTACATACCTGCCGTTTATGTATGCTATGCCCCAAAGGTTTGGTGTATCTCCACCAAAGTTGGCATTTGCATTAGTCCATGTGTTAAGGTCTGAAGAGGTAAGAACTGTGCCACCATTTCCAACCATAACATACCTTTGTCCATCGTGTATGAGCCACTCAAGAGTTTGGGTTGTCCCGCTTGTTTTTAAGCTCCAGCTTGCACCTTGCCTACAGTCGGATGTGTTTGCATTGCACACCAGTATGGTGCCATTTTGACCCATGGCCACAAAGTAGCCGTTTATGTAAGCCACACGGTATAATGTTTTTGTAGTAAGGTTATGGTTTACGCGCACCCAATTTATACCGTCCTGTGAAGCTATTATGCTTCCGTTATAGCCCACAGCCACAAAGAACCCATTGCCATAAACCACTCCATAAAAGGTGTTCGTCTCTGTTCCCTGTGGTGCTTGAGCCCTTTGCCAATTTGTGCCGTCTGTAGAGTAGAGTAGCACTGCTTCATACTGGTTTTGTGCATTTCTACCACCACCCACTACCACATACTTACCAGATGTGCAAGAAGCTCCCCATAAAGGTAGGGTGGTGCCTGAGTTTTGTGGGATCCAGTTTTCACCCACGGGAGGTGGGGGTGGTGGTGTTTCACTTACCACTATAGTTATGCTGGCCCTTTTCACTATGTCTCCAGAGGTAGCCTTGAGTGATAGCCTGTAAGTTCCCGTTGGCAAAGAGGAGGGTACGCTAAGGGTTAGTTGAAAGTTATTGTTTCTTCCCACATTAACCGAGCTTGGACTTAGGCCTATCATACAATGGCTTCCGTCTTCTCTCTCAAGGCTTAGGGCCACATTTCCGCTAAAACCAAACTGGGGAGTGATGGTTAGGGTGGTGTTTGTACTTTGTCCTGCTTGCACACTCAAAGTGTTGGGGTTTAGGCTTATGCTAAAGTCTGGCTTGGGGTTCTCCAAAAGGGAGGAGCTCACTCCGCCAAAGCCTCCCCCACAGGAAGATACGAGCAAAGCAACGGTCAGAATAAACAAACTGTATATTACTCTAACCATGGCACACCTCCTACCTTTACCATAAGCATATCAACCTTTTGTTAAGACTGGGTTAAGGTTTGGTTAAGATTTTGTTAAGAGGCTTTTTGGTATAATTGAGCTTATATGCTTATAAAAAACCTTGACCTATGGCCCTACACCACCATACGCATAGGGGGCAAGGCTCTGTATTTTTGTGAGCCAAAGGACCTTGAAGAACTGAAGTATGCCATCTTTTTTGCCTTGGATAAATCCTTACCCATCTTTATCCTTGGCAGGGGTTCTAATACCATCTTTGGCGATTTTGAAGGTCTGGTTATAAGTATGAGAAAATTTGAAGGCTTTGGAGTAAAGAGGGAAGGGGACCTTTTTCATATTACAGCTCAGGCTGGAGTGCTTCTTTCTAAGCTTGTGTCCTTTTCTTTGAAAGAAGGGCTTGAGGGTTTTTATAGGCTTGTGGGCTTTCCCGCCACCGTTGGTGGTGCCATAGCCATGAACGCAGGAGCTTTTGGCTATGAGATGAGCGAGCATCTCAAAGAAGTGGTCTTTTTGGATTGGGAAGGGAAGCTTCAGAGGGCAAGGAAAGAAGAGCTAAGCTTTTCTTACAGGTCTTCACCCTTCCCAGATCTTGGGTTTGTGCTTGCGGGAACTTTTGCAGCGCCAAAGGCAAAGAGGGATATAGTGGAGGAATATAAGGTTATAAGGGAAAAGAGGGCAAGCAAACAGCCCCTAAATCTTCCCACTTGCGGTTCCACCTTTAAGAACCCACCGGGACATTTTGCGGGTAGGCTTTTAGAAGAAGTGGGGATGAAGGGCTATAGAGTGGGGGACGTGGCCTTTTCGGAAAAGCATGCCAACTTTTTGGTAAACCTTGGAAGGGGCACCTACCAAGATGTGGTTAAAATAATCCAAGAGGCAAAGAGAAGGGTCTTTGAAAGCTTTGGTATAAGCTTGGAAGAGGAGGTAAGGCTAATTGAAAGTGGTTGTGCTTATGGGAGGAAGGTCCAGTGAAAGGGAGATCTCCTTAAAGAGCGGTCAGGCTATCCTAAGTGCTTTGCAAGAGCTAGGTCATGAGGCTATAGCCTTGGACCTAGAAGAGGACCTTTGCGAAAGGCTAAAGGTTATAAGGCCAGATAAGGTCTTTATAGCCCTTCATGGCACTTATGGAGAAGATGGAAGGGTGCAAGGCCTTTTGGACCTTTTGGGCATTCCCTACGTGGGCTCTGGTGTGCTAGGAAGCGCCTTGGCCATGGACAAGGACATAACAAAGAAGGTCCTTTCCTTTCATGGCATTAAGGTACCCAAGTGGATATGCCTTAGGTCTCCGGAGGAAGGCTTTGAATGGAACACCCACCCTGCCGTTGTAAAGCCTGCCGACCAAGGCTCAAGCGTGGGGCTTTTTGTGGTAAAGGACCAAAGGGAGCTAAGGGAAGCCATAGGTGAGTGCTTTAAACTGTCAAAAAAGGTGATGGTGGAGGAGTTTATTGAAGGTAGGGATTTCACTGTAGGCATTATAAAGAACCAAGCCCTACCACCCATTGAGATAAGGCCTAAGAAGGGTCTTTATGACTATGAAAGCAAATACACAAAGGGTATGACGGAGTATATCTTCTCCGAAGATGAGGAGCTAAACATAGAGCTACAAGATATAGCCCTACGGGCTCACCTTTACCTTGAGCTTAAAGACTTCTCAAGGGTGGACTTTAGGGTCTCAAAGGAAGGCATACCATACCTTTTGGAGGTAAACACCATTCCGGGTATGACAGAGCTTAGCCTATTCCCTATGGCGTGCCAAAGGGCGGGGATAGACTTTAAGAGGATGGTGGAGGTACTAATATCCTCTGTGTAAAATAGTATCATGCCCTTTAAGTCTCTCTTTACAGACCTTTATGAGCTTACAATGGCCCAAGCTTATTTTGAAGCGGGGAAAACTGGCAGGGCTGTCTTTAGCCTATTTGTCAGAAAACTTCCAGAAAACAGGAACTTTTTTGTTTCATGCGGACTTGAGCCTCTCCTTGAAGCCCTCTCAGAATTTCGCTTTGGCGATGAAGAGCTAAAATACCTCAAATCCCTTGGCATCTTCAAAGATTGGTTTTTGGACTATTTAAAAGAGTATAGCTTTAGGTCAAACCTCTACGCCATAGGTGAGGGAAGGATCATATTCCAGAATGAGCCCATAGTTCAGCTGGAGGGTTCTTTGCCCGATGTGCAAATACTTGAAACTATAGTGATAAACTTAATACACTACAACACTCTTATAGCTTCAAAAGCTGCCAGATGCTACATAGCTGGAAGGGGAAAGGGCCTTGTGGACTTTGGTCTAAGGAGGGCCCATGGCCTTGATGCGGGCCTTTATGCGGCAAGGGCAACCTACATAACGGGCTTTTCTGGTACCTCCAACCTCTTTGCTGGCATGAAATACTCCATCCCAGTCTTTGGAACCATGGCCCACTCCTTTGTTATGGTCTTTGAAGAAGAGGAAGAGGCCTTTAGAGCCTTTGCCAAGAGCTTTCCAGACAGGACGGTGCTTCTCATAGACACCTATGACACCATTGAAGGAGCAAAAAAGGCCCTAAGGCTTATGAAGGAAGGCATAAAAGTAGTTGGTGTGCGCATTGACAGCGGGGATGTGGAGGAGCTAAGCAAAGAGGTAAGAAAGATCTTTGATAGGGAAGGCTTTAGGGATGTGAAGATCCTTGTCAGTGGGGGGGTGGATGAGATGGATATGGACAGGTGGCTCTCAAGATCTGCGCCCATAGATTCCTTTGGTGTGGGCACCAAACTTTTGACCTCTTCAGACGCACCCTATCTGGACATAGCCTACAAGCTTGTAGAGTATGAGGGAAAGCCCAAGTTTAAGCTAAGCCCGGGAAAGGCCACCTTTCCATACAAAAGGCAGGTCATAAGACACTATGAGGATGGCCTTATGGCCTACGATGAGGTGGTGCCCTACAGAGAAGGGGGCCTTGTGGAGATGGTATGCAAGGAGGGAAACCTTATAAAGAAGCTCCCAAGCCTAAAGGAGATAAGGGAAGTGTTTATGGAGGAACTCTCAAGGCTTCCAGAGAGATTAAAGTCTTTACATGAAAAGGCGGAGTATAAGGTGCTTATAATATAATATGTAAGGAGGTGTGAGATGAGCAGAAGGCCCAACATAGAGGAAGCTCTTAAAAAGGTATCTTCAAGGTATGAGCTTGTGCATGCAGCCGCAAAGAGAGTAAAACAGCTTCTTGAAAGAGGTGATGATATATTTGTTAGAGACAGAGCAAGAGGCGAGCTAATCAAAAAGACCTTTCAAGCTGTGGAAGATATAGCTCAAGGTAAGGTGCAAGTTATAAAGATTAAGAAGGGTGCAAACAATGATTAAAAGCCTCCTCTTTCTACATCTTTTCTTTGCTATAGTGTGGGTAGGAGGTATGGTATACAGCTTGCTTTTTTTGAGGCCTTCTTTGAGGGAGATAGCGCAGGAGGAACAAAGAGGTAAGTTTTTAAAACAGGTTTTTTCTAAGTTTTTCTTGGCAGTCTGGCTTTCTATAATTGTGCTTTTCCTCACCGGCATGAGCCTGTGGCATGGCTACAGAAAGGATTTTTCGGACAACTCCCTCTTCCACATAAAGCTTTTCCTCTTTGGCCTTATGGTAATTATCTTCACGTACATCTACTTTTTCCTATTTAGAAGAAATAAACTTTCCCACATTCCCAATCTAATAGGTGTTAATCTGCTTTTGAGTATACTCATACTCCTTATAATCATCTACATAAGGTAGTATGCCCTTATTACTCTTACTCCTTACATTCCTTTACGCTTGGGCACAACTTCCAAAGGAGTATGAGCTTCTTATTCAATTTAAACAGACCTCAGACTCTTCTATAGCCTATAGGATCCTAAAGGACTATCCCGATGCAGTCTTCAAAGATGACCTAATGCTGCTTTTGGCAAAGCTGGAAAAGTCTAAGGGAATGGAAGAAGAGGCCAAAAGGCTAATTAAGGATATAAATCCAAAGAACTTAAGCTCACAATACAAAGATGACTATGTCGGCCTATGGAAGGAGCTTGGGCTCGATCCAAAGGAAGGCTTTTTAAAACACCCAGTGATTTTTAGAGAGTTTATACCACAGTTAAAGCTCAGCCAAGAGGAGGCCCTTAATGCTTCGGAGGAGCTCTTTAGAAGAAGGTACTATAAAGAGGTAATAAGCCTTTTGGGACCATTGGAGTTTAATAAAGTATGCTATATGCTTGGAAAATCCTATTTGGCACTTAGAGAAAAGGAGAAGGCCATCGATACTTTTGAAAAATGTGATGATGCTAGGGCAAAGGCGGACCTTGCGGTCCTCTACTTTGAGCTAGGCCAAAAAGATCAAAGCGAAAGGATACTTTCTACACTTCAAGATAAAAGGCTTTTGTCCGATGCCCTCTTTAGAATGGGTAGGCAATGCTTAACAAGGGAGGACTATAGGTGTGCTATTGATTATCTTTCTCGCATGGAGCCCTCCTATAAAAGGGAGTTTAACCTGGGATTGTCTTACTATGCCTTAGGGGACTATTCAAAGGCGCTTGACAGCTTTCTTAGGTCCTTGGAATACACAAAGGATAAGGAGGAGAGGTCTGCCAGCTACTTTTGGGCCTACAAGAGCGCCTTTATGATAGACAAGGAGAGAGCCAACGAGTATCTTATAAAGGCATCCAATGGAAATGGCTTTTACTATGCGGTAGCTAGCGCCATGCTTGGCCTTCCTGTGGCAAGCAAGGCTATAAAGGTGGTGATGGAAGATGAAAACCTTCCAAAAACGGCAAGTATTATAAAGGCAATATGGCTTGCTGGCTTTCCAGAGTATGCAAGGCTTGAGGCCTTCAAAAGGATAGGGGAAATGTCTTCCTCTGATATTCTTGCCCTATCAAAGCTTGATACGCACCTTGCTATTAGGCTTGCCATTAGAAAGTATGGTTATGGTAGCGTGGTCTATAGTGCAATAGCCTTTCCAAAACCCTTTTGGAACACTGTAGAAAGAGCATCAAACACCTATGGAATTAGTCCTGCTTTGATATATGCAGTTATGAGACAGGAGAGCCTTTTTGATACCTATGCCATATCTGTTGCTGGCGCTAAAGGCCTTATGCAACTCCTTGATGGTACAGCTCAATACATGGCAAGAAAGGAAGGAGTTAGAATAAAAAGCCTCTTTCACCCAGAAACCAACATCCTTTTGGGAGTGGCCTACCTTAGATATCTGCTTGATATGTGGAATGGAGACTTGGTTAGGGCCCTTGCCAGCTACAACGCCGGCCCCACAAGGGTAAAAAACTGGAACAGCACTGAGGATGTATATCTCTTTATAGAAACGGTGCCCATAGCGGAAACTAGGAACTACGTAAAGAGAGTGCTATACAACTACTACGTTTATTCGGACCTATTAAAGTGATCTTACTGCCCTATCTATCCTCTCAAGGGCAAGGTCAATATCTTCCTCTTGGTGAGCAGCACTCAAAAACCACGCTTCAAACTGGGAAGGTGGTATGAGAACGCCTTCCTTTAACAAGGCCCTAAAGAACCTTCCAAAGAGCTCTGTGTTGGAGCTTTTTGCACTTTCATAGTCATAGACCTCTCTGTCTATAAAGAAGACTGTAAACATGGAGGCTATCTGGTTTATACGATGGGCTATACCTTTGTCCGATAGTATTTTGGAAATGCCATCTGTGAGCTTCCTTGTTAGCCTTTCCAGCTCTTGGTATGGATTAACGCTTAGAAGCTCCCTTATGGTGGCAATGCCAGCCACCATGGAAAGGGGATTGCCAGAAAGAGTTCCAGCCTGATAGATGGGCCCCTCTGGTGCCACCTTCTCCATAATCTCCCTTCTTCCACCGTAGGCACCCAAGGGCATGCCGCCACTAAGTATTTTCCCCATACACGTAATATCCGGCTCTATGTTAAAGACCTCTTGGGCCCCACCCTTAGAAAGCCTAAAATTGGTAATGACCTCATCGCAAATAAATAGAGCGCCATACCTTCTTGTCAGGCCACTTATTGCTTCCAAAAAGCCCGGCTTTGGAAGGACCACACCCATATTTCCAGCCACAGGCTCCACTATCACACAGGCTATATCTTCTCCATACCTTTTGAAGACCTCTTCTAAGGCCTCTGTGTTGTTATAGGGTATTACAAGAGTGAGCCTTGCTACCTCTTCCGGCACTCCTGGAGTTCCCGGAATGCCAAGGGTGGCCACACCAGATCCAGCGCTCACCAAGAGGGCATCACCATGCCCATGATAACAGCCTTCAAACTTCACCACATATTTTTTGCCCGTATAGCCCCTTGCCAGCCTTATGGCAGACATGGTGGCTTCTGTGCCAGAGGATACAAACCTTACCATTTCCACAGAGGGCATACAAGAGGCCACAAGCTCCGCAAGCTCTATCTCATAAGGGTTTGTAAGGCCATAGGAAAGCCCATTTTTGGCCTGTTCTTTTACCGCTTCCACCACCTTGGGATGGGCATGGCCTAAGATGAGAGGGCCCCAAGACATGAGAAAGTCTATATATTCCTTTCCTTCCACATCCCAAAGCCTTGACCCTTTTGCCCTTGAGACTATGATAGGGTCTCCGCCTACGGCCTTAAAGGCTCTGACTGGAGAGCTGACGCCCCCCGGCATAAGAGACCTTGCCTTCTCAAAGAGTTCCCTGTTTTTCATTTAGCATATATTATAACTGCTATTCCTTGCTGTTAATAGTTTTTTTGTCTAAAATTTTAACTATGCCGCACTTGACCGTTGAAGTATTACAGCTGTTGGAAGAAAAACTTGGAAAGGAAGAAGCTAAAAAAGTGGCAGAGGCCATTGAGATTGCTTTGGAAAGTATAGAAGATAAAGCCAAAGAAGTAGCAATACAGAAAAAGTTAGAGTTAAAAGAGGAGCTTACGAAAGAGCTTATAACAAAGGCGGAGTTTTATGGAGAGATAAGGCTAATAAAGCAAGAAATAGAGGCCTTAAGGCAGGAGATGAGGACCTTAAAAACAGAGCTTGAAGCAAAGATAGAAAATGAAATCCTTAAGCTTGACAGAAAATTCACCATCTTGTTTTTAATCCTCCTATTTGCCATAATCTTTTTAAACAAGGAGGCCCTGGAGTTTATAGCAAAGCTTTTTGGACTTATTAAGTAGTGGCATATATTATAATCTTAATTCTTTCCAGACCCTTTTGGAGGTGGTAGAATGGCAAAGGCCCTGGCTCTCAAGTGTAGGGAGTGCGGAAGAGAGTACCCCATAGAGCCTATCCATGTATGTGAATACTGCTTTGGCCCCCTTGAGGTCAAGTACGACTATGAGGAGATAAAAAAGAAGATAAGCAGGAAGAAGATAGAGGAAGGTCCAAAGAGCCTATGGCGGTATATAGACCTTTTGCCCGTTGAGGAGCCAAGGGTGGGTTTTCATGCGGGCTTTACACCGCTAAAAAAGGCGGAAAACCTTGGCAAGCTTTTGGGCCTTGAAAACCTTTACATAAAGGACGATTCGGTAAACCATCCCACCCTCTCTTTTAAGGACAGGGTTGTCTCCGTTGCCATATCCAAGGCCATAGAGTTTGGCTTTGATACTACTGCATGCGCTTCCACTGGAAACCTTGCCAACTCGGTGGCAAGCCACTCGGCACAGGCGGGCCTAAACTGCTTTGTCTTTATACCGGCCAACCTTGAGTCCCAAAAGATATACGGAAGCCTTGTTTTTTCTCCCACAGTGGTGGCAGTGGAAGGCACTTACGACGATGTAAACAGGCTGTGTTCAGAGATAGCCAACGAGCTCCCTTGGGCCTTTGTCAACATAAACATAAGGCCCTTCTATGCAGAAGGGTCAAAAACCTTAGCCTTTGAAGTGGTGGAACAGCTTGGCTGGAGAGCGCCAGATGCGGTAGTAGCGCCAGCAGCCTCAGGCTCTCTTGTTACCAAAATATGGAAGGGCCTAAAGGAGATGGCCATAGTGGGCCTAATAGATGAGGTAAAGACAAGGGTCTACGGTGCCCAGGCGGAGGGATGTTCCCCCATAGCTCAAGCATGGAAGGAAGGAAGGGACTTTATAAAGCCTGTAAAGCCCAACACCATAGCCAAGTCCATAGCCATAGGAAACCCAGCCGACGGCATATACGCCCTCCAGGTCACAAAAGAAAGCAAAGGAGATTGGGAAACTGCCACCGATGAGGAGATCATAGAAGGCATAAAGCTCCTTGCGGAGACAGAAGGTATATTTACAGAAACGGCAGGTGGCACTACCATTGCAGTTCTTAAAAAGCTTGCTCAAAGAGGCGCCTTCAGAAGGGATGAGGTGGTGGTAGCCTACATCACAGGCAACGGCTACAAGACCATGGAGGTCTTAGACAACCACCTTAAGGAGACCATTCACATAAAGCCAACCCTTGCAGACTTTAAAGAAAAGATCCTTGCCCGTGTTTAAGTATTTGCTCCTTCTCCTCTCCCTCCTTTTTATATCTTGTTCCAAGGACACTCTTCCCAAAATAGAGGTAAAGACCCTTGAGGGTAAAAAGGTCTACCTTTCGGATTATAAGGGCAAAAAGGTGCTCCTTTATGTGTGGAGTAGGACATGCGCAGGCCACTCAAAGGACCTTGGAAAGCTAAACCAGATTACAGAAGAGAGGAAAGATTACACCATAATCTCCTACGCCATAGCCATGGAAAGAGAGGATGTGATAAAGAGCTACAAGGACATAGGGATTGAACCAAAGTTTATCACATTGATTGATACGGAGGTGCGCTTCAACGACCACTTTCCCATAACCTTTTTGCCTTCCACCTACCTCTTTGACGAGAAGGGAAAGCTAATAAAATCCTATCCTGGCCTTTATGTTCCTTAGATTTACTCAACGGTGACCGTTTTTGCCAAGTTCCTTGGCTGGTCCACATCAAGGCCAAGGTAGTCCGCCATATAGTAGGCAAAGAGTTGCAGAGGCACTACGGTCAAGAAGGGAGTAAGGTCCTCTTCAATGGGAGGCACTTCTATAAGGTCTGTGCAAAGCCTTTTGAGGTTTTCATCACCCTTAAAGCCAACTCCCAAGACCTTTCCCTTTCTTGCCAAAACCTCCTCTATGTTGGAAAGGATCTTTTCATAGACCCTGTCCCTTGGTGCCACAGCCACCGTAGGAGTCTTTTCATCTATGAGGGCTATGGGCCCGTGCTTCATCTCCCCAGCAGGATAGCCTTCAGCGTGTATGTAAGAGATCTCTTTAAGCTTTAGGGCTCCCTCAAGGGCAACAGGATAGCTCAAATACCTACCCAAGTACACTATATTTTTATAGTCTGCATACTTTAAAGCCAATGCTTTAAGGTTTTCTGAGTCTGACAGAGTTTCTTCCACAAGGTGTGGCACCTTAAGAAGTCCATCCATAAGGGTATTATTATCTTCCGAGTGGCTTATGGCAAGGGCATAAAGCACGGCCAATTGGGCCGTAAAGGTCTTTGTGGCCGCCACGCCTATCTCTGGACCGGCATGGGTATAAAGGGTGTAGTCCGATTCCCTGTCAAGGGCGCTCCCTATCACATTCACTATGGATAAAAGAGTTGCCCCCCTTTCCTTCATGGCAAGGGCCGAAAACCTCGTGTCCGCAGTCTCACCAGACTGAGATATGGCAAGTACTAAGTCTCTCTCGTCCACAGGGCTGTCCGAATATCTTAGCTCTGAGGCATAAACCACCTCCACCGGCACCTTGGCATACTTCTCAATCCAATACTTTCCTACAAGGCCCGCATGGTAGGAGGTGCCGCAGGCCACAACAAGCACACGCCTAAAATCTCTAAGGTTTATGGGCATCTCATAATCTCTGGATATATAGCCCTTTATGGTATCTCCTAAGGTTCTTGGCTGTTCAAAGATCTCCTTTAGCATAAAATGCTTAAATCCTCCCTTCTCCGCAGAGATAACATCCCAAGCGATATGCATAGCCTCCTTTGTAAGCAGGTTCCCCTCAAAATCGTATATAAAGAAGCCATCAGGCCTTAAATCTACCACCTCACCATCCCCCAAGGGTATAACGGTCCTTGTAAAGGGCAAGAGGGCTGGTATGTCCGAGGCTATAAAGTTTTCACCCTTTCCCACACCCACCACCAGAGGGCTTCCATACCTTACGGCCACAATCCTGTTGGGCTCCTTTGTGGATATGACGGCAAAGGCGTAAGCTCCCTTTAGCCTTTTTATAACTTTTAAAACCGTCCTAAGAAGGTCTCCATCGTAGTTTAGTGCTATGAGATGCACTATGGCTTCCGTGTCCGTCTGGGACCTATACTCCACACCTTGCCTCTCCAGCTCCTCCTTTAGCTCCCTGTAGTTTTCTATAATGCCGTTGTGCACCAGCGCAAACTCTCCTCTATTATCTGTATGAGGATGGGCGTTTAGCTCGCAGACCTCACCATGGGTGGCCCATCTGGTATGCCCTATGCCAGCCACAGCCTTCAGCTCCTTCCCCCACAGGCTTCTTACCAGCTCCCTTATCTTTCCCACCTTCTTCTCCACATAGAGGCTCCCGTTCTCTATGAGAGCCACACCGGCAGAATCATACCCTCTATACTCAAGCCTCTCAAGCCCCTGCAGTAGCACCAAAAGGGCAGGATTGGACCCCACATAGCCTATTATTCCACACATGGAGTAAAATTATAAGGTAGGAGTGCTTTATAATATCTATCAACCATGGAGGGAAAAAACCTAAACGAAGAGATAGACCTAAGGGAACTCTTATTAAAGCTTTGGAAGTATAAGGTCTTTATACTAATTTTTACTGTTTTTGCTTTAATAGCTTCCGCACTGGCGGCAAATATGATTAAGCCCAAATATAAATCCCAGGCAAGTGTGGTTCCAAATTTAATGGAGTTTAAAAAGATAGAAATAAGTAGGCTAAAAGATATCCTTAAAGAATATAGCAATAACACCATTATAAACCTCAATGTTGAAGTCAATACAAACATGATACTACCCTACTTCAACAGTGAAGATGTGGCCATCTCTGCTTTAAAATCCTCAGGCCTTTATAACTCTTCCAAGTATAGATCACCTTTAGAGCAAATTGAAAAAGAATTTAAGATAAAAGCAGATGTTGATAAAAAGGATGGAAGCATAAAGATTGAAGTAATTCACTCTTCTCCCGAGGTTGCAGCCAAGTTTAACCTTGCCCTCATAAAAGAAGTAAACAGCAGAATCAACCAGCTTTACTCACCGGGCAAAGATATTAACTATCTTATAATCACCAGCATGCCAGAAACGCCCTACGAGCCATATTTTCCCAAAAAGTTTAAAATAGTCTTTCTTTCCACTTTTTCCGCCTTTCTTTTAAGTATATTTATAGCTCTGTTTTATGATTGGATTAGAACAGAAAAATAGCGGAGGCACTGTATGAAGGCAGTCATCCTTGCGGGGGGAAGTGGCACAAGGCTGTATCCAACAACAAAGCTTATAAACAAGCATTTTCTTCCCATTTACAACAAGCCCATGATCTATTATCCCATTTCCTTAGTTATGCTTTTAAAGATTAAGGACATTGTCTTTGTGATAAACCCGGAAGATGAGCCTATGTTTTTAAAGCTTTTTGAAGTTCTTCAAAGGCTTGGGTTGAATTTAAGCTATGTTTTTCAAGAAAAGCCTAACGGCCTTGCAGAGGGTTTGATCCTTACAGAGGATTTTATAAAAGACTCCAATGTTATGTATTTACTTGGTGATAACCTTTTGTATGGACACAATGTATGGAAGGAGCTTGATCAGGCAAAAAGGGAGGTGGAAGAGGGCAAGACTGGTGCCTATACCTTTGGGTATTATGTAAAAGACCCTCACAGGTTTGGTATTGTGGAGTTTGATGAAAAGGGAAGGGTTATAAGCATAGAAGAAAAGCCAAAGCGTCCCAAATCCCATTTTGCGGTTATAGGCATTTACTTCTTTGACAAAAAGGTTGTAGAGTTTGCCAAAAGGGTAAAGCCTTCCGAGAGGGGAGAGCTTGAGATAACCTCTGTTCTTCAGGAATACATAAACATAGGAGAGCTAAAGGTTAAGACCCTTGGAAGGGGCTTTGCTTGGTTTGATGCAGGAACTTATGATAGCTTTTTGGAAGCAAGCCACTTTGTTTCCACCATTGAAAACAAAACGGGGCTTATGATAGGTTGCTTGGAAGAAATAGCCTACAGGAACGGATGGATTAGTAAAGAGGAGCTTCTTGAGCTTGCAAAACCTCTCTCAAAAACAGATTATGGAAGATATCTTATAAAGCTTGTGGAGGAAGAGCATGCCCTTTGAGTTTGAGAGGCTTGAACTTGAGGGCTTGGTTTTAATAAGGCCAAAGGTCTTTAGGGATGAGAGAGGCTTTTTCTTGGAGTTTTACAAAAGGTCAGAGCTTTACAAAAATGGAATAGAGGTGGAGTTTTTACAAGATAATCATTCAGCCTCTGTTAAAGGTACCTTAAAAGGGCTACACTATCAAAAGAAGCCAAAGGTTCAAGGAAAGCTGGTAAGGTGTGTTAAAGGTGAGATATTTGACGTGGCTGTGGATATTAGAAAGGGAAGCAAAACCTTTGGGAAGTGGTTTGGCATTAGGCTTTCGGAAGAAAACCAGCTTATGCTTTGGATACCCCCAGGCTTTGCCCATGGCTTTTTGGTCCTATCCGATTATGCAGAGGTTATCTATAAGGTCTCCCACTCAGAATACTCTCCCGGGCATGATGCAGGCATAAGGTTTGATGACCCAGACCTTGCCATAGATTGGCCCATAAAGGACCCAAACCTTTTGATCCTTTCGGAGAAGGACAAGAGATTGCCCTATCTTAAAGACTTAAAAGAGGAGGACCTACTTTGAAAAAAGTGCTTATTACAGGAGCAGCAGGCTTTATTGGAAGTCATTTTGTAAAGGTGGCCTTGGAGAAGGGATATGATATCTTGGCTTTGGATAAGCTAACTTATGCAGGAGACCTAAGAAGGCTTGAAGATGTGATAAAACATATAAAGTTTTTTCAGGTGGATATAACAGACAGGGAGAGTTTGGAAAAGGTCTTTAGGGAAGAAAAGCCAGATATGGTGGTGCATTTTGCGGCAGAAAGTCATGTAGACAGAAGCATCTTAGACCCATTATCCTTTATAAAAACCAACGTGGAAGGCACCTTTAACTTACTTGACCTTTCAAAAAAGTTTGAAGTGGAAAGGTTTATAAACATATCTACCGATGAGGTCTATGGAGAGCTGGAAGATTTGGAAGGCGAGTTTACGGAAGATTCTTGCCTTAGGCCTAACTCACCCTACTCTGCCTCCAAAGCCTCTGCAGACATGCTTGGAAGAGCCTACTACCGAACCTATAACCTACCGGTTATTACAGTTAGGCCTTCCAACAATTATGGACCATGGCAGTATCCAGAAAAGCTTATACCAGTGGTAATCCTAAAGGCCATAAGGAACGAACCTATACCAGTATATGGCACAGGGAAGAATAGAAGGGAATGGCTTTATGTAAAAGATTGTGCGGAAGGTGTTTTGACTGTTATGGAAAAGGGAAAGGTAGGAGAGGTTTATAACCTTGGTAGCGGCATAGAAAAGGAAAACTTAGAGGTGGTAAAGGCCATTCTAAGGATCCTTGGAAAGCCAGAGGACCTTATTTCCTTTGTAAAGGACAGGCCAGGGCATGATTTTAGGTACAGGATGAGCAGCCAAAAGATAAAAAGAGAGCTCGGTTTTAGCATAAAAACAGACTTTGAAGAAGGCCTAAGGCTTACCGTAGATTTTTATCTAAATCACTTAGACTGGGTCCAAGAGAAGGAAGAGGAGCTTAAAAACCTCTGGAGGAAGGTGTACTCTTGAAGTACCTAATCACAGGTGCCAAAGGGCAGCTTGCCAAGGAGTTTATAAAAGCCTTAGGAAGTATAAAGGCAGACTTTCTTGCCCTTGATAGGAATACTTTGGACATTTCCAATTTTTGGGAAGTTATAAAGGTGGTAAGAGAATACAAGCCCCACGTGATTTTAAACTGTGCAGCCTACAATTATGTGGATAAGGCTGAAACAGACTTTCATAGTGCTTACAAGGTAAATGTGCAGGGAGTTTATAACCTTGCCTTGGCATCTTTGGAAGTGAAGGCAAAGCTTGTTCATTATTCTACCGACTATGTTTTTGATGGAAAAAAGGAAGGCCTATACACAGAAGAGGACACTCCAAACCCTTTGAATAAATATGCTCTTTCCAAACTATTGGGAGAAGAGGTCATAAGAAACACTCTTGAAGACTATCTTATCCTTAGAGTTAGCTGGGTCTACGGAAGCGGAAGCCAAAACTTCCTCTATAAACTCCTTGAGTGGTCCAAAAATAATGACATTTTAAAGGTGGCTTGCGATGAGTTTTCTGTGCCTACTTCTACTACCACCATAGTGGAAGTCTCCCTAAAAGCTATTTCAAAAGGGTTAACAGGCCTTTATCACCTTACCAACTCTGGCTATGCCTCAAGGTATGAGTGGGCCAAAGAGTTTTTCAAATTAAAGGGCATAAACAAGTTTATCTACCCAGCATACCAATCGGACTTTAACCTACCAGCCAAAAGGCCAAGATGGTCAGCTATGAGCAATGAAAAGATAAGCAAAGAGCTGGATATAGAGATTAGAGAGTGGAGAGAGGAGTTAGAAAGGGTTTGTTTAGATCTTACGTAATACCTAAGGACCTTTTTATCTCCTCTATGGCCTTTTTGTTTATTCTATCTCTTTCTTTGTCAAAAAACCATCCCCATTTATTGAAATATTTTATAGCACTATCTATATGATATTTTAATAATTTTAGATTCTTGTAAGAACCCTTGCCGTATTCGTGGTATATATGAACATAAGGATAATATATAGTTTTAGAAACTTTATGAATCCTCCTAGATAAATCAGTGTCTTCAAGATACATAAAAAATCTTTCATCAAATAAACCAATTTTTTTTAATATGTTTGTCCTCAAAAACATACAGCATCCTGATAAATATGGAACTTCCATAATTTTATCGTAGCCAGTAAATCTTAACTCGTAAATTTCGTTCCTTTTTTTTATGAACTTTTTAAATGGACCAAAGTTTAGAAATCTTCTTCCAAACAAATCTATTGGTGTTGGCAACAATTTGCATAAATACTGTAATTTTCCATCTGGATACAACGCTTTTGGCATTACAAGTCCTACATCTGGATTATTTTCCATAAAATTATAAAGTCCTTCTAAAACTCCTTCTTCAAAATATACATCTGGATTCAAAACGAGATGATATGGTATATCTTCTTCAATTGATTTCCTAAGGGCTATATTGTGAGCTTTACCAAAACCAAGGTTAGTGTTATTAAAAATATAGACAATTCTATGGTCTAACTTAGACAATTCGCTTAATTCATCTGTTGGAGAATTGTCTATTAGGTAAACCCTATAGATTAATTTTGATGACAGACAGCTATTAATTGCCTTTTTAACTGCATCTGGATTGTTTTTGAATAGTACTACAGATACATTAAGATTCTTCATTTAGTTTACCTAACCTCCCAATTATTCCATGAAAAAGACCTTTGAGTGTGTATTTTAGGTTTTTAAGACGATTTTTTGAAAGTATTGGAAACAAAAAAGCATTTCTAGAGGTTTTTAGAAAGAGGAGTATTCTATGCCAAAGATCTAAAACATTTGTATTTAAAGCTAAATAAATAGCGTTCCTGACAGTGTAGTAATGTCTAACTGGGTTTTTTAGAGTAACTGTTTTATGTAAGAGCTTTTTACTGCTTTCTCCATGACAATGCTCAATAATCACATCAGCGTTTCCAATTATCTTATATCCTTTTCTTATTGCTCGCCAACACCATTCCATATCTACCCAATCGATAAATAGTGCTTCCATCATTAGTCCTATATCTGGTAAGTATTTAGCATTTATTATAGTGCCTGATGCTATCAATTGGAGAACTTTATGCTTTCCTTGCTTTGGATAAATTCTTTTAAATCCCAAAAGTCCTTTTTTAACAAAGAATTGCAATTTTCCTGTGTGAGTATCTATGAAAAGTGGACCGGCTGCTGCTACTTTTTCTTCTTTAAAACATTCTAACATTTTTTCTATAAAATCGGCTGGGTAAACTGTATCTTGATCAGAGAGTAATATATAATCAGCCTTTTCCTCTAAGGCTTTTTTTATACCTACATTTTGAGCATAAGCTATTCCATAGTTATCTTTTAAATATATAACTTCTATGTTGGGAAATGTTTTAAAACTTTCGAGCTTTTCACAACTACCAGGAGTATTATCTACTATAATAATTTTGTCTAATTGATTTTTTAGACTATGAATACACTTTTCTAAAATTACCATATCTGGTTTATAAGTTACTATAACTCCAAATATTTTGCTCATCAATTTTGCCTCCAGTTTATTTTTACATATTTAAATTTAATAATCGAATTGTTATTCCGGAGAAATAACAAACAAAATATGAGATTATTAAAAGTAAAAGAATTTCCTTTTGTTTAAAGTACAGTACCAAGTTTGGTAACAAAATTATTAAAATAACGCCAAAAAATTCTGAAATTCTAAATGCAAGAACAGGCACGGGAGAAAAAAAATAAAATGTAAATAATAGTAAAGATAATACTTTTATATAAAATATGTCATAGTTGTTAAATTTAATCTTATTTTTTGCATAGTAGTATAAACTAAAAATAAAATATAAGAGTATTAACAAAGAAGAATAAAAAAAGTTAAAAATATGTATTTCTTTATGTTCCCCTAACTCTAGCAACGATAAATAAATGCGTAATTTATAAGATAAAAACTCTGGAAGAAAATCAGTAAAATTAAGAAGAAGTATTTTTGATAAACCAAAATACGCCAAAAATAAACCAATTACAGGAAGAAAAAAATATATTATGCTTATTTTCCTAAGATTTAGAAAATATAATGGAAGCATCACGATTGCGCTATAATGAAACAATGATGCAAATAAAACTTTTATAATGAATTTTTTTAAATTTCTATTTACAATATCTTGAATTGCAAGCAAAAAGATTCCAGATGCTACACCTGCTCTTATCTGTGTCATTTCATGAAGAATAAAATATAAACAAATATAAGCCCATAGGCTAAGGAAAGGCATTGATGAAAGCCTATTTATCGCTAAAATTTTAAGAGAAACTCCAATAATAGCAAAGATTAAGAAAAAGGTACGCTCATTGCTACTGAATAATACCCTATTAATTTCCACAAGCATCCAAAAAGCTGGCTCTTTATCTAAGAAATTTGCTTGAGAGAAAGGAATATTTAAAAGACTTACATAATTTGGTGAATCTCTATCCAAACCAATAGGTCTAAATCCAGCGATAAAGATAAGAAGTAGTGCAACTGTAAATAACACAAGAGTTTTTTTATTAATTCTTAAAGAAAACGGTAAGGGAACAGCATATCTATTCACTTCCCAGCCTCCATAACAATTTCCTCTCCTACATGCCAAAACTTGGTTAATAAATATTCAAGTCCCCAAAAAAGTAAGCCCTCAAGCTTATAACTTTTATTTACTCTCTCCGGAGTTCCTCCAGGAAGATTGCCATTTTTTCTAATTAATCTGCTTGCAAGCCAAATAAAGTAAGCTCCCTTAGATGGTGTAAAAACATTTTTTATTTTTAACCCTGCTTTTTCAGCGGAGGTTATTAAAGACTTGGGTGAAAAAAGGTATATATGGCGTGGTGGTTCTAAATGGAAGCATGATGTTTTAAAAAATCTATGCCCTAAACTCTTAATATTTGGAGTTATTACTATCAATTTACCATTGGGTTTTAGGATTCTTTTACACTCTGATAAAAGTGTAATTGGATCAAGCACATGTTCTATTACATGGTTCATAGTAATAACATCAAAACTGTTTTCTGGGAATTTTATTTCCTCTATGGCTCCACAAAATACATTTAAATCATACTCTTCTTTTGCTACTTTTACAGCATTAGGATCTGGTTCCACTCCAACCACATCCCAGCCTAAATCTCTCATTTGAGCTAAAAAATAACCATTTCCACAGCCAATATCTAAAAGTTTTCCTCTTTCTTCTGCTCTAAGCCACATTAAACTTCCACTAACCAATTCCTTTAAAGGTCCTATCTTGGATAAAAGCCAGATTAAAAAGGCCAAACCTTTGTTTTTATACTCCGCATCCAAGGCGTATCCAAGAGTGTCATTCAAAATCTTAGCTTTTAATGCTTTGCGAAAGCTTGCAGCTTTCTTTTTACTCGGCTTTACCGGTTCGTGAGTAAAATAGTTTTGATATAACTTCCCTATCTCACTCTCTATAGGTCGTGGATTAAGCCACATGAAATCACATTCTGGACAGTACATAAGAGACCATGTACCTGGAGCATTAAAGAGGCGGTCTCTAAGGTCTTTGTATATCAATTTTCCCTTTTTTCCACATAATGGACAAGTCTCTACTTCCTCTACAAGAATGCTCTCCTCAAGATTCATAGCCTTAACCCTCCTAAAATAATCTCCTTTTCAGATTTGTCAAGCACCTTTGACCAAATAAACCAAAGAAAAATCAAAAGACATATTATAAATGAAACAAGCAAAATTATGAAATGCAATAAAAAGCTTAAAATCTTTATTGTGTATAATAAGCTTCCAAAGATTAGCAACGTATAAAGGGTTTTGGTTATTTTGTAAGAAGAAAAAAGGTTAAAAGAGAATTTATAGATTTTAAAAGTAGCACCATAAAGAAGAGCTGTGTCAAGAATTACACGAAGTGTCCAAACAGTTGCTGCACCATTTATTCCCCACTTACTTACTAATATGAGAGCTAGGAAAAAATAAATGGGTAGCTCAATAATATGAAATTTAGCAGTTAGATTTGGTCTCCCAGAGCTTTGTAATAAAGCATATGGGATATGTGCCAAGGAATTTATTAGTACTCCAAAAGCTAAAATCCTAACCACTTCTTTACTATTTTCAGCAAAATCTTTTCCTAACCACACCATAAGAAGCTCTTGGGCAAAAACTATTATGAAAATTATAATAGGTCCAAGTATTATTAGGAGATATTTAATAGAGCGAAAAAAGAGAGATTTTATTTTCTCTATATCTTTTATAGCACTCAACGAGCTAAATGTGGGAAAGAGTGTAGAAACAAGACTAAAAGGAATTATCCATATACGTGTTATAGCTTCATAAGGGGCTGTATAGTATGCAACTTGAGAAAGAGAGGAAAAAACACCTATTAGGAATCTATCTAAGTATACTAAAATTGGACCGACTATATTTGATATCATTATCCAGAAACCAAAAGAAAAAAGATGTTTAAAAAGTTCAATGGAATAGGAATATTGTTTTAAGCTTGGCACTAGATGAATACAGAAAAACAAATATGTTAACAAAGTCATAACACGTGTAACTAAAATTAATCCCACTATCCATGGTAGGCTTAATCCTAAGTGAATGCCAATTAATGGCAAAATAAAAGTCATACTATTGGATGGAATTGTTATTATATTTACAAGATCAAATCTCTGAAAAGCTTCTAAAACTCCTCTAAAGGAGCTTGAAATTAAAAGAATAGGTAAAGTAAAAGCAAGCATATAGAAGGTAGATTTTGCTTCTGTTTGAAGCTCTGGGGGAATATTCAATAGTTTTGTAGCTAATACAGGAACTATAGCTAAAAATATAAAGGTTCCTATCATGCCAAAGATAAACTGAATAGTAACGGAAGTCCAAACTATTATAGAAATTTTTTCTTTTTCACCTTTGCCAACAGACTCGGCTACTAATTTGGTTGTAGCTCGTCCCAGTCCTAAATCAAATACCGCAAAATACCCTAAAATAACCAGAGCTAAGGATAGAAGGCCAAAACGTTGTGTACCTAAGCCTTTAATTATAAATGGTAAAGTTATTATACCTGCTATAAGAGGAATAGCCTGTCCAATAAAATTGAAAATTGTGTTCCGAGCAAGGATCAATTTTGTAGGATAATTCTTAGAGACTTTTGACTCAGCACTCATATAAAATTACCTCCTTCATACCCTCCCAAACCTCACCAACCTTCTATAAAAAACCACATAAACCCACACAAAGCAAAGGAAAAGTGCTATAAGTATTAAAGTATTCTTCCAAAAGATTACGGCGGGGATTATGCTTAGGAGGCTTAGGGTCCATAGGTAGGGGGAAGTCATGAAGTTTCTTAGAAGCTTGTCTTCCACCTTTACCAGCCTTTTGTATATGAGCGTATGTAGGTGCAACTTGTCTGGTTCTCCCGGACTTGTGCCTCTTAGTAATTTCCTCCTATAAATAGAAAAAAGCGTTTCCACCACTGGGTAAGCTACCACAAGCAAGGGGAACCATGGGGAGACCTCTGGGTTCCTTTGGACCAAAAGCACGCTCACTTCCGCTATCAGGAAGCCAAGGAGGTAGGCTCCACCGTCGCCTAAAAAGATACTTCCGGAAGGGTAGTTCCAAAGGAAAAAGCCTAAGATGGCACAGCATAAAAGGAGGCACAGCTTGGCAAGATGATAGTCCCCCACCAAGTAGGACACATAGCCAAGGGCCAAGAGGCTAAGGAGGGATACGCCGCTGGCAAGGCCGTTGTAGCCATCTATTATGTTTATGGCGTTGGCCACTCCACCCACTGCAAAAACTGTGAAGGCAAAGGATACAAGGGAAAGGCTCAAAAGGTGGTCAAAGATGGGAAGGTCTACACGGTTTATGTAGGCATCAAGGAGGAAGTAGCCAAGGGCGCCGGAAAGCATGGTAAGGAAAAAGCGCTCTCTTACTCCCACCCTTTTGGTAAGGTCCTCCAAAAGGCCACCCAAAAAGGCAGGAAGAGTGCATAGGACAAGGGTCCAATAGGAACCTTCGAAGAGGGAGAAGAACAAAAGTGTTATAAATATGGCAAGGCCTCCCACCCTTGGCACAGGCTTGGTGTGAAACTTCTGAGGGCCACCGGAGGTAGGGTCATAGGCCCAACTGCCAAAGGGGTTAAACCTTATGAAAAGATAGCAGGCTGTAAAAGAGAGAAGGAATGAAGCAATAAAAAGCCAAAGCTCTTTCAAAAGTGCCACCCCCAGCGTATTATTATAAAGCTTATGGAGGAGGTGATTGTAATAGGTGGTGGTTTGGCGGGTGTGGAGGCCAGCTACAGGCTGGCCAACATGGGCATAAGGGTGCTTCTTTATGAGATGAGGCCTCAAAGGCCCACGCCAGCTCATAGGACGGATAAGCTTGCCGAGCTTGTGTGTAGCAACACTCTGGGTAGTATGGAGATCACTTCCGGTGCTGGGCTTCTTAAGGCTGAAATGGAGATGCTTGATTCTCTTGTGGTCTCTGCTGGCAGGTATGCCTATGTGCCTGCGGGCACTGCCTTGGCGGTGGACAGAGAAATCTTTTCCGATTATATAACAAAGAAGATACAAGATCATCCCAACATAAGGCTTGTAAGGGAAGAGGTAAAGAAGGTTCCAAGGGATAGGGTGGTGATAGTGGCCTCTGGGCCCCTTACCTCCGAAGCTCTGGCGGAAGACATAAAGGAGCTGGTAGGCTTTGATTACCTTTACTTTTACGATGCCATAGCTCCCATAGTGGAGGCCGACAGCGTGGACTTTTCAAAGGGCTTTTGGGCTTCCCGTTATGGGAAGGGTGGGGATGATTACTTTAACTGCGTGCTTACAGAGGAGGAGTATAAGGTCTTTTATGAGGAGCTTTTGAAGGCTGAGAAGATAAAGCCAAAGGAATTTGAAAACCTTGTTTGTTTTGAGGGCTGTATGCCCATAGAGGAGATGGCCGAAAGGGGCTATAAGACCTTGCTCTTTGGGCCTATGAAGCCCGTGGGCCTTGTGGACCCAAGGACTGGAAAACAACCCTTTGCGGTGGTCCAGCTAAGAAAGGAAAACAAGGAAGGAACTCTTCTTTCCTTGGTGGGCTTTCAGACCAGGATGACCTACTCGGAGCAAAAGAGGGTCCTAAGGCTAATACCCTGCTTGAGGAATGCTGTCTTTGTAAAGCTTGGCTCCATGCATAGGAATACTTTCATACAGTCCAACAGGGTGCTAACGCCCTTTTTGAACATGAGAAAGTATGAAAACATCTTCTTTGCTGGGCAGATAACGGGCGTGGAAGGCTATGTGGCCTCCGCAGCCACGGGCATATTGGCTGGCATAAACGCAGGAAGGCTTATAAAGGGAAAGAAGCTACTTATGGCTCCAGAGGAGACCATGCTTGGAGCTTTGGTGAAGTATATAACCACAAAAGAAGGAACGCTTCAGCCCATGTCCCCAATGCTTGGCCTTTTGCCACCCTTGGATGTAAAGGTAAAGGACAAGCAAGAGAGGAAGAGGCTTTTGGTAGAGAGGGCCCTTAGTGCCATGCAAGAGTGGTCAAAGGAAGCAAATGAGGATATAATTATACATAGCCCCGCAACGGGACAGGGTTGAACCCCGCCAGGCCCGAAAGGGAGCAACGGTAGGCCCGCCGTCTCGGGTGCGGGGTTTATGTATCTGCAAGCTCACCTCTTAAAAACATATCGTAAGCGTTAAGGTCAAAGTAGCCATGTCCAGAAAGGTTAAAGAGAATAACCTTTTCCTCCCCCGTTCTCTTGCATTCAAGGGCTATGTCTATGGCCTTCTTTATGGCGTGGGATGACTCTGGAGCGGGTACTATGCCCTCAGTCCTTGCAAAGGTCAAAGCGGCCTCAAAAACCTCCCTCTGTTTGTAGGCGGATGCAGATATGAAGCCTTCCTTGTATAAGAGGCACACAAGGGGCGCATCGCCGTGGTATCTTAGCCCGCCCGCATGTATGGGTGGTGGAACAAAATCATGACCAAGGGTGTACATCTTTATCAAGGGCGTAAGCCCAACCGTGTCTCCGTAATCATACCTATATTCACCCTCTGTTAAGGTTGGGCATGCCTTTGGCTCCACAGCTATAACCTCAAGGTTTGGCCTTTCTCCAGTTATCTTATCCTTTAAAAAGGGAAAGGCAAGGCCCGCAAAGTTGCTACCTCCTCCTATGCAACCTATCACATAGTCTGGGTAGTAGCCAGCCATCTCCATCTGCATCTTCGCCTCAAGGCCTATTATGGTTTGGTGTAATAGCACATGATTGAGAACGCTTCCAAGGGAGTATTTGGTGTTTGGCGTGGAAAGGGCCCTTTCAATGGCCTCGCTTATGGCTATACCAAGGCTTCCGGGATGCTCTGTGTCCTCCTCGTAAAACCTTTTACCCGATTGGGTATAAGGGCTCGGTGATGGTACCACCTTTCCTCCCCAGGTTTCCATAAGGATCCTTCTAAAGGGCTTCTGCTTGTAGCTAACTCTTACCATAAAGACCTCACACTCAATACCAAAAAACTGGGTGGCAAAGGCAAGAGAGCTTCCCCACTGACCAGCTCCCGTTTCTGTGGTAAGCCTTTTCACACCGGATATTTTGTTGTAGTAAGCCTGGGCTACGGCGGTGTTGGGCTTGTGGCTCCCAGGGGGAGATACACTTTCGTTCTTGTAGAATATCTTGGCGGGAGTTCCCAAGTACTCTTCAAGGTTTTTTGCCCTGTGAAGGGGTGTGGGCCTCCAAAGGCTGTATATCCTCAACACTTCTTCCGGTATGTCAATCCACTCCTTATCGGATACCTCCTGCTCCACTATGGGTTCTGGGAATATGGCTAAGAGCTTATCGGGGCTTACAGGCTGGCCCGTTTGAGGGTCAAGGGGCGGGTCAAGGGGCTTGGGAAGATAAGGCACTATGTTAAACCACCTCTTTGGTATCTGGTTTTCAGAAAGTAAATACTTCATAGTAGCTTTTATTTTAACTCAAGGCCTTCCATATTATGTTGGCTATCTCTTCTGTTTTAACTGCCTCTCTACTTAACAGTCCAGCCTCCACCAAAAGAAAGACCCTTTCTAAAGTTCCTACAAAGACCGCAAGGGCATACTCCTTTCTTATTTTAATAAAGTTTTCTTCTATGCCCTTTTCAATAAGACCCAGCAGTGCATCCTTTGGAAGTTCGTCAAAGCCTTTTATATCTTCCGCTCTAAGGTAGTGGAAGATGTTTAGATATTTAAAAGCGGAAGGATTTTCAAAGGCAAAGGAGAGAAAAGTATCTACAGCTTTGTAAAAGCGTTCCTTATAAGGTACTTCTTCTTTGACTACAGATATGAGCCTTTTGTACAGTTCTTCCGAGTAGGAGCTAAAAAGGCCAAGCACTATCTCCTCTTTGCTTTTGAAATGCCTGTATATGGCTCCCTCTGTTATGCCCACCTCCTTGGCTATGTCCTTAATGGTGGTCTCCCTTATTCCCTTCTCAGAAAAGAGCCTAAGGGAGGCTTCCAATATCTTCTCCTTTGTTCCCTTGCGTCGCATGGTGAATATTATATCAGTTTATGCTTGCTTACATGCGTGTGGTGAGAAATTAATTAAACAATGTGGTATGCCACCATCATTTTTTTGCTAAAAATAAATGAGACAAACTGCATACCCTCAAAAATCCAAATAAGGGCACGGCATACCGTGCCTCTACAAAGGGTTAATTTCTCATAGGGTGTGTGCTTTATACTATATTCTCTATCACTCATGGAAAGACTAAACCCATCTCAGGAGAAAGCGGTAAAACACTTTGGAAAGCCCCTTCTTGTTATAGCGGGTGCTGGCTCTGGAAAGACCAAGACCTTGGCCCACAAGGTAGAGTTCCTCATAAGGGAAAAGGCCATTGACCCTTCAAGGATTTTGGCCATCACCTTTACCAACAAGGCAAGCAGGGAGATAAGGGAAAGGGTGAAAAAGGTGGCTGGTGTGGAGCTTCCTTGGGCCGGCACCTTTCATTCGGTGGCTCTAAGGCTCCTAAAGGAGAGGGGAAGGGAGGTAGGGCTAAGGCCTGACTTTACTTTACTCTCGGAAGAGGACAGGAACAAGCTTATCAAAAGGGTAGCCCAGCTAAAAAACCTAAACCCAGACCTCTTAAAAGCCTACATGTCACACAGGATAGAGGACCTAAAAGGACCGGAGGATGAGAGGCTTGAGATGGCCTTCAAAGAGTATTTGACCGTTGCGAGGGAGATGAACCTTCTTGATTTTAGCCTTATCATGCTCTACCTTCTGAAGCTCTTGAGGTCAAGGCCAAGCATAAGGGAAGACTTTGACTTTGTTTTGGTGGATGAGTTCCAGGATACGAACACGGTGCAGTATGAGGTCCTAAGGCTCATTGCGGACAAGAATGTATGCGTGATAGGGGACCCAAACCAGTGTATTTATGAGTGGAGGTATGCAAGGCCGGACAACATTTTACGCTTTATGGAGAACTTTAACCCGGATGTGATAAAGCTGGAGTATAACTACCGTTCAAGGCCACACATACTATATGTGGCCAATTCCATACTTCAGGCTTCCAAGGCCCAATGGAAGGAGCTTGTGCCAACCCTTAGGCCCACAAGGCAGGGGGAAGAGAAGCCTGTGGTAAAAAGATTTGAAAAACCTGAGGAAGAAGCCCTATGGATAGCCTCAAAGGTGAAAGAGCTCTTAAACCACTACAAACACTCCCAGATAGCCATCCTTGTAAGGGTAGGCTACATTACAGAGGCCATTGAGAGGGCCTTTTATAGCTTTAAGATACCCTACAAGGTAGTGGGTGCCATAAGGTTCTTTGAAAGGGCCGAGATAAAGGATGCCTTGAGCTTTATAAAGCTTCTTATAAACCCTTACGATAGGTTTAGCTTTGAGAGGGCCGTAAGTGTGGCCACAAGGGGCGTAGGGGAAAAGAGCGTAGAGCTTATAGTGAAACTTGGCAAGGGCAACTGCTTGGAGGGCTCAAGGCTTGCATTAAAGGAGCTTCCTCAGACAAAGGCCATGGAGCTCTACGGCCTTTTGAAAAACCTATCCCTTTTGAAGAAGGGACTTGAGGACTATGCAAGGTCCTTTGAAGAGTTCCTTGAAAGGGTAGGCTTTTGGTCCTATCTGGAGGAGGAATACAAGGACGGTGAGGAGAGAAAAGAGAATGTGAGGGAGCTAATAAGGTATTTAAGGCAGAAAAGAGAGGAGGGCTATAGCTTGGAGGAGGTCTTCAAAGAGATAGACTTTCTTTTGGAGCATGAGGAGGAAGAGGGAGCGGTGAGGATAATGACCATACACGCCAGCAAGGGTTTGGAGTTTGATGTGGTCTTTCTTCCAAGGCTAGAAGAGGGCATACTGCCCCATGAAAGGGCCTTGGAGAGCGAGGAGGAGCTTGAGGAGGAGCTAAGGCTTTTCTATGTGGCCATAACGAGGGCAAAGGACCTACTCTTTATGAGCTACACAAGGGATTCAAAGCCCAGCAGGTTCCTATCTTACATACCCAAAAACCTCCTTGACCTTTCGGCCTTTGTAAAGAAGAAGACCACCTACATGCCAGAGCTAAAAAGCCTTCATAGGTTCAAGGTGGGCGACAGGGTATGGCATGAGGTCTTTGGAGAGGGCCTTATTCTAAGCCTTGAAGATTCAAAGGCTTTGGTGGAGTTCCCATCGGGCAAAAAGAGCATACACACGGCCTTTTTAAAGCCTGTGGTATAATTAAGCTATGCTTAGACAAACAAGAGTAGCTTGGAGTATAACACACCAAGAGTTTACCATAACGGACTACTACTACTTTTCCATCCTCCAAAAGGAGGCCGAAAAGAGAGGCCTTATAATACATGAAGTAGACAAGTGGGAAAAGCTTATAGAGTATGACACCATAGTCTTTAACTATCCAGAGATACCTTTTAGTGAAAAGGAGGCGGAGGAAGTAGAAAAGTTGGTTTGGGAGGAGGGCAAAAAGGTGATCCTTTTGGGATACTATAAAAACGAAGACCACATAGCGGACACCTGCAACACACTTGCAAGAAGGTTTGGCATGGAGCTAAATCCCGACGAGGTGACCGATGAGGTAAACAACCACCAAGGGGACAAGTACTTTGTGGTCACTTCAAAGATAAGAAGGTATAACAAGAACGAGAAGAATGAGGTGAATGTAAACCGTATAATGCTTGCATGCACTGCCTCCATAAAGCCCCTTATGCCAGATACAAAGGTGGTGGTAAGGGCAGAAGACACAGCCCAGTCCAACATGGGCAACTACACCCTTTTGATAGCAGAACAACTGGCACCCACAAGCGGAGGCTACTTCTGCTTGGCTGGCACCTGCGTCTTTTGGGACAACTACTCTATCACCCTTTATGATAACCTAGAGTTTTCCATAAATCTTTTGAGGCATACCTCTGCTCTAAAGGTAGAAGGTGGAAAGCAGGTTATTTTTGGCCTTTGAAGGTGTATATGGAAAAAGATTTAAGGGAAAGGTTAGAAAAGATTAAAAAGTTGTCCCTTGACCCCTTTAACCCGGAAGCTTTAAGGGTGGAGCTGGAGAGTCTAATAAAGGACCTTCCTAATATGAAACCAGAAGAGCTTATAGAGGTAAGGGTCTTCTTACAAGAGTTGAATGCAAGGCTTGAGGAAAACTATACCATATGCTTTGGCTGGGTGGAAAAGGCTTTGAAAGAAGGCTTTAGAAGGGAGGTATGATAGCCCTTTTTATACTCTTTATTTTTAACCTTTGCTATGCCCTCAACGTGGCGCTTATAAACCAGCAGTCCTACACTCTCATTGACCATATGAAAAGGATTGAAGATTTTCCCGAAGCATTGGAGGGCAAAAGGGTAAAAGATTGGATAAGGGAGGATGAGCTACCTAAGGGGAGGCTTTTTATAAAGGGTAGAGAGCTAAAGAAAGAAGACCTTTTGGCCCTTATGGAAAAAACAAACCTTGAAAACATACCGGACCTTGTGCTTGTAAAGTTTGGATGGACGCTAAAAAGGACCAACATGCGTATGTACCCAAGCCAAGACATTATTCATAAAGGAGACCCATCCATAGACTACAACCAATACACCCTCCTTGAGCCTTTCACACCCCTTGCCATACTCCACAGATCAAAGGATGGAGAGTGGCTTTATGTGCATGCGCCTTATATGAGGGGTTGGGTAAGGAAGGAAGATGTTCTTGTAAGAAGCAGGGAGGAACTTCTAAAAATCATAAGAATGCCCTTCCTTGTGGTTGTGAAGAATAAGGTAGAGATAGGCGGCGTGGTCTTTGGTCTTGGCTCCAAAATACCCTATGTGGAAAAGAAGGAAGAAAGCTACAGAGTGTTGCTCCCGGATTTAAGAACCATATGGATAAAAAAGGGAGAAGGCCTTTCAGAAGGCTTTTTAAACTTCAGCGAAGAGAGGGTAAGGTACATTCTTGAAGGCCTTCTTGGCACAACTTACGATTGGGGTGGGAAGGAGGGAAGGTGGGACTGCTCTTCCCTGGTGCAAAGTCTTTATGCCGTCTTTGGCCTTGAACTTCCAAGGAACTCAGCTCAGCAGGCAAAGATAGGAAGGATTGTGGCAAGAAGCTTTTCCTCTTATGAGGAGTTTAAAAGCCTTTTGAAAGACCTTCCACCCTTTAGGACCCTTATATTCATGAAAGGTCATGTGATGATATACGGGGGCATGGAAGGGGGAGAGCCGGTTATCTACCATGCGGTCCACAGCATCATCCAAGAGGATGGCAAAAGGAATCATATAGGTGCCATAGCCAAAAACTACCTTGAAAGGCACAGGCTAAGAAGTATATACAGGTCCATAATAAGCGTGAATGTGCTGGATTAGAGGTCTATTACCTCTCCCTCCTCTGGTATATGCCAAGAAAGACCAAGCTCTGCCCTTATGGCCTCACCAAAGACCTTCATCTTTTCTTCTTCTCCGTGTATGAGGAAGACCTTTTTGGGCCTTTGAGTATAGGAGAGCCACTCCAAAAGGCCACTTTGGTCTGCATGGGAGGAAAAGCCGTTTATGGTAAAGACCTTTGCCCTCACATTTATCTCTTCAGAGAATATCCTTACCGTTTGAGCCCCTTCTATTATCTTCCTTCCAAGGGTACCCCTCGGCTGGTAGCCCACAAAGACTATGGAACACTCCTCCCTCCAGAGGTTGTATTTTAGATGGTGTAAAACCCTCCCACCGTTTAGCATGCCAGACCCTGCGATTATTATGGCGCCAGAACTTATGGAATTTATGGCCTTTGACTCTTCCACATCCTTCGTATAGATAAGGTTTGGGAGTTCAAAGGGGTTCTTCTCAAGGAAAACCTTGTAAGTATCCCTGTCATAAAACTCTGGATGGGAGGTGAAAAGCCTTGTTATGCTTATGGCCAATGGACTGTCAAGGAATATTTGGCATCTGGGTAGCTTTCCCTCCTCATAAAACTCCCTCAAAACGTAGAGTATCTCTTGGGCCCTCTCAAGGGCGTAGGAGGGTATGATGAGGTTGCCACCCCTTCCTATGGTGTACCTTATGGCCTCAAGAAGCTCTTGCTTGGATTCTTCAAAGCTCTTGTGGTTCCTGTCTCCGTAAGTGCTCTCTATAAAGACATAGTCAGCTTGTGATGGGCTCTCTGGGTCTTGCACTATGGGTTTGTTCTTGTTGCCAAGGTCCCCGGAGAAGATGACCCTTTTGGGCTTGTTGTCTTCGTATACATCAAGCTCTACAAAGGCCGACCCTAATATATGCCCTGCGTCTCTCAACCTTAGCACCACACCCTTTGAGAGCCGATAGTCCTTGTTGTAAGGAAGTATAACCTTGAAAAACTCCATAGCTTCAAGAACGTCATACTCTTCGTAGAGTGGCTCCCTTGGCACCTTGCCTGTCCTAACAAGCTTTTTCAAAAGGGTCTTGTAGTTTTCATACATAACCTTGCTTGCGTCCAAAAGCATAAACCTTGAGAGCTTGGCCGTAGGCTCTGTGCATATGATCTTCCCTTTAAAGCCCTCTTTTACAAGCAAGGGTATCCTTCCGCAGTGGTCTATATGGGCATGGGTCAGTATGACATAATCCAGCTTTTTGGGGTCAAAGGTAAAGGGCTGGTAGTTTTTCTCCTCGTCCTCTCCCTGAAACATACCGCAGTCTATAAGAAGCCTTACATCCCTCACCTCCACATAAAAACAGCTACCCGTTACCCTTTTTGCACCACCGTAGGGTATTACCCTCATGCCAAGGTTTCCAAATACATCTTTGCTATCCTCTGGGCCAAGGTGTTCATCCTCCTTATGTACCTTGCCCTCTCCTGTACTGATATTACACCCCTTGCATCAAGCAGATTAAAGGTATGAGAACACTTAAGTAGATAGTCATAGGCCGGTAGCACAAGCCCCTCCTCCAAAAGCCTTTTAGTTTCATGTTCATAAACATCGTAAAGCTCAAAAAGCATCTTGGGATCTGACTTTTCAAAGTTATACACGCTCCACTGGTATTCTGAAACTTTAAAAACATCACCGTAGGTTAGCCACTGGTTCCACTTTATATCAAAGACGCTGTCCACATCTTGTAAATACATGGCTATCCTCTCAAGGCCGTAGGTGATTTCTACCGATATCTCCTCAAGGTCAAGGCCTCCAGCCTGCTGGAAGTAGGTAAACTGGGTTATCTCCATGCCGTCAAGCCAAACCTCCCACCCAAGACCCCAAGCACCAAGGGTAGGAGACTCCCAGTCATCCTCCACAAACCTGATATCATGCTCCCTCGGGTCTATGCCAAGGGCCTTAAGGCTCTCCAAGTATATCTCCTGAGGGTTTTCTGGTGCGGGCTTTAGGATCACCTGAAATTGAAAGTAGTGCTGTAGCCTATTTGGGTTCTCCCCATACCTTCCATCCTTGGGCCTCCTTGATGGCTCCACGTAGGCCACATTCCAAGGCTTTTTCCCAAGCACCTTTAAAAAGGTGGCTGGGTTCATCGTTCCTGCGCCCGTCTCTATATCGTAGGGTTGCCAGACGGCACAGCCCCTCTCTGCCCAAAACTTGTGCAAGGTCATTATAAGGTCCTGGAAGTACATGGAAAACTATTTTAAACCCTTTCTCACCCTTTGAAGTATGTTGTGAGCAAGCCTTGTAGGTTCTGGTATTCGGTAAATACAGGTCCTTAAAACAAGGTCCATGGCAGTTTTTAGGCTTATAAGATGGCCAACGGAAACATAAATAGGCTCTGCCCCATCCTTTGTTCTGAGGGCCGCACCCACTATATGGCCCCTGTAGGTCAAATAGGAGTAGCTTCCCCTCTTTTCTCCAAGGTTTTTGTAGTAGCCAAAGAGTCTTGTCTTTGCCACACCCACGCTTACGCTGTTTGTCTCCACGCCAAAATGGGAGGCTATACCACAGCCTCTAGGATGGGCCACTCCCTGACCGTCTATAAAAAAGACATGGGGCTTTACCTCCGTCTCTTGGTAGAGCCTTAGCATAAGGGGGAGTTCTCTGAAGGCCAAAAAGGTGGGTATGTAGGGAAAGTCTACAATACCCTCCACCACCTTATAATAGACAAGTTTTAGATCCGAAAGCCTTACCACTGCAAGACATGCCCAAGCACGGGTAGTGCTCTCTTTAATATTTTCAAAAGTGAGGTCAATGCCCCCTATTAGCTCCACCTTTTCAAACCTGTCCTCTTGTATCGCCCTCTTTGCACAATCAAGCTGTAGGTTTTTTAGCCTTTCAAGGTCCATGGGTTTATAATTTTAGTTTAGGAATGCATTGGGATGAGAAACCCATCCCTTGTAGTGTAACCGTGCATAGTGCCAGTAGGGGGTCCTAAACCTGCCAATTATAGCATGCATGCATCAACCTGCATACATCGGCACGTTCATGCAAAAGCATTTAAATTTTTTGTGTATGGGTGTCCGATTGGGGGCCAGTTTTGTACCTGCCTTTGGAAAATCTATCATAGAATAGTTACGATTTTAATTCCTCCGCTCTAGGTATATTATATGAGTTTATAATTTTAGCTTAAGAATACGCCGGGTGAGAAATTAGGCCTCAAGTTCACCCCTCCTGTAATAGCTATATCCAATAGCATAAGCATATGTATAAACAAGCACACAAGTTAAAGTC
>Ga0101945_1001012_pt1 | contig 34008 bp, 18 predicted proteins | sample DewCreD2012metaG_2_FD_75246 | JGI IMG/M metagenome (GOLD analysis project Ga0101945, IMG submission 75246) | Hot spring sediment bacterial and archeal communities from British Columbia, Canada, to study Microbial Dark Matter (Phase II) - Dewar... ... | reverse complement strand
TTGGTACCCTTGTCTACTTTGGTACCCTTGTCTACTTTGTATCCTTGTCTACTTTTTACATGTCCCCGTCGTGGAGACGCCCAGCAGTTTGTAGATGAGGCAGAAGCCGGTGGCTGCCGTGAAGGCCAGGATCAGGCCGACCACCGACACGATGATGCCCAGGATGGCCCCCTGCAGCCCCCGGAGCGGGCCCAGCCCCACTACCAGGAAGATGACGGCCAGCACGGCCCGAATGATGCGGTCCACGGTCCCTTCATTGCGTTCCATAGTGCCCTCCTTTTCGTTGGTGTACTTCTATATTTTATTCGCTACGGGCCATTTGTCAAGAGGGTCACCCGCCCATTGGCAGGAAGAAAAAGCCCAGCGCCAAGATGAGGTAGACCACCAGCAGTTGAACCCCCTCCATCCAGTTGGACTCCCCATCCTGGGAGACCAGTGCGGCAATGATGCTGGCGGCACCCAGGGCGGCCAGTTCAAATGTGTTGAAAACCAGAGTCAGTGGGTTCCCCATCGCCAGGCTGAGGAACACCAGAACGGGGGCCACAAAGAGTGCCACCTGCAATCCCGACCCCACCGAAATGCCCAGACTCAGGTCCATCTCATCTTTGGCGGCTACCTGCACCGCGACCAGGTGCTCGGCCGTGTTTCCCACCAGGGGGATGATGACCACGCCGATGAAGAATTCGGTCCAGCCCAGGCGCTCCAGGGCCGGCTCCACGGCCGCCACCAGGACTTCGCTCAGCCAGGCGATCAGCGCAGTGGAGAGGGCCAGCCCGCCCAGCATCTTCCACAGGGGCCAGGCCGGCGCGCCGGACGGTGCCCGGTGAACCCCGGACGAGGGGCTCCCGTTGCGGAGCAGGTAGAACTGGCTCAGGACGTAGACGAGCAGCATGGCTCCGGCCACCCCTAAACTGAGGTATTCCACCGCCATGTGGCCGGTGCCCACTTCTATCGCGTGGCTGAAGAGAGAGGGGATGCCCAGGGCGATGACGGCCAGCATCAGCATCGTTGCGTTCAACCCGGCCTGCGTGCGGTCAAATTTCTGGACGCCGTGCCGCAACCCCCCGACCAGGAGACTGAGCCCCATCACCAGCAGCAGATTGCCCAGGATGGAGCCAGTAATAGAGGCCTTGACCAGTTCCAGCAGCCCCGCGCGGATGGCGAAGAAGGTGATGATGAGTTCGGCCGCATTCCCCAGCGTGCCGTTGATCAGGCCGCTGATCTGAGGTCCGGCCCGCTCGGCCAGCGCCTCGGTTGCCCGGCCCAGCAGCGCAGCCAGAGGGACGATGCCCAGCGCCGCCGCGCCAAAGGTCAGGACTGCCGGCCCTCCCAGGTAACGGGAGAGCAATGCGGTCGGAACCAGAAGCAAGAGGCCGTAGAGAGCCCTCATTGTTCCTCCGAGCCGAATAGAGTAGAGGGGGCCTGGATGGGCACCATTACCCGCAACGACCGGGGAACCACCCGGATGCCGACCGGCGTGGTCCCCAATGGCTCCCCATCGGCCTGGACGGCCATCGGTACCTCTGTCCAGACCGTCACCTGGCGGGCCGTCCGCTGGACCACCTGGGGGTTCTGCAGGTGGCGCCCCACGAACAGTTGCCCGGCCATCCGCAGCATGTACAGGAATCCCCCCAGCCCCTTGAAGACGAAGACGTCCAGCAGACCATCATCCATCCGGGCCTGGGGGGTCAGGTGGAAAATGGAGTACAACTGGACGTTGCAGACCACCACCAGGAGCGCGCGCCCCCGCAGGGCCCGCCCGTCCAGCACCAGGTGGGTACGGACGCCGGAGAACTCCCGCGCCAGGGTCACCCCGGCGACGATGTAGGGCAGAACGCCCAGCCGCTTGACCCGTTTCGGGCGGGGCTCCATATCGGAGGTGATCTGGGCGTCAAAGCCGATGCCGGTCCAGAGGAGAAAGTAGCGGTCATTCAGGCGGCCCACATCTACTCTTCGGATGCGTCCCCCGGCCTGGGCGACCGCCGCCTCCCGCAGCCGGAAGGGGTGAGTCAGGGTGTAGACGGGCAGATGCAGTTGCCGCGCCCAGACGTTGCCCGTGCCCACCGGCAGGACGCCCAGCGCGGTCTCTGTGCCGACCAGACCGTTGACGGCTTCGTTGACGGTCCCGTCCCCTCCGGCGGCCCAAACAGCACCGAACCCGGCTCGGGCAGCATCCCGGGCCAGCGCGGTCGCCTCTCCCGCCCGGTGGGTGGTCTCTATCTCCACCGACCAGCCCCGGGCGGCGAGTTCCCGGCGTACCCGCTTCAGTTCCTTCCAGACGTCGCGGGGGCCGGCGATGGGGTTATAGATGATGAGGCTTTTCACGCAGGAGATTATAGCACCAGCCTCCTATCGCGCAACTGGGGTAGGCCTCACACAAAGACCCAGAGACACAAAGAAAATAAAAAATTTTCTTTGTGCCTTTGTGTCTCTGTGTGAGAAATACAGTTGTCTCTTTTCCCCGCTTGTGTTACAATGAGAAACAACGTGCGCCCCGCGACATGCTCCCTGCGACATACGACATGCGGCCTGGACCCTTTGAACAGGAGACCGTTGCTCTATGGACCGTCCGTTGACCTTTCAGGAAGTCATCCTTCGCCTTCAGCAGTTCTGGGCGGAAAGGGGGTGTCTCCTCTGGCAGCCGTACAGCGAAAAAGTCGGCGCCGGGACGATGAATCCCGCCACCGTCCTGCGCGTCCTGGGGCCGGAGCCCTGGAACGTCGCCTACGTGGAGCCCTCCTATCGGCCCGACGATGGCCGCTACGGGGAGAACCCCAACCGGATGCAGATGCACATCCAGTTCCAGGTCATTCTCAAGCCCGACCCCGGCAACCCGCAGGAAATCTATCTCCAGAGTCTGGAGGCCCTGGGCATCCGCCGGGAGGAGCACGACATCCGCTTCGTGGAGGATAACTGGGAAAGCCCCGCCCTGGGCGCCTGGGGCCTGGGCTGGGAGGTCTGGCTGGACGGCCTGGAAATCACCCAGTTCACCTATTTCCAGCAGGCCGGCGGCATAACCCTGGAGCCCCCTGCGGTGGAAATCACTTACGGCCTGGAACGCATCACGATGTTCCTCCAGCGGGTCCGCTCCGTCTGGGAGATTGACTGGGACGGCGTCCACACCTACGGCGACGTCCTCCTGACCCCCGAGGTGGAGCACTGCCGCTACGACTTTGAGGTGGCGGACATAGACGCCCTGCGGCGGATGTACGACCTCTTTGAGGACGAGGCCCGCCGCTGTCTGGAGGCCGGGCTGGTCATCCCGGCCCACGACTACATCCTCCGCTGCTCCCACACCTTCAACCTGCTGGATTCCCGTGGCGCCGTCGGCGTGACGGAACGGGCCCTCTTCTTCCGCCGGATGCGGGAACTGGCCCGGCAGGTGGCCCAGGCCTACGTGAGCCAGCGGGAAAAGGCCGGGTTCCCGTGGCGGGCTCGCGCGCCCCGCCGGGAAACCTGGCCCGAGGGCACGCCGCCCCCGCCGCCGCCCTCCGGCCCGGCGACGCTCCTGCTGGAAATCGGCACCGAAGAACTCCCGGCAGGGGACCTCTCCCTGGCCCTGGCCCAACTGCGGGAACAGGCCCCGGCCCTTCTGGCGGAGGCCCGTCTGGACTACCAGGCCCTGCGCGTTCTGGGGACGCCCCGGCGGCTGGCCCTGCTGGTGGACGGTCTGGCTCCCCGCCAGCGCCCGCTGGCGGAAGTGGTCAAAGGGCCGCCAGCCCGCGCCGCCTTTGACGCCGAGGGCCGCCCTACCCAGGCCGTCCAGGGCTTCGCCCGCCGCCAGGGCGTGGACGTCGCCGACCTGCAGGTCCGGGAGATGGACGGCGGGCAGTACGTCGTCGCCGTCCGGCAGGTGGAGGGCCGCCCGGCCCCGGAGGTACTGATGGACCTCCTCCCCCGCTTGGTTGCCGGGTTGCGTTTCCCGATGAGCATGCGCTGGAACGAGACCGGCGTCGCCTTCTCCCGCCCCATCCGCTGGCTGGTGGCCCTGCTGGGCGACGCGGTCATTCCTTTTGACTACGCGGGGCTCTACAGCGGCTGCGTTACCCGGGGCTCCCGGCCCCAGGGCTCCCCGGATATTTCCCTGGCCCGCGCGGAGGAGTACCTGGACCGGATGCGGGCCCACGGGATTCTGGTGGACCCCGACGAGCGCCGCGCCGCCGTCGCCGCGCAGGTGGCCGAACGGGCCGCCGCCGTGGGCGGACGGGTGCCGGAGGACCCGGACCTCCTGGAGGAAGTGACCAATCTGGTGGAACAACCGACGGCCTTTCTGGGCCACTTTGAGGAGGAGTACCTGCGCCTCCCCACCGAGGTCCTGGTGGCCGTGATGAAGAAACACCAGCGCTACTTCCCGGTCCTGGACGGCGATGGGCGGTTGCTGCCGTACTTTGTCGCCATCCGCAACGGCGGGGAGGAGCACCTGGATGTCGTCCGGCAGGGCAATGAGGCCGTGCTGCGGGCCCGCTTCGCCGACGCCGACTACTTCTACCGGGAGGACACCGCCCGGCCCCTGGAGTCCTTCCTGCCCCGCCTGGCGACCCTCACCTTCCAGGAGCAACTGGGCTCCATGCGGGATAAGGCCCGCCGTCTGGAGGAACTGGTCCCCGAAGTGGCCCGTATGCTGGGCCTGACGGAGGAGGAGACGGCCGTTGCCCGGCGCGCCGCCCACCTCTGCAAGGCCGACCTGGCGACCCAGATGGTGGTGGAGTTCACCAGTTTGCAGGGCGTCATGGGGCGGGAGTACGCCATCAAGTCCGGGGAGTCGCCGGAGGTGGCCCGGGCCATCTTTGAGCACTACCTGCCCCGCTTCGCCGGGGACGCGCTTCCCGAGACCCTGCCGGGGCTGGCTCTGGGCCTGGCGGACCGGCTGGACAGTCTGGCGGGCCTCTTCGCCATCGGGCTGGTGCCCAGTGGCTCCGCCGACCCCTACGGCTTGCGCCGGGACGCGCTGGGGATGGTGCAGGCCCTCATCGGGGCGCGGCGGTTCTTCTCCGTCCGCGCGGGGCTTTCGGCGGCGGCCCGTCTCCTGCCCGTCCGGGCCGACCCGGCGGCGCTGGAGGCCGCGCGGGAGTTCTTCATCGGACGGCTGCGGGTGTATCTGCGGGAGCAGGGGTTCCGCCACGACGCCGTGGAGGCCGTCCTGGCCGCCCGGGGCGACGACCCGTACCGGGCCCTGCTGGCGGTGGAGGCGCTGAGCCGCTGGACGGCGCGGGAAGACTGGCCGCGCGTCCTGGATAACTATGCCCGCTGCGTCCGCATCACCCGTGACTTCGCCGAACGGTTCACCCTGGATCCCAGCCGCTTCGTCCACCCGATAGAGCGAGAACTCTACGACGCCTGGCGGGAGGCCCGGGAGCGGGTCCGGCCCGACAGTTCGGTGGACGATTTCTTCGCTGCCTTCCTGCCGCTGGTGGACGTCGTTGACCGGTTCTTCGCGCGGGAGACGGGGGTGATGGTGATGGCGGAGGACCGGGCCCTGCGGGAGAACCGTCTGGCCCTTCTGCAACACATCGTCGCGTTAGCCGACGGCATCGTGGACCTGAGCCGGATGGAGGGGTTTTAACAGGGAGCAAGTCGCAGGTCGCAGGGAGCAGGGAGCAAGTCGCAAGGTGGTGGTAACGCTTCCCTAACTGTTTTGTAACTGTTAGAAGAAGTGCATACTTTAGGAATTGTGTTATAATTTGGGCGGTCCGGTTTCACCTTAGTGATGGTTCAGGCGGGGAAAGGGGGATTTTGTGGCGGAGGGAATCCATCACAAAATCTCTTTTTTCCCCCTTTACAGTAGCTGCACAGGAGATAGCCTGGACATGAACAGTCCAAAGATTTTATACATTGAGGATAATCCGGAAAACCGTTTGCTGGTCCGGCGGATTCTGGAGGCTGAGGGGTACAACGTGGTGGAAGCCATAGATGGCCCTTCCGGGCTGGACGCGGCGGCGGCTTCTCCGCCCGACCTGATTCTCCTGGACATCAACCTGCCGGAGATGGATGGGTACGAACTGGTGGGGAAGTTGCGCCAGATTCCGGGTCTGGCAACCACTCCCATTATTGCGCTGACGGCCTACGCGCTGAGGGGAGACCGCGAGCGTATTCTTGCCGCCGGTTGTGACGGGTACATTCAGAAGCCGATAGATGTGGATAGTCTGCCGGTCCAGGTCGCCTCGTTCCTGAAGAAACGGGCCGGCTGAGGTTGAGGAGGCACCCATGCCGCCGGTAAACCCGCAGGATGTCACCGTTCTGGTTATTGAGGACAACCTGAACAATTTCCTGCTCATTGCCCGCCTGCTGGCTTTCGTTGGGGTGGGGCGCTGCGAATGGAAGGCTTCCGGCTGGCAGGTGCTGGAATACGCCGAGACGTTGCCGCACATAGACCTGATTTTGATGGACATTTTCCTCCCGGAACGGGATGGGTATGAGGCGCTGAGCCTGTTGCGGTCTGACCCTCGTTTCAAGGATATTCCCGTTATTGCGATTACGGCGGATGCCAGTGTGGAGAGCATGGAGCGGGCCCGCCAGGCCGGATTTAACGGTTTCATCGGTAAGCCGATAGATCCGGACCGGTTTCCGGAGCAAATCCGGCGCATCCTGCGCGGGGAGCCGGTTTGGGATCCGGGTATGTGACAGGAGTTACGCAGTTGGTCTTTTTGCCACGAATTGCACGAATTTGCACGAATTAAAAGAACAAAATTCGTGCAAATTCGTGAAATTCGTGGCGAATTCCGTCTACGGTACAGGTTGTTTTTTGCATGATTAGGGGCTGAGGGATGGAGGCCTTTCAAGGGGCCGCGGGGCTGGAAGTACCTGGCGTGGGGATGCGAGGTGGGTTGGGGCGGACCATTCTGACTGCCTTCCTGATACTGGCGATTGTGCCCCTCAGTGTGGTCAGTTGGTACGCCTCTACCCGTCACCGCCAGAATATCCAGGAGGAGGTGACGGGGAAACTGGTCACCATTGCCGCCCTGAAAGAGGCACAGATGACCCGCTGGCTGGAAGAGCGATCCGTTGCCCTGGATGACCCGGAACTGCGGGAAGCCGTCCTCCATGCGGCCGGAAAAAGCCCCGAAGAAATCCGTTCCCTCCTGACCACTCTCGCGTCGCAGAAGGGCTTTGAGGACCTGGCACTGGTTGGCCCTCAGGGGCGGGTGGAGTGGGCCGGAGATGCCTCCTGGGAGAGTGATGCTGTGGTTCTGCCTCTCAACCCCGACTCCTTCGCCCTTCAAACATCTCTGAATCCTTCCAGACAGGAAGGCATTGTCCTGATACGGCCCCTGGATTCAGCCCGATGGCCGTACATCGCGGCCCGGCTGACCGGGGAGGGTTTCATCCATATCCTGGAGGAACGCGCCGGCCTGGGCGATACGGGAGAAGCCTATGTGGTGGACCGGTGGGGGTTCGCCTGTCCGCAGAATCGCCGGGTCGCCGGTCCCGCGATTGAGGCGGCCCTCTCCCAACAGAACGGTCAGGGCCTGTATGAGAACTATGCGGGCACGCCCGTCATTGGCGTCTATCGGTGGCTCCCTGCTCTGGGTCTGGTCCTGATCGTGGAGCAGACGCAGGAGGAGGCCTTCGCGGGCAATGAGGCCGTGACCACCGCCGTCATCGCGGCGACGCTGGCGGTGGCGATCGCCACGGCGGCCATCGCGGCCGTTGTCACCCGCCAGATTACCCGACCGGTCGTCCGGTTGACGGAATCCGCTCTGCGGATTGCCGCCGGAGACCTCGCCCAGCGGGTAGACATCACCTCCCGGGATGAAATTGGCATCCTGGCCCAGGTCTTCAATCAGATGGCGACGGAACTGGAGGCCCTGTACAACGACCTGGAGGCCAAAGTTGCGGAGCGGACCCGCCTTCTCCAGCAGGCCAACTACCAGATTCAGCGTCGCGCTATCCAGTTGCAGGCCAGTCTGGAGGTCGGGCAGGCCGTCACCTCCATCCTGGACCCGGACGCGTTGCTGGAGCACGTGGTGCGCGTGGTGCGGGATTGCTTTTATTACTCCTACGTCGCCGTTTACACCACGGACGAATCGGGCGATGGGTTGGTTCTCCGGGCCTTCGCAGGAGAGGCCGACCCGTCTCATGGCGCGCGCGTAACCGGGGAGTCCATCGGTGCGGTCGGGCAGGCATTCCGGGACGGTCGGGCGGTTCTGGAAAGCCGACCGGTCTCCATCAAAGTGGGGCCGCCTCTCTCCTACACCCGGGCCGAGGCGGCGCTTCCCCTCCGCCTGGGGGACCGGGTGCTGGGGGTGATGGATGTCCAGAGTACCCAGCCCGAGTCCTTTGACCAGGATGATGTCTCCGTCCTCCAGAATGTCGCCAATCAGGTCGCCATCGCGCTGGAGAACGCCCGGGCCTACGCGCTGGAGCGGGAGGCCGCCGAGCGGCTGCGGGAACTGGACCGCTCCAAGCGGCGATTCCTGGCGAACATGTCCCATGAACTGCGCACGCCGTTGACCAACATCATCGGTTTCGCCCGATTGATGTTGAAGGAGATAGATGGCCCACTGACAGACCAGCAGCGACATGACCTGGAAATTATTTATCACAACGGGGAGCACCTCCTGGGCCTCATCAATGACCTCCTGGACATCTCCCAGATTGAGGCCGGGCTGATGGAACTGGAGTTCCGGGAGGTGGACCTGGGCGACCTGATCCGCAGCGTGATGGCGACGGCCAGCGCGCTGTTGCGGGGGAAGCCGGTGGTGATGCGGGAAATGATTGCCCCGGACCTGCCCAGGGTGCGGGCCGACCCCGCGCGCATCCGGCAGGTACTGTTGCGAATTCTGGCCAATGCGGCCAAGTTTACCGACCAGGGCACCATCACCGTCCGGGCATGGCCGGTGGATGGTGAGGTTCGGATCAGCGTCAGCGATACCGGAATGGGCATCGCCTCCGAGTACCTGGAGCGAATCTTTGAACGGTTTGAACAGGGTATAACGGAAAACGGTCGTCGCCCCGATGGGGCCGGCCTGGGTCTGGCGCTGAGCAAGGAGTTTGTGGAGATGCACGGCGGGCGTATCTGGGTGGAGAGCGAGGTGGGGAAAGGCTCCACTTTCACCTTCACTCTGCCCTTGCAGAGTTGAGGGGTGGTCATCGGACATGGGTGTGCTACTATGGCGGTGATTGCAATTGCCAACCACAAGGGCGGAGTGGCCAAAACCACGACCTGTCTCTCCCTGGGCGGCGCTCTGGCGGAGCAGGGGCTCCAGGTGTTGCTGGTGGACCTGGACCCTCAGGCGCATCTGACCCTCTCTCTGGGGCTTCGCCCCGAGGAACTCCGTCATACCGTCGCGGAGGTGCTGCTGGAGCAGCAATCCGTCGTTGCGGTCAGCCGGGAGACATCGGTGGCGGGCCTGGACCTGGTGCCGGCCAGCGGCGAACTGGTGGTCCTGGACAAAGCCCTCTATGGCCGGCCCGGTTACGAGTACCGGTTGCGGGAGGCCCTGGGGCGGATGTCGGTCGCCTACGACTTTGTCCTGATGGACTGCCCGCCTTCCTTCGGCACCCTGACCCTCAATGCGCTCACCGCCGCCGATATGCTCATCATCCCAATGCAGTGTGAGTACTATGCCTGGCGTTCTCTCCGCCCGATGCTGGAACTGGTGATAGTGGTCCGGCAGAGAACCAATCCTGCCCTTCGCTATCGTCTCCTGGTGACCATGTATGATGTACGGAGCCGCATTCACCGGCTCATCCTGGAGCAAATTCACCACCTTTTCCTCCAGGCCACTTTTCGGACGATGGTCCAGGTGGATACTCGCTTGCGGGAAAGTCCAGTCCATGGCCTGCCGGTGACTCAGTATGCCCCTCGCACACGGGCCGCCGAGCAGTATCGGGCTGTTGCCCAGGAGATAATGGCCTGTTTCCCTCCTGCGCCGACGGTCATTACGGGTCAGCGGAGGGCGTGGCCCGTAGAGCATTCTGTCGCGAATGTGTAGGTAAATAGAGCGAGGAACAGAGATTATGGAGTCATTCAAGCAGTCGCTGGAAGAACTGTTTTCGGATTTCACCCCTCCACCGCCAGAGACCCCTCCGCCCACTTCCGCGCCGGAAGCACTGCCAGCGCCGGCCCGGGCCCCTCGCCCGTCAGAAGCCACGGTGTCTCCCGAACGGGAAATGGCCCGGAAGGTAGTGTCCGAAACCCCTTTGATTGGAATGCATGTCCGGAACATCCGTTTCCAACTTCTGGGGAACATATTGATTATCGTGGCCGTTATCCTTTGGACGGCCTTTCTGATCGGCAGCGCGATGGCCCAGACGAATCAGGCGGCAGCGAGAGTGGGGGAGGAGACAGTACGGGCCAACGCCGCGCTGGCAGCGGGAAAGACGGCAGCGGAACTCTTTACCGCCATCGGGCAGGGCACCCTCTCCCAGGACCCTCAGGTTTTCACCGAAGGAGTGACCGCCGCTCGGCAGCGCTTGGCAGAGGCTCAGAACCGTCTGCTGGAGAGCGCAGCGGATTTACCGATGGAGGACCCTCTCTGGACCGAGTTGATTCGCCTGCGGGCGGCAGTGATCGGTGCCGATAGTTGGACAACGTATCTGATCAACGCAGCCCGGCAGTATCGTTGGGGGAGCGTTCGCACTTCCCAGTTGTATCTGGTACCATACCACTCGCAGAAAATCTCTGAGGCGGTTAATCGGGTGGAGCAATTGACCGTGGAACGGCTGGCGGCGGCCCGCGCTGAAGCGGAGGCCACGCGTCAGATGTTGCGAAATGTCGCGATTGCCTGGGGCGCGGTTCTGCTGCTGGTGATTCTGGGGGTCAATTTTGCGCTTCTGCGCAGTATGGCCGACCCTCTGGAACGGCTGGCAGAAGCGTCTGCTCGCCTGGCGGCCGGCCGCCTGGAGACACGCGTCGCAATAGACCGGGCCGATGAATTCGGTCGCCTCGCCCAGGCGTTCAATGATATGGCTGACCATCTGCAGACCCTCTACAACGAGTTGGAAGAGCGGGTGCAGGAACGGACCCGCGCCCTTCAAGAAGCCAACTATGCCCTCCAGCGGCGGGCTATTCAGTTGGAGGCCAGCGCCGAGGTGAGTCGGTCCATCATCTCCATATTCAACGTGGACGAATTGCTGCGGCGGGCCGTCAACCTGATTCGGGACCGCTTCGGCTTCTACCACGCGGGCATTTTCCTGATGGACGAGACGGGAGAGTGGGCGGTATTGCGGGAAGCCACTGGCGAGGCAGGTGCCCAGATGAAGGCCCGGGGCCATCGCCTCCAGGTGGGGGAAACCAGCATGGTTGGCTGGACGGCCCTCCATCGCCGCCCCCGCATTGCGCTGGACGTCGGCGAGGACGCGGTCCACTTCGCCAATCCTCTCCTCCCCTACACCCGTTCGGAGATGACCCTCCCACTGATGGTCGGCGGCCGTCTCCTGGGGGTGCTGGACGTCCAGTCCACCGAGGAGGCCGCTTTTGATGAGGACGACATTCGTACCCTCCAGAGCATGGCTGACCAGTTGGCCATCGCGATAGAGAATGCCCGACGGCTCTCCGAAACCGCCGCGCTGCTGGAAGCGACCAGCCCCATCTACCGCTTCAGCCGTCGGCTGAGCACCGCGGCCACCGTGAATGACGTTGCGGATGTCATCATTGACGCCGTCTCCGAGACCGAGGCGGACGGATGTGTGGTGGTGGAGTTTGAGTCCTCCGACGGGATGCCGGAGATGCTATCCTATCTGGGAACCTGGCGGCGAGACCAGGAGCCCATGTTCCAACCCGGAATGCGGATGGCGGTTACAGAAACCCCCCTAACCATTCCGATGCTGGGCCGGATATGGGTCACTGAGGATGCTCAGCGAGATTCCCAGATGTCGGAAAAGGCTCGGGAACTCTTCCGTGCCACCGGTGTCGGCGCTCTGGTCCACGTCCCGCTCCGAGTGGGGGATCGGTCCGTTGGTCAGGTCGTCATCCTGCGGTCCACACCGGGTCCCTTCTCTCCGGCGTCGCTGCGACTTTATGAGGTGATCGGCGACCAGGCCGCTGTTGCATTGGAGCGGGCCCGCCTGCTGGAAAGTATGCGGCAGCGAGCGGAGCAGGAGGAGGCTCTGCGGAGCATCGCCGATCAGATTACGGCCACTTTTGACCTGCGGACAGCCCTGCAGACGACGTTGCAGCAACTGGGGCAGGTGCTGGATGCCCGCGGCGGCTATGCGGAACTGGGAACCCGGTAGCACGAAAGGCACGAAAGGCGCGAAAGGCACGAAAGGCACGAAAGGCGCGAAATTCGTGATGCGTGAAACGTGAAGCGTGAAACGTGAGAGGCGATATGCGATACGCGATACGCGATATGCGATAAGCGATAGGCGATACGCGATATGCGATAAGCGATAGGCGATATGCGATAAGCGATAAGCGATAAGCGATAAGCGATACGCGATAACGGAGGCACATCGGATGCCCGATACCCGACGGCAAAGCGAGATAACCGAATTTCGGGCCTGGCAGGCCCGCGCGCTGAGTGTTCTCCTGTCCGTGCTGACACTCGCAGCGACCCCGGTGGTGATTGCTACCACGATGGAGGCGATCCGCTATCCGGAACGGGGCGCGATGGCGCCGCTGTTTGGCGCCCTGTACGTCCTTCTGCTCCTCCTGACGCTTCTTCGCCGCATCCCCCATGGGATACGGCTCCACGGTTTTATGATTGTGGGTTACACGGTAGCCGTGACGGCCTTTCTGCGGGGTGGGCTGGTCGGGGATGGGCGCCTCTACCTGATGGTTCTCCCCCTGCTGGCGCTGGTCCTCTCCGGCCTGCGGATGGGTCTGGCGGCAGGCATCTTCAGTTTGCTCATCCATCTGGCTTTTATGCTGTTTGCCTATCTGGGGTGGCTCTCCGAATGGGTGGTGGTCAAGGAAAATCCGATGGCTATCACCGATTGGTTTGCCGCCTCGGCCGTCTTCCTGATGCTGGTGGCGGGCCTGCTGGTGATCGTTGGGCTTTCCAACCGTTCGCTCGTTCAGGCGCTGCGGTCGGCCCAACAGTCGGCACAGGAACTGACGGCTACCTATCAGTTGCTGGAGGGCCAGACCCGGGAACTGGAACGGCGGGCCCGCTGGCTGGAGGCCGCGACATACGCCGCCCGGGAGGCTGCCACGCTGGAAGAGCCAGACGTCCTGCTCTCCCGCGTGGCTGAAGAACTGGCCCGACGGATGGACCTGGAGGAGGCGATTTTCTACACTGCGGGTCCGGAAGGCGAATTGGTTGCCCGGGCGATGGCGGAAAGTCGGCAGATTGTGCCTGTAGATGCCATGCCCTCCGGTGCGTCGCCGCTGGCCCGGGAGGTCCTCCAGAGCGGTTCCGTCCGGTCTGGGTGGTGGGGTGGCCTGTACGAAGTGGCCTTCCCGCTGCGGCTTCAGGAGCGGACCCTGGGGGTGATGGTGGTTCGTTTCCCCACCGAAATCCGGATGGACGGAACAGAGATCGCAGTCCTGGAGTTAATCGCGGACCAACTGGCGGTGGCGCTGGAAAATGCCCGTCTCTTCTCCGAGACCCGGGCCAGCCTGCGGGAACTGGAAGCCCTCTATCGCCGATATACGACTCAGGCATGGGAGCGCTTTGTCCGGGAGGCCCCGGAGAGCGTCCGTCTGTGGACGGGGCCGGAGGAGGTTCCGGAGGGGGTCTGGCAGGCCCTCTTTGAGCAGGCCCGCGCCTCCGGCTCGGTCGCGGTGGGCGAGGAGGATTCCCGGTACTTGCTGGCCGTGCCGGTGAAACTGCGGGGTGTGGCGATCGGCGTGCTGGGGTTCCATCGGGAGCAGGCGGCAGGCCGGTGGCGTTCGGAGGAGATTGCGGCGGCTGAGACCGTGGCGGAACGGCTGGCGCTGGCGGTAGAAAACGCCCGTCTGCTGGAGGAGGCCCAGCGCAGGGCCGCCCGGGAGCGGCTGATCGCCGAAATCTCCACCCGACTGCGGGCCTCCCTGGACCCGGATACCGTCCTCAAGACCACCGTCCAGGAACTGGGGCGGGCGCTGCGGGCCTCCTGGGCTGCGGTGGAGGTCACCGGACCGCAGCAGGAGGGGACGGGCCGCTCTCAGGAGGTGGGTGGATGAACATCCAGATGAGTACATTCTGGATTGACCTGATTGCCTACGGGGCCGTGACGATCTTCTCCACTGTGCAGATTCCGATTGTTCTGGGAGCGGGCGTCCGGCGGCGGGTGAACCTGCTCTTTGCTTTGATGATGCTGGCTATCGCCCTGTGGACGGGTACCGCTGTTGTGCTCCGGATTTCCCTCTGGCGGGTCTGGCAGGCAGGACCTGTCCAGCAGTTCTGGATGGAAATCTCTTCGCTGGCTTTCCTCCTGATCGCTCCGTTGATGTTGGCCTTCAGTGCGGCCTATATAGAGACAAAGGCCCGCTGGCCCTACTGGATCAGCCTCCTGGGACTGGCGGGAATCGGCCTTGTTGCCGTTCCTCTTTTCCGCCATCAGATGATCTATAATGTCCACATCACCCCCTCCGGAACAATATCCTGGAACCGCACACCGCTCAGTTTTGTGCTCTCTCTGCCCCAGGCGGTTGGTCCGATCCTGAGTCTCGTTCTGCTCTGGCAGGAGCGGCGGCGAATCCGGGAATACTACCTGATGGGGGCTTTCGCACTGATGCTGGCCTCTTCTGTGGTCTTTTCCATCGTTACGGTGAACTTTCCGTCTCTCAGTCTGACGACCCTGATCGTGGTGGTTATTCTGGCCTACGCGGTGCTGAACCGACAACTCTTTAGCCCCCTGCGGGAGTTGACCCGGGAGTTGGAGAAGCGGGTGGAGGAGCGGACCCGGGAACTGGCGGAAACTTCGCTCCGCCTGCAGGAGGTCAACCGCGACCTGGCCCGCCGGACGGCCCAACTGGAGGCCGCCTCCGAGGTCGCTCGCCAGGCCGCCGCCATCCGCGACGTCCAGACCCTGCTGGATGAGACGGTCCGCTTGATCTCTCAGCGCTTTGGCTTCTACCACGCGGGCATCTTCCTGGTGGATGATGCCCGGGAGTACGCTGTCCTGCGGGCCGCCTCCTCGGAGGGAGGGCAGCGGATGCTGGCCCGGGGCCACCGACTGGCGGTCGGAGAGGTGGGCATTGTCGGATACGTGGCGGGGACGGGGAAACCCCGCATCGCGCTGGATGTGGGCGAGGACGCGGTCTTCTTCAGCAACCCCGACCTCCTCCACACCCGCTCGGAGATGGCGTTGCCGTTGAAGGTGGGGGAGCGGGTCATCGGCGTGCTGGACGTCCAGTCGGTGGAGCCCTCCGCGTTCACCGATGAGGATGTGGCGGTTCTGCAGACGATGGCCGACCAGATTGCGCTGGCCATTGAGAATGCCCGCCTGCTGACGGAGGTCCAGTACCGCCTGCGCGAGGTGGAGGCCCTGAGCCGGGAGTATGCCCGCCGGGAGTGGGAGCAGATGGTTTCCGAGCGGCCCGGCTGGGGCTACGTTTACGACGGTGTAGAGGTGAGGCCCAGGGAACATGCCTCTCCTCCCGAAGGGGTTTCATCTGGCCTCACGGTCCCCCTGCAACTGGCCACCGGCGAGACCATCGGGCAGGTGGCGCTGGCCCTCCCCGACCGGCCTCCCACTGAGGAGGATGTTGCACTGGCCCAGGCGGTGGCGGAGCAGGCCGCACTGGCGCTGGAGAGCGCCCGCTTCTTCCAGGAGACCCGGCGGACGCTGGAGGAAATGGAATCCCTCTTCCGGGCCAGCGAGGCGATTAACACCGCCAGCACACCCGATGAAGTACTGCATGCATTTGTGGACCACGTGGTCCCGTCCCGGATTGACCGCTGCGCCCTGGCGATGTTGGACCCCCAGAGTCCGCCGGACGATCTGGTGCTGGACGTGGTGGCGGCGTGGGATCGCGGTAAAGAACGTTCTCCCTCCCTGGGCAATCGCTGGCACATCTCCCAGATTCCCTTCATTGCCCGACGGCCGACTGAGCCAGTGGTCATATCGGACGTGGCGACATATCCCGACGCGGACGAGGTGTCTCGACACGTGTTCCTGAACGTTCTGGGGGTTCGGGCTGTCCTGGGAATCCCGCTGATGGCTGGCGAGCGGCTCCTGGGATGGCTGCTGGTGGAATCCCTCTCCGGGCCCTATCCCTTCACGGACCGGGAAGTCCGCCTCTACCGGACGCTGGCCGAGCAGGCAGCGCTGGCCCTGGAGCGGATGCGCCTCTTTGAGGAGACCCGGCGCCGGGCGGAATGGGAGCGCATTCGCGCTGAGGTTTCTGCCCGTGTCCGTGCTTCCACTGACATAGAGACCATCCTCCGTACTGCCGTCCGGGAACTGGGGCGCGCCTTCCGGGCCGCAGAGGGAATCATCCAACTACACGGCGGAGACGGGCAGGGATGAGGGTCTCTCGTAGCGCAGGATTTTGGGGGGATGTCCCGATTTTGTCGGGCCTGGCCGCTTTGTAGGACAACTGCTCGCAGTTGTCCTACAATCTTGGGACACACCCTTTTGGGGTTTCACAAATGATTCCGGCAATAGCCGAAGAGGTGTTCTGACCCCCTCACCCCTCTTTGTCCCCCCTCTCCCCCTGGCCTTGCGGCCGGGGGAGAGGGGGATTGAAGGGGGTTTTGCGGCGGGCGGCGAAGCCGCCCGCCGCAAAACCCCTTCCTCATTCCCCTCCCCTCTCTCGCTGTGCGGGAGAGGGGAGGGGGCAGGGGGTGGGGTGAGGGCCGATGAGGTCAGGTTTCAGGAAGCGGGCTGAGATTGGAGGAATCTATGGAGCGATTTTCTTTCCGGCGGTTTCTGAACACCCTGGGCGGACGGCTGGCTGGCCTGGCTCTGTTCCTGGCGATCATTGCGATCATTGGTGGGGGCATCGTGGGTGTGCAATTGCTCCGCATCCGCGATGCCGTGGCCGTGATGGGAGAGACGGCCTCCTATCTGGAGACAGCGTTGTCGGTTGCTCACCAGACGACGGAACTGGTCCTGCGCACCCGGGAAGATGTGACACGCAGGGTTAATCTGGAAGAATTGCATCGTGACCTCTCCCCTTCCCTGAGCGCGATAGAGATGTACCGGCAGGTCTTGCAGGATCAGGCCCAATCTCTTCCCCCCGAGAGCGAACTTCGGGCCAGCATGAACACTACGGCCGCCACCTTGGTCAATGTGACGCAAGTGACCCACCAGATTCTCCAGGCTACGGAGGAGGGTTATCAGGACTGGACCCCCTATCTGCTGAACATGTTGAGCGTCAACCACCGGCTGCTGGAGCAGGAAGTGGGAAGGATGGTTATGCTGGCCCGGGAGCGCCATGAACAGGCCCTGGTGGAGGCCCAACTGGCGGCCCGGCGGGTGCTCATCGTGGTCCCGTTGGTGACAGCGGCGGTGATTCTGGTCGCGGCGGGCGCGGCTGTGCTGGTCCTGCGGGGAGTGGTCACCGGGGTCCGCCTGCTTTCCGATTCCGCCGGGCAGTTGGCGGTTGGCCGCCTGGAGACCCGGGTGCCAGTGCAGGGCCTGGAGGAGTTCCGCTTCCTGGCCCGGGCTTTCAACAACATGGCCTCCGAACTCCAGGGACTCTACACCGGTCTGGAGCGGCTGGTGGCCCAGCGCACCGCCGACCTGGCCCGCCGGACCTCGCAACTGGAAGCGGCGGCCACCGTCGCCCGCCGGGCCGCCGAAATCCGCGACCTGGACACCCTCCTGAACGAGACCGTCCGCCTCATCTCCGACCGCTTCGGCTTCTACCACGCGGGGATTTTCCTGGTGGATGAGGCGGGAGAGTACGCCGTCCTGCGGGCGGCTTCCTCCGAGGGTGGGCAGCGGATGCTGGCCCGGGGCCACCGGCTGGCCGTGGGGAAGGTGGGCATCGTCGGCACCGTGGCGGGAACGGGTCAGCCCCGCATCGCGCTGGACGTGGGGGCGGACGCCGTCTTCTTTGACAACCCCGACCTGCCGCTGACCCGTTCGGAGATGGCGGTGCCACTGAAGGTCGGAGAGAGGGTCATCGGCGTGCTGGACGTCCAGTCCGTGGAGCCAGCGGCGTTCACGGAGGCAGATGTGGCGGTTCTGCAGACGATGGCCGACCAGATTGCCCTGGCCATTGAGAACGCGCGCCTTCTGGAAGAGAGCCGCCGGGCACTGGAGGAACTGGAGCGACTGTACGGAGAGCGGGCGCGGGAGGCCTGGTGGATGGTGGCATCTTCCCGCCCGGCTGTTTACCGCTATACCGGAATGGATGTAGAACCGCTCCCGGCGCCGGTCCCGCTGGCCGGTGAGGAGGACGGTCGTCGGCTGGCTGTGCCCATCCGCCTCTGGGGACAAACAATTGGGTCCATCTTGTTGCAGCGTAGGGAGGAGCAACCTCCCTGGTCACTGGAAGAGCAGCGGCTGGCGGAGGAAATCGGCGAGCAGATTGCTCTGGCGCTGGAGAACGCCCGCCTGATCGCGGAGACCGAGAGCCGGGCGGCTCGCGAGCGCCTGCTCAGCGAGATGACCTCCCGCCTGACCCGCTCTCTGGATATGGACGCTCTTCTGGATGCAGCGGTCCGGGAACTGGCCCGGCTGCCGGAGGTGGCGGAGGTGGCCGTGTATGTGGGTGGGCAGGAAGAATTGGCCCCGGCGACCGGGCGGCGCAGGCGGTGATGTATGCGCTGTTGTCATTGTTACCTGGAGAAGATAAACAGGTGGATAGAATGAGCAAGCAAAGAACCCGTCTGGACTGGTCACTGATGAGCCGGTTCCTCTCCCGCTGGAGAGCGCAATATATCTGGCGCATGACGGCGCTGGCCGAAATCGCCTTCGTGCTAGCTGCTGCTATTGGCATCTATTATGTCATGGCAACAGTGGTGTTGACCCGGGAGCAAACCCTCTCCCTGGTCGCCCTGGTGGGTATCCTCGCAACCATTGCTAACATCTCCGGGATTTTATATGCCCGGCGGAGCACTGCCCGCTTGCGGGAATTCCTGCGGGTATCTGCAGGTCGCCTGTCTGCCGGGGAGGAGGAAGCGGTCTGGCGGGAGGCGACAGCCTTTCCCTGGCGCTTCGCCCGTTTTGCCTTCGCGAACACGGTTCTGGTCGTGGGGGTGCCTGGCATTGTGGTAGCATACGCGCTGCTTGGCGTCCGACTCTCTTCTATCCCCTATCTCTTCGTCGGCGGTTTCGTTGCCACTACGTGGTTCGCCATCTACTCCTATTTCGTAATGGAGTGGCTCCTTTGGCCGGTTCGTCAGGAGATACCCTCTCGTTCCTCTTCCCTTCGCCAGCAATACCTGGCAGGTCCGGGAATTCAAACCCGAATGCTGGTCGTCTACACCGCTCTGATCCTGACCGCGCTGTTGATGGTTGGGACCATTGTTTATCGGAAGAGCGAACAGGCTGTGGCTCCGGGAGCGAACCCTGTCCTGGTCCTTCAGACTATGCAGGGCCACATCCTGTTTATCAGCCTGTTGAGCCTCTTTCTGAGCGTGGGGTTCTCTCTCCTCCTGGCTCGCTTGATTGCCAATCCTATCCAGCGTCTTGCGACCACAATGGCTGAAGTGGAGAAGGGGGACCTGAGCCGCCGGGGAGAAGTGATCTCCACGGACGAGACGGGTCGCCTGACCATTGCCTTTAACCAGATGGTGAACCAGTTGCAGGTGCTCCAGACGGGTCTGGAGGACCAGGTCGCTGCGCGGACTGCCGAACTGGCCCGCCGGACAGCCCAACTGGAGGCGGCGGCCACCGTCGCCCGCCGGGCCGCCGAAATCCGCGACCTGGACACCCTCCTGAACGAGACCGTCCGCCTCATCTCCGACCGCTTCGGCTTCTATCACGCGGGTATCTTCCTGCTGGATGAAGGGGGGGAGTACGCCGTCCTCCAGGCAGCCTCCTCCGAGGGTGGGCAGCGGATGCTGGCCCGGGGCCACCGGCTGGCCGTGGGGAAGGTGGGCATCGTCGGCACCGTGGCGGGAACGGGTCAGCCCCGCATCGCGCTGGATGTGGGGGCCGACGCCGTCTTCTTTGACAACCCCGACCTGCCGCTGACCCGCTCGGAGATGGCGCTGCCGCTGAAGGTGGGGGAGCGGGTTATCGGCGTGCTGGACGTCCAGTCCGAAGAGCCAGAGGCGTTTACCCAGGAGGATGTGGCGGTCCTCCAGACGATGGCGGACCAGATCGCGCTGGCGATTGAGGACGCGCGCCTGCTGGAGCGGATGCAGCGGACGTTGCAGGAACTGGAGCGGGCCACGGGCGAGTACACCCGGGAGGCTTGGCGGAACGTGCAGCGGGCCCGCCGCTGGGTGGGCCGCCGCTACCGCCGCCTGGTCTCCGAGCCCGCGGAGGAATGGACAGAGGAGGCCCGCCGGGCCCTTTCGGAGGGCCGTCCGGTTCTCCAGCCGTTTCGTGAGGAAGGGGACGGTCGGGTTATCGGCACACTCCTGGCCGTCCCGATGAAACTGCGCGGTCAGGTGGTCGGCGCGCTGAATATGCGCTTTGCGACTCCGGAGGTGCCACCGGAGGTCGTGCGGATGGTAGAAGAAATTGCCGACCGGCTGGCGCTGGCGCTGGAGAACGCCCGCCTTCTGGAGGAGACCCGCCGCCACGCCGAGCGGGACCGGATGATCGCCGAGATCACCGCCCGGGTGCGCGCCTCTATGGACCCGGAGACCGTCCTGCGGACTGCCCTGCGAGAGTTGGGGGCCGCCCTGGGCGCCGACCGGGTGATGGTGCGGATGATGAGTCCATCCCATTCAGAAGAGGTGGGAAGTAGGAGCCCGGGTGTTTCCGGTTCGTGAGGAGGAAAAGGGGATGAAGCGTTCGGATCAACGCTCCCAATCTATTGCCCGTCAACTGACCCGTTCCTACCTGCTGAGCAGCGTACTCCCTGTTCTGGTGCTGACACTGGTGGCACTGGGCAGTCTCCTGCTGCTGGGGTTTCAGACCGGGGCCCTCATTCGCGAGTCCCTCCAGGCCCTGAACACCCAGGCAGAAGACGGCCTGCGCCGGCTGGGGGAGCAGTACATCCAGACCGTCGCCCGGGACGTCGCGCTGCAGGCGGCGATTTACATCAGCGCTCATCCGGATGCGACAATGGAAGACCTCCAGGCCGACGAGACCTTTACGCGCCTGGTGACGCAGCCGGTGGGGGAAACGGGGTACAATTGTCTCTACGAGGCCGGGACCGGCGTGATGCGGTTCCACCCGAATCCGGCGCTGATTGATCGGGAGATGAGTTTCCTGAAGGACCAACTCCCCTCCTGGTGGGCGATTTTTGAGCCCAGCCTCTCGGGGATGGAGGTCTCCGGTTACTACGACTGGCTGGACCCAGATGGCTCCATCCGGCAGAAGTATATGACGATGACCCCGGTGCCGGTTCCCTTCCACGGGAAGACGCTCATGGTCGCGGCCACCACCTACATTGACGAGTTTTCCCGGCCCGTGGTGCAGATGCGGGCCACGGCGGAAGAGTTGAGCCGTCAGTACCGGAACCTGGCCCTCCGGCAGATGGCGATAACCGGAGGGATCAGTCTGCTGGTTCTCCTGCTGATGGGCGCTGTTGTGTTCCTGTGGGGCCGACGGGCTGTTGGGGAATACGCAACGCCGCTGACGGACTTGGCGGAGGTGGCTCCTCAAATCGGGAGGGGTGAACGGGCGGAAATTCCGCCTGCGTTGCTTCGGCGGCAAGATGAGATGGGGGTTCTCGCCCAGGCACTGGTGCAGGCCTCCACGCAGATTCAGGAACTGGTCTACACCCTGGAGCAGCGCGTGGCCGAGCGCACCGCCGACCTGGCCCGCCGGACCGCGCAACTGGAGGCGGCGGCCTATGTTGCCCGCCGGGCCGCCGAAATTCGGGGTGTGGACGTTCTCCTGAACGAGACGGTCCGCCTCATCTCCGACCGCTTCGGCTTCTACCACGCCGGTATCTTCCTGGTGGACGATGCCGGGGAGTACGCGGTCCTGCGGGCGGCCTCCTCCGAGGGCGGGCAACGCATGCTGGCCCGGGGCCACCGGCTGGCGGTGGGGAAGGTCGGCATCGTCGGCACCGTGGCCGGGACGGGGAAGCCCCGCATCGCGCTGGACGTGGGGGCGGACGCCGTCTTCTTTGACAACCCCCACCTGCCGCTGACCCGCTCGGAGATGGCGCTGCCGCTGAAAGTGGGGGAGCGGGTCATCGGTGTGCTGGACGTCCAGTCCGAGGAGCCGGCCGCGTTCACGGAGGAGGACGTGGCAGTCCTGCAGACGATGGCCGACCAGATCGCCCTGGCCATTGAGAACGCCCGCCTGCTGGAGGAGAGCCGCCGGGCACTGGAGGAACTTCAGGTCGCCTACGGAGAACGCATGCGGCAGGCCTGGGAGCGGGTGGAAGGGCTCCCGTCCGCGCTGGTCTACGACCGCGTGGCGATTACCCCGGTGGAAACTCTACCGCCCGTGCCCGAGGTGGAGGAGGCGCTGCGGCAGGGGCGGGTCGTCGCCCTCAGCGAACCGGATAACGGTCGGGCGGTCATCGCCGCACCCCTCCGCCTGCACGACCGGGTCATCGGCGCCATCACGCTGGAGGAGACCGATGAAGCCCGCCCCTGGACGGAGGACGATATTGCCCTGGTCCAGGCCGTCAGCGAGCAGGTGGCTCTGGCGCTGGAGAGCGCCCGCCTCTACCAGATGGAGCAGCGCCGCCGCTTCATCGCCGACACCCTCCAGGAAATCGCCCGCGTCGTTGGCTCCACGCTGGACCCGCAGGAGGTGACCCACCGGTTGCTGGACCAACTGGAGCGGCTGATCCCCTTTGACGTGGCCGTCATCCACCTGTTGCGCGGGGAACGGCGGGAGATTGTTGGCGGGCGGGGGGTGGACCTGGAGGCGATGCGGCGGTGGCTGGAGAAGCAGCCGCCGGTCTCCCGGGACCCGCTGCTGGCAGATGTTATGCAGACCCGCGCTCCGGTCATTATCGCTGACACCCGCACCGACCCGCGCTGGAAGCGCCCGGGAGCCCGCTCCGGTATGGCGGTTCCCCTCATCCTGGGCGAGGAAGTCATCGGCTTCCTGCTGGTGGACCACCGTCAGCCGGGAATGTACACCGAAGAGACTGCTGCACTGGCCAGTGCTGTGGCTGCCCAGGCCGCGGTCGCCGTTCAGAACGCCCGCCTGTACGAGGAGGCCCGGCGCACTGCCCAGCAAATGCAGGCCCTCTACGAAACAGGTCGTACTCTCTCCTCCACTCTGGAAGAGGACCCGGTGATGCGGGCCGTTCTGGAAACGGTTTACCACCTTACGGACTGCGAGTTCGCCATCATTTCGCTGGTGGATGAAGGGACCGCGACCATCGGCATCAGCCACGGCATCTGGCAGGGCCAGTTTGACCTCTACCCGGAGTGGGTGGAGAGGGCCCGTTATCCTTTGGACCATCCGGACATCATCGCGGATGTTTACCGGACGGGCCGGACGGAGGTCCTCACTGGCTGGGACGACCGCTTCAACCGGGAAATCTGGGAGAAGTACGGCCATGAGCGCTACCTGCGGGTCTTTATGCCCCTCCGCTTCCAGGAACGCAACATCGGCGTGGTGGAGGTCAGTTGGGACCGGAGCCGGAAGGCCCGGGTGACCGAAGAGGAACTGCGGCTCCTTTCCACCCTGATGGACCAGGCCGCTATCGCCATCCAGAACGCCCGCCTCTATGCCGAGACCCGCGAGCGGGCGATGGAGCAGGAGGGTCTGGCCCGCATCGCCGCTCTGGCCGTCTCCACCCTGGAACTGGAGCCCCTGTTGGAGAGCGTGCTCCGGGAAGCCGTCCCGCTGGTGGAAGCGGAAAGTGCCGCGTTGCTCCTGTACGATGAGGCGGCCCGGGTTCTGCGAGCGTCTGCCATTCTTTACCGGGGCGACGTTCTACCCGATGTCCATCAGTGGCAGATTCCAGTGGATGCGCCGGGGATGGAGCAGAGTATCTTCGCCCGGGGCGGCGCCTACTATTCCAACCTGGGCCTGGGCGACCCCAACCTGATTCCATCCTATCTGCCCTACATGGAGCGATTGGGCATCCGCAATTTCTGCGGGGTGGCCCTGCGGGTGCAGGAGCAGAGCATCGGTGAACTCTACTTCCTCAACCGCCCTCGTGGCTTCGGGCACGACGAAGTCCGCCTGGCCCGGGCAGTCGCGGGCTACGTCGCCAACGCACTGGCCAACGCCCGCCTCTTTGAGGAAGCCCGCCTGCGGGCCGAGGAACTGGCCGTCCTGAACGAACTTGGGCAGGCCCTCACTGCCCGGTTGGACGTGCAGCAGGTGCTGGAGGAGGCCTACCGGGGCGCCAGCCGCCTGCTGGATACCACCAACTTCTACATTGCTTTCTATGACCCCCAGCAGATGATGGTGAGTTTCCCCCTGGCATTAGAGGAGAACGAACGGCGTCCCTATCGCTCCCGCCCGTTCGCAAGCGGTCTGACCGAGTACATCATCCGGAACCGGAAGCCAGTGCTGATAGAGGAGGACGTCCCGACCCGCTTGCAGGAGATGGGTATAGAACAGATTGAGCGGACGGCCCAATCCTGGCTGGGGGTGCCCCTGATGGTCGGCGACCAGGTCCTGGGGGTGATGGCGGTGCAGAGTTACACCACCCCGCGCGCCTACGATCGCCACGACCTGGACCTCCTCACCGCCATCGCCAGCCAGGTGGCCATTGCCCTGCAGAACGCGCGCCTCTTTGAGCAGACCCGCCAGGCTCTGGCCGAGACGGAGGCCCTCTACCAGGCCGCCCGAGCTATCAGCGAGGCGACCTCGGTGGAGGAAATCGTGCGCGGCGCGGCCGGAGTGGCCCGTCCTCTCGGTTTCACCGCCTGCTCCCTCACCGTTGCTACCCTTACCGACCCGGACGGCATCCCCACCCACGGCGACATCTATCCGGTGGTCGCGGCTGGGGAGGACTGGATAACGCTCCCGCCGATGCAGGCCTTCCCCATCGCCGACCGAAAGGCCGCGCGCCGGGTGCTGGACGAGCCGGACTTCATCCTCATTTATGCCGATGTGGAGGACCCCGACGCGGATATTCCCGACGAGGTCCGGGAGACGACCCGCAATATGGGCATGCGCGGGATGGTTACCGCCGGGCTGAGCATCTTCGGGCGGGCGCTGGGATTCCTGAGTTTTATCAGCCCCAACCCGCTGGTGGGCCTCCCCGGGGAGCATGTCCGCCGTATCCGCACCGTCGCCGATCAGGTCGCGGTGGCGCTGGAGAACCGCCGCCTGCTGGAGGAGACCAGCCGCCGGGCCGCCCAACTGGCCACCGCCGCTGAGGTCTCCAGCGCTGCATCGTCCATCCTCAGCCTGGATGAACTCCTCCCGCAGACCGCTGAACTCATCCGCCAGCGGTTTGACCTCTACTACGTTGGTATCTTCCTGTTGGATGAGACGGGTCGCTGGGCCGTCCTGCGGGCCGGGACCGGAGAGGCCGGGCGCCAGATGCTGGCGGCCGGCCACAAACTGGAGGTCGGCGGCAAATCCATGATCGGCTGGTGCACGGCCAACGCCCGGGCCCGCATCGCGCTGGACGTGGGCGCGGAGGCTATCCGGTTTGATAACCCTCTCCTGCCCAACACCCGCTCCGAGATGGCCCTTCCGCTGGTCTCCCGGGGACGGGTCATCGGCGCGATGACCATCCAGTCCGACCGACCCACCGCCTTCACCGAAGAGGACATCACGGCCCTGCAGACCATGTCGGACCAGTTGGCGACGGCCATTGAGAACGCCCGCCTCTTCGCCGAGACCAGCCAGACCCTGACGGAGACCCGCGAACTCTTTGAGGCCAGCCGGGCCATCGGCGCGGCGACCACTCCTGCCGAGGTGGCCCGGGCACTGGTCCAGTATGTTGCCCGTACCGGCCTGGACCTGGCCCGGGTCCTGATGGTGGATACGCCGGAGGAACCCACGCACGTGGTAATGGGCGAGCATTGGGCGGTGGATGGCCGTCCGGTCCATCCGTACGGCACCCGCCTTCACCTGGCGGACTTCGGCCTGCGCCAGTTCATCCAGCCCACCGAGGCCTTCACGGTGGAGGACATCTACGCCGACCCGCGCGTGGATGCCCAGGCCCGAACTGTCCTGGAAGTCCTGCGGCTGCGCTCCTTCGCCCTGGTCCCCATCTCCATCGGTCAGCGGATGCTGGGGGCACTCCTGGTGGGGCGGGATACCCCCTACGCCTTCCCGGAGAAACTGGTCCGCAACCTGTGGACCCTCTGCGGTCAGGCCGCCATCGCGATGGAGAACCTGCGCCTGTTGGAGGAGACCCGCCGCCGGGCCCGCGAGTTGGAGGCCATCAACGAGATTGGCCGCACCATCAGTTCGGTTCTGGACCCGCAGGCCCTGGTGCGGCAGGTCGTGGACATCACCAAATCCCGCTTCGGCTACCACTTTGTCGGCATTTTGCTGACCGAGGACCGGCATCTGGTCTTTGAGGATGGAAGCACCGTTGGGACTTCGGCCATGAGACTTCCGCCGCGTGGCATCACCCTGGATATTGACCGGCCCGGTATTGCCACCGATGCCGCGCGCACCGGACAACCGGTGCTGGTCAATGATGTCCTGAGCGACCCCCGGTACATCACCGTGCCGGAACTTTCGGCCACCCGCGCCGAACTGGCCGTTCCCATTGAGGTGAAGGGGCGGGTGGTCGGCGTGCTGGACGTCCAGAGCGACCGTCCCAATGCCTTCACCCAGTCGGACGTGCTTCTGATGACCTCGCTGGCCAGCCAGGCCGGGGTGGCGCTGGAGAACGCCCGCCTCTTCGCCGAGACGGAGGCGGAGGCCCGCCGCCGGGCCCTCATCAGCGAGGTGCTCCAGGTGGCGGCTACGACGCTGGAGCCCCGCGACCTGCTTAGCCGGGCTGCCGCGGCCATCTCCCGCCAACTGGAGATGCCCACCTTCATTATGGAATGGGAGCCGGAGGCAGAAACCCTGCGGCTGGTCACGGTTCAGGACCCGACGGGGAAAGATATTTCTCCACCCCGCCCGGACGTCCGGATGAACCGCCAGCAGGCCGCGCCGATGGTGGAGGCGGTATTCCGAACCGATGTGACCATTCTGCGGGACATCCCCCAAATGGCAGCGGGGCGGATGGTGCATGTGGCCCGTCAATGGGGGTTGATGGATGCGGCCTTTGCTCCGATGGTCATTCGCGGGCAGCCGCTGGGGCTATTAGCCCTGGGCCGTCCATCCGGGCACCCGTCCATTGACGAGGGCGAGGTGGAATTCCTGCGCATCATCGCTGCCAACCTGAGCGTGGCCTGGGAGAACGCCCGCCTCTACCAGGAGGCCGTGGAGACGGCGGAACGGCTCAAAGAGGTGGACCGGCTCAAGTCCCAGTTCCTGGCCAACATGTCCCACGAACTGCGGACGCCACTCAACTCCATCATCGGCTTCTCCCGCGTCATCCTCAAGGGAATTGACGGGCCCATTACCGAACAGCAGCGGCAGGACCTGGAGGCTATCTTCAACAGTGGCCAGCATCTGCTCGGTCTCATCAACGACATCCTGGACATCTCCAAGATTGAGGCTGGCAAGATGGAACTCGTCTTTGAGCCGACCGACCTGCAAGAGATTATCCGGGGCGTGATGTCCACAGCCATCGCCCTGGTCAAGGACAAACCGATAGAACTTCAGCAGTCGGTTCCGGCCGACCTGCCCACCGTCATCGCCGACGGCCGCCGGGTCCGGCAGGTCCTCCTGAACCTGGTCTCCAACGCGGCCAAGTTCACTGATCAGGGCTTCATCCGGGTAGAGGCCAAAGTAGAGGGGGATGATGTCGTCATCTCCGTCTCTGATAGCGGCATCGGCATTCCGCCGGAGAAACTGCCGCACATCTTTGAGGCTTTCACCCAGGTGGATGCTTCTCCATCCCGCAAATATGGTGGCACAGGCCTGGGTCTGACCATCAGCAAGTCCTTCATAGAACTCCACGGCGGCAGGATATGGGTGGAGAGCGAACTGGGCAAAGGGTCCACGTTCACTTTCACCCTGCCCATCCAGGGGCCGTCCCAGATCAGGCCGGAGGCTGAGCCGAAGGCAGAGGAGACCCCATCAGAGGAGGTACCCTCTCCTGTTCCGGAGATGCCCGGCCGCGTGGTCCTCTGTGTGGATGATGATGAAGGGGTTATCACTCTCTTCCGTCGGTACCTGGATAAACAGGGTTATCAGGTGGTGGGCCTGAGCGATCCGTTCCGGGTGGTGGAGGAGGCCCGGCGAATCCGACCCTTCGCCATTACCCTGGATGTGATGATGCCCGGCAAGGATGGCTGGCAGGTCATCCAGGAACTGAAAGCGGACCCCGAGACCCGCGATATCCCGGTAGTTGTGTGCTCTATTGTCAGTGAGAAGGGTAGGGGGCTGAGTCTGGGGGCCGCTGATTATCTGGTCAAGCCCATTCTGGAGCAGGACCTGATCTCTGCGCTGGACCGCCTGGATCGGGAGGAAGGCCGCCATCGGGTGTTGGTGGTAGACGACCAGCCGGACGACCGTAACCTTCTGCGGCGGATGATTGAGACTCAGGAAGGGTACGAGGTGATAGAGGCTGGCAGTGGTCAGGAGGCCGTCCTGCTGGTCCACCAGCGGCGTCCCCACATCATCATCCTGGACCTTCTGATGCCGGAGATGGACGGATTCGCTGTGTTAGAAGCGTTGAAGGCGGACGAATCCACCCGCGCCATCCCCATCATCGTCGTCACGGCCAAAGAGTTGACGGAGCGGGACCGTCAGTTGCTCAACCATCGGATTGAGGCGCTGATCCAGAAAGGGGTTCTGCGGAGAGAGGAGTTGTTGGAGGACGTGGCGGCAGCGCTGCGCAAACTGGAGCGGGCCGCGCGGTAGGGGCGAGACGTGCTATTAGGTGACGGTCACCTGTAAGGTGACCGTCACCTTTTTATTTTTACGAATTTTGTTTCTTTTAATTCGTGTAAATTCGTGCCATTCGTGGCAAAAAAGGCCAACTGCGTAGCTCCTTATTTTATTTCCGCCTCCATCAGCGCGCGCAGTGCATACGTTACCCGCCGGGGGCGGGGTGTGAGCAACCCCAGGGATTCCCATTCCTGGGCCAGCCGCTGCAGGCCCCGCTGGGAGACCTGCCCCTGGAACGCGTTCCGCAGGCGGACCAGGTCAAACCGTCCGTCCAGGTGCTCCAACGTGTAGCGGACCAGTTCCCGCTCCAGCGGACTCAGGGTCGGGAAAGAGGCCGGCGGGCTGACCTGGGGCGCGATGGCGGACGCCTGAAGCATCTGCAGCCATTGGGCGGCCTCCGCAATCAGGTGGCCCATATTGAAGTAGAGCCGGTTTGCCCACTCTGCCGCCCCCTGCAGGTCGTGAATGTACGGCGGGGAGGTGAGCAGAGTGCCGTAAGCAGCGAAGGGGAAGTCCGCCCGGTTGAATATCCCGGCCCGACCATTGCTGGCCTGGGCGCGAATCACATCCCACCGCTCCTCAGTGACGGTGTAATCCAGCCAGAAGGTAGCCAGGGTTCCGCCCGCCAGTCGCCAGTACCATGCTGCCCCCAGCCGCCCGACATAACCGGGCACGCGCCGGGCGATTTCCTCAAAGATAACGTCCGCCAGGCGCAGGGCCTGAAATGAAGGGTAGAATAGTGGTGCCATGGTTCACCTGTCGCAGGTCGCAGGTCGCAAGTCGCAGGTCGCAAGTCGCAGGGCGCAGGTCGCAAGCCCATCGCCCGGACGTTTACGTCTTTAATGGGACACGGATGGGCACGGATGGTACGGATTTTCACGGATTTTCATCCTTGCTCATCCGTGAAACCCGTGAGTATCCATGTCCTGATTTCAAACTGTCGGGTAGCCAGAGCGTCGGACTTATTCTGCCGGTATGTAATTGCCTGCCCCCAGTCCGTTTATGGGTAGCGTAGCGCAGGCTGTTAGCCTGTATACAGGCCTGGCGGCCTGCGTTACGGAATGCAATACGGTGCTTTCTCTGTGTATTGTTTACATCCAGGGCCCCTGGTAAGCATTACATCGGTATAACTTTTTCAGGCTGTTCGCGGCGAAGCAATCTCCGAACCCGCTGTCCGTGGTCCGTCGTCTGTCGTCCGTCATCCGTCATCTGTCGTCCGTCGTCCGTGGTCTACCTCTGGAACTCCCGCGCCAGTTGGGCCGTGCTGATGTGGATCATCGTCGGGCGGCCGTGAGGGCAGGTGCGCGGGCTCTCGCACTCTTCCAGTGCCCGCAGCAGTTCCTCCATCTCTTCCCGGGAAAGGATTTGCCCGGCCTTGATGGCCCCCTGTTTGCACACCCGCCGGATGATCGTCCTCTCTATTTCCTCCTCCGTTCTTCCGCCTGTCCGCTCCCCTATTCCTTCACCCCCCTCCGCCAGCCCCTGAGCGACCTCTATTAGCACCTCCCGAGGATACGTCGCGGTGAGCGCCGCCGGTAGCGCCCGTATCAGAAAGGTGTTTCCCCCGAAGGGCTCCACCTCCAGCCCCAGACGGCGCAGCGTTTCCTGATGGACTTCCACCAGCCCCGCCCATTCGGGCGGCAGGTCCACCGCGATTGGCTCCAGCAGCGACTGGACCGGAATACCGGTTTCCCGCTGGGCCATCAGCCGCTCGTAGAGCACCCGCTCGTGGGCCGCGTGCTGGTCTATCAGGTAGAGGCCGTCCGGCCCCTCGGCGATGATATACGTCGCCGCCACCTGCCCGACCACCCGCAGGACTGGCAGCCCGCCGGGGGAAGGCGGCGCAACAGCGGGCATCGGGACCGGCCGGAACAGTTCGCCGGTCGGCCGCTCCGGAGGTCGGACCTCCGGCGGGCGGGCGATGAAGGCCGGCCCGGGGACGGTCCGCATGGTCGGGATGCCGCCCTCCTCCGTCACCGCCCGCCGCACCGCCCGCTGCACGGCCCGGAAGACCTCGTCCCCGTCCCGGAAGCGGACCTCCGCCTTGGCGGGATGGACGTTGACGTCCACGTCCTTCGGCGGGAGGGTGATGCTCACCACTGCCAGCGGATACCGTCCAGTGGGGAGGAGCGTGTGGTAGGCCTGAATGATGGCGTAGGTCAGGCGCGCGTCCTGTACCCAGCGCCCGTTGACAAAGAGGGTGATTTCCCCCCGGTCGGCCCGGTGGAGGTGCGGCGGACTGACGAATCCCGTCACCCGAGTCGCCCCGTCCTCCTCCGGCAGGATTTCCACCAGTGCGCTCCCTACCTCCACACCGTAGACCGCCACCAGCACATCCCGCATCCGGCCGGTTCCGGGCGACCGGAAGACCTCCCGCCCGTCGTGGATGAGGGCGAAGCGGAGGTGGGGGTAGACCATCGCGTAGCGGGTGACCCAGGCGTCTATGTGGCGCCGTTCGGTGGCGGAGGAGCGGAGGAACTTGCGGCGCGCGGGGACGTTGAAGAAGATGTCCTCCACGGTGACCGTCGTCCCCGGCGGGCGTCCGACCGGGCGGCGGCCCACCACCTTGCCTCCCTCCAGCCGGATGAGGGTGCCCGTCTCCTCGCCCGCCGCGCGCGTGGCACAGGTCACCCGGCTGACGGCCGCGATGGAAGCCAGTGCCTCGCCCCGGAAGCCCAGGGTGACGATGCGGGCCAGGTCCTCTGCCGAGGCCAGTTTGCTGGTGGCATGGCGCTGGAAGGCCAGTTCCACCTCCGCCGCGGGGATGCCGCAGCCGTCGTCGGCGACGCGCATCATACGCTTTCCGCCGTCGGCGACCTCAATGCGGATTTCCCGCGCGCCCGCGTCTATGCTGTTCTCCACCAGTTCCTTAATGACCGACGCGGGCCGCCCCACCACCTCACCGGCGGCAATCTGGGCGACGATTTCGGGGGGAAGGATACGGATCATGCGAGTGTGCGAGTTTGCAGGTTTGCAGCAGGCTATGGTTGGTAGACGATGGCCCAGATTTCGGCGATGAACTGGTCGTATTCCATTGCCCTCCTTAGCCGGTGTGAAGGGCTGGACCCTTAGTGGGAATCCGTCTCTCTTCGCCCTGCCAAAGGCGGCGGATGTTGGGTCGCTGTGCCGACTGAAGTCGCCCCGCCTGGGCCGCAGGCCTCCGGTCGGCCTGCGCCGACCGTTGGGTCAGCGTAGCACGGGGTTTATCCTGTCCTATTTGGGAATCCTCCGCTCTTCGCCCTGCCACAGGCGGCGGATATTGGGCCGCAGGGCCCAGAGTGTCAGGGCGGAGGTGAGCACCGCGTGGGCCTCATAGGCCCATGGGATAGCGTCCCGGGCGGCCCCCACCGCGAAGGCCAGCGGCAGGAAGAGGGCCACCGATATAGAGCCGACGGACGCGTAGCGGGTCAGGAAGACGGCCGCCAGCAGGATGGGGACCGCCAGCAGGCCCCCCGTGGGCCAGAGGGCAATGGCTCCGCCGATGGACGTCGCCGTCCCGGCCCCGCCCCGCAGGCCCAGGAAGACGGAGTAGTTATGGCCCACCACGGCGGCAAAGCCCGCCAGCGCCTGCAGGAGCGGTGGGCCCTCCAGCGCCCGCGTCAGCCAGACCGCCGCGGCCCCCTTCAGCGCGTCGCCCAGGCCAGTGGCGACAGCGGCCCCCCAGCCCGCGGCCCGCAGGACGTTGGTCCCCCCGGTCCGTCCGCTCCCTATCCGTCGCACGTCCAGCCCCCGGGAGAGCCGGACCACCAGGAACCCCACCGGGATGGAGCCCAGCAGGTACCCGATGACCAGCGCGATCAGCCAGTATCCCCCCTTTGCCAGCATGGAACTACCTTTCTGCGGGGTCGTGAATATCGCATAGCACCGGCCGTCCAGTACAGGCTGACAGACCAGTGGCACTAACTTCTTCGTGGCGCAGGCTGTTTGCGCTTTAACAAATTGTTCCGACAATAGCCGAAGAGGTATTTTGCTTCCCCTCACCCTCTTGATCCTCCTCTCCCCCTGGCCTTACGGCCAGGGGAGAGGGGGGATTGAAGAGGGGGTTTTGCGGCGGGCGGCGAAGCCGCCCGCCGCAAAACCTCTCTTGGGTTACGAACTGCCGAGAAATTCGGCCAGCGCGTCCTCCCAGGGCCGCAGGGTGATACCCAGCGCGGCGGCAGCGGTGTTGGCCAGCGGCGCAAAGCGCGGCGGAGTGGAATCCCGATGGAACTGGTCCAGCGGGATGGGCTCCACGGGGATGTGCTCCCGCCTGGTCAGGCGGAGGATGGCCCGCGCGAACTCGTAGCGGGAACAGTAGCCGCTGTTGGTCAGGTGGTAAACGCCGTAGGCATCGGTGCGGATGAGCGCCGCCAGCGCGGCGGCCAGGTCGGGCGCGTAGGTGGGATTACTCACTTCATCGGCGACGACGCGCAGAGCGCCTCGCTCGTCGGCCAACTGGATGATCCGGTGGGGGAAATTCCGCCCTCCGGGGGCGTAGAGCCAGGCCGTCCGCACGATGTAGAAACGGGTCAGCAGGTGGGAGACCAGCCACTCCCCGGCGGCCTTGGACCGCCCGTACGGATTGATGGGGTGAACGGGGTCCCATTCCCGGTACGGTTCTGTCGCTGTGCCGTCAAAGACCTCGTTGGTGCTGATGTAGGCCAGGGCGGCGCCGACCTCCGCGCAGGCCAGAGCGACGTTCTGGGTGCCCAGCGCGTTGACCCGGTAGGCCCGCTCCGGGTCCCGCGCGCATCCGTCCACGTCGGTCCAGGCGGCGGCGTGGATGACCACATCCGGCTGGCAGGCCGCGATGGCGGCCCGAATGGCGGCCCGGTCGGTGATGTCCACCTCCGGGAGGTCACATCCGGCAACCGTCTCCTCCCCTGCCAGCACCCGTTTCAGCGCCCGGCCCAGTTGTCCCTGATTTCCGGTGATGAAGACGCGCATCCTGTCAAGTCTCCTTAAATCAATCGTACCGGGGGCAGAAGCCCCAAGTCCTGAAAAATCGTACCTCCAGAGTGCCGTAACGGCTGACACTTTCTACGCTCACCGGCTTTTATTCACCCCTCCCCCCCCTTGATCCCCCCTCTCCCCCTGGCCTTGCGGCCAGGGGAGAGGGGGGATTCAGGAAGGGGTTTTGCGGCGGGCGGCGAACCCGCCCGCCGCAAAACCCCCCTCCTCATTCCCCTCCCCTCTCCCGCTGTGCGGGAGAGGGGAGGGGCCAGGGGAGGGGTGAGGGCC
>Ga0101945_1001005_pt1 | contig 34243 bp, 30 predicted proteins | sample DewCreD2012metaG_2_FD_75246 | JGI IMG/M metagenome (GOLD analysis project Ga0101945, IMG submission 75246) | Hot spring sediment bacterial and archeal communities from British Columbia, Canada, to study Microbial Dark Matter (Phase II) - Dewar... ... | reverse complement strand
GTGGTAGGACGATGGCGACCGGGACCGTCAAGTGGTTCAACAGCGAGAAGGGATACGGCTTCATCACGCCCGATGACGGCAGCAAGGACCTGTTCGTGCACTATACCAGCATCGAAGGTGATGGCTACAGATCCCTGACCGAGGGACAGAAGGTGGAATACACACCCACGCAGGGGCAGAAGGGTCCGCAGGCGTCGAGCGTCCGGCCGATCGGCTAGCCCCAGGGGGCGGCGGGTCGCCGGACCTTGCGGCGAGAGTGAGCCCGGGGGACGCCCGGGCTCACTTACTATCGTGGACACGACAAAGGAGGCTGACTAGTGGAAAGCCCTCGTGCCAGCAGGTTGGCCTTGCTGGCGTTTTCCGTCGTAGTGCTCGTGGGCGGGATGAATTTCGTGGCCGTCCGCTTCAGCAACCGGGAGCTGGCCCCCTTCTGGGGCGCTGCACTGCGCTTCGCCGCGGCGGCGCTCCTCCTGTTGCTGCTCGTGCGCGCGCAGCGGCTCCCCTTGCCCCGCGGTCGGGGGCTGCTCGGGACCTTGCTCTACGGCGTCCTCGGCTTCGGCGCGGCTTACGCCTTCGGCTACTGGGGGCTGCAGCGGGTTCCGGCCGGCCCGGCAGCCATCGTCCTGGCCTCCACCCCGCTGTTCACCTTCGCCCTGGCGGTGGCCCACCGCCAGGAACCCTTCCGCTGGCGGCCGCTGCTGGGCGGGGCCGTGGCCCTGGGCGGCATTGGCGTCATGTTCAGCCGCTCGTTGGGCGCGGCCGTCCCCCTGGCCTCACTGCTGGCGATGGTGGCCACCGCGATCTGTGCTGCGGAGGCCTCGGTCATCGCCAAGCAGTTCCCCCGCAGCCATCCCGTGACGACTAACGCCGTGGCCATGGCTACGGGAGCGGTCATCCTCCTGGCGCTGTCGGCCGTCTTCAGAGAGTCGCGTGCGGTGCCGGCGCAGGCCGCCACCTGGGTGGCGCTCTCCTACCTGGTGTTGCTCGGCTCTAGCACCGCCTTCGTCCTCTTCCTCTTCGTCCTCAAGCAGTGGCCGGCGTCGGCGGCGGCCTATCAGTTCGTCCTCTTCCCGCTTGTCGCCACCCTTGCCGCGGCCTGGTTGGAGCGCCAGCCAGTGGTGCCTTCGGCAGCGGCCGGCGGGCTGCTGGTCCTGGCGGGTGTTTACGTGGGGACCATCGCCCGCACCCCGTTCGCCCGCACCCCGTACCGTTTGGGGTCGGAGCCGTGCCTGACGTGCGCCGAATGACTCGGGTCCCTCTTCAGGGCCCGGCGCGGCCGGACAGGCCGCGCACCCGGCTGCCGATCACCAGCCCCGCGGTGATGAGCACCACATTCTTGATCGCGTACTGCCCCTCCAGGGTGGGGAGGAGCGGGTTCCCGTGCTGGAACGCTGTGCCGGGCAGCAGGATGAACACCTGAGACGTCCCCAAGAGCTGTAGCCAGAGCAGAAAGAGCCCCGCACGCAGAATCAGAGGGTGAGCGAAGAGCAGGGCCACGCCGATCAGGACCTCCCATCCGCCGATGAAGAGCAGCGCCGTCCGGGGCGGCAGCCAGAACACTGTGCGCACGACGAGGTCGGCAGCGGGACTGGCCCCCACCAGCTTTAGGGCTCCAAACCACAGGTACACCAGGGCAATGGCCAGCCGCAGCAGGTTCACGCCGTAGGCGGCCATGAAACCCACGAGGGCCTGGTCCACACGGTTTAGGATCGCAGGCGCTGTCAAGGCAGGCTGTCGCGAGGACATCAGGCGTCACCCCCCGGCGATTTCTCCCCCCGCAAGTTCTCCCCCCGTAATGGTAGCGCTGTCGGCAGGAGATCGCCCGGAGAGGGAGAACGTCGGATTGTCGGACAGTCTGCCATGGCCTTGCCCCGGAAGAGACTACCTGCGGCCGATGCGCTGATCCTCAGCCCTGTCGAGCGCCACCGGCTCTACGAGGAGATCGCCCGCCGCCTCCTGGCGCAGATCCGTGAGCGTCGCCTCCGGCCCGGCGACCCCCTGCCCACCGAGCGCGCCCTCACCCAGTCCTTCCGGGTGGGCCGCTCATCGGTACGGGAGGCGCTGCGCATCCTGGAATCCAAGGGCCTGATCACCCCCGCCGGCAAGGGCGTCTTCGTCGTCGCGGACTACGGCAACCCGCTCAACTCCTCGCTGGACCTCCTACTCGCCCTCCAGGAGACCAACCTGCGGGAGCTCTTCGAGGTGCGCAAGATCCTGGAGGTCGAGCTCGCCGCGCACGCCGCCAGGCGCCGGACACCGGAGCACCTCCAGGCCATGGCCGAGGCCATCGAGGAGATGGTGGCCGGTCTGACCTCGCAGGAGCGCTACATCACTGCTGACCTCCGGTTTCACCTCACCGTGGCCGCGGCCACGGGGAACCGCATTGCGGAGCGGATGATGGACGCGGTGCGCACCCCGCTGCAGCAGGCCCTGGCCTCCATCTATCACATCCCGGGCAGCCCGCAGCGGTCCATCCTGCAGCACCGCCAGATTCTGGAAGCCATCCGGGCGGGGGATGCCGAGGGGGCCCGCCAGCGGATGCGCGAGCACCTGACGCGAGTGGAAGGCGACATCCGCACGATCCTGGACGGAGGGCAGGACAGTACTCGGCCCGTGAGGCCGGAGGATCAGGAGGTGGGGGGATGAGCATGGTGTACAGGCGCTGCGCAGCCACCACGGCCCTGATGGCGCTGGTGCTGATGGCACTCCAGGGGCTGGCGCTGGGGGCGCCCGCCAAGACTCGGGTGACCATACTGGGCGGTCCGCCGGCAGGGGTGTTCGGGATCTTCGCCACCGGTATCGCCACCTACATCAACCGGGCAGTGCCCGACGTGGACGTCTCGGTGGCGGCGACGGGCGGTTCCACCGAGAACGTGCGGCGGCTGCAGGCCAAGGAAGCGGAGATGGGCCTGGCCTTCTCCTCCGACGTCCACGAATCGTACTACGGACTGGAGATCTTCCGCGGCACGCGGCACACCAACCTGCGGGCGCTGGGCCTGATCTTCATCGGCGCGGCGCACGTGGTCACCTATCAGGACAGCGGCATCCGCACCGCCGCCGACCTGGCCGGCAAGCGCGTGGCCGTGGGGACGCCGGGGTCGGGCACCTTCGCCAGCGCCGAGCGGGTCTTTCGGACCATCGGGATCTGGGACCGGGTCACGCGCATTCCGCTGCTGGGGGCGGCGGCCGCCGCGGCGCTGCAGGATGGGCGGGCTGACGCCTTCTTCTTCACCGGGCCGTTTCCCGATCGCGGCACCATCGAGGCTTCCGCGGCGAAACCGATCCGGATGATCGACGTCTACACCCCCGCCGCGGCGGCGGGGTTCTTCCGCCAGTATCCCTACTTCTCGCGCTACGACTTCCCGCCCGGAGGCTATCCCGGGATGACGGAGGCGGTACCCACGGTGGGGATCCCCCTGCTGTGGCTCTCTCAGGTGGACGTGCCGGCCGCCCTGATCCAGAAGGTGGTCGCCGCGGCCTACAGCCTGCAGGGCCACGAGCACATGCTGCGGGTGCACGCCGCGGCCGCGGACATGCGCCCCCGGCGAGCACTGCAGGGTATCACCATCCCCCTGCACCCGGGCGCGGAGGCCCACTGGCGCTCGGTGGGGCTGGAGATTCCGGACGCCATCCGGGCGCGGTGATGCCGCGCCTCTGCCGCGCATGGTGAGATGACGCGCACCCTGGCGCGAGGGTGGGACCTGGCCACCCAGCTCATGCTGGGCGGCGTCTCCCTCTACTACCTCTGGCTGGCCTGGTACGGCGTCGCCTCGCTGCAGTACTACCGCGGTGTGGCCGTCCTCTACAGCCTGGTGGCACCCATGCTCCTCTACCGCGGCTGGCGTCGCGCCCGGGAGGATGCTCCCTCACCCGCAGACCTGCTGCTGGCCGCATGCGCAATAGCAGGCGTGGGTTACTGGGTCCTGGAGCACGAGGCGATGGCCTACCGGGCCGGCGCCTACACCGCGGTGGACGTGTGGATGGGCGTTCTGGCAACGCTGGTAGCCATCGAGGCGGCGCGGCGGGTGCTGGGCTGGTCCATGGCGCTGGTGGCCATCCTGCCCATCGCCTACGCCCTCTTCGGCCAGTACCTGCCGCCTGTTGTCGGCCACCGAGGCTTCACCCTGCGCCGCGTCATCGAGTACGTCTACCTGACCTCCGACGGCATCTTCGGGATCATGGCGGAGGTCCTGGCCAGCTTTATCATCCCCTTCGTGGTCTTCGGCGCCTTCCTGCAACGGGCCGGCGTGGGCAAGTTCTTCATCGACCTTTCGCTGGCGCTCTTCGGGCGGATCGCTGGCGGGCCGGCTCAGGCGGCTGTCCTGGCCTCCGCATTCTTTGGCACCATCAACGGGAGCCCGGTGGCCAACACGGTGACCACGGGGAGCATCACCATTCCGCTCATGAAGCGTACGGGCTTCCCGCCGCACATCGCCGCGGCGGTGGAGGGCGCCGCCTCCACGGGCGGGATGATCCTGCCGCCGGTCATGGGGGCCGGGGCGTTCATCATGGCGGAGATGACCGCTACCCCGTACGCGCAGATCGTGAAGATAGCCGCCATCCCCGGCATTCTGTACTTCGTCTCCGTGGGCCTGATGGTCTACCTGGAGTCGCGCAAGCTGGGGCTGCGGGGGATGGTGGCCGAGGAGGTCCCCCGCCTGGCGGAGACCGTGCGGCACGGCTGGTACCTCTTCCTTCCGGTCGCCGTCCTGGTGGCGCTCCTGGTCTCCGGTTTGCCCCCGGAGCGCTCGGCGGTCTACGCCATCCTCACCGCCGTGGCCGTGAGCTGGGTACGGCGGGAGACCCGCATGGGACCCAGGGCCATCTGGGAGGCGCTGGTCGAGGGCGCCCGCTCCTCCCTCTTCGTCGCCGCCCTCACCGGGGCCGTGGGCATCCTCATCGGGGTGCTGGCCCTTACCGGCATCGGCATCCGCTTCTCCTACATCGTGGTGGCGCTGGCTGGGGGGAAGCTGTGGCTGACGCTGCTTCTCATCGCCGTCTCCACACTGATCCTGGGGCTGGCTCTGCCCATCACCGCCACCTACCTGATCGTGGCCGTGATCGCCGTGCCGGTGCTGCGGGAGCTGGGCGTCCCCCTGCTGGTGGCGCACATGATCGTATTCTGGCTCAGCCTGGACTCCAACATTACTCCGCCGGTGGCGCTGGGGCCGTTCGCCGCAGCGGCCATCGCCGGCGCCGACCCCATGCGGGCGGGATGGAACTGCTTTCGCTTCGCCAAGATCATTTATGTCATGCCCGTCCTGTTCGCCTACAGCCACATCCTGCTCACGGGGTCGGCCTGGGAGAACACGGCGGCGATCATCGCGGCGACGCTGGGTACGATGCTCTTCTCGACGGTGAGCACTGCCTACCTAGTGGTGCGCACCACGCTGCTGGAATGGGTGGCGCTGGCCGCAGCCACCGTCCTGGCCTACCTGGTCCGGCCGGAGGCCTGGGCGGTGGCCCTGGCGCTGTTCGCCGGCGTCTTCCTGCTCAACCGGCGGCGGGCGGGTGGTGCTGCGGTGCCGGCCAGGGCGCAGGCGGCAGAGCGGCCGGCACCGGGCGGGTGAGGGCCGAAGACGAGGAGGGAGGACGATGAAGGAGCCAGAGACGAAGGCGGCGGCCGCCGTCCCGCACCATGGCCTCTTCGAGGCCACGGTGGGCGTTGTGGGCCGGGGCACCGGATCCAAGGTGTTCAACCTGGACGAGATCCCCGAGCTGGCTTCGGAGCACGACCGGCGGCGGAAGAAGATCCTCCTGAACAGCACCAACACCGGCTCCGAGCTGCTGGTGGACGTGGTTTCCTACGCCCCCGGGGGGACCTCACCGCTGCACTTCCACCGGGAGATCGACCACTTCTTCTTCGTCCTGGAGGGGCGCGGCCGGATCGTCATCAACGAGCAGGAGCACCGGCTGCGGGCGGGCAGCGTGGTCTGGATCGCAGCCGGGGACGTGCACAAGGTCTACGCCGACCAGGACAGCCCGCTGGTCTTCCTGGAGTACTTCTCCAGCGGGCAGCACGAGACGGTCTTCCTGGAGGAGGCGTGCGCGTGGCGCCCGGATCCAGGCCCCTGAGCCAGATGCCAGTGGGTGGGCTGGGAGATCCTCCTGCAGTGGGGCGGGGACGAGGGGGCCGGCAGCGCGGGTGATGGAGCACGTAGGGTTTGTCGGGCTGGGGGTGATGGGCAGCCGGATGGTGCGGCGGCTGCTGGCAGCCGGCTACGCTGTCACGGGGTACAACCGCACCCGTTCCAGGGCGCAGGAGCTGCTGGACGCGGGGATGCGCTGGGCGGAGAGCCCGGCGGCGGTGGCCCGGGCGGCGGAGGTCACCATCAGCATGGTCGCCGACACGACGGCCCTGCGCGCCATAACCGAGGGAGAGGAGGGCGTGCTGGCCGGACTGGGGCCGGGGAAGGTCTATGTGGACATGAGCACGGTCAGCCCGGCGGTGAGCGCGGACCTTGCCGCGCAGGTGGCCGCCCGTGGGGCACGGATGCTGGACGCCCCGGTCTCAGGCAGCGTGAGTACGCTGGAGCAGGGCCGGCTTTCCATCATGGTGGGCGGGGAGCGGGACGTTTTCGAGCGGGTCAGGCCTATCCTGCAGGCCATCGGGCCGAAGGTCACCTATGTGGGAGCCAACGGGCAGGCGGTCCTGATGAAGCTGGCCACCAACCTCAGCGTCGCCGTGCAGATGCTGGCGTTTTGCGAGGGGCTGCTGCTGGCGGAGAAAGGCGGCATCCCCCGGTCCACCGCCGTGGAGGTGCTGCTGAACAGCGTCATCGCCTCCCCCATGCTCCTCTACCGCGGCCCCTTCGTCCTGGAGATGCCGGCGGAGGCATGGTTCGACGTCTCCATGATGCAGAAGGACATGCTGCTGGCGCTGGAGCAGGGCCGGCGCCTGGGAGTCCCCCTGCCCACCACCGCGGTGACCAACGAACTGCTCACCGCCGCCCGGGCCATGGGGCTGGAGCGTCAGGACTTTGCCGTGCTGCACCGGGTGCTGGCGAGGCTGGCCGGAGGAGGCGGCTGATGCCGGGCTCCGCGGAGGCAGCCCAGTGGCTGCAGGCGTACCGGGAGATGCTGGCCATCCGCATCTTCGAGGAGCGCGTGCACGACCTCTACCGCCGCGGTAAGATGCCCGGGCTGGCCCACCTCTACATCGGTCAGGAGGCGGTGGCGGTGGGCGTCTGCCGGGCGCTGCGGCCCGACGACTACATCACCAGCACACACCGCGGTCACGGGCACTGCCTGGCCAAGGGGGCGGCGCCAGACCGCATGTTCGCTGAGCTGCTGGGCAAGGCGGCGGGCTACTGCCGGGGGAAGGGGGGCTCCATGCACATCGCCGACCCCGACAGCGGCAACCTGGGGGCCAATGCCATCGTCGCCGGGAGCACGGGGATCGCCACGGGCGCCGCCCTGGCGGCAAAGATGCGGGGAACCGACCAGGTGGCGGTGTGCTTCTTCGGTGAGGGGGCTCTGGGCCAGGGCATCCTCTACGAGGTGATGAACATGGCGGCGCTGTGGCGGCTCCCCGTGATCTACGTCTGCGAGAACAACCTCTACACCGAGTACACGCACTACAGCGAGACCACCGCCGGGGAGGTGGGTGCGCGGCCGGCCGCCTTCGGCATCCCCGTCCACGAGGTGGACGGCCAGGACGTGCGTGCCGTCTACGCGGCGGCGTCGGCGGCGGTGCAGCGGGCCCGTCGCGGAGACGGGCCGAGCTTCCTCCTCTGCCATACCTACCGCTACCTCGGTCACCACGTGGGCGATGTGGATCGCTCCTACCGCAGCAGGGAGGAGGAGGAGCGCTGGCGCAGGGAGCGCGACCCCCTGCAGCTCCTCTCTGCCTGGCTGACCGCGCAGGGGCTGGCCGAACCCGCCGTCTTCGAGCGGATGGGGGAGGAGGTGCGCCGCGAGGTGGAGGCGGGGGTGGCTTTCGCTCTGGACGCGCCCTACCCGGAGGCGGAGGAGGTGGCCCGTCATGTCTATGCCTAGCGCCGCCGCCACCCCGCCGGCCTATTCCGCCGCGCGCGAGATCACCTTTGCCCAGGCCGTCCGGGAGGCCCTGGCGGAGGAGATGCGCCGCGACCCGCGGGTCTTCATCATCGGCGAGGACGTGGCCGAGGCGGGCACGCCCTTCAAGGTCCTCAGCGGGCTGGTGCAGGAGTTCGGGCCGCAGCGGGTGATCGACTCCCCCATCTCCGAGGCCGGAATCACAGGCATCGCCACGGGCGCCGCCATGGCGGGCATGCGCCCGGTGGTGGACATCATGTTCGGCGACTTCATAACCCTGGCCATGGACCAGATCGCCAACCAGGCGGCCAAGGTGCACTACATGTCCGGCGGTAAGCTGCGCGTTCCCCTGGTGGTGCGGACGACGTTGGGGGCCACGCGCCGCTCCGCAGCGCAGCACAGCCAGAGCCTGCACGCCTGGGTGAGCCACATCCCCGGCCTGAAGGTGGCGCTGCCCTCCACCCCCTACGACGCCAAGGGTCTGCTGAAGAGCGCCATCCGCGACGACAACCCGGTAGTCTTCTTCGAGGACAAGATGATGTACACGCTGCGCGGCCCGGTGCCGGAAGAGGAGTACACCATTCCCCTGGGCGTGGCAGAGGTGAAGCGGCCGGGGACCGACCTCACCCTCGTGGCCACCAGCAGCATGGTGCAGGTGGCCATGGAGGCGGCGGAGGCGCTGGCGGCGGAGGGGATAAGCGTGGAGGTGGTCGATCCGCGGACCACGGTTCCCCTGGATCGGGAGACGCTCATCGCCTCGGCCCGCAAGACCGGCCGCGCGCTGGTACTGGACGAAGGCTACGAGCAGTACGGGGTGACGGCGGAGCTGGCTAGCGTCATCGCGGAGGGAGCCTTCTACCATCTGGAAGCGCCGGTGCGACGCATGGGCGCCATGCACGTGCCCATCCCCTTCTCCCCGGTGCTGGAGGACCTAACGGTGCCCACCGTGGAGCGGGTGGTGGCGGCGGTCAGGGAGCTGGTGGCACGGACCTGAGGGAGGGAAGACGATGGGACTCAAGACCTATGGCCTGATGGCGGTGGACTGGGAGCAGCGGGTGGACATGGACCGGCTGCGGCGGGAGCGCCTGGCCCGCGTCAAGGCCTTCCTCAAGCGGTCCGAGCTGGGGGCGTTGCTGTGCTTCGACATGAACAACATCCGCTACATCACCGCCACTCACATCGGCACCTGGGCCATGGACAAGCTGGTCCGCTTCACGTTGCTGCCTCAGGATGACGAACCGATCCTCTGGGACTTCGGCTCCGCGGCCCGCCACCACCAGCTCTACTGCCCCTGGCTGGGCGAGCGCTCCCGCGCCGGCATCTCCACCCTGCGCGGCGCCTACCCAGAGCGGGCGCAGGACGTGGCCCGCAAGATCCGCCTGGAGCTGGAGGCGCGGGGGCTGCACCGCGAGCCGCTGGGGGTGGACGTGGTGGAGCCCACGGTCCTCTTTGCCCTGCAGGCGGAGGGGTTGAGGGTCGTAGACGGCCAGCAGCTCATGCAGCAGGTGCGCAAAATCAAGACCCAGGATGAGATCACTCTGCTTGTCACCGCCTGCATGATGGTGGACGCCGCCTATGAGGAGCTCTACCGGGCCATGCGGCCGGGGATGCGGGAGAACGAGTGTGTCGGCCTGGTGAGCAAGGTGCTCTACGACCTGGGATCGGAGCACGTGGAGGGCGTCAATGCCATCAGCGGGGAGCGCTGCAACCCGCACCCCCACGTCTACACCGACCGGGTGCTGCGCCCGGGCGACCCGGCCTACTTCGACATCCTGCACAGCTTCAACGGCTACCGCACCTGCTACTACCGCACCATCGCCGTGGGCAGCGCCTCCCCCGCCATGGTGGACGCCTACCGCCGCTGCCGGGACTACCTGGACGCGGCCATCAGCCTGATCCGCCCCGGGGTGACCACGGCGGAGGTGGTGCGGGTCTGGCCCAGGGCGGAGGAGTTCGGCTTCCCCAGCGAGGAGGCCGCCTTTGCCCTGCAGTACGGCCACGGGGTGGGGCTCTCCATCTGGGAGCGGCCGATCTTCAGCCGCCTCTCCTCCTTCGACCACCCCGAGGTGATCGAGGAGAACATGGTCTTCGCCCTGGAGACCTTCTGGCCGGCCAGCGACGGCTGGTCCGCCGCCCGCATCGAGGAGCAGCTCGTGGTCACCCGGGACGGCGCCGAGGTGATCACGCGCTTCCCGGCGGAGACACTGCTTGTGGCGGGTACGCGATACTACACCGCGACAGGACCCCTGCCTGCCACCCGGGAGACCCAGTCGCAGCTCAACCGGGAGACCGCGCCGCTGGAGGCGGTGGTGGCGGGCAGCCGGCTGGAGGGAAGTCAGGCGCCCGCCTGAGGGCCTGGGTCGCGGTGCCCGACGAGCGCGTGCAGGCGGCCGTGGCCCACTGGGCTCCGCGCTTCCTCGCCCAGGGGGTCGACTACAACGACCTTGTCCGCACCACCTCTCGGGTGGAGCGGTGGGAGCAGTGGCTGGAGGCCTGGGTGGCCACCGCGGACGTGCACGCGGGGCTGGCCCGCGAGGCGGAGGAGAAGGGCCGCAGGGTCAGCGCCGGCGAGGCGCACCTGCGGGCGGCCCTGTGCTTCCACTTCGCCCGCTTCGTCTGGCTGGTGGACCTGGAACGCCACCGCTGGGCCGCCAGGCAGGCGGTGGCCCACCTGCGCGCCGCCCACCGTCACCTGGACCCCACAGCGGAGAGGGTGGAGGTTCCCTTTCCCGGCGCGCCGCTAGTGGCCAACCTGCGGCGGCCGCCTGCGGCGGCTCGCCCGCCGCTGGTCCTGCTGGTCCCCGGCCTCGACTCCTGCAAAGAGGAGTTCTTCCACTGGGAGAACGTCTTCCTCGTCCGCGGCATGGCTACCTTATCCCTGGACGGACCCGGGCAGGGGGAGAGCGGGTTCGCCACCACCATACGCCCGGACTATGAGGTGGCCGCCGCCGCCGCCCTCGACGCGCTGTCCCAGCGCAGGGACCTGGCCCTGGACCGTGTCGGCGCCGTGGGGGTCAGTCTGGGCGGCTACTACGCGCCCCGCGCCGCAGCCTTTGAATCGCGCCTGCGCGCGGTGGTGTCGGTCAGCGGACCCTTTAACTTCGCGGAGTGCTGGGAAGGGCTGCCGGCACTGACGCGCGAGGCGTTCAGGCACTACTCCGGCGCCGCCGACGAGGTGGAGGCGCGGCGGCGCGCGGCCCTCCTCGACCTACGCGACGTCCTTCCCCGCCTGCGCCAGCCGCTCCTAGTGGTCGCCGGCAAGCTCGACCGTCTGATCCCCCGGGAGCAGGCCGAGCGCATGGCCGTGGCGGCACCCCGTGCGGAGCTGGTGCTCTACCCAGAAGGCGGCCATGTCTGCAACAACATCCCCTACAAGTACCGGCCGCTGGTGGCCGACTGGATGTGGGAGAAGCTTGCCACGGGATGACCGAGACCGTGGACCGCCCTGTGGGAGTGGCCCTGATCGGCACAGGGATGTGGGGTCGCCGGCTGGCCGATGCCCTTCAGCGGACCACTGCGTTGCGCCTGGCGTGCTGCTACAGCCGGGATGAGGCCAGGCGGCGGGCCTTTGCGGCCGACTTCCGCTGCCAGGCCGCTCCCTCGTTCGAGGCGGCCGTGGACCACCCCGAGGTGGAGGGAGTGCTGCTGGCCACGCCCAACTACGTGCACAGGGAGCAGGCGCTGGCCTGTGCCGAGCGGCGGCGGCACGTCTTCGTGGAGAAGCCCATCGCCGACACGGTAACCGACGGCCAGGCGATGGCGGCGGCGTGCCAGGCTGCGGGGGTGACGCTGCTCGTCGGGCACCAGATGCGCCGCCTGGGGGCGGCACGGCGGGTGAAGGCTCTGTTGGAGGAGGGCGTGCTAGGGACGGTGGTGCTGGCCGAGGCGAACTTCTCCTTGCACGGCATGCTCACCCCCGGCCAGTGGCGGGCGCACCGCCGCACCTGTCCCGGGGGTCCGCTGATGCAGCTGGGGGTCCACCATGCCGACACTCTGCAGTACCTTCTGGGGCCCGTGGTCCGGGTGCGCGGGGCGTTTGCCCGTCTGGTGACCAGCGCGGAGGTCGACGACGTGGCCGTGGCCGTCCTGGAATTCGCCGCAGGAGCCCAGGGTACGCTGACCAGCAGCTACGTCTCCCCCAAGACCTACTCGCTCCGGCTCTACGGGACGGCCGCGGTGCTGGACTACCAGACGGAGATGGCCGTCTGGCCGGACGTGCATCGCCTGGATGCCGCCACCACCCTCACACTGCGCAGGGATGTGGGGGCGGTGCCGGTGGCATTCACCCCCCGTGACCCCCTGGTGGAGGAGCTGGAGGAGTTCGCCCGCTGTGTGCGCGGCACGGCCCGGCCGGAGACCGGCGCGGCGGAGGCGCTGGCCGCCCTGCGCGTCGTCCTGGCCGCTGTACGCTCGCACGAGCTCGGCGCGGCGGCGGTGGCCGAGTGATGAGCAGCGGGGCGTCTGGAGCGCGGACGTCCTGGATGGGACGACCTTTGCGGCGGCGGGAGGACCGCCGTTTCCTGCAGGGGCGGGCCAGGTACCTCGATGACCTGACCCTGCCGGGGATGCTCCACATGGCCCTGCTGCGCAGCCCCGTGGCCCACGCCAGGCTGCTGGCGGTGGAGGATACGGCGGCACGCCGCATCCCCGGTGTCGTCACGGTGGTCACTGCGGCGGACCTGGATGGTAGGGTCCATCCCCTGCCGGTCGTCACCCCTGCGGGCGCCTCTGTGGCCTCTGTACCGCACCCCGTCCTGGCACGCAACCGGGTGCGTTACGCCGGCGAGCCGGTGGCTGCTGTGCTGGCAGAGAGCAGACAGGCGGCCGCGGATGCGGTGGAAGCCCTCGTCCTGGAGTACGACCCGCTGCCGCCGGTGCCGGATCCCCGCGCAGCCCTGGAGGGAGACATTCTGCTCCACGAAGCCGCGCCGGGTAATGTCCTCCTGCGGTGGAAGGGTGGCAGCGGCGATGTGGCCGCGGCATTCCGTGCGGCGGCGCACGTGGTGCGTGGAACCTTTCGCCTTCCCAGGCTGGCTGCCGCGCCTATTGAGCCGCGGGGCGCGGTGGCCGTCTACGACAGGCGGCGAGACCTGCTGACCGTGTGGGGGTCTTCGCAGGATCCCTACCGGCCACGCTCCCAGCTCAGTCGCGTCCTCGACCGTCCGGAGGAGCGGATCCGCTACATCGTTCCCGACGTCGGGGGCGCCTTCGGTAGCAAGGGCGCCCTCGCCCCGGAGGCTGCGCTGGCTGCGTTCCTGGCAATCCGCTGGGGACGGCCGGTCAAGTGGGTGGAAGGCCGGCGGGAGAACTTCGCCGCGGCGTACCAGGGCCGGGGCCTGGAGGCCGAGGCCGAGCTGGCGGTGGACGCGGGAGGACACTTCCTGGGGCTGCGCGCACGGCTGGTCGCCGACCTGGGCGCCTACCTGCACCCGCTGACGCCACTGCCTCCGGTGACGGCGTCCATGCTGCTCACCGGAGTGTACGCCATCCCGAACGTTGAGGTGGAGCTGGTGGGGGTGGCAACGACGAAGGTGTCCACCGGACCCTACCGTGGAGCAGGCCGGCCGGAGGCGGCCTTCATAATCGAACGGATGGTGGACCTGGCCGCGCAACAGCTCCGCATGGATCCGGTGGAGGTGCGGCGACGCAACGTGATCCCGCCCCATCGCTTCCCATACCCGAACGGGCTCGGCTACACCTACGACTCCGGCGACTACCGTGGCGCGCTGGACCGGGCGTGCGCGCTGGCCGGCTACACCCGGCGCCGCGAGGAACAGCGCCGCGGACGGGCGGAGGGACGGCTCTTGGGGGTCGGCGTGGCCATGTACGTGGAGCGCGCCGGCGACGCGCTGGCCGAGCACGCCCGCATCTCCGTCGGGCCCGACGGTAAGGTCGCGGTTTACCCGGGGTCCACCGCCCACGGGCAGGGACATGAGACCACATTCGCCCAGATCGTCGCCGAGCTGCTGGGTGTCGATCCGGGTGCGGTCACGGTGCGGCAGGGCGACTCCGCCACCCTTCCCCGCGGAGGAGGGACCTTTGCCAGCCGATCGGTGACGGTGGGAGGATCGGCCCTCTTCGTGGCCGCCGAGCGCATCCGTGACCGGGCAGCCCGCATCGCCGCCCACCTGCTGGAGGCCGCTCCTAGGGACATCGTCTGGACGGATGGGGCCTTCTTCGTCCGCGGCACTCTCGGTCGCGCCGTGACCTTCGCAGAGGTCGCCGCCGCCGCCCACCGTCCGGAGCTGTTGCCCGCGGGGCTGGATCTCGGGCTGGAGGCTTCCGGCGAGTTCACCCTGCCCGGTCCCGTCTTTCCCTATGGCGCCTGCATCGCCGTAGTGGAGGTCGATGAGCAGACCGGGCTGGTGCAGGTACGGCAGGTAACGACGGTTGACGATCCGGGCCGGGTGGTCAACCCGATGCTGGCGGAGGGGCAGGTCGCCGGGGGAACGGTGCAGGGGCTGGGACAGTCGCTGCGGGAGCAGGTGGTCTACGACAAGAGCGGGCAGCTCCTCACGGCCACGTTCCTGGACTACGGGCTCCTGCGGGCTCAAGACGTCCCGCCCATCGCCGGCGAGCTGCAGGAAACCCCGTCTCCCTTCAACCCGCTGGGCGTCAAGGGGATCGGCGAGGCGGGGGCGATTGGCACTCCCGCCGCCGTGGCCAACGCGGTGATGGACGCCCTGGAGCCGCTGGGCGTGCGCCACCTGGATCTGCCCCTGACGCCGGAGAAGGTCTGGAGGGCCATCAGGGCTGCCCAGAACCCGATGCCCGACGCGCCGGTCTCAAACGCGCCGGCCTCAGGGATCTGACGCTCTGAATCTCGTGAGTGGGATGCGAGGGGAGGGAGCATCGGCCATGCGCCTTGGCGCCATCTTCCCGCAGACCGAGATCGGCACCGACCCGCAGGCCATCGCCAGGTTCGCGCGGGCCGCCGAGGAGGCCGGCTACGACCACATCCTGGCCTTCGACCACGTGCTGGGGGCTGCGCCTCGGGAGGGGTGGCAGGGGTATACGTACAAGGATGCTTTCCACGAACCCCTCGTCCTCTTCGGCTACTTGGCTGCGGTGACGCAGCGGGTGGAGCTGGCCACCGGGATCCTCATCCTCCCCCAGCGCCAGACCGCGCTGGTGGCCAAGCAGGCTGCCGAGGTAGACGTCCTCTGTGGGGGCCGCCTGCGGCTGGGCGTGGGGCTGGGATGGAACGACGTGGAGTACGAGGTCCTGGGGATGGACTTCCACACCCGCGGCCGGCGCATGGAGGAGCAGGTGACGGTGCTGCGCCTGCTGTGGACGCAGGAGGTGGTCACGTTCGAGGGACGGTGGCACCGCATCCGCGGTGCCGGCATCAACCCCCTCCCGCGGCGGCGGCCGATCCCCCTGTGGATGGGCGGCCACGATGACCGCGCACTGCGCCGCGCCGCCCGCCTGGCCGACGGGTGGATGGCAGGGGGAACGCTGCGCACACCGACCTCGCAGGGGCCTCTGCCGAACCTGGAGACCTATCGGGCCATCGTGCGCAAGCTGCACGTGTTCCTGCAGGAGGCCGGCCGCGACCCGCGGACATTCGGGCTGGAGGGGCGGATCAGCTACGCAACCGGGCCTGAAGGGTGGAAGGCCGGGTGGGAGGCGTGGCGGGAGATGGGCGGCACCCACCTCAGCGTGACCACCATGGGGGCCCGTCTGCCGACCTCCGCCGCGCACGTCGACGCCATCATGGAGGTCAAGGGCAAGTTGGCCTGCTAGTGACATGCCTGGTGGACAAACTGTTCCGGGGGCGGTGCCACTCATGCCTGCTTGCCGGAGACGATACCCTCGCCGCCCGATGGACGGCACCAGGCGGAGCCTGTGAAATGGAAGGGGGTGAGAGCGCGCCCGCGGGCGGGCGGCATTGAGTTCCTGAGGAGGTGAGGAGGCGAAGCCATGAATCGGTTGCGTTGGCGGGCTATCTGCTGGTTTGCTGGCGTCCTGGCCCTGGTGACAGTCGGCGCCGCGGGACTGGTGGCGGCGCAGCAGGCGGCCGAGTACAAGGTGGGTGTCGTCACCTCGCTGTCCGGCGAACTGGCCTTCGGCGGCAACGTGACGAAGCGCGGCTACGACCTGTGGGCGGAAACCCTTAACAAGGCTGGCGGCATCCTTATCGGGGGCAAGCGCTACAGGGTCAGGCTGATCTACGCCGACGACCAGAGCACACCGGCCACCGCCGCCGTGGCCGGAGAGCGGCTGATCACCCAGGAGAAGGTCGACTTCATCCTGGGGCCTTACGCCAGCGGCACCACCCTGGCGCTGGCGCCCATCACCGAGAAGTACCGCGTCCCGCACATTACCGGATCGGCGGAGTCCCCGCTCATCTGGAAGGGGAAGTTCAAGTACACCTTCGGCACCATCCCCACGGTGACCATCATCGCCCAGGCGTCCATCCAGACCCTGGCGCAGGACGTGAGCCCCAAGCCGCAGACTATCGCCATCCTGGGGATCGACGACGCCTTCTCCAAGTTCGCCGCCGAGGCGTTTCGCACCGCCGCCCAGAGGTTCGGCATCAAGGTGCTGCGCTTCGACATCGTGCCGGAGGGCAGCGACTACACCCCGGCGGTGAGCGCGGCCAAGGCGCTGAACCCCGACATCTTCGCCATGGGCTCCCACGAGAAGGCGGCCATTGAGATGATCAAGGCGGCCAAGGAGCTGAAGTTCAACCCAAAGGCCTTCGTGCAGCACTACGGGATGACCACTCCCGACTTCCGCAAGGGGCTGGGAAAGGACGCCGAGTACGTCTTCGGCACCTCGGTGTGGACCCCCAACCTCAACTACCAGGCGAAGATCCTCTTCAAGACACCGCGGGAGTATGCTGCCGCATTCAAGGCCCGCTTCGGCAGCGATCCAGACTACACCGAGGCGGCCTCCACCGCGGCGGGCATCGCCTTCCAGGAGGCGCTGCGGGCCATCAACGCCCCGCCGCCGCTGACGCAGGCGCAGAAGGACGCCCTGATCGGCGCCCTGGAGCGGCTGGACCTGATGACCTTCTACGGACCTATCAAGTTCGCCACCTCCGGGGACTACTACCACGACAACGCGGGGCTGCAGCCCATCGCCCTGCAGTACCAGGGCGGGGTGACCGTGGAGGTCGGCCCGGGCAAACTGCGCCTGAAGGCCCCCAGGTATCCGACGCCCCCCTGGGACAAGCGCTAACTGAGGGGGCCGGGGACGGCGACCCGTCCCCGGCCTCCCGGCCTGCAAGCCGTGGAGCTGTTCCTGCAGACCCTGATCGACGGGGCCCTCATCGGCGGGCTCATCATCGTCGTCGGTGTGGGCTTCTCCCTCTGTTTCGGCGTCATGCACATCGTGGACTTCGCCGTGGGAGAGTGGGTCATGCTGGGCGCGTACACGGCCTACTGGTTGGTGCGCTACCTGGGGCAGGACCCCATGGTCTACCTGCCCCTGATCTTCGCCCTGTTCTTTGCCGCCGGCTGGCTCGTCTACCCGTTGATCTACCGCGCGGTCAGCGGGCGGCGGCATCACCCGGCACTGATGGGCCTGGTCTTCACCTTCGGCCTCTCCACCCTGGCCAAGGGCGGGGCCCTCTCCGCATGGGGCTACCACGTGCGCTCGGTGAGCACCTGGCTCTCAGGGCAGAGCGTATCCCTGGGGGTGACCACGCTGCCGGCGCTGCGCCTGGCCGGTTTCGTCTTCGGCGTCCTGACCACGGTCCTGTTCATGGTGTTCCTCTACGGCACCCGCATGGGCGTCTCCATCCGGGCCACCGCCCAAGATCGGGAGACGGCGGCGCTCCTGGGCGTGGACGTGCGCCGGGTCGGCGAGCTGGTCTACGCCACATACGCAGGGCTGACCGGGATGACAGGTGTGCTCATCGGCGCCCTCTTTTCCATCCACGCCGCCATGGGGGCGAAGTATGTCATCTTCGCCTTCTTCGTGGTGGTGCTGGCCGGGATGGGCTACGTCCCCGGGGTGATCGTGGCCGGCCTCATCCTGGGCCTGATCCAGTCCTTCGTTGGTGTCTACATCAGCGGCCGGTACACGCTCTTTGCCCTCTTCCTCCTAATGTACCTGAGCCTGCTGGTGGCACCGAAGGGCATCCTCCGCCGCGGGTTGTGAGGTGACCACGCCAGTCGCCGAGGTCCAATCGCCTGCCCGCAGCGCCGTCCCCCGGTGGACGGCGGGGGCCCTCCTGGCGGCAGCGCTGCTGCTTCTGCCTTTCACCGTCTCCAGCTTCTGGATCCGCATCGCCACAGAGGTCCTGCTTTGGGCGGGGCTGGCGCAGAGCTGGAACATCATCGGCGGCTACACCGGGTACCTCAGCTTCGGCCACGGCGCGTTCTTCGGCCTGGGCGCCTACGTCACCGGTATCGGCATGACGGTGCTGGGGTGGCCCTTCGCTGTGGGGCTGGTGGTCTCCGGGGTGCTGGCGGCCGCCCTGGCTGCGGCCATCGGCTATCCCACGTTGCGGCTGCGCGGCGCCTACTTCGCCATTGCCACCTGGGCCTTCGGGGAGATGCTGCGGCAGGCGGCCACGGTGCTGGAGGTCACCGGCGGGGCCTTCGGCATGCGCCTGCCGGCGTTCCTCAACCTGCCGTTCTTCTACTACGTCACCCTGGGAGTAAGCACCCTCGTCTACCTGACCACCTACCTGCTGCTGGAGCGCTCGCCCTTCGGCTACAAGCTGCTGGCCATCCGAGAGCACGAGGAGGCCGCCGAGATGGTGGGCGTGAACACGGTGGCCGTCAAGGTCAACGCCTTCGCCCTGAGCGCTTTCTTCCCCGGGGTGCTGGGCGGGATCTACGCCTACTGGCTGACCTACATCCACCCGGACAGCGTGCTGGGCGGGATCATCACCGACCTGATGGTGGTGATGGTCTTCCTGGGCGGCATGGGCACCTTCTGGGGGCCGCTACTGGGCGCCTTCCTAGTGCAGCTTGTCAGCCGCAGCCTCTGGCTCGTCTGGGGCGAGAGCACCCTCTACCTGGTGATCATCGGCGCGGCCATCTGCATCGTCGTCCTGTTCATGCCCGGGGGCATCGTCGGCCTGCTGGAGGGCCGGCGCGCGCCCCTGCTGGCCCCGCGCGCGGCCTGGCGCTGGTGGCGCGAGCGGGTGAGGTGGTGACCCCGGTGCTGGAGACGCAGAACCTGACCAAGAGCTTCGGCGGCATCCTGGCCCTGGACGGCCTCTCCCTCACCGTCCCCACGGGGGCCATCGTCGGCCTCATTGGCCCCAACGGCAGCGGCAAGACCACCTTCTTCAACCTGGTCACCGGGGTCTACCCGCCGGACCGCGGCCAGGTGCGCTTCCGCGGCCGCATCATCACCGGCCTGCGCCCGCACCGCATCGCCCGCCTGGGCATCGGCCGGACCTTCCAGATTCCCGCCCCCTTCGTCAAGATGACCGTCCTCGACAATGTGGCGGTGGGCGCCTTCATCCACGCGGGGACCCTGGCCGCGGCCCGGCGCGCCGCCGCGGAGATCCTGGAGTTCGTGGGGCTGGCGGCCAGGGCCAGCGAGCTGGTCAGCCAGGTGACGCTGGAGGACCGGAAACGGCTGGAGCTGGCGCGGGCCCTGGCCACACGGCCGGAGCTGCTGCTGCTGGATGAAGTCATGGCCGGCCTGAACCCCGCGGAGGTGCGGGCGGCGGTGGAGCTGATAAGGGCCATCCGCGCCCGCGGCCTCACCATCGTGGTGGTGGAGCACGTCATGGACGCCATCCTTTCCCTGTGCGAGCGCATCGTGGTCCTGGACGGGGGGCGGAAGATCGCCGAGGACGTCCCCGAGCGGATCGTCGCCAACGAGGCCGTCATCCGCGCCTACCTGGGGGAGCGGCGCAGTGCTGCGCGTTGAGGGAGTGACCGTGGCCTACGACCAGGTGGCCGCGCTGCGCGACGCCTCGCTGCTGGTCTCCCAGGGGGAGATTGTCTCCATCATCGGGGCCAACGGCGCGGGGAAGACCACGCTGCTGCGCACCATCTCGGGGCTGCTCCACCCCCTGGCCGGCAGCATCCACTTCGACGCCGCGCGTATCGACCGGATGGAGCCGCACCAGATCGCCCGCCTGGGCATTGCCCACGTGCCCGAGGGGCGGCGCATCTTCCCCTACCTCAGCGTACAGGAGAACCTTTGGATGGGCGGGCTGCAGATCAGAGAGAGGAGCCAGATCGAGGCCCGCCTGGAGGAGGTGTTTGACCTCTTTCCCGTGCTGGCACAGCGTCGCCGCCAGGCGGGGGGGACGCTCTCCGGCGGGGAGCAGCAGATGCTGGCCATCGGGCGGGCGCTGATGGCCGACCCCAAGCTGCTGCTGCTGGACGAGCCATCCCTGGGACTGGCCCCCAAGGTCGTAGACGCAGTCTTCGACGCCATCGCCAGGCTCCACGCGCAGAAGCGCACCGTGCTGCTCGTGGAGCAGAATGCGTACCTCTCGTTGGAGGTGGCGGACCGCGCCTACGTCCTGGAGACCGGACGCATCGTCCTGGAGGGAAAGGCGGCGGAACTGATCGATCACCCCCACGTCAGGCGGGCCTATCTGGGCCGCTGAGACCTCCGTCGCCGTCCCCCGGAGAAGGGAGGAGAGCATGTCTCGCACCAGAGTTGCCTTGCCCGGCCCCCGGGCTCAAGAGCTCTTACACCTGCGCGAGCAATACGTCCCGCGCGGGGTGGCCACCACCGTTCCCACACTCGTCGCCCAGGCGGAGGGGGCCCGCTTGCGGGACGTGGACGGCAACGAGTTCATCGACTTCGCTGCCGGCATCGGCGTCGTCAACGTGGGGCACCGCCCTGCGCCGGTGGTGGAGGCGGTGCGCGCCCAGGTGGACCGCCTCCTGCACACCTGCGCCCACGTTGCCATGTACGAGCCCTACCTGCGCCTGGCGGAGCGCCTGGCGGCCGTCACGCCCGGCGGGTGGGCGAAGAAGGTCCTCCTGGTCAACAGCGGGGCGGAGGCTGTGGAGAACGCCGTGAAGATCGCCCGCGCGGCCACAGGCCGCCGTGCCGTGGTGTGCTTTGAGTACGCCTTCCACGGACGGACGCTGCTAGCCCTCAGCCTGACCAGCAAGATCAAGCCCTACAAGTTCGGCTTCGGCCCCTTCGCCCCGGAGGTGTACCGGGCTCCCTACTCCTACCCCTACCGCTGTCCGCGAGGCGGAGACCCCGCCGACTGCCCCATCTGCACCGGGCGGGCCCTGGAGGCGTTCCTGAAGACGCACGTGGACGCCGAGGAGGTGGCGGCGGTGATCGTGGAGCCCGTGGCCGGAGAGGGCGGCTTCATCGTACCGCGGCCGGAGTTCCTGCCCACCGTGGCAGAGATCTGCCGCCGCCACGGCATCCTCCTCATCGCCGACGAGATCCAGACAGGCTTTGGCCGCACGGGGCGCCTCTTCGCCGTGGAGCACGCAGGCGTCGCCCCAGACCTGTTGGTCCTCTCCAAGTCCCTGGCCGCCGGCCTGCCGCTGGCGGCGGTGGTGGGACGGGCGGAGGTGATGGACGCGCCGGGGGTCGGGGGCCTGGGAGGGACGTTTGGCGGCAACCCCGTAAGCTGCGCGGCGGCGCTGGCCACGCTGGACCTGGTGACCGATCCCGCGTTCCTGGAGCGGGCCGGCCGCTTGGCCGCCGCCGTCCGGGCCCGCCTGGGCCAGATGGCCGGGCGCTACCCGTTGGTGGGAGAGGCCCGCGGCCTGGGAGCCATGGCGGCGCTGGAGCTCGTCAGGGACCGCGCGACCAAGGAGCCGGCCGCCGAGGAGACCGCAGCGGTGCTGCGCGGCTGCCACGAGCGCGGCCTGTTCATCCTCAAGGCCGGCGTCTACGACAACGTGGTCCGACTGCTGCCCCCGCTCACCATCAGCGACGAGGAGCTGGAGACCGGCCTGCAGATCCTGGAGGAGGCGCTGGCGGCCGTGGCCGCTTGAGCGGGTGGCTCAGTCCCCAGTCTCCCGCATGAACCGCTGCAGGGCCTCCAGGAGCGCCTGCAGGTGCTTGACCACGTCCTTGGTGCTGGGGTACTCGCCCAGCCCCTTCAAGTCGTTGGCGATGCGCGCCAGATCCCGCTGGCATGCCGCTGCGGCATCGCGCACGGCCAGCCTCGCGCGCATAGCATCACCCCCTTCACCGTCTGCCGCGCGATCGGCGGTAAATGGGGCTTTCGCCCATCCATATACTGTATCGGCGAGCGCGCGGACGCGCAACACGCACGGCGCACGGCGCTCACAGCCTTCCGACGCGGCGCATCCGGTAACGCTCGTAGATCAGGTCTACCTCCCAGTCGCGTCGGATGAACTCCACCGGCAGCCAGCGCGCCGCGGCCAGGGTGACGAACCGCGGGTGCTGGGGATCCAGGCTCGCCGCGTCGTAGCCCTCGGGGACCAGCAGCGCCACCTGCTCTTGCGGCGTGTTTTGCATCTCCAGCACCAGGAAGTCGCCGCGGCGGACCACTGTGGCGCGCATCGTCCCGCGGTAGGTTTCGTAGACGCCGGTGAGGTCGTCCAGCAGCCGCTCGGCGCGCAGGGCGGGCACGCTCCAGGGGTCTGCGCCCATGAGCAGGGCCAGGGCGAAGGCGCCAAACTGGTTCAGAGGATAGCCGGCACCGTTGGCCAGGAGGGCCACGCCCACCCCGCGCCGAGGGACGAACCCGATGTAGGCCGTGAAGACCAGCACGCTTCCGCCGTGGCCGACCAGGGTCTCCCCCAGGAAGTCCGGGGTGACCTGGAGGCCGTAGCCGTAGGAGCCCGCGGGCTCGGGTCCGGACGGGCCGCGCTGGAGGAATGGTATGGGGGCGCGCGGCTGCCACATGGCGCGCAACAGCTCGGGGCGCAGCAGGGTGTTGCCGGCAGGCCCGCGGCCCTCGGCCAGGAACATGGTCACGTACTGCGCCAGGTCCCGGGCGCAGGAGATCAGGCCGCCGTCCGCCTGGATGGGCCCGAAGAGGTAGCCGGCGCGAGCCCGCCGCTTCTCCCGGTCGATCACGTAGGGGGTGGCAGCATCGGGATCGCCCTCGACGTCGGCGGGGCGGAAGCCGCTGCGCGTCATCTCCAGCGGCTGCAGGATGTGCTCGCGGACGTAGTCGGGGTAGGGCTGCCCGGAGACCCGCTCGATGACCGCCCCCAGAAGGACGTAGCCTTCGTTGAGGTAGAACCAGCGCCCTCCGGGCGGGGCGACGAGCCAAGGCTGGGCCTCGCTGAGGAAGGCGAGCATGTCTTCAATGCCGCCAAGGGGGAACCAGCGTGGGGAGGTGCCGACGTGGTGCCGGATTAGGGCTTCGGCATAGCCCAGCGCCGGCAGGCCGGACGTGTGCGTCATCAGGTGCCGCAGGCGGATCGGTTCGTCTCCGGGCGGGCGGACGGGGAGGGGAAGGTAGCGCTCCACGGGATCCTCAACGTCCAGCAGGCCGCGCTCCTGGAGCTGCAGCAGCGCCAGGCAGGTGAAGGACTTGGTGACGCTGCCGACGCCGAAGAGGGTCTGGGAAGTGGCCGGGAGCCCGCGCTCCAGGTCGCGGAAGCCGAAGCCGCGGCTCCACACCACTTCCCCCTGGCGGACGAGGGCCAGGCTGAGGCCGGGGAGCCCGGTCTCGCCCATCTTCTCCTGGACAAAGCGCTCCAGCGGTACCAGGGAGCCGGTCATCGGCATGACCATTGTGAGTGCTGCGCCGCTTGGTCGGCAAGACGGTGTCGCTTTCGTCGGTCATGAGCGCACGCGGTGATCCGCGGGTACGGGTGCGGCCGGCAAGGCCGCGTGACCTTCCCGCGCTGGCTCGCCTCTGTCGTGCCGCCGCCGGCGCGGACGACTACGTTCTCTCCTATCTGGACCAGATGGTGCGCGCTCGCCAGATCCTCGTGGCCCGGGCCGGCCGCCGCCTCGTCTCTATGCTGGGCGTGACCAGGTGCCTGGACGGCGCCCTCTGGCTGGGGCAGGCACGTACCCACCCGGACTTCCGCCGCCGCGGCTACGCCCGCATGCTTGTGGAGGCCGCCAGGTCCCGCGCTGCGAGGAAAGGGTCTTTGGCGCTTCGCCTGTGGGTGAGCGCGCGCAACATGGCGAGCCGGCGGCTGGCCGAATCCGCAGGTTTTCGCCGCGTGGCCGTCTTCTCCCGCTGGGTCGCCGGGACGGTGGCGGGAACAGGCGGGGTGACCGCGGTCCGCCAGGCGGAGGATGTCGATGCCTTCCGCCGCTGGCGGCGGAGCGCGCTCTGTCGGGCCGGCAATGGCTACCTGGCCTACCGCTGGCACTTCCTCCCGCCAACCGCCGCTTTGCTCCGACAGATGGCGCGGCGGGGTGAACTCCTGGTAGGTCCTAAGGCCGCCTTCATCCTGTGGGCTGGTGAGCCTGGCGTCACCTACGCCTCCGTGCTCTGGGGAGGCATCGCGGCGCTGCGCGCCGCCCGGCGCGCCGCTGCCACCCGCGGAGGCACGGTGGCGGTGTTCCTCCCGTACGACCGCCGCCTGCTGGCCCGGGCGCGGCGGGCGGGTTACCGGCCGGGGACCTGGGGGAGGCGTGCCGTCCTCTACGAGCGGTCGGCCTGAAGGTCGAAGAGGGCGAAAACCCACGGCCTCTGCGAACGGGCCAATGGGCTGACCACTGTGATACCATGTGTGTACGATGAGCAGACGGATGAGGCTATGTGTGCTGGTGGTGATTCTGGCGGCGGGGTCTGCGCTGCTGGTCACCCCCGGCCAGGGACAGGTCACGCGCAAGGGGGTCATGGTGGTGGATTTCGAGGACCTGGCGCGGGGCTGGTCGTACACGCGCGAGGTGGTCACCGCGCGGGTGATCTCCAGGCTGCGTGAGGACGCCGCGCTGCGGGTGGTGCCGCGGGAGCAGGTGCAGGACGCCCTGCGACAGGCCCGGGTGGAGACGGCGGGGTTCCTGGACGTGGAGGCCGCGCAGAAGGTGGCCCGCTCCCTGGAGGCTGACTACGTGGTGATGGGCCAGGTGACAGCGTTCGACCAGCAGTACACGGGAGGGTGTCTGCCCATCGTGGGCTGCGCCTACACCGTGACGGCCAGCGTGACCCTGCGGGGAAAGGTCCTGGATGTGGCCACAGGAGCCTTCGTCACCGAACAGCGCAGCGAGGCCCGCAAGACGCAGTCCTCGGTCTCGGTGTGGGTGGGCCCCTGGTGGACGCACGTCACCGTGAGCAACTTCGACGGTCAGCTCATCGGCAAGGCCACCCAGGAGGCGGTGGAGGACTTCACCACCAAGGTCAAGCCCTATCTGAAGTAGCGCCCTATCTGAAGTAGCGCCATATCTGAAGTGACGCCACACCCGCAACAGGGGCGCCACCGGCTCAGCCTTCAACGCATCCGTGCTGCGCCTCAACCCTCCGTGGGCGCCAGCGCCACCTGTTGCCAGGCGGCCACCAGGGCGGCGGCGATGGCGTCCACCTCCTCCTCCGAGTGCGCCGCGGTCACCGTGACGCGCAGGCGGCTGGTGGACGGAGGTACTGCGGGGGGGACGATGGGCAGGACGAATATGCCCTGCTCGTCCAGCAGGTGGGCAAGGCGCCACGCCCGCTCGTCGTCGCCCACGATCACGGGGATGATAGGGGTGGGGTCGTCGCGGACCGCGATTCCTCCCGCCCGCAGCGCGCTGCGCAGCCGTCGGATGTGCGCCCGCAGGCGGGCCACCCTCTGCGGCTCGGCCTCCATCACGTCGAGGGCGGCCATCACCGCCGCGGCGCTGGCCGGGGGCAGGGCCGCGGAGAAGACGAATGCCCGCGATGCGTGCTTGAGGAACGTGACCAGATCACGGCTCCCGGCGATGTACCCCCCGGCGGAGGGGATGCTCTTGGAGACGGAGCTCATCTTGATGTCAATCACTCCGGGCAGGTGGAAGTGCGCCTCGATGCCCTCGCCCCTGGGGCCCAGGACTCCCAGGGAGTGCGATTCGTCCACCATCAGCCAGGCCCTGTGGCGACGGCAGATCTCGACGAGAGCGGGCAGGTCGATGACGTCCCCGTCCATGCTGAAGACGGCGTCCACCACCACCAGCCGGCCGGTGCCCTCAGGTACCCGCGCCAGCGCCCGGTCGAAGGCGGCAATGTCGTTGTGCGGCACCCGGACGAACCGGGCCCCCGAGAGCAGGCAGCCGTCCACGATGCTGGCGTGGTTCAGCTTGTCGCAGACCACCACGTCGTTGCGCCCCACCAGTGCCGAGATGGCCGCGAAGTTGGCCAGGTAGCCGCTGGAGTAAAGGGCGCAGGCCTCGGCGCCGACGAAGCGGGCGATCCGCTCCTCCACCCGGTCGTGCAGGTCGGTGTTGCCTGCCAGCAGGCGCACACCGTGGGTGCCCGTGCCGTAGCGGGCAAGGGCCGCCTGTGCCGCGGCAGTGATCCGCGGGTCGCCCAGCAGCCCCAGGTAAGAGTACGAAGAAGCCAGCAGCATCCGCCGCCCGCCGATGGTCACGTGGGCGCCGTCGATGGCGGCGACGGGTTGGAGATACGGGTAGACTCCCCGCACCTGCAGGCTGGCCACGCGGGCGGCGAACTCGCTGATGCGTCTGCTGATGGGGTCCACAGGCCGGCCTCCAGGGCGTCCTCAGCCCCAATTCACGGGTGTTGTCCGATTCTCTCCTCCGCGGCGAGACTCCCCCTGGCAGCGGACCGAGTTCCGAGGGAGCTGCAGCCAGCGGCGCGGTCCCGGGAGTCCCCACACGGAAAGCCAAGCATGCGCAGACAGGGATTTCTTCCCTGATCGCGTAGTGGTAGCCAAAGAGGCATCTTGCGCCGTTGCCCGCGGGTTTGCCCCCCACGTTCAGGCGGCAGAGGTCTGCACCCGGCCCGGTGCGGACCTCCGCCCAAAGTCCCCCGCGAGAGGAGGTGGCGATGCCGCGGTACGTGATGGAGAGCGCGCCCGCCGCCGTGACCGTCATCAGCGGGAAGCGCTATCTCTATTTCGGCGGGACCGGGTACTACACCCTGCAGAATCACCCCTCCCTGCTGCAGGCGGCGACCGCAGCCCTGGCCCGCTACGGGATGCACCCGGCCACTAGTCGCGGCGGCTTCGGGACCACGCCTCTGTACGTGGCCGTGGAAGCCGCCTATGCCAGGTTCTTCGGCGCCGAGGATGCGGCTTACATCGCCTCCGGCTACCTCTGCAATCTGGCGGGGCTGCAGGCGCTGACGTCGGCGGCCCGCTTCGGCGCAATTTTCGTCGACCGGGGCTCGCACTACAGCATGACCGACCTCCTCCCGGCACTGGGGCTGCCCGTCGTCCCCTTCGCCTACCGCGATCCCGAGAACCTGCGCAGGAGCCTGCGCGCCCACCTTAGGGCGGGGCAGCGGGCCCTCGTCGTCAGCGACGGCATCTTTCCCCTGATGGGACACCTGGCCCCCGTGCCCGCGTACCTCGAGGTGGCCGCCGCCTACGATGCAGTCCTCTGGCTCGATGACTCCCACGGAGTGGGTGTGCTGGGCGAGAGGGGGCGTGGCACCTGCGAGCACTACGGCCTGGCCTCGGAGCGGCTGCTGTTCGGCGGCACCCTGAGCAAGGCCTTCGGCGCCTATGGCGGCGTCATTCCCGGGAGGAAAGACTTCGTCCGGGCCGTGCGGGCCGGTCACGTTATGAACGGGGCCACCTCGCCCACGTCGCCGGCGGCGGCTGCGGCCCTGGCGGGGGTGGAGCTGCTGGCGGCGCACCCCGAGTGGCGCATACAGCTGTGGAACAACGCCCGCATGCTCAAGTCCGGTCTGCGCCGCCTGGGTCTGCCGGTGGAGGATTCGCCGGTGCCCATCGCCGCCTGGGCGCTGGAGTCGGCGCAGCGGATGGACGGGGTGCAGCGGGCGCTGATGGCCCGCGGCATCTGCATCCAGCGGGCCCGCTACGTGGGCGCAGGCCCCGCCGGTGTCCTGCGGGTGGTGGTCTTCTCTACGCACACGGCCGAGCAGATCGGTCGGCTGCTGGAGGAACTGCAGAGGGTACTCTAGCGGCTGCCGTGGCGGCACCCCGCGGCGCCGACTACAGCACCGCCAGCGGAAGGGGGTGGTCAGAGACAGAGGGAGCGGTCATGGGCCGGGAGCCCGTGCAGAGCAGGAATTGCCGTTCACAGAGGAGGGTGATGGCTGTGAGAGTCTTTGGCTGGATGCGGGCGGTCGTGCCCGTGGTGGTAGCGGCACTTCTGGCCGCGCCCCTGCCGGCGGGTTCCGCCCAGGCGACTCCGCAGGACGTCCTCATCTTCGGATCCACCAGCGACGTGGAGACCATGGACCCCCAGGTCACCGTGGACAACATCGCCTGGCGGGCCATTTACTACTGCTACGACCGACTCGTCCAGCTCAAGGGCGGCACGACGGAGGTGGCGCCCCAGCTGGCGGAGTCGTGGACCATCTCTCCCGACGGAAAGACCTTCACCTTCCGCCTGCGCCGCGGCGTGAAGTTCACCGACGGCACGCCGCTGGACGCCAAGGCGGTGCAGTTCAGCTTCACCCGACTGCTGAAGATGGGCAAGGGCGCCGCCGGCCTGTGGGACGGGATCCTGGACGCCAGCGGCATCACGGTGGTGAACCCCACCACCATCCGCTTCACCCTGAAGACCCCCTTCGCACCGTTCCTGGGGTCGCTGGCCACCGACCAGGCCAGCATCGTAAGCCCGGGCGTGATGAAGCACGAGACCGGCGGCGACATGGGGCAAGCCTGGTTGGCCGGGAACAGCGCGGGCAGCGGGCCGTTTCGCCTCAAGGAGTGGCGGCGCGGGGAGCGCCTGGTGCTGGAGCGCAACCCGATCTACTGGGGCCGCAAGCCGGCGCTGCGGCAGGTGATCATCCGCAACATCCCCGACCCGGCAGTCCTGCGCGACCTGCTGGAGCGGGGGGAGGTGGACATGGGGGAGACGCTGACGGACGACCAACTGGACGCCCTCAAGGGCAAGCCGGGCATCACCGTCTTCGAGGCGCCCTCGTTCCTGGTGACCTACCTCTACCTGAACAACAAGAACCCCTACCTGTCCAAGGTGAAGGTGCGCCAGGCCATCTCCTATGCCATCGACTACGCAGGGATCATCCGCGGGGTGAAGAAGGGCCGGGCGGTACAGATGCGCGGCCCCATCCCCCAGGGCATGGCCGGCCACGACAAGACGGTCTTCCAGTACACGCGCAATGTGGCCCGAGCCCGGCAGCTCCTGGCGGAGGCCGGTTACCCGCAGGGGTTCGAGCTCGGCCTGCTCATCGACCCGGGCATCAGGGAGTGGGCCGACATCGCCACCATCGTCCAGGCCAACTTGGCGGAGGTGGGCATAAAGGTGAAGATCGAAGGCTTCGCCCGCCCCACCATGCGGGCCAAGCTGGACAAGGCTGACTTCGACATGGCCACGGGCTTCTGGACCCCCGACTATCCCGACGCGGACATGTTCACCTGGTTCTGGTTCTACTCCAAGAACGGCGGGCTAGCGGGGAACCGCTCTTTCTACGTCAACCCGCAGATGGACCGGCTGGTGGTGGCGCAGCGGCAGGAGACCGATCCGGCCAAGCGCCTGGCCCTCTTCCGGCAGATCCAGAAGATCGCCGTGGAGGACGCCGTCTACGTCTACCTGCACCAGGCCATCTACCGTATCCCCATGCGGGAGCGCGTCCAGGGCTACGTCTACAATCCCATGCTGCTGTTCATGCCCAACTTCAACGGGATATCCAAGAGGCCGTAGCCCATGCGGCGCCGGGCGGGGAGGGGCGGCGCGCAGGCGTCGCCCCTCCCCGCCCGCGCACACCACGTCCATGGCTCACTTCCTGGCACGCCGCCTCCTCCTGCAGCTCGTGGTTTTCGCCGGGGTGCTGGTCCTCACGTTCCTGATCTCGCACGTCATCCCCGGGGATCCCGCGCTGCTGCGCGCAGGCCCCAAGGCCAGCGCGGAGACCATCGCCAAGATCCGGCGCGACATGGGGCTGGACCGGCCCCTACCCACCCAACTCGCCGTGTACGTGCGCGAGCTGCTGCGGGGCGATCTGGGCACCTCCATCCGCACGCAGCGCCCGGTGATCGCGGACATCGCCGAGCACTTCCCCGCCACGTTTGAGCTGACCACCATCAGCCTCCTCGTGGTGGTGGCCGCAGGAATTCCCCTGGGCGTGCTCTCGGCGGTGCGCAAGGACCGTCTGCCGGACCACCTGAGCCGGGTGGTGGCTATCTCCGGGGTCTCCCTGCCGGTGTTCTGGCTGGGCCTTTTGCTGATCTACATCTTCTTCGTCCGCCTGGGCTGGCTGCCAGGGACGGGGAGGCTGGACATGGGAGTGGACCCGCCGCCTGGCCTCACGGGGCTCTACCTGGTGGACTCCATCGCGGCGCTGGACTGGGAGGCGCTGCGCAGCACCGTCCGCCACCTGCTGCTGCCGGTGTTCCTCCTCTCCTACGTCTCCCTGGCCCCCGTGGTGCGGATGGTGCGCTCCAGCATGCTGGAGGTCCTCGGCCAGGACTACATCCGCACCGCCCGGGCCAAGGGACTGGCCGAGCGGCTGGTCCTCTACCGGCACGCCCTGCGCAACGCCCTCATCCCAACCCTGACGGTGATCGGGCTCTCCTACGGCACCCTCCTGCAGGGCGCCGTGGTCACGGAGACCATCTTCGCCTGGCCGGGGATGGCCTATTACGCGGTGGGATCCATGACCTACCTCGACTACCCTGCGGTGATGGGCATCACGCTGGTCAGCGCCCTGATCTACACCACCGTCAACCTCATCGTGGACCTCCTCTACGGCGTGGTCGACCCGCGGATTCGCTATGACTGAGACCGCCCCCACCCGGTCGGCGCGGTCTGCGACCGGCCTCGGGCTGCGGGGGAGGTGGATCGGACGCTGGCTGATCCACCGCCCGCTCACCCTGGTGGGCGCGGGGATCGTGCTGTTGGTGAGCGCCACGGGGCTGGCGGCGCCGCTGCTAGCCCCTTACGACCCTCTGGCCATCAGCATCGCGGACCGGCTACAACCCCTGAGCCTGGCACATCCCTTGGGCACGGACCACCTGGGGCGTGATCTCCTCAGCCGGATCATCCACGGGGCCCGGGTCTCTCTGGGGGTGGGGGTGACCATCGCCGCGCTCGGGGCGTTCATTGGGACGGTGCTCGGCCTGCTGGCCGGCTATCTGGGCGGGAAGGTCGACGAGGTGATCATGCGGGTCTGCGACATGTTCCTGGCCTTTCCGGCTCTCATCCTGGCCATGGCCCTGGCGGCGTCGCTGGGCCCCAGCCTGGAGAACACCATGCTGGCCCTGGTGATCATCTGGTGGCCCTGGTACGCCCGGATCATGCGGGGCCAGGTGCTGGCTCTGCGGGAGTCGGAATACGTCATGGCGGCCAGGGCTCTGGGAGCCGGTACCGGGCGCCTCATGTTCCGGCACCTCCTGCCCAACGCCATCCCGCCCATCATCGTTCAGGCCACGCTGGACATCGGAAACGCCATCCTCATCGCCTCCTCCCTCAGCTTCCTGGGGTTCGGTGCGCAACCGCCGGTCCCGGAATGGGGAGCGATAACCAGCGAGGGGCGGACATTCCTGCGCGACTACTGGTGGTATCCCACCTTTCCCGGGCTGGCCATCATGGTCACCGTGATGGGGTTCAACCTGATGGGAGACGGGCTGCGCGACCTGCTGGATCCGCGGCTGCGGCGGCAGGCCGGTGGGTAGGCCCGTCCCCCCGACCTATCCTGCCGAGGTTCGGGCAGGCTCCTGGGGTGCCGGATCCTGGGTAGAATGAAAGAGAGGTGAGGAGGAAAGGTGTCCGTCTCCGTCCTGGACCGTCTGACCACTGCGGACCTGCGCTTCGTCGCTCAGACCCTCCTGCCCGAGGAAGATGCCGAGCGCGCCGCGCGCCGCCTGCGCGGGGAGGAGGACCTGCTGGACCACCTGTTGGAAGACGAGCGCCTCTTCCGCCGTCTCCTGGCCGAGGAGGCGGCCATCGTCCGCGTCTCTCCCTGGCTGCTCTTCAGCGTCCTGGTGCGCCGCGTCCGCCGGGAGCTGCAGACGCTCCCTTACACCGTGGAGCAGCACGGCGTGGAGCGGGTGGCCGTCTTTGACGCGGCGCGCGCCGGAGAGCTGCTGGCCGACCGGGAGATCCAGGACTACCTGGTGGCGATGCTCACCTCCTTCACGCGCACAGACAGCTTCCTCGTGGAGGTGGAGGAGGCGGGACGCATCCGCCGCCGCCGCTTCAGCGACTTCAGCAGCGAGGACATGATCGCCCTGGCCGGGCTGATGCCGGAAGAGCTGCGCTTTCCCATCCTGCGACGGATCGCCGACATCGCCCTCTTCCTCACCGGCGTATTCCCCGACTACGTCGCCCCTGCTTCGCGCCGCGGGCTGGCCTACGCACCCGCCCGCCCCTGGCGCGTGCGACGCACGCTGGAGGAGCTGGAGGACGAAGGGCGGCGCTTCTACCGCCTGGCCGCGCGCCACGAGGTGGCGCGGCGCACCAACATGACCCGCACGCTGGAGACCCTGGCGGAGACGTTCCCCCTGGCGCGCAAGCCGCTCAACGTCATGGCCACCAAGTACATCGGCACGAGCCGGATGCTCCTCTTCGGCGCGCCGGCCTGACCCCCGGTGGCCGCCGCACAATCGGGCCTGCGCCCGATGCCTGCCGCGGCGGCACCTCGTACGCTGAAAGCTGGTCGGGGGCGCCATGGATCCCACGCTGCTTCCCTTCTTCCGCCCGCGGGGCATCGCGCTCGTGGGGGCGTCCCACGACCCGGTCAAGCTCGGCCATGCGGTGGCGGCCAACCTGGTGCACTGCGGCTACCGGGGCGCAGTGCACTTTGTCAACCCCCGGGGCGGCCGCCTCTTTGACCGTCCGGTCTATCCCCACCTTGAGGCCGTCCCCGACCCAGTGGACCTGGCCGTCCTCATCGTCCCGGCGGCGGCCGTCCCCGACACGTTGCGCGCCTGCGCCGCCCGGGGCGTGCGCGCTGCCGTGGTGCTCTCGGGGGGATTCCGGGAGGTGGGGTCGGAGGGCGAGGCGCTGGAGGAGGAGTGCCGCCGCCTAGCCCGCGCGCTCGGCATCCGGCTGCTGGGCCCCAACTGCGTGGGCCTGATCGACACACACCTCCCCCTGGACGTCACCTTCCTGCCGCCGCCCGGCCCCCTGCCGGGGGAGGTGGCCTTCATCTCCCATTCTGGAGCTATCTGCGCTGCGGTCATAGACTGGGCCAGTGGGCAGGGGTTCGGGCTCTCACTGCTGGTCAGCCTGGGCAACCAGGCCGACCTTACAGAGAGCGACGTTCTGGCTGCGGTGGCCGATGACCCCCACACGCGCGTCCTCACCCTCTATCTGGAAGGGGTGAGGAATGGGCGTCGGTTCGTGGAGGAGGCCGCCGCCGTGGCGCGGCGCAAGCCCATAGTGGCGCTGAAAGTGGGGCGGTCGGCCGGAGGCCGGCGCGCTGCCGTCTCGCACACCGGCGCCCTGGCGGGAGAGGAGGCGGCATACGACGCCGCCTTCCGGCGTGCCGGCGTGATCCGCGCCCAGACCAGCGAGGAGCTCTTCGACTGGTCCCGCGCCCTGGCGTGGTGCCCGCCGCCAGCGGGGCCCGCGGTGGCCGTGCTTACCAATGCCGGCGGGCCGGGCGTCATCGCCGCCGACGCGGTGGAGCGCAGCGGCCTCCGCCTGGCCGAGCTGCAGGAAGGCACGCAGGCCGCGCTTCGGCAGCTCCTCCCCCCGCTGGCCAGCGTCGGCAACCCCGTGGACATCCTGGCCTCCGCCTCTCCGGAGCAGTATGCTGGCACCTTGCGCCTGCTGCTGGCCGACCCGGGCGTACACAGCGTCCTGGTGATCCTCCCGCCGCCGCCCCGTGACCCGGCGGAGGCGGTGGTCGAGGCCATCGTCCCGGTGGTCCGCGCCTCTGCCAAGCCGGTGGTGGTGGCGCTGATGGGCGAGGCTCTCGTCCGTGCCGCGGGCGAGCGCCTGCGCGCCGCGCATGTCCCGGACTACCGCTCCCCGGAGCGTGCGGCTGGCGCGCTGGCCGTCCTGTGGCAGCGGGCGGAGTTGCTCGCCCGTCCCGTCTCCACGCCCGTCCGCTATCCCGATGTCGGCCGGACAGAGGTAGGCCGTCTGCTGGCGGGGCTCTCTTCCGCCGCGGGAGAGGTCCTCCCCCCCGAGCACGCCGCGCGGGTGCTGGCGGCCTACGGCATCCCGCACGCGCCGGGGGAGCTCGCGACCTCTCCCGAGGAGGCTGTGGAGGCAGCGCAGCGCGTGGGCTTTCCCGTGGCCCTCAAGGTGGCCTCCCCACAGATCGTCCACAAGTCCGAGGTGGGTGGGGTCCTCCTGGACCTGC
>Ga0101945_1001002_pt1 | contig 34264 bp, 42 predicted proteins | sample DewCreD2012metaG_2_FD_75246 | JGI IMG/M metagenome (GOLD analysis project Ga0101945, IMG submission 75246) | Hot spring sediment bacterial and archeal communities from British Columbia, Canada, to study Microbial Dark Matter (Phase II) - Dewar... ... | reverse complement strand
GTATGGGGACAAAAATACATACTGGTGTCTATCTGTTTCTTGCGGCCCATTGGGAACCTCCTCACTCTATATTCGTCCACAATTATAGGGCCAGTTGAGACAGTGGTCAAGGGACACCAGGAGGTTTTGCACGCGAAGAAATTGCCCCGGTGCGCGGCTTGGTCTCACGGGCGGCGCGCGATGTGCGTGGCAAAACATTGGGGGTCGGGACGTCAGCGATTGAGGTGGGCATTGATTTTAAGTGCGATTATCTTATCTTTGAGGCAGGTGATGCCGCCGGATTTATGCAGCGCTTTGGGCGCGTGGGACGGCACCAACCAGGGACAGCCTATCTCTTGGAAAGCAGTCGCGTGGCCGAGGCACTGAACACGCAAACTCAAATGAGCCGTGATGATTTGGAAAAACAAGTCTATGCCCTCTACGATACAGCCGATGCCCGCCCGTGGTTCGTGGGCACGGAAATGGGCGTTCTAACCGTCTTTGCACAGGCTAATGCCCTGCGTCGTCGGGCAGAGGAAACGCATCACGCTGAACCGGAACGCATCAGTGCCATTTCGAAATGGCTAGACGGGGTATTGGATGAATATGCTGCCAAAATGGGAATAGAGAGTAGGTTACTGCAAGTCCGCAAACGGTACGAATGATTGGCAAAAGGAAGTAAGTACGAGCAATGGATTCGTGATTACGAAGCCATTGATGCCTTCCGTACATCATTGCCGAGTGTTGATGTATACGATAAGGATGAGGTGGAGCGACGCGGTTCGCAGTTTGCGAGTTACACCGTAGACATCTATACTCTCGTGCGTAAGGCCCACCAGTTCCGCTATAACGACAAAACCCGCAAAATGGTAGTTACTGGCGGCTGGGGAAAACCCCATCGGGTTTACTTTATGCAAACGTTCAACAATGATGATTGTGGTAGTCTGAAAACCACCGCAGACTACCCCAATATGGTATTGTTCCGCGAAGGGCATAAGACTTCGGCTTCATATTCATTTGTCAAACCCAAGCCACATATCTTTATTGTGTTGCCCAAAGAGATGCTCGGTTACACCGACTGGCGGATGGCTGTTTTTGAATGCGGGCAGTATATCGTGGCATTTGACGGCGACGCCCTGTTGCTAAGAGAAATTTGGGTACGGAAGCAAAAGCAACAGTGCGGTGTGGAGTCCAACCCTTGCGAGCCAGGATGATGATGTAATGCTCTCCTTCACCGCCCACCGCCTCCGATTCATCACCGAAGTGCGGACGCCGGTGGAACTGAACGAGCACCAGGGGTCGGCCATCCGGGGCGCGCTCTTCCACGCCCTCCGGTACCGCTTCTGCATGAATCGGGAGGCGGAGGAGTGCGCCCTCTGCCCCCTGGTCGCCGCATGCCCCGTCGCCTTCCTGGTGAGCACGCTGGACCCGGCGAGTGACCGGGGCCGGGACGTCCCCCGCCCCTTCACCGTCCAGCCGCCCCTGCCGGGCAGCGGCCATCCCGTGGAGCAGGGAGGTCGCCGCTTCTTCCGCTACGAGCCTGGAGAGCGGCTGGAGTTCGGCCTCACCCTCTACGCCCGCGCGCTCCAACTCTTCCCCTACGTCGTCCTGGCAGTGACCGAACTGGAGCGGGGCGGCCTGGGCCGCCGGGTCCCCCGGGAGGAGCCGGGCCGCCCCCGCCCCTCCTGGCGGCGGGGCACCCTCGCCATCCGCGAAATCTGGGCCGAGAACCCCCTCACTGGCGAGCAGAAATCCGTCCTCCGTTCTGGCGACCGGACCGTCCAGGTCCCCGACATCCCCATCACCCACGCCCAGGTTCTGGCCGTGCCCGTCCCCCCGCCCGGCGCCGTCGTCACCCTCCACTTCCGCACCCCGGTCCGGCTGACCCAGCGGAGAGCCCTGGTCAAGCCCGATCAGTTCGCCTTCCGGCCCTTCTTCCATCGGCTCATGGAACGGCTGGAGGCGCTCACCCGCCACTTCTCCGATACCCCGCTGGTCTTTGATGACCCCCGGGGGCTGATCGCGGCCGCCGAACGGGTGCGCGTCGTGGAGAACGGCCTGCGCTGGGAGGAGGTCTGGAGTTACTCCACCCGCCGCCGGGGGGAATCCCCCACCTCCGGCCTCCTGGGCACCGTCGCCCTCCAGGCGGAGGACTGGTCCCCCTTCTGGCCCTGGCTCCTCTGGGGCCAGTTCACCCACGTGGGGAAGGATGCGGTGAAGGGGAATGGGTGGTATGGAGTAGGGAGTAGGGATTAGGGAGTAGGGGGTAAAGGAGGGGGATGCCGGTTGTTCGTGAACTGGTCATCAGTGAATACGGCGCCTTCGTGGGCAAGCACCAGGGCCGCCTGCGGGTGAGCCGGGATGGGGAGGTGCTGGCGGAAGCCCCGCTCCTGCACCTGGATGAGGTCCTGGTCATCGGCACCCGCGTCTCCCTTTCCGCCGACGCCGTGCGGGCCTGCTGTACGGCAGGCATCCCCATCCACTTCCTGGACCCCGCCGGTCGGCCCTACGCGGCTCTCTACTCCGCTGGCCTGACCGGGACCGTCCTGACCCGTCGGGAGCAGTTGCTGGCCTACCGGGACCGGCGGGGCGTGGAACTGGCCGTCGCCTTCGCCCGGGGCAAGATCACCAACCAGGCCAACTTCCTGCGCTACGCGGCCAAATACCGGGAGGAGGCCGCCCCCCAGGTCGGCCGTCTCCTCAAAAAAGAGGCCGAAAGGGTACGGGACAGTCTGGATGAACTGCGTCACCTGAAGGGAGACACCGTAGAGGAAGTCCGGGGGCAGATTCTCTCCATAGAGGGCCGGGCCGCGCAGCGGTACTGGGATGCCCTGAAGGCCGTCGTCCCCGAATCGTACGACTGGCCCGGGCGGGTCACGCGCGGCGCCCGGGACCCCGTCAACGCCGCCCTCAACTACGGCTACGGCATCCTCTACGGCCAGGTGGAGCGGGCCCTGGTCCTGGCGGGCCTGGACCCGTACGGTGGCTTCATCCACGCCGACCGTCCCGGCAAGCCCAGCCTGGTCTTTGACCTGATAGAGGAATTCCGCACCGTCGTGGTGGACCGGACGGTGGTAGGGATGGTGACGAAGGGGGTGAAACTGGAGATGGAGGGGGGACGGTTGACGGAGACAGCCCGACGGACGATAGCGGAGAAAATCCTGGAGCGGCTGGAGGCGGCGGAGCGGTACGAGAAGAAGCGGCAACCGCTGCGGGTGGTCCTGCAGAGCCAGGCTCGCCACATCGCCACCTTCGTCCGCGGTGACCGGGCTGCCTACGAACCGTTCATTGCCCGTTGGTGAGCATGCGCTGCCTGGTGGTCTACGACATTCCCGACGACCGGGTGCGGACCAAAGTGGCCGACCACTGTCTGGACTACGGCCTGGACCGCATCCAGTACTCCGCGTTCCTGGGCGACCTCTCTCGCACTCACCAGGAGGAACTGATGCTGAAGGTGAAACGGACCCTGGGGAAGCGGGAGGGGAAAGTCCAGTTATTTGTCATCTGCGAGAAAGACTGGGGGCAGCGGCTGGAGGTCATCCGGGAAGAAACGTAGGGGTAACCCTTGTGATTGCCCCCCGATGGTTGCTCACCCTGGCGGTTTGCTGGAATGGAACGGACCGTTTTCACCGTGACCGACCTGAAGCAATACGCTTACTGCCCGCGTATCGTCTTCTACACCTATTGTCTGCCGCTGGTCCGGCCGACGACGGGGAAGATGGATGAGGGGCGGCTGGCCCATGAAGAGGCGCGGGACCGGGAGCGGCGGCGGACGCTGCGAATATACGGCCTGGAGAACGCCCGGCGCCACTTTGACGTCTGGGTGGCCTCTGATCAATTGGGGCTGACGGGCCGGATAGACCTGGTCCTGGAAGTAGCGCCGGATTCATCCGGCAGTGCCGTAGCGCCGGATTCATCCGGCCCGGCAGAGTGGATTCCAGTGGACTACAAACAGACGGCTCGGCGGGCGGGGCCGCACCTGCGGCGGCAACTGGCGGCATACGGCATCATGCTGGAGGAGACGTGGGGCGGGGTGGTGCGGCGGGGCTTCATCTACTCCCTGCTCACCCGGCGGGCGGAGGAAGTGCTGCTGACGGCGGCGCTGCGGCGGGAGGTGTGGGAGACGGCGGCGGCGATGCGGGAGATGGTGGAGCAGGAGCGAATGCCGGACCCACCCTCTTCTCGGAAACCTTGCGTCAACTGTGAGTTCCGGCGGTTCTGTAATGATGTGGGGTAGGGAATAGGGAGTAGGGAGTAAGAAGTTAGAGAGCAATAGGCGATGCGCCATTTGACGGTTCCGGGCTCTGGCCTATTGGAAGAGGCGATGTTACAGGCGCAAATCGGTGGGGTTTTGGAGCAGAAAACGATTTGCGAACGGCCATGTTTGGGAGTGGAAGAAGTGGTGGAATATACTACCCGTATTCCACTCATTTTTTACCCGTAGTTCAGGACGTTGGTGGAGCACATTAACAATTTAGAGTCGGTTGCAGCGCCCACGATCCGACTGAGGATACTGAAAGCGGCTGTACCGTTTACCACTCTCGTTACCCGGACAAGCGTTGCAGCGCCCACGATCCGACTGAGGATACTGAAAGTTATTTTCTTCCGGCCCATCCGGACCTCTTGGTGTTAGTTGCAGCGCCCACGATCCGACTGAGGATACTGAAAGTTATAATAATACTAACTGAACTAAAAACCGGAGTTTTTCGTTGCAGCGCCCACGATCCGACTGAGGATACTGAAAGGGAAACCTTTTCCTGCCCCGCGGGGTGATCCTGAGCGTTGCAGCGCCCACGATCCGACTGAGGATACTGAAAGTTAAACTCCCCTCTCCAATCAGTGCGCCATCTGCCTCAGGTTGCAGCGCCCACGATCCGACTGAGGATACTGAAAGTCTGTTTGCCGTCGCGGACCGGATGGCGTACACCGTCGTTGCAGCGCCCACGATCCGACTGAGGATACTGAAAGCTGCCGGTCCGCTGCAGGGGGGAGGGGGGGTGGAGGTGTTGCAGCGCCCACGATCCGACTGAGGATACTGAAAGAGGTGGGTGTGGGTCTTGCGCTGGTATGCGAAAGTCGTTGCAGCGCCCACGATCCGACTGAGGATACTGAAAGCCAGAAACATGGTTCATCACAATTTGGAACTGACCAGTTGCAGCGCCCACGATCCGACTGAGGATACTGAAAGCAGGTTGCCAACAAGCTGGGGAGACGTGCTGCAATCTGTTGCAGCGCCCACGATCCGACTGAGGATACTGAAAGTGCCGCGCTGGAAGAGGCGGTGGAGCGGAACGGGCGGGTTGCAGCGCCCACGATGGGTGTGCCCCAATTTTGTCGGAAGCAACGGCCCTTTTCGCCCGGACGTGATGAACTTTAAAAATTAGTTCGGACACAACCGCCTTGTGTGTGTTTCGGCCAGGTCGCCCGGACGTAAACGTCCGGGCTCACCATACGAAGCCCTTCGGGCTATGGTTAGCCCCCAGAGGGGGGCTTTGCAGATTGAGCCCGACGGTTCACCGCCGGGCAAAGCTTCCCATTGACCCTCCTCATCCCCCCTGGCCCCCCCTTCTCTCCCCGCAGGAGGGAGGCTGCTGAGAAAGTGGGGGGTGAGCCGCGCTCTCCAGACAAGGGGGGGCGGCGGCCTCCGACCACTGCCGCAAAATCCCTCCTTGTTACCCCTCCCCAAGAAAATTCAGGGGACTCAGTTGACGTGGCAGGAAATCCGGTATAAAACTGGAGTCAGCGAATGGTATCGGAGGGTAGTCGGTCGCTTCTCCCGCCAGAGCCGGAGAGAATCTTGAGCGAGGAGGTTGCCATGCCAGGCGATATATCCAGGTGCAAAATTACTGTCGTCAAGCGTATGCTCAACCAGGATTTGGTTGACGCGTACTTGAACGTGGAAGAAGGCTTAGGTGCCTGCCAGCGGTTCAGCGATGGCCAGGAGTTCGTGGTAGAGAGCCCCTTTGAGATGCCAGAGGGCTTTGGCTGCCCCTGGGCCTGGGCCGACATCCGTAATGACATTGTGATGCTGGCAACTGGCGGCGGTTTTCCGTGGATGAAACAGCCGGGAACAGCCATTGTCGGCTGCAGCGACTGGTTCAGGCCCGTCATCTTCAAGATTGAGAGGCTGGAAGAATAGTGCCGGATCGCTCAGGTGCTGGAGACGTTTGTGATCTGGCATATCAATGCCCACTGCGGCGAGATTTCGGCCTTGAAGGGCTGCCTGGGTGTCCGGGGCTACCCATTTTAAGCGCAGGGTGGGCTTGCAGCCTGATAGTGTATCATGGCGGATTCATCAGAGAGTGACATGGAATATCGTAAACTGGGCAGAACGGGTCTGGACGTCAGCGCCATCGGGACTTTTCACCGCTTTTGGCTGACTTTCAGCAGTATGTAGAGGGGGAGTGTGTCTACTGCAACCACTGCCTTCCCTGTCCGGCGAAGATAGACATCGGGCAGGTCAGCCGGTTGCTGGATATGGCGCAATACCGGCTGACGGACGAGTTGCGGGCGGCATACGCGGCGCTCCCTGTCAAAGCCTCCGATTGTACACAGTGCGGCGCATGCGAGGCGCGCTGGCCCTTCGGCGTGAGCGTGATCACCAGGATGGAACAGGCGGCCAGGCTGTTTGGAGGATGACGATATCTTCCATTGTCCTGCTGTCTGCATTTTTGTAGGGAAAGGAGGAGAGATGCCAGTGCTACCACTGCGCGACATCAGCCTGTATTACGAAATCGCCGGCCAGGGAGACCCCATTGTCTTCATCCATGGCCTGGGGTCCAGTGCCCGGGATTGGGAGTACCAGGTCCCTTTCTTCGCCCCGCGCTACCGGGTGGTCGTCTTTGACGTCCGGGGGCATGGGCGCTCCGACAAACCACCCGGGCCCTATTCGGTCCCCCTCTTCGCTCAGGACACCGCGGCGTTGATCCGGGCGCTGGAGGCCGCTCCCGCCCATGTGGTGGGCATCTCCATGGGCGGGATGATTGCCCTGCAACTGGCGGTGGACGAGCCCGCGCTGGTGCGGAGTTTGGTGGTGGTCAACAGCGGCCCCGAACTGGTTGTGCGCACCTTTCGGGAGCGGCTGATGATTCTGCAACGGTTCCTTATCGTCCGCCTGCTGGGGATGCGCAAGATGGGCGAAGTCCTGAGCCAGCGCCTCTTCCCCCGTCCGGATCAGGCCCCGTTGCGCCAGATGTTCGTGGAACGGTGGGCCGAGAACGACCCGCGAGCCTACCGCGAGGCGATGCAGGCCCTGGTGGGTTGGAGTGTCGCCGACCGGCTGGGTGATATTCGCTGTCCCACCCTGGTGATCGCTTCCGACCAGGACTACACGCCCGTCTCTGCGAAGGAGGCGTACGTCGCCCGGATGCCGAATGCCCGACTGGTCGTCATTCCGGATGCCCACCACGCGGTCACCGTAGAGCGACCGGAGGAGTTCAATCAGGTCCTGATGGATTTCCTGGCTCAGCAACCCTGAGAACCACAAGCGCCTCCCTGCCCACTTGCATACTTGCCCACTTGCCCACTTGCACACTCGCTTTTGGAGCATCCGCCTATGGAAATCCTGAAAGAAGGCCACGGTGAACTGGTCGGCTGGCACGACCCGGACGAGCATCGCCAGTGGGTGCGGGAGAACAAATCCCGCGAACTGAAAGATAAGACGATGACGGTCGCCGAGGCGGTGGAGAAATTCGTCCACGACGGCGACTTCATCGCCTGCGGCGGCTTCGGCCACATCCGCATCCCCATGGCCCTCATCTACGAAATCATCCGCCAGGGCCGGCGGAACCTGACCATGGCCGGCAAGACCGCCGTGCACGACATAGACATCCTCATCGGCGCCGGATGTGTGAGCCGGGTGGAGGTCGCCTACTCCTTCGGGCACGAACTGCGCGGCCTCTCCCCCGCGGGGCGGCGGGCGGTGGAGACCGGCAAATGCAAAGTGGTGGCCGAAATCAGCAACGCGGGCTACCAGTGGCGCTTCCTGGCCGCTGCGATGGGCCTCCCCTTCATCCCCGCCCGCATCCTGATGGGCACCGATACCTTTGAGAAGAGTTCCGCCAAAATCGTCCGCGACCCCTGGAGTGGCAAGCCCGTCTGCCTGCTACCGGCGGCCTATCCGGACGTCGCTATGTTCCATGTCCCCCGCTGCGACAAATACGGCAACGCCCAGATAGACGGCATCCTGGTGGAGGATTTTGAACTCTCTCGCGCCGCGCGGCGGGTCATCGTCACCACCGAAGAGATTGTGGACGAGGAGGTCATCCGCCGTGCGCCGGACCGGACGGTCATTCCCTTCTACCTGGTGGACGCCGTCTGCGAAGTCCCCTACGGCGCGCACCCGACCCAAATGCCGTACCTGTACTTTTTTGACGAAGAGCACATCCGGGAATGGCTCACTCTTTCCCGGACGGAGGAGGGGACGAAGGCCTACTTTGACCGGTACGTCTTCGGTGTGAGGGATTTTGAGGAGTACCTGGAGAGGGTGGGGGGCATCCGCAAACTGAACTACCTGAAACGGGTGGAGCAACTGCGGGAGTCTATGTGGGTGCCGGAGGAGGGAAGGAATGGCTGAGGCCCGCTACACCCCGACCGAACTGCTGGCCTGCGTTGCCGCGCGCCTCCTGGAAGATGGCAAATCCGTTTTCGTGGGGACGGGTCTTCCCATGATTGCGGCCATGCTGGCCCAGCGCACCCACGCCCCCAACCTGCTCATCATCTTTGAGGCCGGGGGCATCGGCCCCCAGGTGCCGGTCCTCCCCATCTCCGTGGGCGATTCCCGGACCTTCTACCGGGCCGTCAGCGCCTCGTCCATGCACGACGTGATGAGCGCCCTGCAGAGCGGGTACGTGGACTACGGCTTCCTGGGCGCGGCGGCCATTGACCCCTACGGCAACATCAACACCACCGTCTTTGGCGACTGGGAGCGCCCGGAGGTCCGCCTGCCCGGCAGCGGCGGGGCCAACGACATCGGCTCCCTTTGCTGGCGGACCATCATCATGATGCGCCAGGACCGGCGCCGTTTCCTGAGCCGGTTGCCCTTCATCACCACTCCCGGCTACCTGACCGGCCCGGGGGCGCGGGAGGCCGCCGGCCTGCCGGAAGGCACCGGTCCCTATCGGGTGATCACGCAGTTGGGGGTGTACGGTTTTGACGAGGCGACCCGACGGCTGATGCTCATCAGCCGCCATCCGGGGGTGACAATTGAGGAAATCCAGGCCAACAGCGAGTTTGAGATCATCATCCCCGCCGATGTGCCGGAGAGTGCGCCGCCCACGCCGGAAGAGCAGCGCATCCTGCGGGAAATTGATCCCACTGGGATGGTGATCGGGGGGTGACGGGCAATGTTGGGGCAGGGCTGGCCCCTGCCCCAGGGCAACCGCAAGGGTTGGGCAACCGCAAGGGTTGCCCCTACACATTTGTTGTAGGGGCAGGGCTTGCCCCTGCCCTGGCTTGCCCCTGCCCTGGCTTGCCCCTGCCCCAGGGCAACCGCAAGGGTTGCCCCTGCGGGCACAAACCGCGGTTTCGCGGCGCGGGCGGGGTTTTGCGGCGGCGGCCTTCGGCCGCCGCCGCAAACCCCCGCCGCAGAACCCTTACCCCATGCGCGGGCGGAACTTGTAGCCGTAGGCGATGACGCCCTCGTCGCCGTCCGTCTGCATCTGCCGGGTGACCATCTCCACCGGCATGCCGATGTGGACCTCCTCGGGCCCCACGTCGGTCAGTTGGGCCGTCAGCATCGGCCCCTCCTCCAGCCGGACCAGTGCGACGGTGTAGGGCACATACTTCTCAAACCCCGCCGGGGGGTGGTAGACGGTGCTGTAGGAGTAGACCTCCCCCCGCCCGCTGAAGACGTAGGGGGTCTGGGCCGGTGCCTCGCACTCCGGGCAGACGTCCCGGGGCGGGAAAATCGGCGCCCCGCATTTCTCGCAGATTTCCCCCACCAATCGGTACCGCTGATTTCGCAGCCGCCAGTTCTTGCTGGGAAGACTCATTTTTACCTCCGAATGGAAGAATCAGAGAAGCAGAGAATCAGAGAAGCAGAGAATCAGAGAATCAGCAATCACGAATCACGAATCACGAATCACGAATCAGAATGTGTGTGATGACTGTTGCGCCACTGCCGCCGATGTTCTGGGCCATACCGACCCGCGCGTCCGGGACCTGGTTGGCCCCAGCCTCGCCCCGCAGTTGCTGGACGACCTCCACGACCTGATAGACCCCCGTCGCGCCGACAGGATGCCCCCGCGCCTTCAGGCCGCCCATGGTGGCGACCGGAATCCGGCCCTGGGGGGTGATTTCACCGTCCAGCGCCAGTCGGACCCCCTCCCCGCGCCGGGCAAACCCCGCCGCCTCCAGACTCAGCGCGGCCATAATGCTGAAGGCGTCGTGGAGTTCAAAGAGGTCCACCTCCTCCGGACCGATGTCGGCCTGCTGGTAGGCCCGCCAGGCCGAGAGGGCCGCCGCCTCCAGCACCAGCGGGTCCCGCCGGTCGTGGATAGCGACCGTATCCGTCGCCACCGCCGACGCCGCGATGCGGATGACGGGCTTCCCGCTCCCCCGGACCCAGTCGGCGGGCGCCAGCACCACCGCCGCCGCGCCGTCCGCCACGGGCGACGAGTCCAGCAGGTTGATGGGGTCGGCAATCATCCGGGCTCTGGCGTACGCCTCCGGCGTCACCTTCATATGGAACATCGCGTACGGGTTGTTCATCCCGTTGGCGTGGGCGTTGATGGTGAAGGGCGCGAAGTCCTCTTTCTGGTAGCCGTACTCGTACATATACCGGCGCATCAGCAGCGCGTTGAGGGCGACGAAAGTCAGGCCGTGGGCGACCTCGTGGTCGGCGTCGGCGGCCATGGCCAGCGCGGCGGTCGCCTCGGGGCCGGTGGCGTCGGTCATCTTCTCCACACCGACGACCAGGACGATGTCCGCCAGCCCCCCGGCGACGGCGACGTAGCCCAGCCGGAGCGCGGCCGCGCCGGACCCGCAGGCGGCCTCCACCTTGACCGCCTCCACGCCCCGCAGCCCGGCGAAGTCCGCCACCAGTGCCCCGATGTGCTCCTGCCCGGTCAGTTCGCCGCTGAGCATGTTGCCCACGTAGAGCGCGTCCACATGCTCCACCCCGGCGTCCCGCATCGCGGCCTGGAGTGCCTCCAGCGACAGGTGGCGCAAATCCTTCTCCCAGTGCTCCCCGACTTTGGTCTGACCGATGCCGATAATCGCAACGTCTCTCATCGGAATTCCTCACCACGAAGACACAAATTATTTTTAATTTTTTAATTGTTAATTGTTAAATTTTTAACTTCGTGTCTTCGTGTCTTTGTGGTCTTACATCAACAACTTGCCCCGGAAGCGGACGTAGAGGCCGTAGTCAATGACGGTGCGGCGGGCGATGTAGTCCTGGGTAGCGGGTGCCCGGCCCTGCCGCGCCGCGATGGCCTCTGTTGTCCGCAGGGAGACCGCATCCGACCCGGCGCCGGAGCCGAAACTGACCAGCAGGATGCGCTGACCGGGCCGGGCCCCGTCCAGAATCGCTGTCAGCCCCACCAGCGAGGAGCCTGCATAGGTGTTGCCGATTCGGTCCGCCAGCAGGCCGGCCTGAATCTGTTCCGGTTTGAATCCCAGTTGCCGGGCGACAGTCTGCGGGAACTTGACGTTGGGCTGGTGGAAGACGGCGTAGTCGTAGTCGGCGGGCGTGGTCCCCAGCGCCTCCATCAGCGCGCGGGCCGCCTCGGTGATGTGCTTGAAGTAGGCTGGCTCGCCGGTAAACCGCCCGCCGTGCGACGGGTAGTGCTGGTAGGCCCGCCGCCAGAAGTCCGGCGTGTCGGTCACATAGGAGAGGCTCCCCTCCACGACGGCCAGCGCCTCCTCCGCCGGGCCGACCAGGTAGGCTGCGCCGCCTGCGGCGGCGGTGTACTCCAGCGCGTCGCCGGGGCGGCCCTGGGCGGTGTCGGCGCCCACGGCCAGCGCGTAGCGGCCCATCCCGGAGCCGACAAAGCCCAGCGCGGCCTGCAATGCCTCCGTCCCGGCCTTGCAGGCGAACTCCCAGTCCCCGGCCTGGACGTAGGGGGTGGCCCCGATGGCCTCGGCGAGAATCGTGGAGGTCGGCTTGACCGCGTACGGGTGGGACTCGCTCCCCACCCAGACGGCGCGGATGAGGGCGGGGTCCACACTTCCCGCCCGCGCCAGGGCATTGCGGGCCGCCTCTATGGAAATGGTGACCACGTCCTCGTCCGGCCCCGCCACCGCCTTCTCGGTGACGGGGGTCTCCCCCTCCCCGCCGGTCCAGATGCGGGCCACCTCCGCCGCCGGAAGCCGGTAGCGGGGGATGTAGGCCCCGTAGCCAATGATGCCAACAGGTCTATCCGTTCGCAGCAATCGGGTCTCCATAGTCGGAATCACAGAATCAGAAGAATCAAAGGAATCATCTGATTCTCCCCAGAATCTCCTCTGCCCGGTCGGGGCGGACGACGCCCTCGGCGACCATCCGCCGGGCGACCTCCTCTATCTCCTCGCCGACGGCCCCCGCGGCGATGGCGACCTGCCGGGCGTGCAGGGCCATATGGCCCTTCTGGATGCCCTCCGTCGCCAGGGCTCGCAGGGCGGCCAGGTTCTGGGCCAGTCCCACGGCGGCCATCACCTCCGCCAGTTCCCGCGCGGTCTGGACGCCCAGGATTTTCAGGGCGACGCGCGCCGTGGGGTGGGCGCGGGTCGCCCCGCCCACGATGCCCACCGCCAGTGGCAGTTCCAGCCGACCCACCAGGTTGCCCTCCCCGTCCAGGCGCCAGGTGGAGAGGCTGGTGTACCTTCCGGAGCGGGCGGCGTAGGCGTGGGCCCCGGCCTCTATGGCCCGCCAGTCCTGCCCGGTGGCCAGCGCCACCGCGTCTATGCCGTTGAGGATGCCCTTGTTGTGGGTGGCGGCGCGATACGGGTCGGCGGCGGCGAAGGCCCAGGCCTCCATAATCCCCCGCGCGACCTGCTCTCCGGCGAAGCCATCAAAGGCCAGCGCGGCTGCTGAGATGGAGCACTCCGCCCAGGCCAGCCGCCGGTCCGCCAGGTTGGAGAGGATGCGCAGCCCCACCCGTCCGCCGGTGATTTCGGCGATCAGCGGGGCCAGCCGCTCGCAGGCGGTGTTGACCGCGTTGGCCCCCATCGCGTCCCGGACGTCGTAGACGAGGTGAACCACCAGCATGGGGCCGGCGGGCGTCTCTGGGAGCACCCGCACGATCAGGTCGCGGGCGCCGCCCCCCAGCCGCTGCAGGACCGGGTCCACTTCACTGGCGGCCGCCAGAATCCGGTCCCGTTCGGTCACCAGCGCGGCTGCCGCCGCGGCCAGGTCCGGCACGTCCAGCACCTGAATCTGCCCGATCATCTCCGGCAGGGTGGCCCCGGCGCGGAAACCGCCGCCCGCGCGGGCCAGCCGGGCCGCAAAGGATGCCCCGGCGACCACTGACGGCTCCTCTATGACCATCGGCACCAGGACGTCCCGCCCGTTGACCTGGAAGTTGAGGGCGATGCCCAGGGGCAGGGCGTACCGGCCGACGACGTTCTCAATCATCCGGTCGGCCTGCCCGGCGGAGAGGCCGGCCTCGCCCTGCAGGGCGGCGACCTCCTCCTCCGTCAGGCCGGCCCATTGGGCCACCCATTCCAGGCGCTCCTGGAGGGGCCAATTATAGAAGCCAGAGACACGAGATGATGGCATCGCGTTTCACACATTGCGTGTCGGGTCTTATTCCCAACGACAGGTTTTATTGTAACCACGTTGGACTGTCAAAACCTATCAGATTTGTGTCAGAAGTTGTCAGAGCAAACAGGGGCGTCTCGGGGGCTTACGACACCTTTCTGGGGCGATGGTGTTTCTTATCATGCCGGAATCTTTTCCTGGAGGTGGCCTTATGATTTGTATCGCTTATTCTGACTTGCTGGCTGTGCTGCTGGCCTATCTCCTCGGCGCCATCCCCTTCTCCTACCTGGTCGCCCGCTGGAAGGCGGGGATCAACATCTACGAGCACGGTGAGGGGAACGTTGGTGCCCGCAACGTCTACCACGTGGTGGGGCCGAAGTGGGGCGTTCTGGCGGGAGTGCTGGACGTCGGCAAGGGGACGGCGGCCTGCCTGCTGGCCCGACATCTGGCCGTCTCCCAGGCGGCGTTTCTGGCCGCCGGGTTCGCCGCCCCCCTGGGCCACAACTTCTCCCCCTTCCTGCGCTTCCGGGGTGGCAAGGGAGTCGGGGCGACGGCGGGTTTTCTCCTGGGGTTCCTGCCCCTTTCCACTCTGGCTGGCGGCCTGTGGATCGCGGCGATGTATCTCCTCTTCCGCGATATGAACAAGGCCCTGAACTTCGGCATCCCTGCCCTCGTCCTGCTCCCGCCCGTCTTCGGCGCGCCGCTCTGGGTGTCCCTCTACGTTCTCTGTCTCTTCCTGATGCTGGCGGTGAAGAAAATCATAGACCTGCCCCACGAGCGGGAGGTCTGGGCGCGCTCTCCCTGGCAGAAGGGAAAGCCGGGGTTCTACCGGGACGAGAGCAATTCTGAGCAGCCGGTGCCCCATCCATGAGTGACCTTCTATCTTCTCACCTCATCCCCTACCAGGTCGCGCTGACGGCGGTCCTGCTGGTGGTGGGGTTGAATCTCATTGCCAATCTCCGCATGGTGGAGAAGGCGACTCCGTCCCGGGTCAACCCGACGGGGCTGGAACGGGTCTCGGTGCTGGTGCCGGCCCGCAACGAAGCGCGCAACATCCGCCGCTGCCTGGAATCGCTCCTGGCCCAGGATTATCCGCTGATGGAAGTGCTGGTGCTGGATGACGGCTCCACCGACGGGACGCCGGAGATTGTGACGGAGATGGCCCGCCAGGACCCGCGCCTGCGGCTGATTCCGGGGCAACCGTTACCGGCAGGATGGATGGGGAAGAACTTTGCCTGCCACCAACTGGCCCAGGAGGCCCGGGGGCAGTGGCTTCTCTTCACTGATGCCGACACCGTCCATCACCCCCAGGCCGTCTCTTGGGCCCTCACCGCCGCGAAGGAGAACCGGGCCGACCTGGTTACCCTGGTCCCTCGCGCTGTCACTCATACCTTTGGGGAGCAGTTGCTGCTGCCCATCATCCCCTTTGGCATGCTGGGTCTGTTCCCCCTGGCGCTGGGAGCGCGCCTGCGTATCCCAGCCCTGACCATGGCCATCGGGACTTTTCTGCTCTTCCGGCGGGAGGCGTACGAGCGCATCGGGGGGCACGCCGCAGTACGGGGGCAGATCGCGGAGGACGTGGTATTGGCCCGTCGGGTCCGGCGGCACGGCGGACGGGTGGTCCTGCTGGACGGTGCCGACCACCTGGACGTCCACTTCTATCGGGGGTTCTGGGAGTCGTGGCACGGGCTGGCGAAGAGCGCCTTCGCTGCCCTGGAGTACCGGCTGTTGCCGACGACGCTGATGTTTCTCTTCTACGGCTTCCTGTTTCTCTGGCCGGTCTTTCTGCTCTACGGGGGGCTTCTGCAGGGGCGAATGGGGGAACCGGCGCTGCGTCTGGCCCTCTTTCAGGTCTTCCTGAACAGTGGCCTGTGGTACGCCGTCGCCGTTCGCTTCCGGCTGCCGCGCCTCACCGCGTTCCTCTATCCGGTCACCGTCCTGCTGGTCATGCTGGTCGTGCTGGACTCCGTGCGCATGACGGTCTGGGGCGGCATCGGCTGGAAGGAGCGGGTGTACCGGGTGCGCGAGTTAAGGTGACAGTCACCTTAAAGGTGACTGTCACCTTAACTCAACCTTCAACTTTTGCTGCGGATAATCTCCTCGCAGATGCGCACGCCCTTGAGGGCGTCGTTGGTCCAGTAGTCGGCGCCGACGAAGCGGCAAATCTGCTCGTTCATCATCCCGCCACCGATGATGATGGGGATGGGTCGGGGAGCGGCGGCCCGGAGCAGGCGCACCGTCTCCCGCATGCTCTCGTAGGAGGAGGTGATCAGGCCGGAGATGCCGATAACGTCCGGCTGCCAGGTGAGGGCCCGTTCCAGGAACCGCTGCGGCGGCACGTCCACTCCCAGGTCTTCCACCTGGAAGCCGAAACTGCGCAGGGCGATGTGGACGATGGTCTTGCCGATGTCGTGGATGTCGCCGTGGGCAGTGCCGATGAGCACCCGTCCGGACGCTTCCCCTTTCAGGGCTTCCTGCAGGGCTGGCTGAGTCATTTCCAGCACCTGGCGGAAAATCTCGCCCGCCATAATGAGGCCGGAGAGGTAGAAGACCCCCCGCTCGTACTGTTCCCCCACCACCCGCATGCCCTCCTCGCAGGCGGCGATAATTTCCATGGGATCAGTGCCAGATTCCAGCAACTGGCGGACAAGGGAGAGGACTCCCTCTTCGTCCAGCGCGGCGACTTTTTCTTTCAACGTTTCCTGCAGAGAGAAATCCATTTTCCTAACTCCGTTATTCTTCCACATCCGGCCCGATGCGGGTGATCAGCCGGAAGCGGTCGGCCCGGCAGATGAACCACCCCCAGGCGATGGGCCGGTTGGTGAAATCGTAGAAGATGTGCTCCAGGCAGAAGGCCGGAGAGCCCGGAGAAACGCCCAGCAACTCCGCCTCCTCCGGGGTCAGCGTCACCGCCTCTATAGAAAGGTCGCCCCGGCGCAGCCCCTGCCCGCTGTTCCCCCTGAACAACCCCTCCAGGGACGTAATCTGCAACTCGGCCTCCACCACCGGGCGGCGGGGGTCGTAGATGAGATACTCCCGGTGGTACATCGTCGGCCCCTCGGCGCGGGAGACCAGGCGGCGCAGATAGATGACCCGGGTCCCGGTGGAGACCGATAATTTACGGGCCACTCGCTCGTCAGCCGGGAGGATGGTGGCCTGAAGCAAGCGGACGGTGCGCCCGGCTTCCTCTTCTCCGATTTCCTGCAGGCGGAATGTGGCCTCGGTGATGGCCAGGCCGCGCACGAAGGTCCCCTTCCCCTGGGCGGTGCTGACGATGCCCCGGCTGAGCAGGAGGTTGATAGCCCGCCGCACGGTCATGGGGCTCACGCCGAACTGGGCGACCAGTTGGGCCTCGGAGGGCAGTTGGTCGCCAGGGCGGTAGGTGCCCTCGGCAATCTGCATGCTGAGGATGCGGGCCAGTTGCGCGTAGGCCGGCTCGTAGGAATCCCGGTCTATGGCGTACTTATTTCCCACTTGACAACTTCCCTATACCAGTGTATGATATTAGAGGATGTCCGGATCCAAATTCATCCCTTATTATAGCCCGAACGGAGCGACTCGTCAACATGGGCCGACGCTTTTTTGTCCTCGCCTGTGCGACCGTTATAGAAGAGATGGTCCCCCTCATGCCCGAGGGAGCGGGGTACGAAGTCCTGGATTTCGGCCTTCACGTCAATCCCGAACAACTCCGAAAAATTCTTCAGCAGCGCATAGACGCTCTGAAGGAGCCCTACGATGCCGTTATCCTCGGTTACGGCCTCTGCTCCCAGGCAGTCATCGGTATCCAGGCCCGCCAGTCCCCGTTGGTGATTCCCCGCGTGGACGATTGCATCGCCATTTTCCTTGGATCCCGGGATGCCCACCGGGAGCAGCATTCTCAGGAGCCCGGTACCTATTATTTGACCAAGGGCTGGATTGAGGTCGGCGATACGCCGTTCACCGAGTACGAGCGGATGGTCCAGCAGTACGGCCGGGAGCGCGCCGACCGCTTCATCCGCCTCATGCTGGCCCACTATACCCGGCTGGCGCTTATCAACACTGGTCAGTACGAACTGGAGAAGTATCGGGAGTACACTCGCCGGACGGCGGAGCGGTTCGGACTGCGCTACGAAGAGATTCCGGGCTCCACGGCCCTCATCCGAAAAATGCTGTACGGGCCCTGGACCCCCGAGGAATTCGTCGTGGTGCCGCCAGGGGCAATGGTCCGCTACGAGGATTTTTTCCCGTCCGAGGGGGCGAGGTAGCATTGCAGAAAACCGTGGGGCCATTTGTAGTCAGCCACGAATGGAAAATGGACCCTCCCCCAGAACGGTATTCCACCGCGTTTCTTGCCTCACTACAAACACTCCACGCTGTCATGCAGTGCTACCAGAAGTGACTCCTGAGAGAGAATGAGCAACCCCTTATCCTGATCCCTCACAGATTGGTGTTTCGGAACTTCGTGGTATAATATTCATCCCGGAGGGAGGTTCAGAACATGCTCATCATCGCTGAGAAAATCAACGGCACTCTGAAGAAAGTCGGGCAGGCGGTCCTGGACCGGGACACCGCCTTCATCCAGGACCTGGCCCGGCGGCAGGCCGAGGCCGGGGCCGATTTCATTGACGTCAACGCGGGCACTCCTGCCACCCGTGAGGCCGACGACCTGGTCTGGCTGGTGGAGACGGTCCAGGCCGTGACGGACCTTCCCCTCTGCCTGGATAGTGCCAACCCGAAGGCGCTGGCGGCCGCGCTGGAGCGGGCGGCCCGTCCCCCCCTCATCAACTCCATCAGCGGCGAGGAGTCCCGACTGACGGAGATTCTCCCCCTCGTCCCGGGCCGCACGGCCGGGGTGATCGCTATGCTGCTGGACGATACCGGCATGCCGAAGGGGGTGGAGGACCGGCTGCGGGTGGCGCACAAAATCCTGGAGCGCACCCGTGCGGCCGGTATCCCCGACGAGCAGGTGTACGTAGACCCGCTGGTTATGGCGGTCGCCACCCAGCAGAACGGCGCGCTGGTGGCGCTGGAGACCATGCGCACCCTGCGGGCCCAGTACCCCGCCGTCCGCTTCAGCGTGGGGCTGAGCAACGTCTCCTTCGGACTGCCTCTGCGCTCCCTGGTCAATCAGGCCTTCCTGACCCTGGCCCTCTACGAGGGGCTGGATGCGGCCATTATGGACCCCCTGGACCGGGGGGTGATGAGCGCGCTGCTGGCGACGGAGGTCGTCCTGGGGCGGGACCGGTTCTGCCGCCGGTACACGGGCGCGTACCGGGCCGGGCGCCTCTGTCGGCCCCAGTAGAAAACATGCCAGGCACTTCCGAGAGTGCCTGGCACGTTCTTTTCTGGATCGGAAGATGTCGGACGTTGCAGCGGAGACTGCCACAACCCGCCGGGTACTGGCCCTCATCCCGGCCTGGAACGAAGCGCCCCGGATTGGTCGCATCGTGGAAGGCACGCGGGCCTTTCTCCCTGTCCTGGTGGTGGACGACGGCTCCACCGACGGGACGGCGGAGGTGGCCCGCGCGGCGGGCGCGACAGTGGTCCATCACCCCCACAACCAGGGCAAAGGGGCCGCGTTGAAAACCGGCTTCGCCTGGGCTCTGGAACACGGTTACGACGCCGTCCTCACCCTGGACGCCGACGGTCAGCACGACCCGACTGAGATTCCCAGGTTCCTGGCGGCGCTGGAGGCGGGGGCTGGGGACCTCATCATCGGGCGGCGCCAGTTCTCCCGCATGCCCTGGCCGCGCTGGTGGTCCACTCCCCTGGGGACCGTCCTGCTCTCGCTGGCGCTGGGCCGCTACATCCCCGACAACCAGAGTGGTTATCGGCTGATCACCCGGCGGGCGCTGGAAGCCTTCCGCCTGACCAGCACCGGTTTTGAAATGGAAGTGGAAATGATTGCCGAGGCGATTCGGCTGGGCCTGCCCATCGGCTGGGTGCCCATCCGCACCATCTACGGCATCGGCAAACGCAGTTATTTTCACCCCGTCAAAGACACCCTGCGGTTTCTGCGCATGGTCTGGTGGATTGGGAGGAGGCGGCGGACAGAAACCTGCCGCTAAAACGGCGGGCTCCCCGCAGGTTGTGCGGGGAGCCCTTGAATGAATACCCCCAAACCTGTTCCGAAAATTCGGAAACTTTTCGGAATTCTCATCAGTCCCCCTCATCAACCCGCTATCGGCGACCCACAATCCGCGATTCACGATGTGTGATTCGCGATCAGCAATCCGCGAGCCTTCTGTCAGGTCAAATGATAATGTTACCGAACGCAAGCACTTGCCAAAATCGGCCGGATTGGGTATAATCAATGGCGGAGAGGTAGCGTAGTCTGGCCTAACGCGCGCGCCTGGAGAGCGCGTGAGCCGAAAGGCTCCGTGGGTTCGAATCCCACCCTCTCCGCTCCTGGCCCCCGTATGGGGGCTTTTTTGTTGGGATTGACCACGGACCACAGACCACAGACGACGGATGACAGACCACAGACGACGGACCACGGACCACGGACCACAGACGACAGACCACAGACGACGGACGATAGACGGCGGACGGTGCCGGCGCGCCAGTTGCCTTCCTTCTCCGTTGGGTTATAATTACGGCTGCTGGATACGGCGGTGGGTACGGGGCAATGGGTGTAGGGGCAACCCCTCGGGACGTGGCCCTTGCGGTCGCCCTGGGGCAGGGGCAAGCCCTGGGGCAGGGTGTGGGGGCGACCCTTGCGGTCGCCCTGGGGGAGGGTCCCGCCCTGGGGCAGGGTGTGGGGGCGACCCTTGCGGTCGCCCTGGGGCAGGGGCAAGCCCAGGGCAGGGGCAAGCCCTGCCCCTACAGCAGTTGTTCCGCGTCTGAAGAGAGGGCGGCATGATTCAACTGTTATCCATCCTGGTTCTAACCTTCTCCCTGACCCTGGTCCTGCTGGGGTTGCTGACCCTGTGGCTGGAACGGGGGCCGGGGCGCTGGCAGGGGATCGCGGTGGCGCTCCTGGGGTTGCTGGTGGGCGCCGGTTATTCCCTGCTGGCCAGTCGCTACTCCATCCTCCTCTTCGGAGACCTGATCGTACGGGTGGACCTGCCCCGGTTAATGGCAACGGCCCTGGCCTACACGGTGGGAGTGTTGGGCGGGGCCGGGCTGGCCCTGGGCCTCTTCCTCTGGGTCACCGGCCGCTATCAGGTCTGGCAGATTCGCCGCCGGGTGATCGCTCTGGTCTTGCTGGTGCTGATGCTGGGAATCCTGCTGACCTTCCTGGCCATCTGGCTGAGCCGCCGTCTGGGGTAACACCGAATCCACGAAGGAAACGAATTCCACAAAGTGTAAAAACCACAAGGGACAGAAATGATCAGCATAGAGGAGGCCCGCCGGTACTATCAGGGTCACGAAAGCAGCCACGATTTTGACCATGTCCTGCGGGTGCTGGCCCTGGCGGAGCGCATCGCCCGCGCCGAGGGGGGTGACCTGGAGGTGGTGCGGGCGGCGGCGCTTCTGCACGACATCGGTCGGGCCGAGGAGGAGGCCACCGGAGGGGACCACGCGGCCATCGGCGCCGCGCGGGCGCGGGAAATCCTGGCCGGTTATCCGCCGGAGAAGGTGGAGGCGGTGGCGGCCGCCATCGCGTCGCACCGGTTCCGCAGCGGCCCGCCCCCCGCTACTCCCGAAGCGCGCGCCCTCTTTGACGCCGACAAACTGGACGCGATGGGGGCCATCGGCGTCGCCCGGGCCTTCGCCCGTGCCGGTGCCCATGGCCAGCGGCTCTGGGTGCCGCCTGACGTCGCCGCCGCTCAGGGGGACGGCACCCCCGACCACACACCCGTGCACGAATTCGTCGTCAAACTCTCCCGGTTGCGGGAGGTGATGACCACCGCCACGGGGCGGGCCATCGCAGAGGAACGGCACGCTTTTATGGAAGCCTTCTTCGCCCGGCTGGAGGCCGAGGTGCGCGGTGAGCGCTGAGGGCGTGTGAGGCGCAATAACCACAATAACAAATGGTTCTGGCGGTAGCCCGCGAGGGGATTTGACCTCCCTTACTCCCGAAACGGTGAAGAAGGGGGGAAGAGGGGGGATTTTGAGGCGGGCGTCTTTGCCGCCCGCCTCAAAATCCCCCCATTCCCCCTCCCTCTCCTGCCGCCAAAGGCGAGCGGGAGAGGATGGGGGCGAGGGGGTGGGTGAGAGACACGGCCCGCCAGGCAGCGAGCCGTTCGCGGCGTGGATGAGGGGCCCCGCCCCGTGGAGCGCAGCGGCGGCTGCTGGAATCATTTTTCAGGTCGCAACGTTTGCGCCGCACGGGAGGGAGGAGAGTATGGACAGGTGGCTCCAGCTATTCTGGCTCTTCATTAAAGTCAACCTGCTGACCACTTCCGGCCCGGCCTCTTCGGGCCTGCTGTACAAAGAGGCGGTGGGTCGCCTGATGACCGAGGAGGAGTTCATTGAGGCCGTCGGCTTCTCCAGTGTCCTACCTGGCAGCGACGCGCTCCAACTGGCCATGTTCGTCGGATATTCGGTGGGGGGAGTGCCCGGCGCGCTGGTGGCGCTCCTGGGCTCCATCCTGCCGCCCACCGTCCTGATGCTGGCGATTGTCTCCATCCTGCAACGGATTCGGGGCGAGGCCTGGGTCAGCAACTTCGTCCAGGGGCTGGCTCCCGCCGTCGCCGTTCTGATGCTCCTGGTGGCCTGGAAAATCTTCGGCGAAGACGCCCGCAATTGGAGGGCGGTCGTCCTGGCGGTGGCCAGTTTCATTGCCTTTCAACTCAAAGTCCCGCCCGCGCTGGTCCTGCTGGCGGCCGGACTGGTGGGCATCTGGTTGTTCCGATGAGGTCGGGTTCTCCAATGGATTTGTTGCTCTGTACTAACGGACATCCCGATACCCGGCCGGCGCTGGAATACGGGGCCTGGCTGGCGGAAGTCGGCGCTGCGCAAGCAGCATTTCGGGAGGTCGTCCTTCTGGGGGTGGTGGAGAAGCCGGCCCGTCGCCCGCAGGTAGAGGCCCTTTTGGAGGAGACGGGACGAATTCTGCAGGAAGCGGCCGTCCCCTACCGCTCCGTCCTGCGGGGAGGGAAACCGGAACAGGTCATCGCCGAGGCGGCGCCTGAATGCCTGACGGTGTTGGGGCCTATGGTGGGTCGGCTGGCCTGGGCCCATGCCCTGTCCCGGATTCTGGCTGCCATGGAGGCGCCGGTCCTGCATATCACCGAGGCCCATCGGCGTCTGGAGCGGGTGCTTCTCTGTACGGGAGGCCTGCGGTACGCGGAGGGGGTCATCCGGACGGGGGGCTGGCTGGCGCGGGCCTTCGGGGCGACGGTCACCCTGTTCCACGTCGTGGAACCGGTCACGCTGGAGTATCCGGTGGCGAACGAGGTGAAGGCCCACTGGTCGCACTTGTTGGAGACGGATACCCCTCAGGCCCGGCGGCTGAAGGAGGCGCTGGGGACGCTGGAGGGAATGGGTGTGGCGGCGGAGGTGCGCGTGCGGCACGGCCCCGTCGTCCGCGAAATTCTGCACGAGATTCGGGAGGGGGACTACGATTTGGTGGGCGTGGGATCGCCGTACGCGGCGCGCTCCCTGCGGCGGCTCTACCGGCCCAACGTCGCCGTGGAGGTGGCGGAGGCGGCGGGCCGGCCCGTCCTGATTGCCCGCGCGCCGGTGGAGGATTAAAGAGAGTTCATTGGAAATTAGAGCGCAGCATCCGGGTTATGCTAAGTTCTATGCCGATCTGTGAAACCCGTGTTTACCCGTGTCCTATTTTCAAACTGTCAGGTCGCCAATGCCGCTGTGAGTCGGCCCGACGGTAAACCACCACGCAGCAACCCGCTTGCGGTGGGGGCCGTCAGGCGGATTCAACAAAGCCTTGCGGGCCATTGTGGGCTCCGAAGGGGATTTGCAAGATAAGCACGACGCTTGAACATCGGGCGCAATTCATCATAAAGGGAGAGCAGGTATGCGAGAACTCACCGACATCGCCCTGGATACGGCGCGCCTGCGGGGCGCCACCTACGCCGACATCCGCATCGTCCATCGGCATACCCAGCAAGTGGAGGTGCGCAACGGCGCGGTCAGCAATCTCTCGGAGGCGGAGACCCACGGCTTCGGCGTCCGCGTTGTCGCCGACGGCGCCTGGGGCTTCGCCGCCAGCAGTACGCTGACCCGCCAGGAGGTGGAGCGGGTCGCCGCCGAGGCGGTCCGCATCGCCCGGGCCAGCGCCACCGCGCTGCGGGAGCCCGTGGACCTGGGTCCGCCGGAAGTCCACGTGGACACCTACCGGACCCCGTTCCGGATAGACCCCTTCTCCGTCCCCGTGGAGGAGAAAATCGGCCTGCTCCTGGCGGCCGACGAGGCCATGCGGCGGGTGCCGGGGATTCGGGTGGCCCGGGGGGCCGTCGTCGCCTGGCGGGAGAATAAGACCTTCGCCAGCACCGAGGGCTCCTACATTGAGCAGGAAATCGTGGAGACCGGCGGCGGCATCGTCGCCTATGCGGTGGATGAGCAGGATATGCAGCAGCGTTCCTATCCCAACTCCTTCGCGCGGGACCAGCGCACGGGCGGTTGGGAAGTCGTCCTGGAAATGGACCTGCCTGGAAACGCCGAGCGGATTGCCCAGGAGGCCGTCGCACTGCTCACCGCTGACCCCTGCCCCGCGATGGTCACCACTTTGATCCTGGGGCCCACCCAACTGGCCCTGCAGGTCCACGAGTCCTGCGGGCATCCCACGGAACTGGACCGGGTGTTCGGCAGCGAGGCCGCCTACGCGGGCACCAGTTTCCTCACCCCGGAGAAACTGGGCACCTTCCGCTATGGCTCCCCCATCGTCAATCTGACTGCCGACGCGACGGTCCCCGGCGGCCTGGGGACCTTCGGTTATGATGACGAAGGGGTCCCGGCCCAGCGGGTGCCCCTGGTGCGGGAGGGTATCTTTGTCGGCTACCTCAGTTCGCGGGAGACGGCGGTCCGGCTGGCCCGCCTGCGCGGCCTGGACCCCACCCAGGCCCGTTCCGGCGGCGCCATGCGCGCCTCCGGCTGGGACCGCATCCCCCTGGTCCGGATGACCAACATCAACCTGGAGCCGGGAGAGTGGACCTTTGAGGACCTGGTCGCCGACACCGACGAGGGCGTCTATATGGAGATGAACCGCTCCTGGTCCATAGACGACAAGCGGCTCAATTTCCAGTTTGGGACGGAGATAGCCTACGAAATCCGTGGGGGCAAAATGGTGCGCCTGCTGAAGAATGCCCTCTACACCGGTATGACCCCTCAGTTCTGGGGTTCCTGTGACGCCATTTGCAACGCCGACCACTGGCGGGTCTGGGGGACGCCCAACTGCGGCAAGGGTCAGCCCATCCAGATTGCCCATACCGGTCACGGCGCCGCTCCGGCCCGATTCCGGAATGTTCAGGTGGGAAGTATGAAGTAGGGAGTAGGGAGTAGGGAGTAGGGGGAACGGAATACGAAGTACGAAGTACGAACTCTTCGTGTCCTTCGTGTCCTTCGTGGATCCCTGAATTCCTTTGTGGAGGAGGTACGATGCGACGAGAACCTGACCGTGAACGCATTCGCCGACATAACCGCAAGCGGAAACTGCGCCACCTGCGGGCGCGGCTGGCGCAGACCCGGGACCCCGTCCAGCGGCGGCGGCTGATAGAGAAAATCCGCCGCATCAGCCCGACTGCGCCCGTGCCGGAAGCGTAGATTTGTTCGCCACAAAGACACGAAGACACAAAGTTGATTAATTTATTCTTGTTTTTGTGTCTTTGTGTCTTCGTGGTAAAAAATCAAGGAGGAAAATGCTGGGAGAGAAGACTATCCGTGAGATTGTCGGGCGGGTTCTGGCCCGATCCCAGGCCGACGAGACCGAGGTGCTGGTCTTCGGCCTGGAGGAGCGGCTGACTCGCTTTGCCAACAACGCCATCCACCAGAACGTCGCCGAGACGGACGCCGCCGTCGTCGTGCGGGCGGCGGTGGGCCGCCGGACCGGCGTGGGCATGACCAACGACCTCTCCGACGCCGGGCTGGAACGGGCCCTGGAGACGGCGGTCCAGGCTGCCCGTCTCCAGCCCGAAGACCCCCACTACCCCGGCCTGCCGGACCCGGTGCCTGTGGAGCCGGCCCCTGCCTTTGACGAGCAGACCGCCGCGTACACCCCCGACGACCGGGCGCGGGACGTCGCCATCGTCTGTCGGCGGGCGGAGGGGGCCGGAGTCAACGCCTCGGGGGCGTTCCGGACCGCCGTCCACGAGTTCGCCGTTGCCAATAGCCATGGCCTGTTCGTCTATCACCCCGCCACCATCGCCGACCTGACCACTGTGGTGATGACGGACGACAGTGCCGGATACGCCGCCGGCGCGTCCTGGAAAGTGGCGGAGGTGGACGTGGTCGCGCTGGGGGAAGAGGCCATCGGGAAGGCGCTGCGGAGCCGCAACCCTCGCCCGCTGGAGCCGGGCGTCTATCCGGTGGTCCTGGAATCCTACGCCGTGGGCGACATTGTGGACTTCATCGCCGGAATGGCGGGCGGAATGGATGTCGCTGAGGGGCGCAGTTGGATGACGGGGCGGGAGGAGGGGGAGGCCATCGCCGACCCCCGGGTCTCCATCTGGGACGACGGGCGGGACCCGGCGGGCTGGCCCCTGCCCTTTGACTTTGAGGGCATGCCCCGCCAGCGGGTGGACATCATCCGGGAGGGGCGCGTCGGCCGCCCCGTCTACGACCGGCGTTGGGCCGCGCTGACCGGTCGGGCCCCCACCGGCCACGCGCTGCCAGCGGCCAACCCCTTCTCCCCCTGGCTGACGGCCTCTGCGGGCCCCGCCGCCCTCCATCCGGTCATGGGCCCGGGCGAGCACACGGTGGAGGAGATGATCGCATCCACCGATTACGGCCTCTACGTGACCCGTTTCCACTACACGCGCGTCGTCCATCCCCGCCAGGCCGTTATCACCGGGATGACCCGGGACGGGACTTTCCTGATTGAGCGGGGCGAAATTACGGTGCCGGTGCGGAATCTGCGCTTCACCCAGAGTTACGTGGAGGCGCTGGCGAACGTGGAAATGGTGGGGCGGAGGGTCCACTGCGAGCGCCCGGACTTCACGATGGTGCGGGCCCCGGCGCTGAAAATCTCCGCCTTCCACTTCACCGGCGCGACCGAGTTCTGACTGGGAGCAAGTCGCAGGGAGCAGGTCGCAGGGAGCGGGGAGAACTCACCGCAGAGGCGCTGAGGGCGCAGAGATTATGTCCCCGCAGAGGTACTCCCCTACCAGGGAACCCTTTTACAAGCGCTATTGAGGACACACAAGGTAGGGCCCGTAGCGCAGGCCGCCAGGCCTATGCAGGCTGACAAAGTTCCATAAAATAACAAGAACATTCGTGGCCTGCGCTACGTTATCTGCAAGCCGATCAGGGTGGTACGAGTTTGCTCTGGTTGCCACCTGCTGGGAACATCTGTCTCCAGCGGGTTCTCAACTCCATTGAGTGCTGGAACAAGCAAATGGGACGGCGAGGATACTTTGACTTCGTGAGCCAGTTTGTCCGGTAGGTCAGATTATGAAAAAACGGGCGGCCCGGTTCCCCCTTCTGGTATACACCCCGCTGCGGCGATGGGGCGCTCTGGGGTTGTTGACGGCCCTGGTCGTGGGGGCGTTCTGGCTGCTCCTCCCGCGCGTCCTGGGCCCCACGCCGCTGCGCCCGCTGGCCCTGCTGGCGGCACTGGGAGCATCGGTGCTCTGTGTTTACGGCTATTTTGCTCCTCGCGTCGCGCACGTCCGTTGCGAAACGACCGGCCTGCGCCTTCAGGGGCCGCTGATGCCCCTGTTCATCTCCTACCGGCGGGTGGAGCGGACCCGGCTGGCGCCGCTGGCGAAGGTCTTTGACCCGCAGAAGGACCGGGCGGCCCGCCGCTGGCCTCTGGTCTACTGGAATATGACCGCGGTGGTGGTGGACCTCAAAGGGTTCCCCGTGCCCCCCTGGTGGCTCCATCTCTGGTTTGACCGCCACCTCTTTCTGCCCGATGGTACTGGACTGGTGTTGCTGGTGGAGGACTGGATGGGGCTTTCCCAGCAACTGGATGGCGCCCTCAGCGCCTACCGGGCCCGGCGCGCCCGGAGGTAAGCCTCAGGGCTCACACAAAGACACAGAGACACAAAGATGATAAAAGATAAAAAGATAAAAAGATAAAAGGATAAAAGGATAAAAGGAGTCGTGTCTTTGTGCTTTTGTGTCTTTGTGTGAGATACATCCGCTTGAATGTTCTATGAAGTGCCGAAAGTGCAGCCGACCTGCCGTCATCAACATGCGGCATCACAAACTGGCCCTCTGCGAGGAGCACTTCCCGGAGTGGTTCGTCTCCTACACCGAACGGGCCATCGGGAAATACCGGATGTTCCGCCGGGACGAGCGGATTCTGGTCGCCGTCTCCGGTGGTAAAGATAGCCTCAGTCTCTGGGATGTGCTCCTGCAACTGGGCTACCGCGCCGACGGCCTCTACATTAACCTGGGGATTGACGGCGGATTCGGTTATTCCCGCCTTTCCTACGAAAAGGTGCAGGCGTTCATAGGGGACCGTCCGGGCGTCCAACTGCATGTGGTGGACGTGGCGGCCCTCTACGGCGAGACGATACCGGAGGTCGCCGGCCGGAAACTGCGCGGCCGGGGCAAGCCCTGCTCCGTCTGCGGCCTCATCAAACGGCACGAGATGAACCGCATCGCCCAGGAGTACGGTTACACCGTCCTGGCGACCGGTCATAACCTGGATGACGAGGTGGCGGTCCTCCTGAGCAACCTGCTCCACTGGCAGACGGGGTACCTGGTCCGTCAGGCGCCGGTGCTGGTGGAGCGGGAAGGGATGACCCGCAAGGTCAAACCGTTCTGCCGATCCTACGAGCGGGAGGTCGCTGCCTATGCCCTGGTCTGGGGCATTGATTATATCTACGAGGAGTGCCCCTACGCGGTCGGTAACCTGACCAACTTCTACAAGGACCTTCTGGCGCGGATAGAGATGGAATCGCCGGGGGCGAAGTTGCAGTTCTATCAGGGCTTCCTGCGGGCCCGGGAGGAGGGCTTTTTCTGCGGGGAGGCGACGGAACCGCCACCGATGCACCCCTGCCCCCAGTGCGGTCAGCCGACCACTGTGCCGGACCTCTGCGCGTTCTGCCGGTTGTGGACGTAAGTTCTACCGCAGGGACGCAAAGGGCGCGAAGAAAATCTAAAAAACCTTTGCGTTCTTTGCGCCCTCTGCGGTTACAACAATTCTTCAAGGAGGTTTGGTGCCCCTTTCCGGAATCCTGACCGTCTCCGCCTATATTGCTGTCCAGATGCTCTCCGACATCCTCAGCCTGAAGATTGCGTGGGTGGCGGGCTTCAGCGTGGATGTCGGGACCTTTATCTACCCGTTCACCTTCACCCTGCGGGACCTGGTGCACAAGGTGCTGGGACGGTCCGCCGCGCGGACGGTCATCGTCGCGGCCGGCGCAATCAATCTCATCATGGCGGGCCTTTTCGCTTTCGCGGCCAGGCTTCCTCCCGACCCCACCTGGCCGTTCCAGCGGGAGTTTGCGGCGGTCCTCACCCCGGTCTGGCGGATTGTCGTCGCGTCCATCGTCGCCGAGGTCTTCAGCGAACTGACCGACACAGAAATCTACCATCTCTGGGTGACCCGCGTCACCCGGCGTTTCCAGTGGATGCGGGTCCTTGCCAGCAACGCTATCAGCATCCCGCTGGATAGCCTCATCTTCTGCTGGGGCGCTTTTGGGGGACGGCTGCCCGTTGCCACGGTCTGGTCTATCTTCTGGGCCAACGTCCTCCTGAAAGGCGCGGTGACGCTGGTGGGGCTTCCCACCATCTACCTGGTGCGGGAGCGCGATGGACGAATGACCAAAGGGCAAATGACCAATGACCAATGACCAATGACCAATTTACCAATTCCCAATTTACCAATTCCCAATATACCGACTAAAGGAGAGAAATGGAAGTCAACATTCTGTATCGCCCCTCATATTCTCTGGGGGTGATCCGCCTGGGCCCGAACGAGGAGGTTCGGGTGGAGGGCGGCGCCATGGTCAGTATGTCCCAGGGCGTGGCTGTAGAGACGAAGGCGGCGGGCGGCATCCTTAAGTCGCTGGCCCGCTCCGTCCTGGCGGGCGAGAGTTTCTTCCAGAACACCTTCCGCGCCCCGGCAAGCGGCGGCGAGGTGACCGTGGCGCCGGCCCTGCCCGGCGACCTCTTTGTCCTGGAACTCCGCAACGAGAGCCTGCTGGTCCAGTCCGGCTCCTACGTGGCGTCGGAGGCAGGCATCAACCTGGACACCAAGTGGGGTGGGGCGAAGACCTTCTTCGCGTCCGAGGGGCTGATCATGCTCCGGGCCTCCGGCACGGGCAAGTTGCTCCTCTCCTCCTTCGGCGCCATTCACGAAGTCAATCTGGAGGCCGGACAGACCTACACGGTAGATACCGGTCACCTGGTGGCCTTCAGCGAGGGCATCGGCTTCAAGGTCCGTCGGGTGGGCGGGCTGAAATCCACCATCTTCAGCGGCGAGGGGCTGGTGGTGGACCTGACCGGTCCGGGCCGCGTCCTTCTCCAGACCCGCTCCACGGATGCGTTTCTCTCGTGGCTGATCCCCAAACTGCCCAAGCGGAGCAGCGGTGATTAGAGGGCTGGGGTGCGGGCGGCGGCCGAAGGCCGCCGCCCGCACCCCTATCGTCGGCTGGAGATGCGGACGATTTTGCCAGTGGTGGTCATCCTGTGCCTCCTGGCGGGCTGCGCGCCAACGCCGCCGTCGGCCCTCCCCATCAGGGGCACGCTCCCGGCCAGCGTCTCTCCGGCTTCGCCCCTGCCGATGCCGGAGGCGCTGCTTTCGCCCACCATTTCTCCCTCGCGAACCCCTCTGCCACCGGCGCCCGTAGGCCCAGATACCCCGCCGCCTTCCGGAGACCGGGCCTTTGCTTTTGCCGTTACTGCCGATATGCGCCTATACTCCGGCCCCGGTGCCTATGATACCCCCCAGTATTTCCGGGGCGCGTGTGAGGCCATTGCGGCGCGCGGGGCCGCCTTTATGGTCAGCCCCGGCGACGTGGACCCGCCTGAGGGGGTTTTGTGGACCATCACCCGCACCCTGGGCGCCGATTTCCCCTGGTACCCTGCCGTCGGCAACCACGAAGTGGAGACGCCGGAGGACATGGACTGGCTGCGTCGCTACGGAACGGCTCTGACCGCGCCGGACGGAGGGCCAGTCCGCCCCGGCCCTCCCGGTTGCCCGACGACGACCTATGCTTTTGACTACGGGAATGCCCACTTCGTCGTCCTCAACCTCTACTGCGACGCGGCCGGTGACGCGGTGACGGACGGGGACGTCCCTGACCACCTCTACCAGTGGCTGGCCGCCGACCTGGCCGCCACGGATCAACCCCACATTTTCGTCTTCGGGCACGAGCCGGCCTACCCCCGGCCCGACGCCGATACGGGGCGGGTGCGCCACATGGAAGACAGTCTGAACGCCCACCCGGCCCGCCGGGACCGTTTCTGGGATCTGTTGCAGGAGCGGGGCGTCCGGGCCTACATCTGCGGCCACACGCACAACTACAGTGCCGTCCAGGTAGACGGCGTGTGGCAACTGGACGCCGGTCATGCCCGGGGAATCGGGGATACCGGGGCGCCGAGCACGTTCATCCTGGTGCGCGTGGACGGCCCCTCGGTCGTCTTTGAGACCTACCGGGATTATGTCGGGGGCGCGTACACCCTGGCCTACACTGGGGTGCTGGCCGCCCCGTTCACCCTCTACCTTCCCTCGGTGATGGATGGACAGTAATTGGACAGGACGCGGATAGGCACGGATGATACGGATTTTCACGGATTTTACCCGTGCCCATCCGTAAGAACCCGTGTTCATCCGTGTTCTATTTCTGAACTGCCTTGACGGTCTCCCCGATTTGTGGATAATTAAGGTGATGAACAGCGAAATCTGGGAAGACCTGGAAACCGTTCCACCGGGCCACCGGTCCGGCTTTGTGGCCGTTATCGGACGGCCCAACGTGGGCAAGTCCACCCTGATGAACCAGTTGCTGGGGCACAAGGTCGCCATTGTCTCCCCCCGGCCCCAGACGACCCGCACCTGCATCCGGGGCATCCTCACCCGCCCGGACGCCCAGATCATCTTTGTGGACACGCCCGGGCTGCACAAGCCGCTGCACAAACTGGGCGAGGTGATGGTCGCCGCTGCTGCATCGGCCATCCCCGATGCCGATGTCGTCCTTTTTGTGGTGGACGTCTCCGTCATGCCCACCGAAGAGGACCAGATGATTGCCCGCATGATCCGGCAGCGGACCTCCAACCCGGTCATCCTGGTTCTCAACAAGATGGACCTCTTGCCGCCGGAACGGGTCAAACCCCACACCGAGGCGTACTGGGCGCTGGTGCCGGACCACGCCGGATGGATGATGACCATCGCCACCGAGGCGGTCAATCTGGACAAACTGCTGGACATGGTCATCGCCCACCTGCCGGAGGGGCCTCGCTACTATCCGGGCGACCTGATCACCGACCAGACGGAGCGGGAGATTGCCGCCGAACTCATCCGGGAGCAGGTCCTGCGCTTCACCCGGGAGGAGGTGCCCCATTCAGTGGCCGTCGTCGTGGAGGAGTACAAGGAGCGGGAGACGGGCGGGGTCTACATCGCCGCGACCATCTACGTGGAGAAGGAGTCCCAGAAGGGCATCCTGATCGGTGCCGGGGGGCAGATGCTCCGCCGCATCGGGACCGCCGCGCGGGAGGAGATAGAGCGGATGGTGGGGGGAAAGGTCTACCTGGACCTGTGGGTCAAAGTGAGTAAGAACTGGCGGCGGGACCTGCGGCGGGTGCGGCGGATGGGGTATAAATTGCCAGGAGGTGGATGATGTTCGGTCTTGATCGGATTACCCATGATCCAGACATTCTTGGCGGTAAAGCGTGCATCCGTGGGATGCGCATCTCCGTTTCCCTCATTGTCAACCTGGTTGCCAATGGGATGACCGTGGAAGAGATCATCCGCGAGTATCCCGACCTGGAGCCAGAGGACATCCGTCAGGCCCTGCGCTATGCGGCCTGGACTGCGGAGGATGCCGTCTATATACCCGTAGGGGTGCCTGCATGAAATTCCTTGCCGACATGGGGCTGGCCCGCAGTACAGTGCTCTTCCTTCGGAAGCAGGGGTATGATGCCGTTCACCTGCGCGAGGAAGGACTCCAGCGATTGAGTGACGAGGAAATTGTTTGTAAAGCTGTTGCTGAAGGGCGGGTGATTCTAACCCATGATCTGGATTTTAGTCGGATTGTGGCTGCGGGTGGAGCAGCTACTCCCAGCGTGGTCACGTTTCGGCTACAGGATATGCGGCCAGCTCAGGTGAACCGCTATCTTGCCGATGTGCTTGCTCGTTTCAGTGCGGAATTGGAAGCTGGCGCACTGGTTACCGTAAGTGAGCGGTCTATCCGGGTGCGCAGGTTGCCTGTCGCTGGCCCGGCTGACAAACGCCTCTGATGGCTCAACAGGAGGACATATGCACCATGAGCCCCAAATGGAGCAACTGCGCCGGTCGGCGCGCATCGCCCGTATCATAGAGCGGCTCGGGCGACTGGACGACGGCACGCTGGAAGTGCTGGACCGCATAACCGCGGACGCGCTGGTCGGGGTGACGGGTGCGGAGAGACCCGCCGGGATGAACCGGCGGCAGTTTCTGGGCGCCGCCGCGGCTGGCGGCGTCGTCGTCGCCATGACCGGGGGGCTGGTCCTCTGGCAACTGAGCGCCGCCCACACGGCCGCGCTGGAGAAAGAGGCCGACACCCTGCGCCGCATCCTGGTCCTCTACCAGCAGATGGACGACCTGGGGCTGGACGACCGGGTGAGGCAGGGGATAGGGGCCATCGCGTCCATCCTGGACGTGCTCCGCGACCTGGCGACCCGTCTGTTGGAGGCGGTCCAGAGCGCGCGGGCGGCTCTTCTGGATTTCCAGTCCCGTTTCCCCTCTCTCCAATCCGGCCTGCGCTGGCTGCGGGACAGTCTGCTCACTCTCTCCCAGCGGCTGACCGCGCTGGAAAACGAGATCAACGAGGCCCTGGGGCTCTCCAGCTCAGTCGCCGAGACAGTGGGGGGATTCCTGGCGCGGGTCCTGGACCGTCTGCCCGTCACCTTTGCCCGCCAGGCTCGCAACGGCCTGGAGCGGGTCGGCGAAGTGGTCTCCATGCTCCCGACCTTCACCCAGGGCGTTTACACCCGGGTCCTGGAGCCGATGGACGACTGGTTCAGCGCCCGGGCCGACGCCGGGCTGAACGGCTGGATTGTGAACCCGATTCTGAAGACCGTCCTGGACCCGGCGCAGACGCTGGCGGAGCGGGTGCTGGAACTGGCAACGGCCTGGGAGGAGCAACTGGCCGCTCCGGCCCGCCAGGCGATGGATGGGCGGGCGCAGATTCGGGCCGAAATCGCCCGATTAATGGAGGAGTTGGGAGAGTGAGGCGGGCAAAAGACCGAGGAAAAACCTTTGTGTCCTTCGTGTCCTTCGTGGTTTGTAACTACCTAAATTTCGCCCAAAATAATGGCCGTTTCCTCCGGAGCCAGAAGGGCCGCCAACCCAGGCCCTAACTCTCCGGCCACCGGGTCTCCCCGGTTCAGCACAATTTGGACGATTTTGGA